>Ga0209699_100041_pt1 | contig 184247 bp, 146 predicted proteins | sample SynthPrep_1_END__FD_187204 | JGI IMG/M metagenome (GOLD analysis project Ga0209699, IMG submission 187204) | Synthetic microbial communities from Ohio, USA - SynthPrep_1_END_DS7_MetaG (SPAdes) (version 2) | ecosystem: Engineered > Bioreactor > Aerobic > Activated sludge | place: USA: Ohio...
AGCCGTGGCGGCGGTGGCGGTGGCGGCGACCGCAGGTTCGGTGGTCGGGGCGATGGGAGCCGCCTCTACAGCCTCAGAAACGGCCGACGGAGCGGGAGACGGCGCGGCGGCGACAACAGGAGTCGCTTCGGTCGTCGGCGTCGTCGGATCGGCAGGGGCTGTCGGCGCCGCAGCCTGTTGCACCGGCGGGGGCGGCGCGAACCAGGCGGGCGGGGCCGCGACGACGACGTCGTCCTCTTTGGCGGGTTCGTCTGGAGCGACGGTTTCGGGCGTCTCGGCGACCGGGGCGGCGGGCTGTGCGGCCTGCGTCTCTTCCTTCAGCATCAGGTCCGCGAAGACGGCGCTGTCCGTCGCCGCCTCGACGGAGGCGTCGACGCTGGCGCCGCCGGGGGCGGCGGGCGTCAGGACGGACATGAGGCTGACGGCGGACATGCGGGCGGCAGGCGCTTTCGGTCGGTGAGGGGCGGCGCCTGCTGCGCCTGGGTCATTCGACAGAGCCTCCGCAAGCCTTGGGCCAAGCGTAGGTTTCGAGCTTAATGTATTGAAATATAATGATATTGATGGGTTTTGGGTCGCCGTTGCAGGGACGTGACGCCGGGCGCTTCTTGCCGCGCTTGTCGCTTTTTGCCGGGCGCGGGCGGCGCCGTTCGACTTGGCCCGTCGCTTGCCTCTCTTGCTGACGAATGCACAGGGGCTGAACGCCGATGTCGAGGAAAATCAAAGAGATGGTCAGAAGACCTGCTCAATTCGCCGGGCAAGATTTGCTCGCTTGCCTGCAAGGCTTGCCGAGCGGCCGTCCCGTGCGCTCCGGCGTGGGAGACGTCTGATGTCCCTCAACTCGATCATGAACATCGCCACCTCGGGCATGAACGCGGCCCAGACGCAGCTGCGGGTGGTCTCGGACAATGTCTCCAACGTCAACACGCCCGGCTATGTCCGCAAGATCGCCGACCAGCAGTCCTGGGCCAGTCAGGGCGTCGGCGCGGGGGTGGAGATCGCCCGCATCCGTCTGGCCACCGACCGCTTCCTGCAGGCCGCCAGCCTGAACGCCAGCGCCGACGCCGGCCGTCAGACGGTGCGCTATGAGCTTTACGACCGCATCCAGTCGATGTTCGGCGATCCGGGCTCCAACAGCGGCTTCTTTTCGCAGATCGACAGCGTCTTCGCCGCCTTCGCCGCTTCGGCAGAGAACGCCACCTCCGGCCCCGCTCGCCAGGACGCCATCTGGAAGACGCAGGCCCTGTTCGATGAAGCCGCCCGCATCAACAGCCAGATTCAGTCGGTGCGCGAAGACGCCGACGCCCGCATCAAGAGTGCGGTCGAGACTGCCAACAGCCTGCTGGAGCAGATCGAGAAGCTGAACGTCGAGATCGCCAAGGCCACGGTGATCAATGCGGACTCTTCGGGCGCGCAGACGGCTCAGGCGGCCTTGATCGATCAACTGTCGGGCCTGATGGACGTTCGCATCACCGGCCGTGCGGTCGGCGGGGTCGAAATCCGCACCGGCGCCGGCATCCTGCTGGCGGGGCAGGGGGCGGCCAAGCTGGACTATGTGCGCGCCGGCGCCGTCTCGGCCGAGACGGTGTTCAACGAGGTCATGGTCATCGAGCCCCCCGCCGGAAAGGCGCGCTCCCTGGCTGAAGGCTTGGGCTCGGGCGAGATCAAGGGGCTGCTGGAGCTGCGCGACGGCGAGGCGCCGGCCACGGCCGAGCGTCTGGCCGAACTGATGTCGCGTCTGGCCGACGAACTGAACCGAGCGCACAACGCCTCATCCGCCGCGCCGCCGCCCAATAGCCTGACGGGCCGCAACATCGGGCAGTCGCTGGAGACCGCCCTGCAGGGCTTCACCGGCCGCACCTCCATCGTCATCACCAATGACCAGGGCGTGGCCCTGCAGAAGATCGACCTGGACCTGGCGACGCTGAATCCGGCGACCTTCCTGGCCGACCTGAACGCCCAGCTGGGGGCCAACGGCAGCGCCAGCTTCGTCGACGGGCGTCTGAAGATAGAAGGCGCGCCCGGTACGGGCGTGGTGGTGGTCGACGATCCGGCCGCGCCCTCGAACAAGGGCGGGCGAGGCTTCTCGCACTTCTTCGGCCTGAACGACCTGATCACCAGCGCGCAGCCGGCGATCTATGAAACGGGCATGACGGGCGCGTCGCAGCATGGCTTCACGCCCGGCGAGACCATCACCTTCCGCTTCAGCGACGCGGCGGGCGCCAAGCTGCGCGACATCGAGGTGGCGGTGCCTGCGGGCGGCGACATGGCCAGCCTGCTGGCCGCGCTGAACGATCCGATGACGGGCGCCGGGCGGATGGGGACGTTCAGCCTCAGCTCGACGGGCGAAATGACGTTCACGCCGCGACCCGGCTCGGGCGCGAACCTGTCGGTGCTTCAGGACCGCACCACCCAGGTTCCCTCGAACGTGTCGATGAGCGAGCTGTTCGGTCTGGGCGGCGCGCGCGCTTCGCGAGCCGACGCCTTCTCGGTCCGGGCCGACGTCGCCCGCGACCCATCCCTGATGGCCTTCGCCAAGGCCGACGCGACGGGCGGGGTCGGCGCGGCCGTGGTCAGCAAGAACGACGCGCGCGGCGCGCGCCTGCTGGCCAGCGCGGGCGAGAACGCCGCCACCTTCTCGGCGGCGGGCGGGGCGGCGGGCGGCTCCATGTCGCTGGCGCGCTATGCATCCGAACTGTCGGGCGAAATCGGCAGTCGGGCCGCCATGGCCAAGAACAACGCCGTCAGCGCCACGGCACTGGCCAAGGAAGCGACGGCGCGCCGCGTCTCGGTCGAAGGGGTCAACCTGGACGAGGAACTGGTGCTGATGACGACCTATCAGCAAGCCTTTAACGCCTCGGCCCGCATGGTTCAGGCGGCCAAGGACATGTACGACATCCTGCTGGGAATGGTGCGATGACCCGCGTTTCGACCTACGGAAACTATCAGTCGGCCCTGCTTGACCTGATGTCGGCCCAGTCGCGCATGGCTGACGCCCAGCAGAAGGTGAACACCAAGAAGAACGCCACGGACCTGGTCGGTTTCGGCCGAGGCTCCGAGACGGTCAGCGCGCTGATGACCAGCCAGACCCGCATCCAGACCTTCATCGACACCAACAAGACCGTCACGGCTCGGCTGGAGACCCAGGATCTGGCGATGGATCGGGTCGCAGACGCCTCGACGGCGGCGCGTCAGGCCATCGCCGACGCCATCGCGGCCGGGCGGATGGACACCCTGATGGGGACGCTGAACAGTCTGTTCATGGAGGCTCAGGACGGGCTGAACATGAAGCACCAGGGCAAGTATCTGTTCGGCGGCGGGGTCACTGATCGCGCGCCGGTGGATCTGCCCGACATTCCCGGTCAGCCTGGGGCCAGCATGATGGCCAAGCTGGCGGCCTTGCCCGATGAGAGCGCGGCTTTCCACAACGACCAGCTGACGCAGTCGTCCTGGCTGGACGAGAACGTCTCGATGGACACGGGCTTCCTGGCCGACGCCATGGGATCGGAGCTGTTCGCCATCTTCCGCGACATCCAGCTGGAGCATCAGACGACGCCGCTGGACGGCAAGATGACGGACGCTCAGAAGACCTTTCTGACCACTCAGATGGGTCGCTTCGAGGCGGCGGCGAAGGGGATGGTGGAGCTGCAGGCCGCCAACGGCGGGATGCAGAACCGCGTCGACCGACTGCTGGAATCCCAGGAGGCGCGCAAGATTTCGATCGACACCATCCTGTCCGGCAAGACCGACGCCAACATGGCCGAAGCCGTCACCGAACTGGAGCTGGCGCAGATCTCCCTGCAGGCCTCGGCCCAGGTGGTCAGCCAGCTTCGCCAGGTCTCCCTGCTCGACTATCTGCGCTAGGTCGTTTCCCGAGGTTGCGTTCGGCGCGGCCCGCTGAACGAAAATGGCTGGTCGACGTTCTGAAAGCTGCGCCGTGACGGGCGGGCCTTGGCGTGTGTCGAGCAGCGCCGGAAGAGATCGGGAGTCATTAGTCGTTGACACAACGCGAAAAGCAGAGCTTTAAGCGGCGTATGCGTACGGGCGGGCCTGTGTCAGTGTCGGATTCATGAATCGGGCGGACTTCCAGATTGATGAAAGCCAGGACGGCCAGACGCGCTTGCGGTTGGCCGGCGACTGGTCGACCGTCGCCGTCGGTCGGATGGGTGATCGGCTGAAGGCCGAGCTGGACGGTCGATCCGTGACTGCGCTGGACCTGGACGACCTGGGCCGTTTCGATACCGCCGGCGCCCTGGCCGTGGCCCAGGCCATGAGCCGGCCTATCCCGGAATCCGCCTGGTCCGTACGCCCCGAAGCCGGGCGCCTGTATCGCATGGTGGCCAAGCTGGACTGCATGACGGCCGAGCCGCCGCGCCGCTCGGCCCCCATGACGCGCGGCTTCGCCAAGGTCGGCCGCGGGGTCTATGATTTCGGCGCCGAGGCCATGCTGTCCCTGGCCTTCCTGGGCCGTTTGATGGCGGCGGTGCTGACCACGCTGAAGCACCCCGGCCGCATCCGTTGGGCCGCCTGGTTCAGCCAGGCGGAACGCACCGGCCTGGACGCCATTCCGATCGTAGTGGTGACCAACTTCTTCATCGGCGCCGTGGTGGCCTTCATCGGCGTGGACCTGCTGACCCAGTTCGGGGCGGGGGTCTTCACGGTGCAGCTGATCGGCGTCGCCGTCTTCCGTGAGTTCGCCGTGGTCATCACCGCCGTGCTGCTGGCGGGTCGTTCGGCCTCGTCCTTCGCCGCCGAGATCGGCTCGATGCGCATGACGCAGGAGGTGGACGCCATGAAGGTGATGGGCGTCGATCCCTTTCAGGCCCTGGTGATTCCGCGTCTGGCGGCGCTGCTGGTCATGCTGCCGCTGCTGACCTTCCTGGCCATGGTGGGGGGGCTGCTGGGCGGGGTGCTGGTGTCGTGGAGCCAGTTGAACCTGGGCCCGGCCTTCTTCTTTCAGCGGTTGGTCGAGGACGGCTACATGCCGACGCACATGATGGTCGGCCTGATCAAGGCGCCGGTCTTCGCCCTGGTGGTCGCGGCCATCGGCTGCCGCCAGGGCATGTCGGTGGCGGGCGACGTCGAGAGCCTGGGGCGCCGGGTGACGGCGGCGGTGGTGCAGGCCATCTTCGCCATCATCCTGCTGGACGCCGTCTTCGCCCTGATCTTCATCGAGCTGAAAATATGACGGCCGAGACGCGCAAACCCGACGACCGCGAGGCCGTCATCCAGGTGCGGGGCCTGCTCAGCCAGTTCGGCGAGCGGGTGATCCATCAGGATCTGGATCTGGACGTGATGCGCGGCGAGGTGCTGGGCGTCGTCGGCGGGTCGGGCACCGGCAAGACCGTGCTGCTGAACTCCATCATCGGCCTGAAGGAGCCGGAAGGCGGCGAGGTTAGCCTGTTCGGGCAGGACCGCAGCGCCATGACCAAGCAGGAAGCGGCCGCCGTCGAACGTCGCACGGGCGTGCTGTTCCAGCAGGGCGCGCTGTTCTCGTCGCTGACGGTGCTGGACAATGTGGCCTCGCCCCTGGTCGAGCACACCGATCTGTCCAGGACGACCATCCGCGAGCTGGCCGAGATGAAGGTGGCCATGGTGGGCCTCAAGCCCGAGGCCCTCTATCTGAAGCCGGCCGAGCTGTCGGGCGGGATGCGCAAGCGCGTCGGCCTGGCCCGCGCCCTGGCGCTGGATCCCGAACTGGTCTTTCTGGACGAGCCGACTGCTGGGCTGGACCCGATCGGGGCGGCGGCGTTCGACGATCTGATCCGCCAGTTGTCGGAGGATCTGGGGCTGACGGTCTTCATGATCACCCACGACCTCGACAGCCTTTACGCCATCTGCGACCAGGTGGCCGTGCTTGCGGACAAGCATGTGGTGGCCAAGGCGCCGGTCGCCGAGCTGGAACGCTCGGACCACCCCTGGATCAAGGAATACTTCCTGGGGCCGCGCGGACGCGCCGCCCATAAGAGCGCGGCCTGAGGAGGACGCGAAACGATGGAAAGAGACGCTCATTACGCCGCCGTCGGCATCGCCACAGTCGCCCTTCTTCTGGCGCTGGCGGTGTTCACCATCTGGTTGGCGCGGCTGCAGTTCAACAAGGATTTCGACGTCTACGACATCGTCTTCTACGGCCCGGTGCGCGGCCTGTCGGAGGGGGGAGAGGTCCACTTCAACGGCATCCGCGTCGGCGAGGTGACCAACCTGAATTTGGATCCGAAGAAGGGCGATCAGGTCATCGCCCGCGTGCGGCTGAACGGCACGACGCCGGTGCGCGTGACCTCGCGCGCCCAGTTGGAGCCGCAGGGCATCACCGGCCTGAACTACATCCAGATCACCGCCGGCGCCCCGGACAGCCCGCTGCTTAAGGACCAGTATCCGGACAACGTCGTGCCGGTGATCCAGAGCCAGCCCAGCCCCATCGCCGAACTGCTGAGCGGATCGGGCACGGTGCTGGCCCAGACGGTGGACGCCTTGAACCGCATCAACCGCGTGATGTCGGACGACAACATCCGCAGCTTCTCGACCAGCGTGAAGAACGTCGAGGCCCTGACCGCCGAACTGGAGGCCCGCAAGGGCATGTTCCAGCAGCTTGAAGAGACCATCACCAAGGCCAACGCCGCTGTCGGCGAATATCAGGCCCTGGGCGCCAGCGCGCGCCAGATGGTCGACACCGACGGCAAGCAGGCCATCGCCAACATCAACCAGGCGACGCGCGAGGCGCAGGCCGCCATCGCCTCGATCAACCGTTCGGCGACCGGACTGGAAGGGCCGCTGGGCGACTTCGGCACGCAGACCGTGCCGCAGCTGAACGACACCATTCGCCAGCTGGATCGGGCGACCCGCTCGCTGCAGTCGTTGATCGACAACGTGCGCGACAGTCCGCGTGAGTTCATCGCCAAGGCGCCGTCCAAGGAAATCGAGGTGCAGCCATGATCCGCAACCGACTGATGACCGTCGCCGCCTGCGCCGCTCTTGCGGGCGCCGTGTCGGGGTGTGCGGTGCTGGCGACGCCGGACCCGGTTCAGCTGTATCGTTTCGGAGGCGCCTCGGCCTATGCCGGAACGGGCGCGACCTCGGCCTGCCCGGATGTCCATGTCTCCATGCGCCGGGTGGACTTTCCCGAAGCGGCGCGCGGCGACCGCATCCTGGCCGTGACCGGGACCGAGGCGGCCTATATCAAGGGCGCGCGCTGGGTGTCTCCGGCCGAGACCCTGTTCGAGGAAGCCCTGCGCAACGCCTTCCTGGACGGCGGGACGTGCACCGTACTGAGCAGCGGTCCGCTGACGCGCGACGGCCTGTTGCTGAGCGTGGAAGTGCGCCGGTTCGAGGCGTCCTACGTCGCGCCGGGCGCCGTGCCGGATGCGACCATCGTCGTGCTGCTGCGTCTGGTCCGGCCGGGCGATCGTTCGATCGTGGCCGAGGACCGCATCACGGTCAGCGAGAACGCAGGCGTGAACCGCCAGTCGGCCATCGTCGCCGCCTTTGACCGCGCCACGGCCGAGACCAGCCGTCAGATCGTCCTCTGGACGGACCAGCAGGGCTTTCAGGCGATGCGGGACTAATTCTTTCTCCCACAAGGGGAGAAGGAAGACATGAAAAACCCCGGCGGCCTCACGGTCGCCGGGGTTTCTGTTTTCAGAGCGAGAGGAAGGCGGTCAGCCCACGCCCGCCGCCACCGTGTAGTCGGCCTCGGTCTTGGCCGCGACCTCGTCCAGCGTGACGCCGTCGGCCAGTTCGATCAGCTCCAGCCCTGAACCGTCCGGCTTGACGTCGAAGGTCGCCAAGTCGGTGATGATGCGGCTGACCACGCCCGTGCCGGTCAGCGGCAGGGTGCAGGCCTTCAGCACCTTGGACTGGCCGTGTTTGTTGGCGTGCTCCATGACCACGACCACGCGCTTGACGCCCGCGACCAGGTCCATGGCCCCGCCCATGCCCTTCACCAGCTTGCCGGGGATCATCCAGTTGGCGATGTCGCCGTTCTGGGCCACTTCCATGGCGCCCAGGATCGACAGGTTGATGTGGCCGCCGCGGATCATGGCGAAGCTGTCCGCAGAGCTGAAATAGCTGCTCTCGGGGATTTCGGTGATCGTCTGCTTGCCGGCGTTGATCAGGTCGGGGTCTTCCTCGCCCTCATAGGGGAAGGGGCCCATGCCCAGCATGCCGTTCTCCGACTGCAGGGTCACGACCATGCCGTCGGGGATGTAGTTGGCCACCAGGGTCGGGATGCCGATCCCCAGGTTCACATAGAAGCCGTCCTGCAGCTCCTTGGCGGCGCGTTCAGCCAGTTGTTCGCGAGTACGTGCCATTTGGATCAAGCCTCCCGCTTGCGGACGGTGCGCTGTTCGATGCGCTTTTCGGACACGGTCTGGATCAGGCGGTCGACATAGACGCCCGGCGTGTGAATGTGATCGGGGTCGATCGAGCCGACGGGGACGATCTCCTCCACCTCGACGACCGTCACCTTTCCGGCGGTGGCCATCATCGGGTTGAAGTTGCGGGCCGTCTTGCGGAACACCAGATTGCCGCGCTCGTCGGCCTTCCACGCCTTGACGATGGCCAGGTCGGCGACCAGCCCCGTCTCCATGACGTATTTGCGGCCGTCGAAGTCGCGCACTTCCTTGCCCTCGGCGACCAGGGTGCCGACGCCGGTGGCGGTGAAGAAGGCCGGGATGCCCGCGCCGCCCGCGCGGATGCGCTCGGCCAGGGTGCCTTGCGGGTTGAACTCCAGCTGCAGTTCGCCCGCCAGGTATTGACGCTCGAACTCCTTGTTCTCGCCGACGTAGGACGAGATCATCTTGGCGATCTGACGCGTCTCCAGCAGCTGACCCAGGCCGAAGCCGTCCACGCCCGCATTGTTGGAGATGACGGTCAGACCCTTCACGCCCGTGTCGCGCAAGCCTGCGATCAGGTTTTCGGGAATGCCGCACAGGCCGAAGCCGCCGGACATGACGGTCATGCCGTCGAATGTCAGTCCCTCCAGCGCGGACTTCACGTCAGCGTAAATCTTGCCCATCGGACTCCCTTTTTCACCAACTGATGAATATCGTGGTCTCCTCCGTCCTTAAAGCGGGCCGGGAAGTGGAGCAAGCGGCAAGCGCGACGCAGGCGAAGGCATGGCGTGACAAGCCTGACGGTTGACCCTGGACCGCAGGGGTCTCACACCTAGCGCCACATAAGACTCGTCTCAGTGGGGAAAATCCATGCGCCATCATCTACTGCGGGCCGCCTTGCCCGCCCTGGTGCTCGCCACCGCCGTTCCAGCCCTGGCACTGCCGGTCGCAGCGGTCGCCCAGGACGCCGCGCCGACTTATCACCAACCGCCGTCGCCGATCGCCCAGATTCTGGATGCCAAGCCCAATCCGGGCGTCAGCGTCAGCCCTGACCGCAAGACCCTGCTGCTGACCGACCGCTCCAACCTGCCGGCCATCGCCGAACTGGCCGAGCCGATGCTGCGGCTGGCGGGCTATCGCATCAATCCCAAGAACAACGGCCCGGCCAACAGCCGCGTCTCCTGGCTGACGGGGCTCAGCTTCCAGGCGGTCGACGGCGGGCCTGCGCGCCCGGTGACGGGCTTGCCCGCCAATGCGCGCCTGACCAATGTCAGCTGGGCGCCGAACGGCCAGGCTGTGGCCTTCCTGGTCAATGCGCCCAACGGGCTGGAGCTTTGGACCGCCGATGTCGCCCAGGCCAAGGCGCGCAAGCTGAACGGGCCGATGGTCAATGCGGCGGCGGGTTCGGGCTTCTCCTGGCTGTCGGACTCCTCGGGCCTGTTGGTCCTGGCGGTTCCGGCCGGGCGCGGCCTGGCGCCCAACGTCGATCATCCGCCGGAAGGCCCGATCATCACCGAGACGGGCGGCCGCGCCGCCCCGGTGCGGACCTATCAAGATCTGCTGTCCAACGTGGGCGACGAGGCCCTGTTCGACTACTACTTCACGAGCCAGCCGACGGTGGTGTCGCTGAACGGCCGCGCGCGCTCGGTGGGCCAGCCGGGCGTCATCCTGGGCGTCTCGACCTCGCCGGACGGGCGCTACATCCTGCAGACGCGGGTGAAGAAGCCCTATTCCTACGTCGTGCCGGCCAGCCTGTTCCCCTCGGACGTCATCGTCACCGACATGAACGGGCGCCAGGTGCACCGCGTGGCCGACCTGCCGTTGCGCGACAATGTGCCGACGCCGTTCGACGCCGTGGCGCCGGGGCCGCGCGCGGTCCAGTGGCGGGCCGACGCCGACGCCACCCTGGTCTGGGCCGAGGCTCAGGACGGCGGCGACCCGCGCAACGCCGCCGAGGTGCGCGACCGCGTCTTCATGCTGCGCGCGCCCTTCAACGACCGGGTGCAGACCCTGGCCGACCTGAAGGAACGCTACGCCGGAACGACCTGGGGCCGGAACGACGCCGCCATCGTCAACAGCCGCTGGTTCAACACCCGGCACGAGACGCGCACCCTGGTCGATCCGTCGAACCCCGGCGCGGGCCGCGTCCTGGTCGATCGCAACTATCAGGATCGCTACAACGATCCGGGCTCGGTCGTGACCGAGCCGAACGCGCGCGGCCGTTCGGTCATGCGCTTCAACGCCGACGGCTCCAAGGTCTTCGTCGAGGGGAATGGGGCGACACGCGAAGGCGCCTATCCCTTCCTCGACCTGATGGACCTGAAAACGGGCGAGACGGAGCGCGTCTGGCGCTCGGCCCAGGGCGAGTATGAAAGCGTCGTGGGAGTGCTGGACGAGGCGGGCCGCAAACTGGTCACCTATCGCGAAAGCCGCACCGATCCGGCCAACCTGCGCGTGCGTGATCTGGACGGCGGCGTCACCCAACTGACGAACTTCCCCGATCCGGCGCCGCAACTGGCCGGGGCCACGCGCCAGCTGATCACCTACACCCGCGACGACGGTGTGGAGCTGTCGGGGACGCTGTATCTGCCCGCCGGTTACGACAAGGATCGCGACGGCCCGCTGCCGCTGCTGATGTGGGCCTATCCGGCCGAGTTCACCGACGCCGCCGTGGCCGGTCAGGTCGTGGACACCGACAACCGCTTCGTGCGGCCGTCGGGATCGAGCCACCTGTTCCTGCTGACCCAGGGCTACGCCATCCTCGACAACCCGACGATGCCGATCATCGGCCGCGACGGGGCCGAGCCGAACGACACCTACATCGAGCAGCTGTCGGCCAGCGCCAAGGCGGCGGTCGACGCCGTGGTGGCTCTGGGCGTGGCGGAACGGGAGCGGATCGCCGTCGGCGGCCACAGCTACGGCGCCTTCATGACGGCGAACCTCTTGGCGCATACTGACCTGTTCAAGACGGGCATCGCGCGCTCGGGCGCCTATAACCGCACCCTGACGCCCTTCGGCTTCCAGGCTGAGCAGCGGTCATACTGGGAGGCGACCGAGACCTATAACGCCATGTCGCCCTTCACCTACGCCAACAAGGTGAATGAGCCGATCCTGCTTATCCACGGCGAGGCGGATGCTAACTCCGGCACCTTCCCGATCCAGACGGAACGCTTCTACGCGGCGCTGAAGGGCAATGGCGCGACGGCGCGCTATGTCGTCCTGCCCAAGGAGGACCACGGCTATCGCGCGCGGGAATCGGTCGGCCACACCCTGTATGAGATGTCGTCCTGGCTGGATCGCTGGATGAAGCCGACGACGGCGGCTTCTCAGGAGTAGTCAGCGATCCCACTCCGGCGTCTCGCCATAGAGGCCGGACAGGAAGTCGATGAAGGCGCGGACGCGGGTTTCGGCCCGCGCCCGGCCTGCCGTCAGGGCGAAGATCGCCACGTCCGCCGATCCGGCATACTGCGGCAGCACCACCTTCAGCCGCCCGTCGCGCAGTTCGTCGCCGACGTCCCAGGTCGAGCGCAGGGCCACCCCGCCGCCCGCCAGCGCCAGCTCGCGCGCCACTTCGCTTGAGTTGGTCCGCACCCGGCTGCGGGCGCGGAAGACGACGGGGCCTTCGGGGCCTTTCAGTCTCCATGTCGACTGGTTCTCAGCCGCCAGCTGGGCGTGGCGGCGCAGGTCGTCCAGACTGTCCGGCGCCCCGTGCTCGGCCAGATAGGCGGGCGAGGCGCACAACACCCGCCGGTTCGGCGCCAGGCGATGCATCAGCGGGTTTTCCGCCTCATAGCCGCCGATCCGCACCGCCACGTCCACGTCCTCGGCCATCAGGTCGACGAAGGCGTCGCTCAGGTTCAGCTCCAGCGTCAGGCGGGGCTGGGCCGCCAGAAAAGGTTGGAGCAGGGGCGCCAGCCGTCGCCGTCCGAACGAGGTCGGCGCTGAGACGCGCAGAAGGCCGCGCGCCTGCGTCGTGCGGCGCGACACCACGGCCTCCAGATCCTCGACCCCTTCCAGCAGCTGCGCCGCGCGGTCATAGACCAGCCGTCCGGCCTCGGTCGGGGCCAGACGGCGCGAGGTGCGCTCGATCAGCCGCACGCCCAGCCGGTCCTCCAGCCGCGCCAACCTGCGCGAGGCCACGGCGGGCGACAGGTCCAGCCGCCGTGCGGCGGCGGACAGGCTGCCTTCCTCCAGCGCACGGACGAAGATTTCATACTCGGCCAGCATGGCGGGCTCTCATCATTGCGAATTATGCAAAGATAGGCGTCTTTCTTCGCCGTGGATAGCGAGGCAGGACGCGACTAGTCTGGGCGATGAAGGAGACCGCCATGTTCGACGCCCCCAAGACCCCCGCCGATGCCTATGTCCGCCACGGCAGCCTGAAGGTCGCCGCCGAACTGGACGCCTTCGTGCGCGATCAGGCGACGCCGGATACGGGCGTGAGCGCCGCAGGCTTCTGGGCCGGGGTCGAGGGGCTGCTGGCCCGCTTCGGCCGTCGCAACCGCGATCTGCTGGAACGCCGCGATGAACTGCAGGGCAAGCTGGACGATTGGCACCGCGCCTATCCGGGCCAGCCGGATCAGGACGCTTATCAGGCCTATCTGCGCGAGATCGGCTACATCGAATCTGAACGCGACGGCGTGCGGGCCGAGACGGCGAACGTCGACCCCGAGATCGCGACCCTGGCTGGGCCGCAACTGGTCGTGCCCCTGACCAACGCTCGCTACCTGCTGAACGCCGCCAATGCGCGCTGGGGCAGCCTGTATGACGCCCTCTACGGCACGGACGCGCTGGGCGAGGCGCCGAAGGCGGGCGGCTATGACGTCGAACGCGGCGCCAAGGTCATCGCTCGCGCCCGCGCCCTTCTGGATCAGGCGGCGCCGCTGGCGACCGGATCGCACGCTCAGGCCGCGGCCTATCGGGTCGAGCATGGCCGCCTGATCGTGACGCTGGACAGCGGGCTGGAGACGGGGCTGGCGGGCGCGGATGTGTTCGCGGGCTATTCGGGCCAGGCCGATGCGCCGTCGGGCGTTCTGCTGCGCCACAACGGCCTGCATCTGGAGATCGTCATCGACCGCGCGCACCGCATCGGTAAGGACGATCCGGCGGGCGTCGCAGACGTGCTGGTCGAGGCGGCCCTGTCGGCCATCGCCGACGCCGAGGACAGCGTCGCCGCCGTCGATGCGGCGGACAAGCGGCTGGTCTACGCCAACTGGCTGGGCCTGATGCGCGGCGATCTTCAGGCTGATTTCCTGAAGGACGGGCGCACGGTCGAGCGCCGGCTGAACCCGGACCGCGTCTATACGGCGCCCGATGGATCGCGGCTGGCGCTGAAGGGACGCAGCCTGATGCTGGTGCGCAACGTCGGCCTGCATCTGACGACTGACGCCGTGCTGGACGCCCACGGGCGCGAGACGCCCGAGCATCTGCTGGACATCGCCATGACCGGCCTGATCGGCCTGCACGACCTGCGCCGTCCGGCCGAGGCGCGCAACAGTCCGGCGGGCTCGGTCTATGTGGTGCGGCCCAAGATGCACGGGTCGGACGAGACAGCCTTCGCCGACGAACTGTTCGGCGCGGTCGAGACCATGCTGGGCCTGCCCGCCCTGACGCTGAAGATGGGCATCATGGACGAGGAGCGCCGCACCAGCGTCAATCTGATGAACTGCATCGCGGCGGCCAAGGGCCGGGTGGTCTTCATCAACACCGGCTTCCTGGATCGCACCGGCGACGAGATCCACACGGTGATGGAGGGCGGTCCCGTCGTGCGCAAGGAGGCGGTGCGCGAGACCGGCTGGATCAAGGCCTATGAGGACCGCAATGTCGACATCGGCCTGAAGGCGGGCCTGTCGGGCCGGGCCCAGATCGGCAAGGGGATGTGGGCGGCGCCGGACCGCATGGGCGACATGCTGGCTGCCAAGGCGGGCCACCCGCGCGCGGGCGCCTCGACCGCTTGGGTTCCGTCCCCGACGGCGGCGACCCTGCACGCCCTGCATTACCACGAGGTCGACGTCTGGGCGCGTCAGGCCGAGATCGCCACGCGCGCGCCGACCGGCCTGACGCCCCTGCTGCCCCCGCCGTTCGCCACCGGGACGCCCAGTGCTGACGAAATCCGGCAAGAGCTGGACAACAACGCGCAGGGCATCCTGGGCTATGTCGTGCGCTGGGTGGATCAGGGCGTCGGCTGTTCCAAGGTGCCGGACATCCATGACGTGGGCCTGATGGAGGACCGGGCGACGTTGCGCATCTCCAGCCAGCATCTGGCCAACTGGCTGCGTCACGGCGTCACGACCGAGGACGAGGTCATGGAGGCGCTGAAGCGCATGGCCGTGGTGGTGGATCGCCAGAATGCGGGCGATGCGGACTATCGTCCTCTAGCTCCCGCCTATGACGGCCCGGCGTGGCGGGCGGCCTGCGATCTGGTGTTCAAGGGCAGGGAACAGCCGAACGGCTATACTGAACACCTGCTGACGCACTGGCGTCGCAAGGCCAAGGCGCAGGGCTGAACACACACATCAATATGCGCTCAAGCAGCGAGGCGCCGCGCGCCGAGCGCTAGCGTAACCAAAAAGGGGCGCGACCGACTGGCCGCGCCCCTTCTCTATTGGACGAAGAGAAAGCCCTAGGCCTTGGCGCCCGCGCGACCCTTGGCCAGTTCGCGGTTCAGCCATAGGGCCAGCAGGGTGCAGATGGCGCCCGACAGCAGATAGGCGCCGCCCGCCACCAGGCCGAACTTGCCCGACAGCGCCAGGGCCGCCAGCGGGGCGAAGCCCGCGCCGAACAGCCAGGCCAGATCCGACGTCAGGGCCGAGGCCGTGTAGCGGTTGGTCAGGCTGAAGCTGGAGGCGATCGAACCCGAGGCCTGGCCGAACGACAGGCCCAGCAGGATGAAGCCCAGGATCATATAGGTCAGCTCGCCCGCCGGGCCGCCGTCCAGAAGCTGGGGCGCGAAGCCCGAGAAGGCGGCGATGCCCGCCGCCGTGACGGCCAGCAGGGCGCGTCGGCCGTAGCGGTCGGCCAGCCAACCCGACGCCATGATGGCGATCAGACCGAAGACGGCGCCGATCAGTTCGATCATCAGGAAGCGGCTGGGCGCCTCGTCCGTGTAAAGGAAGACCCACGACAGCGGGAACACCGTCACCATGTGGAACATGGCGAAGCTGGCCAGGGGGGCGAAGGCGCCGATGACGATGCTTCCGCCTTCTTCGCGCACGGCCTTGGTCACGGGCGTGGGATGCAGCTCCAGTGTCTTGAAGGCGGCCTGGAAGGTGGGCGTCACCACGATGCGCAGGCGCGCGAACAGGGCCACCACGTTGATGGCGAAGGCCACGAAGAAGGGATAGCGCCAGCCCCAGTCCATGAAGTCGGCGGCCGACAGCTTGCTGAGGAAATAGGCGAACAGGGCGCTGGCCACGATCAGGCCGAAGGGCGCGCCCAATTGCGGCACCATGGCGTACCAGCCGCGGCGTTTCTCGGGCGCGGCGACGGCCAGAAGCGAGGCCATGCCGTCCCAGGCGCCGCCCAGGGCCACGCCCTGACCGATCCGCAGCGCGATCAGCATGGCGGCCGACCAGTGACCGACCTGCGCGTGTCCCGGCAGGAAGCCCAGGCAGACCGTCGACAGGCCTAGCAGGAACAGGGCGATGGTCAGCTTGGTCCCGCGCCCGAAGCGTCGGTCGACGGCGATGAACAGGGCGGTGCCGAACGGCCGGGCGATGAAGGCCACGGCGAAGACGGCGAAGGACAACAGCGTCCCGCCCAGCGGTCCCGCATAGGGGAAGACCAGCTGCGGAAACACCACGACCGAGGCGATGGCGTAGACGAAGAAGTCGAAGAATTCCGACGTCCGGCCGATGATGACGCCGATGGCGATTTCGCCCGCGTCGATTTTGCCGTCTCGCGCGTTGATCCGGCTGGCGTCCCGCTCGAGGGGCTCTGAAGAAGGCGCGCCGCTGGCTGCGTTCATGACCGATGAGGCTCCAGGAACCGGGGCGCACGCGCGCCCGCGACAATAGAATGTTGAAACAGCCCCTTTGCTCCCGATGGTCGGAACAGGGGATAGGGCAGATTGTCCAATGTCGCCTGTTCGGGGGCGGGGTTACGGGGCCTGCAAGATGACCGTGCCCTTGCCTCGAACCTCGACTGGAGCCGCCGTGCGCCGACTGCGCCCCCTGTTGCTGTTGCCTCTTCTGGCCCTGCTGCCCGGCTGCGAGGCCGTGGTCCTGGCGCCCGCCGGCGACATCGCCGCCCAACAGCGCGACCTGCTGGTTATGTCCGTGGTGCTGATGTTGATCATCATCATTCCGGTGATGATCCTGACCGTCTTCTTCGCCTGGAAGTATCGGGAATCGAACAAGGAAGCCCGGTATGAGCCGGATTGGGACCACTCGACCCATCTGGAGCTGGTGATCTGGGCCGCGCCGCTGCTGATCATCATCTGCCTGGGCGCCATCACCTGGGCCGGGACGCACCTTCTGGACCCCTATCGCCCGCTGGACCGCATCGCCGAGGGGCAGGCCGTGGCCGAGGATCACCGCCCGCTGCAGGTCGAGGTGGTGGCCATGGACTGGAAGTGGCTGTTCATCTACCCCGAATACGGCATCGCCACGGTGAACGAACTGGCCGCGCCGGTTGATCGGCCGATCCGCTTCCACATCACCTCGACCGGGGTGATGAACTCCTTCTACATCCCCGCCCTGGCCGGTCAGATCTACGCCATGCCGGGCATGGAGACGAAGCTGCACGCCGTCATCAACCGCCCGGGCGAATACGTCGGCTTCTCGGCCAACTATTCCGGCGACGGCTTCTCGAACATGCGCTTCGCCTTCCACGGTCTGGATCAGGCCGGCTTCGACCAGTGGGTCGCGGGCGTGCGCGCCGCCGGTCAGGGGCTGGATCGCGACACCTATCTGGAGCTTGAGAAGCCTAGCGAGAAGGTGCCGGTCATCCACTACGCCTCCGTCGACGACCGCCTGTTCGACGCCGTGGTCAACATGTGCGTCGAGCCGGGCAAGATGTGCATGGGCGAGATGATGGACATCGACCGCAAGGGCGGTCTGGGCCTGGCGGCGGTCAAGAACACCCTGCCGCTGGTCTATGACAAATACGCCCGTCGCGGGGACGCCGTGTTCGGCGCCGGCGAGTCCTATGTGATGACGCTGTGCACCCCGCTGGAGGCCGAGGCCGCCGCCGTCGAGGCCGCCCGCCGCCGTCAGGCCTTCGGCGAGGAGGTCGCCCGCGACACGCCGCTGAATCGGGTCATGGGGCAGGGGCTTGAACGCCCCGGCCGGTCCGAACCGAACGAGCGTTTCGCCTCCCTCTTCTCCGCGCCTTCCACGGCGTCCGCGCCCGCCGCGTCGCAATCCTGAGCGCCTGAACGATCATGACTGTCGAACACACCACATCGCCGCTTCTGGGCCGGTTGAACTGGGACTCGCTTCCGTTCCACGAGCCCATCCTGGTCGCCACCTTCGCCGTCGTCGTCATCGGCGGTCTGGGGATGCTGGCCCTGATCACCCGCTACAGGCTGTGGGGCTATCTCTGGAAGGAGTGGTTCACCACCGTGGACCACAAGAAGATCGGGATCATGTACATGATCCTGGGCCTGGTCATGTTCCTGCGCGGCTTCGCCGACGCCATCATGATGCGGATCCAGCAGGCCATGGCCTTCGGCGGGTCCGAGGGCTATCTGAACGCCCACCATTATGATCAGATCTTCACCGCCCACGGCGTGATCATGATCTTCTTCGTGGCCATGCCGATGATCACCGGCCTGATGAACTATCTGGTGCCGTTGCAGATCGGGGCGCGGGACGTCTCCTTCCCCTTCCTGAACAACTTCAGCTTCTGGATGACGACGATGGGGGCCGTGCTGGTCATGGCCTCGCTGTTCATCGGCGAGTTCGCGCGCACCGGCTGGCTGGCCTATCCGCCGCTGTCGGGCATCGGCTACAGCCCCGGCGTCGGGGTCGACTATTACATCTGGGCGCTGCAGATCGCGGGGGTGGGGACGACCCTATCCGGCATCAACCTGATCGCGACTATCGTGAAGATGCGCGCGCCGGGCATGGGACTGATGAAGATGCCGGTCTTCACCTGGACCTCGCTGTGCGCCAACGTCCTGATCGTGGCGTCTTTCCCGATCCTGACGGCGACGCTGGTCCTGCTGTCGGCGGACCGTTACATCGGCACCAACTTCTTCACGAACGACTTCGGCGGCAACCCGATGATGTACGTGAACCTGATCTGGATCTGGGGTCACCCCGAGGTCTACATCCTGATCCTGCCGCTGTTCGGCGTCTTCTCCGAAGTCACCTCGACCTTCTCGGGCAAGAAGCTCTTCGGCTACACCTCGATGGTCTATGCGACGGTGGTGATCACCATCCTGTCCTACCTGGTGTGGCTGCACCACTTCTTCACCATGGGCTCGGGCGCGTCCGTGAACTCCTTCTTCGGGATCACGACGATGATCATCTCGATCCCGACAGGGGCCAAGCTGTTCAACTGGCTGTTCACCATGTATCGCGGCCGCATCCGGTTCGAGCTGCCGATGATGTGGACGGTCGCCTTCATGCTGACCTTCGTGATCGGCGGGATGACGGGCGTCATGCTGGCGGTGCCGCCGGCGGACTTCGTGCTGCACAACTCCCTGTTCCTGATCGCCCACTTCCACAACGTCATCATCGGCGGGGTGCTGTTCGGCCTGTTCGCCGCCATCAACTACTGGTGGCCCAAGGCCTTCGGCTTCAAGCTGGAGAAGAAGTGGGGGCTGGTCAGCTTCTGGTGCTGGGTGGTCGGCTTCTGGATGGCCTTCATGCCGCTGTACGTCCTGGGCTTCATGGGCGTGACGCGGCGGATGCGGGTCTTCGACGACCCGGCCTATCAGATCTGGTTCATCATCGCCGCCGTTGGCGTGGCGATCATCGCCGTCGGCATCCTGGCCATGCTGATCCAGTTCGCCGTCAGCATCATCAACCGCGACAAGCTGCGCGACGAGACGGGCGACCCCTGGCACGGCCGCACCCTGGAGTGGGCCACCTCGTCGCCGCCGCCGGACTACAACTTCGCCAAGACGCCGATCATCCACGACGGCGACGCCTGGTGGGACATGAAGGCGCGCGGCTATGAGCGCCCGACGGGCGGCTTCAAGCCGATCCACATGCCGTCCAACACCGGAGCGGGGTTCATCCTGTCGGCGCTGTCGCTGATCGTGGGCTTCGCCCTGATCTGGTACATCTGGTGGCTGGCGGCCGCGAGCTTTGCGGCGCTGATCGCCTACGCCATCTTCCACACCTTCAACTACAAGCGCGACTACTACATCCCGGCCGAGACGGTTCAGGCGACCGAGGACGCGCGCACCAAGGCCCTGGCGGCCGCAGCAGCGACGCAAGGGTGATCCGATGAGCCACGCACCTTCCCTCAACCCCGACTATGTCGACGACGCCGGGCGGCCGATCTTCCACCCGGTAGAGGAGCCGCACCACCCGGAGGGCCACAGCACCATGCTGGGCTTCTGGATGTATCTGATGAGCGACTGCCTCATCTTTGCGATCCTGTTCGCCGTCTACGCCGTGCTGGGCGGCAACTATGCGGCGGGCCCGGCGCCCAAGGATCTGTTCGACCTGCCGCTGGTGGCGGTGAACACCTCCATGCTGCTGTTCTCGTCGATCACCTACGGCTTCGCCATGCTGGCGATGTATCGGAACAAGGTCGCCCAGACGCAGGTCTGGCTGGCGGTCACGGGCCTGTTCGGCCTCTGCTTCCTGGGGATCGAGCTCTATGAGTTCGCCCACATGATCCACCTGGGCGCCACGCCCCAGCGCAGCGGCTTCCTGTCGGCCTTCTTCATCCTGGTGGGCACCCACGGCCTGCACGTCACCTTCGGCGTCATCTGGCTGGTCACCCTGATGATCCAGGTGGGTCAGAAGGGCCTGATCCAGGCCAACAAGCGCCGCCTCATGTGCCTGAGCCTGTTCTGGCACTTCCTCGACGTCATCTGGATCGGCGTCTTCACCTTCGTCTATCTGTTCGGGATGCTGCGATGAGCGCTGAAGCCCACAATGAGCACGCCGTGGACCATCACGACGATCACCACGGCGATGACCACGATCACGGCACCTACAAGGGCTATCTGATCGGGTTCGGCCTGTCGGTCGTGCTGACCGCCATTCCGTTCTGGCTGGTCATGGCCGGGGTGCTGGCGCCGCAGCTGACGGGCCTGATCATCACCGCCTTCGCCGTGGTGCAGATCGTGGTCCACATGATCTTCTTCCTGCACATGAACCATAAGTCCGAGGGCGGGTGGAACATGCTGGCGCTGATCTTCACCCTAGTGATCGTGGTCATCGCCGTCGCCGGTTCGGTCTGGGTCATGTATCACCTGAACACCAACATGATGCCCGTCCACGACATGCAGGGGATGGGCTGAGCCCTCTCGCCCGCGGAGACCGCCGTTTGACGCCATCGTCGGCCCCTGATCCGGTTTCCGGTCCGGTTTCACGTCGTCGACTGGTCGCGGGGCTGGCGGCGTTCGCCGTGCTGATCGCGGGCTTTTCGGCGCTGGGCGTCTGGCAGGTCCAGCGCCTGGCGTGGAAGCAGGAACTGATCCGCCAGGTCGACAGCCGCATCCACGCCGATCCCGTTCCAGCGCCGGGACCGCAAGGGTTCGGCGCCGTGACGCGCGAGGCGGACCAGTACCGCCGCGTCACGACCGACGGCCGGTTCCTGCATGACCGCGAGGTGCGGGTGAAGGCGGTGACCGACCTAGGGCCGGGCTTCTGGGTCGTGACGCCGCTGGCGGACGCGCGGGGCTTCACCGTTCTGATCAACCGGGGCTTCGTTCCGGCCCAGCGCGCCGCGTCTGAAACCCGCGCCGAAGGGCAGGTTGAGGGCCCGGTCTCCGTCACCGGCCTGTTGCGGATCAGCGAGCCCAAGGGCGGCTTCCTACGCGACAACGATCCGGCGGGCGACCGCTGGTTCTCGCGCGACGTGGCGGCGATCGCCGAGGCCAAGCAGTTGAGCGGCCCGGTCGCCCCCTATTTCATCGACGCGGATGCGATGCCCAATCCGGGCGGCTGGCCGCGCGGCGGGCTGACGGTGGTGCGGTTCGCCAACAGCCATCTGGTCTACGCCCTGACCTGGTTCGGCCTGGCGCTGATGTCTGCGGGCGGGGCGGTGCTGTGGCTGCGCGAAGAACGACGTCGTAGGCTCGCGGGCCGATGATGCAGACCCAGACCCTGAGCCGCTTCGCCCGCACCTTGATGGGCATGGACGCCAACGCCGAGACGCCGGTGTCGCCGGGCGCGGCCGGGCGGCGCAACATGCTGCTGTTGATCCAGTTGCGCTGGTTGGCGGTCATCGGTCAGGTGGCGACCATCGTCATCGTCCACTGGGGGCTGGGCATCAATCTGCCGCTGGGCCCGCTGCTGCTAGCGCCGACGGCCCTGGCGGTGATGAACTTGGTCAGCGCGCCCGTCACCCTGCGCCGCAAGGTGGTGACCGATCCCGAGATCCTGCTGGCCCTGTGCGTCGACGTGGCGGCGCTGAGCTGGCTGCTCTACTTCAGCGGCGGGGCGACCAATCCGTTTGCGGCGCTTTATCTGATGCAGGTGGTGCTGGCGGCGGTGCTGCTGCGCCCGGTCTATGCCTGGGGCTTCGTGCTGGCGACCGGCGCCTGCCTGGCCTTTCTGGCGATCTGGCGGCAGCCGCTGGACCTGCCCGCAGGGGCCGATGCGCGGCTGGGCCTGATCCAGCAGGGCGCCCTGATCAACTTCATCCTGATCGCCGTGCTGCTGGTGGCCTTCGTCACCCGCACCAGCCAGAACGTGCGCGCCCGCGACGCTTATCTGGCCGAGGCCCGGCAGCAGGCGGCGGAACAGGACCACATCGTGCGCATGGGGCTGCTCGCGTCAGGCGCGGCGCATGAACTGGGCACGCCCCTGGCCTCGCTCTCCGTCATTCTCAGCGACTGGCGACGGATGCCCGCGCTGAACCGCGACGAGGATATGGTGCAAGACATCGAGCAGATGCAGGCCGAGGTCGAGCGATGCAAATCCATCGTCACCAACATCCTGATGTCGGCGGGCGAGGCGCGGGGCGAGGCGCCGACCGTCACCACCTTGAAGGCCTTCCTGCAGGAGATCATCGCCGAATGGTCCGACAAGTCGGGCGAGGCCATGCACGTGACCTTGGACGGCCCGGCGCCCGGCAATCCGTCTATCATCGTAGACCCCGCCTTGAAGCAGGTGTTCAGCGCCCTTCTGGACAACGCTCATGAAGCCGGAGCGCGGAACCTGGAGGTGCGGGCCGCCGCCGACGCGGGCGGGTTGTTCATCGCCTTCGAGGACGACGGGCCGGGCTTTTCTTCAGCTATTCTGGAAAAGCTAGGCCAGCCCTATCAGTCGACCAAGGCGCGGGCGGGGTCGGGCCTGGGGCTGTTCCTGCTGGTGAATGTGATGCGCAAGCTGGGCGGGACGGTCGTGGCTGTGAATCGGCCGAAAGGGCAGGGCGGCGCTGCCGGCGCCATGGTGCGCCTGACCTTGCCGATCGACGCCCTGGCGCCGAAATGAGGGGCCTGGAAAGAGGGACTGAGATGAACGACGAACCCCGCCAGCTTCTGATCGTCGAGGACGACGAGTCCTTTTCGCGCACCCTGCGTCGGTCGTTCGAGCGGCGCGGCTATCAGGTCGTCTCGGCTCACAGCCACGACCAGATGGTCGAACTGCTGAAGACGCACCATCCCGATTACGCCGTGGTGGACCTGAAGCTGGGAACGGCGTCAGGCCTGACCTGCGTGCAGACGCTGCACGCCTTTGATCCCGACCTGGTGATCGTGGTGCTGACCGGCTTCGCCAGCATCGCCACGGCGGTCGAGGCGATCAAGCTGGGCGCGCGGCACTACCTCGCCAAGCCCGCCGGCACCGACGCCATCGAAGCCGCCTTCGGCCGCGAGGCGGGCGATCCCGATGCGCCCCTGACGGCGCGCTCGACCTCCATCAAGACGCTGGAGTGGGAGCGCATCCACGAAGTCCTGGCCGAGACCGACTTCAACATCTCCGAAACCGCGCGTCGCCTGGGAATGCACCGCCGCACCCTGGCGCGGAAGCTGGAGAAGCGGCAGGTCAGCTGAGCCAAACGCCGCGCTCATCCCTGCCTCGCCGTCATTCTCGGGCTTGACCCGAGAATCCAGCCCCTCAACGTTTGAACAGGCATGGGTCGATGCGGTCGCCGTCGTGCTTGCTGGATCCTCGGATCAAGCCCGAGAATGACGGCTTGAGAGAGGGGGGAGGCGTCACCTCTCTGTCTTCAACACTCCCAACACGGCTTCCGTATCCTGCCCCAGTTTCGGCGGCGGGGCGTCATAGCGCACCGGCGTCTTCGACAGGCGGATGGGCGAAGCCACAGTGCGGACGGGATCGACCAGGTCGGGCCGCGTCTGCTCGACGGTCAGGCCGCGATGGATGGCCTGGGGCTCTTCGAACACCTGGTCGATGGTGTTGACCGGGCCGCAGGGCACGCCCGCGGCCTCAAGCGCCTGCATCAGCCCCTGCATGGTGAAGCCTCGCGTCTTCGTGGCGATCAGCGGCCCCAACGCCTCGCGGTTGGCGACGCGCAGGGCGTTGGTGGCGAAGCGATCCTCGACCTGCAGCTCCAGGGCGCCGCACAGGGCGCGGAACTGGCCGTCGTTGCCCACGGCGATGATCACCATCCCGTCGGAACAGGCGAAGGGCTGATAGGGGGCCAGGTTGGGATGGGCGTTGCCCATCCGCGTCGGCGCCTTGCCGGACACGAAGTAGTTGGTCGCCTGATTGGCCAGCATGGCCGCCTGGACGTCGAACAGGGCGATGTCGACGTGCTGGCCCTCGTCCGTCGCCCGCGCGTGCCACAAGGCCGCCAGGATGGCGTTGGAGGCGTACAGGCCAGTGAACAGGTCCACGACCGCCACCCCGACCTTCATCGGCTCGGCGCCCGGCGCGCCGTCCGGCTGGCCGGTGATGGACATCAGGCCGCCCATGGCCTGGATCATATAGTCGTAGCCCGCCCGGTGCGCGTCCGGCCCGTCCTGGCCGAAGCCGGTGATGGAGCAATAGACCAGCTTCGGATTGACCGCCGCCAGCGAGGCGTAGTCGAGGCCGTACTTCTTCAGCCCGCCGGTCTTGAAGTTCTCGACCACCACGTCGCAGGTCGCAGCCAGACGACGCACGGCCTCGGCGCCTTCAAGGCTGGCGATGTCCAGCTCGACCGACTTCTTGCCCCGGTTGGCGCACAGGAAATAGGCGGCGTCTCCCGGTTGGCCATCGGCCGTGGTGGTGAAGGGCGGCCCCCAGTGGCGGGTGTCGTCGCCCTCGCCCGGCCGCTCGATCTTGATCACCTCGGCGCCCAGATCGGCCAGGGTCTGCGTCGCCCAGGGCCCGGCCAGCACCCGCGACAGGTCCAGCACGCGCACGCCCGTCAGCGGACCGTGGGAGAAAGGTGAGGCGGCGGGAATCGAGACGGCGTCAGACATGCGCGTCTTCTAGCAGAAACCGCACGCGGCAGGATGGTTTCGCGCCGAAGCGACTGCCATCCAACGATGCTAAGAGAAGAGACGATGGTGGGTGATCACAGGTTCGAACTGTGGACCCGCTGATTAAGAGTCAGCTGCTCTACCAACTGAGCTAATCACCCGTACCGTCGTCTGCGCCCTTGGTGTGGCGCCGGTCCTTCGCGGCAGCGTTGATGGCCTCGGCGAAGGGCGCTCCTATTACTCAGGACCGGTGTCGGGTGCAAGCGTCAAATGCATCTTTTATCGCGATTGCATCGCGCGCTAAGGTCGCGCCTTGAATCAGCCGCCGGAAAGACGCGGCGAGGGGGAGTAAAGATTATGGCGTTCTGGAACCGTCGTCGCTCGATCGACGCGATGCTGGCCCCGCATTCGGGGCCGGGGCTCAAGAAAACCCTGGGTTGGCCGCACCTTATGGCCCTGGGCGTCGGCGCCATCGTCGGCACCGGCATCCTGACCCTGATCGGGGTCGGGGCGGGTCTGGCGGGTCCGGCGGTGCTGATCAGCTTCGCCTTGGCCGGTCTGGTGTGCGCTTGCGCGGCCCTAGCCTACGCCGAACTTTCGACGATTATGCCCGCTTCGGGCAGCGCCTATACCTATTCTTACGCCGCGTTGGGCGAGATTTTCGCCTGGGTCGTGGGCTGGAGCCTGATCCTGGAATATTCGCTGGTCGTGTCGACGGTGGCCGTCGGCTGGTCCGGCTACGCCGTGCCCTTCCTGGCGGGGCTGGGCGTCGACCTGCCGTTCGCCTTGACCGTGGGGCCGCACGTCGAGGGCGGGCTGATCAACCTGCCGGCCATCTTCATCATCGCCATCGTGACCGGCCTGCTGCTGCTGGGCACGAAGGAAAGCGCCACGCTGAACGCCATTCTGGTGTTCGTGAAGATCGCCGCCCTGGTGGTGTTCGTGGCCATCGCCATGCCGCACTTCGATACGGCCAACTTCACCCCCTTCATGCCGCACGGCTTCGGGGCGCCCTTCGTGCAGACGGGGGTGATGGCGGCGGCCGCCATCATCTTCTTCGCCTTCTACGGCTTCGACGCCATCGCCACGGCGGCTGAAGAGACCAAGAAACCCGAGCGTGATCTGGCCATCGGCATCGTCGGCTCGATGGTGGTCTGCACCGTCCTCTATATCGCCGTCGCCGCCGCTGCGATCGGCGCCGCCCCGGTCGCCAGCTTCGCCGACAGCCCGGAGCCGCTGGCTCACATCATGCGCGGCCTGGGCCAGGGCGTCGCCGCCCAGTGGATCGCCGCCGCCGCCGTGATCGCCCTGCCGACCGTGCTGCTGGCCTTCCTGTTCGGTCAGAGCCGCATCTTCCTGGGCATGGCGCGCGACGGCCTGCTGCCCAACCGTTTGGCCAAGATCTCCAAGCGCGGCGTTCCGGCCGTGGTGACGGTGTTCACCGCCATCGTCGTAGCCTTCCTGGCCGGCATCATGCGTCTGGACGAACTGGCGTCGCTGGCCAACGCCGGCACCCTGATGGCCTTCATGGCCGTCGGCGTCAGCCTGATCGTGCTGCGCGTGCGCGAGCCGAACCGCGAGCGCAAGTTCAAGGCGCCGCTGTGGTGGCTGGTCGGCGGCATCGCCATCGTCGGCTGCATCGTCTTCTTCTTCAGCCTGAAGAGCTCGACGCAGCTCTACTTCCTGCTGTGGAACCTGTTCGGTCTGGCTCTGTACCTGCTGTGGTCGTCGCGCAACTCGCGCCTGGCCAAGGGCGAGGAGTCCGAGGCCTGATGGCGAGACGCGACCTGTCGGGGGCGGTGGATTTCACCGTCCTCGAAGCCATGACGGCGGGCATGGATGATGTGACGGAGGAGGTGCTGGGCCTGTTCGCCGAACAGGCCCGCATGTGGTCGGCCATGCTGGACGCCTCCAGCGAGGGCTGGCGCGACGCCGTTCACACCATCCGCGGCGCCGGGGCGGGCATCGGGGCCAAGGCGCTGGCCCAGGTCTGCGAAGAGGTGGAGTTCGGCGAGCAATCCGCCGCGGCCACCGGGCTGGAGCGGGTGAAGACGGCGCTGGACGCGGCCCTGGCCGATGTGGCGGCCTATCGCCATGAACTGGCGTTGAAGAGCCTTAAGGGCTGAGGGCGACTGTCCTTCTCCCCTTGTGGGAGAAGGTGGCCCGTCAGGGCCGGATGAGGGGTTTCTCGACAGTCGAGCGGAACTGACGGATGCGTGGGCGTGACCCCTCATCCGTCAGGCTTCGCCTGCCACCTTCTCCCGCAAGGGGAGAAGGAAGTTCAGACCCGCGTCTTGTCCCAGGTTCCGAACTCGTGGGCGATGCAGCGGTCGATCAGCAGGCGCCAGACCGGCTCGGCGATGTCGGGCGACAGGCCGGCGGGTTCGGCCGCCTTCAGCACCTTGGCCACCACATCGTCGATACGGGCCTGATCGAAGACGGCGTCGCGGTTCGGCTTGATGCGGGCGGCGGCGTCCATGTAGCGCTGGCGCTCGGCCAGCAGGGTCACCAGGGCGCGGTCCAGGGCGTCCACGCCCTGACGCACGTCGGCCATGGTGGCGCAGTCTTCCGGGGTCTTGCGCGCGTCGATGGCGACGGCGGCGGGAGAGGTCATCAGGTCAGCCGACAAAGGCGCGCTCCAGAACATAGTCGCCGGGTTCGGCGTTCGAGCCTTCCTTGAGGCCGTAGGATTCCAGCAGTTCGCCGGTCTCCTTGATCATCGCCATCGAGCCGCACAGCATGACGCGGTCGCTGTTGGGCGAGAAGCCGATGGGCAGTTGCAGGTCGGCGAAGACATCGCCCGACTTGATGCGGTCGGTGATGCGGCCCGGCGTCTCGAAGCGCTCGCGGGTCACGGTGGGGTAGTAGGTCAGCTGGGCCCTGGCCTCGTCGCCGATCAGCGGGTCGTCGTGAATCTCATGCGTAAAGAAGTCGCGGTAGGCCAGGTCGGCGACGTTGCGCACCGTGTGGCAGACGATGACCTGCTTGAAGCGCGAATAGGTCTCAGGATCGCGCGCGACCGATAGCCAGGGCGCCAGGCCCGTGCCGGTGCCGATCAGCCACAGACGCTCGCCCCCGGTCAGGGCGTCCAGAACCAGGGTGCCGGTCGGCTTTTTGCCCATCAGGACGCTGTCGCCCGCGACGATCTTCTGAAGGCGCGAGGTCAGGGGGCCGTCCTCGACCTTGATGGAGAAGAATTCCAGCTCCTCGGCCCAGAAGGGCGAGGCGATGGAATAGGCGCGCAGGATGGGTTTGGCCCCGTCCAGACCCGGCAGGCCGATCATGACGAATTCGCCCGAGCGGAAGCGGAAATCCTCGGGCCGTTTGACGCCGAAGCTGAACAACTGGTCGTTCCAGTGGCGGACCCACAGGACTTCCAACTCATGAAACGGACTGGCCTTGACGGGCGGCGCGGAGAGGGAGGCGTCAGACATGGCGACTACCTAGGCCGTCGCGGGCGGTTGCGAAAGTCTCGCGAGGGTCGCAGCGGCGCATGGAACTCAATTTTGGGCGGACACGTCTGCGATCCCTTACCCTTCTCCCGATGGGAGAAGGTGGCCCGACAGGGCCGGATGAGGGTTCCCGGCATCCGTCGGCGTAAGCCGCCGCGATACGGCTAGACGCCGACTGACAGGTTGAACCCTCACCCTTTGGCTGCTCCGCGCCGCCCTTCGGGTCGCCTGTTCCAATCGCTCCGCTCCTGGAGGCTCAAGCCCTCTCCCATCGGGAGAGGGATGAAAGAGGGATGACGACGGAAGATTCCGTCTCTAGCTTCACCGCCATGCGCACTTTTCTTCTTGCTTCGACGATCCTGATGGCTGCGACCTCGGCCTTCGCCCAATCCTCGCCGCAGCCCGCGGCTCCGCCCGCCGCCACGGCGCCCGCGTCCTCGATCCTGACGGTCGAGCGGGTGTTCGCCAATCCGTCCCTGGCCGGGCCGGTGGCCAAGGGCGTCAGCCTGTCGCCCGACGGCGAACTGGTCGCCTTCCTGCGCTCGCGCGAGGATGACGTGGACGTGCTGGACCTGTGGGCCGCGCCGGTGAAGGGGGGCGAGCCGTTCAAGCTGATCGACGCCCGCGCCCTGGTCCCCGATGCCGGCGAACTGTCCGAGGCCGAGAAGGCGCGGCGCGAGCGGATGCGGATTTCCCAGCGCGGCGTGGTCGAATATTCGTGGGACGAGCAGGGCCGCTACATCCTGGCCCCGCTGGAAGGCGACGTCTTCCTGGCCAATCGCGCGGACAGCAGCGTGCGTCGCCTGACCGAGACGGCGGCCGATGAGATCGACGCCAAGGTCTCGCCCAAGGGGGCCTTCGTCAGCTTCGTGCGCGATCAGAACCTGGTCCTGGTCAACCTGGAGACGGGCGCCGAACAGGCGATCACCACGGACGGCAAGGATCTGATCACCTGGGCCACGGCCGAGTTCATCGCCCAGGAAGAGCTGGACCGCGACACCGGCTATTGGTGGAGCCCGAACGAACGCTACATCGCCCTGCAACGCACGGACGAGAGCACGGTCGACGTCATTCCACGCCTGGACATCACGGGCGGCGGGGCCTCGGTCATCTCGCAACGCTATCCACGCGCTGGACGGCCCAACGCCGTGGTCGAGTTGTATGTGCAGGATGTGCAGAGCGGCCAGCGGGTCAAGGTCGACCTGGGCGCCGACACTGACATCTATCTGGGCCGGGTGAACTGGGCGGCGGACGGCTCGGTCGCCTATGTCCAACGCCTGTCGCGCGACCAGAAGCGGCTGGACCTGCTGAGCGTCGATCCGGCCACGGGCGCCAGCCGGGTGATCGCCAGCCAGACCTCGAACGCCTGGGTCAACGTCACCCATGACTTCAAGGCGCTGAAGGACGGGAACTTCATCTGGTCCAGCGAGGAGAGCGGGTGGCGTCACCTGTATCTCTACAACAAGGACGGCCGCCGTCTGCGGGCGATCACGCGCGGCGACTATCCGGTCAAGGCGCTGGACGGCGTCAATCAGGACACGGGCGAGGTCTTCTTCACCGCCTCCATGCGCGACGGCAGGGAATATCCGATCGAGCAGCAGCTGTTCCGCGCCAGCTACAAGCGGACGTTGAGCCCCACGGAAGTCACCCCGCGCGGCGGCTGGTGGAGCGCGTCGGTCAACAACACCGGCACGGCCTATGTCGGCAACTACAGCGATGTGAACACCCCGGCGCAGTCGGCGCTCTACTCGATCAACGGCCAGCGCGTGCGCTGGATCGAGGAGAACAGGCTGCAGCCCGGCCACCCCTTCTGGCCCTATGCCGAGCGACAGCAGAAGCCGACCTTCGGAACCCTTCAGAGCCACGGCGAGACGCTGATGTGGCAGATGACGACGCCGCCGGGCTTTGATCCGTCCAAGACCTATCCCGTGGTGATGGAAGTCTATGGCGGGCCGTCGGGCGGCGGGGTGAAGAACGCCTGGCAGCCGGCCAAGACCCAGTTGCTGACCGAGGCGGGCTATATCGTCTTCCGCCTGGACAACCGGGGCGAGGGCGACCGCTCGGCCGCCTTCAAACAGGCCCTCTATCTGAAGATGGGCCAGCCGGAGATCGCGGATCAGGTCATCGGGGCGGACTATCTGCGCTCGCTGCCCTATGTCGACGACAGCCGCATCGCCATGATGGGCTGGTCCTATGGCGGGTTCATGAGCCTGATGGCGCTGACCGAGCCGAAGATGGGGCTGGCCGCCGCCCTGGCGGGCGCGCCGCCGACCGAATGGAGCCTGTACGACACCGCCTATACCGAGCGGTACATGTCGACGCCGCAGGCGAACGTGGACGGCTACGCCGCCTCGGACGTGGTGAACCGCCTCGACAATCTGACCGGGCGTCTGCTGCTGATGCACGGCATGGCCGACGACAACGTCATCTTCGAGAACACCACGCGGGTTCTGAACGCCCTTCAGGAAAAGAGCATCCCCTTCGAGACCATGCTCTATCCGGGCCAGCGCCACGGCATCCGGGGCAATGATCGTCAGCTGCATCAGTGGCGGACCTATCTGGACTTCCTGGACCGCACCATCGGAACGCGCGCGCCGCAGAAGACGGACTGAGGCGAACTCTGATCCGGCGGAACCCGGCCCTGCGGCCGCCGTTCCGCCGGAATGGAAAAGCTGTTCAATCATCTGGCGAACGCGACGGCCAAGCTTGCGGGGCGGCCGTGGACCTTCATCGTCTGCCTGGCGGTGGTGCTGATCTGGGCCGTGACGGGACCGGTGTTCAGGTACAGCGAGACCTGGCAACTGGTGATTAACACCGGCACGACCATCGTCACCTTCCTGATGGTCTTCCTGATCCAGAACACCCAGAACCGCGACGCCGCCGCCATGCACGCCAAGATGGACGAGCTGATCTATGCGGTGAAGAAGGCCGACGCGGCCTTTATCGGCATCGAGCATCTGACCGACAAGGAACTGGCGGCGATCCTGCGGGAGGTCGAGCGGCGCGGGCGCGACATCCATGCCGGGCAGCCCGCGCGGGCGGTCAGGAGCCGTCCGGCGTCACGCGCGGAGGCCTGATCGGCCCCGCCGAAAAAACAGAGTCCAATTCGTCTGAATCGTCTGAAATCGCTCCGGGCCGTCGGTGGAGCGCTCATGATGGCGGACGGACGGGAGGCGGCGGGCTGATCGCGTCCAGCCACGGTCAATCGCCGTGTTTTGCCGGGATTAGAGCGGCGCGATAGGCGGGCAAGGGCGCTGTTTGGTCCTTCTCCCCTTGTGGGAGAAGGTGGACGGCGAAGCCGGACGGATGAGGGGGCGCCGGTCGGCGACATCCGTTTAGACGTCGCGCCAACACCCCTCATCCGGCCCTGACGGGCCACCTTCTCCCACAAGGGGAGAAGGGGCGCGGCCTTAATCGCGGTAGTTCAGCGCCGGGGCGCGGTCGCCCAGCAGGGCGCGGTATTGGAAGTCAGGGCCGCGGCGGCGCTCGAATTCGGCCTTGGCGGCCTGGATCGTCTCAGGGCTCTGGAACAGTTCGGCGGTGGTCAGGGCCAGGGTCTTGGCCGCCAGATGGGCGCCCTTCAGGCCGATGGTCGAGCCTGCCGCCACCACGTTCTGCCACGAGTGACCGGCCGAACCCGGCACGAAGGTCGCCGTCGACAGGCCGACCGTCGGCGTGACCCAGGACACGTCTGAGACGTCGGTCGAGCCGCCGAAGTCGCCGCCGATCACGGCGTCCTCGATCTGGCCGACGGAGGCCAGGTCGGGCTTGGTGGTCAGGGTCTTCTGGATTTCCGACGCCAGGGCGGTTTCCTCGGCCGTCCAGGTGATGCCGCCGACATGGCGCAGGTTGCGGTCCATGACGTGCATCAGGGCTTCGTTCGGCAGCATGGAGTAGACGCCGCCGATGGCCTCGAACTCGACGCGGGTGCCGGTGCCCAGGGCCGCGCCGTCGGCGGCCAGCTTCACCCGCTCCAGCACGTCGCGGACGATCTCCGGGTTGTTGTGACGGACGTAGTAATAGGCCTCGGCGTAGGCCGGGACGACGTTCGGCGCCTTGCCGCCGTCGGTGATGGCGTAGTGGATGCGCGTGCGGTCGGGCACGTGTTCGCGCATCAGGTTGACCATGGCGTTCATGGCCTCGACGCCGTCCAGGGCGGAGCGGCCCTTGTCCGGCGCGGCGGCGGCGTGGGACGCCGTGCCGTAGAAGCGGAACTTGCCCGAGACGTTGGCCATGGTGTCGCCCTGGCGGGCCGAGTTCACATTGCCGGGGTGCCAGTGCAGCGACACGTCCACGTCGTCGAACAGGCCGTCGCGGACCATGTAGACCTTGCCCGAGCCGCCTTCCTCGGCAGGCGTGCCGTAGACGCGCAGCTCGCCCTTGATGTTGTTGGCGACCATCCAGTCCTTCACCGCGATGGCGGCGTGGATGGAGGCGGCGCCGAACAGGTTGTGGCCGCAGCCGTGGCCCGCATGGCCGCCCGCGGATTCCTGGATCGGGCTGAGGGTCTGCGACAGGCCGGGCAGGGCGTCGTATTCGGCCAGGACCGCGATGACCGGACCGGAACCGTTCTTGAAGCTGGCCAGGAAGGCGGTCGGCTCATTGGCGATGCCGGGCGTGACGGTGAAGCCGGCGTCGCGCAGCTGGCCCTGCAGCAGGGCCGAGCTCTGGGTCTCCTGATAGCCCAGCTCGGCGAACTTCCAGATTTCGAGCGCGGCGTGGTCGAGGGCGGCCTGATTGCGGTCGACGGTCGAGACGATCTGCTGCTGGGCCTGGGGCGACAGCTCGCCGGCCAGGGCGGGGACGCCGACGCCGGCCAGGGCGGCGGCGAGGGCGAGGACGCGCATCGAAACGGGCTTCATGGAGTACTCCGGGAACAAAAGAAGGGAGGACGGAAGGCGTCGCCGCCTGCCGTCCCCGGACGATCAGAGATCGGTCAGAAGGTCTTGCGGATGCTAGCGTACCAGTAGCGACCGTAGGGCTGATAGACGGTGCCGACATAGCCGCCGCTGGACAGGGGCGGTTGTTCGTCGGTGATGTTGCGCACGCCGACGCGGACCGCCGTGCCGGACAGAAGGCCGCCGTCCTCGAACTGATATTCGCCGTACAGATTACCCGTCAGGGTGGCGTCGACGATCCAGGGCTCGTTCGCCGCATTGGTGACGGAGTCGTCGTAGAGCGACGAGATGTACTGGGTGAAGGCGCCGACGGTGATGTTCTGATAGCGCCAGGTTCCCGACAGCGACCACTTCCATTCCGGGCGGCCGAAGTCGCGAAGCAGATCGCCTGCGCTGCCCGAGAAGTTGATCGCGGGATCGATGTCCCCGGCGTCCATCGCGTCCATCAGCTCCTGAACGCCAGGTGACGGCTCCAGATAGTATTTCAGGAAGTGCGAGACGTTCAGGTTCAGGTTGAAGTCGCCGTAGCGGGTGCCGTGCAGGCTCCACATGGCGCCCAGGTCCAGTCCTTCGACGGTCTGGGGCTGCTGATTGGTGTAGGCGTCCTTGATGTAGAGAATCTCGCCCGCGGGGGCGAGACCGGTGCCCGCGAACAGGCGGATGTCCTCGGGAGTCGGTGCGGCGCGCACGACGTTGGGGTTCGAGCCGCCGCTCTTGCGCAGCAGATAGTCCAGGGTGATGGCGTTCTGGCCGCGGAAGATGCCGACCATGCCGGTCTGCTCGACCCGCCACCAGTCGGCGGTGAAGGTAAAGTCGCCGTAGTCCGCCGGGATGAAGCGCGGCTGCACCACCAGGCCGAAGGACAGGGTCTCGGACTCCTCGGGCTGCAGGTCCGGATTGCCCGAGCGTTGCTCGGCGGTCAGGCGCGCGATCCGGGCCGTGCTGACAGCGTCGGCGTCGGGGAAGGTGGAGGGCGGGGTGAAGCTGCCGCCGCACAGGTTCATGTTGCTCAGCGCGCCGCGACGCAGCAGGGCCTCGCAATAGGCCCAGTCGGTGCTGGTGTTGGAGCGGGTGATGATCGTGGCGTTGATCTGTTCCAGGTTCGGGGCGCGGAAGCCCTGGGCCCACGAACCGCGAACGCGGAACCCGTCGACGATGTCCCAGGCCGCCGCGAACTTGGGCTTGGCCACGTCGCCGAAGTCGGAATAATTCTCGAAGCGGCCGGCGATCTGGACCTCCAGGTTGTGGACCAGGGGCACGCCCATCTCCGGCGAGACCAGCGGGGCGGCGAACTCGATATAGGCCGACAGCACGTCCCGTTCGCCGTAGGTGTCGGGGTTCATCGATGAGTTGATCAGGTCGCTGTAGGTCGCGCCCGATCGGTCGGTATAGGTGATCGTGCCGTCGATGCGGCTGTCGCGGTCGTCCAGCTGGGTCTCCGTACGGGCCTCGACGCCGGCGGCCATGCCGACCGGGCCGGCGGGCAGGGTGAAGAGGTCAGGCCGCGAGATCTTGAAGTCCCACATGCCCAGTTCGGTCTTGGTCTTGCGGACCATGTCGACGCCGATGGCGTCCAGCGCCGCCTGGCTCGACGGGGTGGAGTCGCCGTAACGCGGGTGCGTCGGGTCGCCGCCGTTGAAGAAGTTGTAGGCGTCGGGCGTGGACTTGGACGCCCACTCGAACAGGCGCGTGGTCGAGATGTTGTCCGACACGTCCTCGGCCGTCGCTTCGGACCAGACCAGGGCGGTTTCCCAGTTCCAGCCGCGCCATTCGCCGCGCAGTCCGCCCAGGGCGCGGAACTGCTTGTTCGTGACCTCGACGCCGATCGGACCGAAGTCGTTGAAGCGATAGCCGCTGAGCAGCAGATCCTCGCCGGTCGGATTGTAGAAATTCGTGCCCGGAATCGTCATGACCACGGACGACAGGGTGTTGATCGGCGCCTGCCGCGCCTTGGACTTGGCGTAATAGCCGCCCAGCTCGCCGAAGAATTCGACGTTGTCGTTGATCTCGTAGCGGCCGGTCAGGAACAGGTTGAAACGATCGACCTGGGGAATGACCGTCAGGTCTTCCTGGGCCGTATCGGCGCGCAAGGTAGCGTCAACCGTGGTGCCGTTCTTGATGCACAAACCGTCGCCCAACTGCCGGATGCAGCCGGACAGGGTGTTGGGCTGGATGGTGAAGGCCGAGCGGTTCGCGCCGCCGATCGAGGCGGCGCCGTCCGCGACGCGGAAATAGCCCCAGGGCGTCAGCGACGAGACGCCGTTCAGCGTGGTGTCGTTCTCGAAGCCCGTTCCGGCGAACAGGGAACGGATGTCCACCGAGGCGGTGTAGTCCTGATCCAGCGTCGAAAGCTCGTCGCGGTGGTCGTAGTTGAAGAACAGGGACAGGTTGCCGCGTCCGTCGGCGATGTCCTTGCCGCCGTAGAAGGAGAAATTGCTCTCCCACATGTCGGTGCCCTCGGCGGCGCCGTACTGGGCCGAGACGGTCCAGTCGTTCATGTCGTCGCGCAGGACCGTGTTGACCACGCCCGCCACGGCGTCGGCGCCGTAGATGGCCGCCGCGCCGTCGCGCAGGACTTCAAGCCGCTTCAGGCCCGACACCGGAATGGCGTTGGTGTTGTAGGTCAGGACGGGGACCAGGTGCTCGTTCGCCTGGGACGTCGGGTGCCCCACGACCCTGCGGCCGTTCAGCAGGACCAGGGTGTTGCCGATGCCGAGGTTGCGCAGGTTCACCGAGCCGGTGTCGCCGCGCGCCGAGTTGGACGAGGCCGGCAGATACCCCGAGTTGAACGTCACATCGCCCATCTGGGGGATGGAGCGCAGCAGTTCGTCGCCCGAGGTGGCGGCGGTCGCCTGGATCAATTCCTCGCCCACGACCGTGACGGGCAGGGCGGCGGTGACCTTCGCGCCCCGGATCTGGGAGCCGACGACGACGATGTCTTCGACCTGGGTGGCCTGTTCGTTGGCCGGCGTCTGCTGGGCGTGCGCCGTTCCGGCGGCGAGCAGGGCGGTGGAGGCCAGCATGGCGGCCTTTATGTTTCGACGTGCATGGACTGAACGCATGAGCTTGGCATCCCCGTGTTTGATCATCGCCTCGGCATCCCCTCCGATTGAGCGTCGTTTGATGGCCGGCGACCGTCGCGCAGCGCGCCGTCGCCTGAGTTTTTATCGATGGCGGACGATGTGCCGCATTTCAGACTAAAAGACGCCATAGTTGGCGGCGTCAACCTTTTTGGGTTAAATATTGCCGATATTCAAAATAATGAGCGCAATAATCACTAAGAAATGCCCTTGAAGTCGACTTTTTAGCAATGCTATCGCTCGCTCATCGGATTTGAGGTCAGTCGTCGCGGTTCCGCTCGTCGCTGTTGGAGGCGGGGCGGCGATGGATTGTGACGGGGGCTGCATGCACATCACCAAACCCAGAACCCTGGTCGCCTTGACGGCGGCCCTGATGCTGATGGGCGGGCCGGTCCTGGCCAAACAGGCCGCGCCGGTCCGGCCCGCCGCGGGCAGCGGCGGCGACATCGTCAACTACGGCCAGATCCACAGCCCCGTGGTGGGGCGCGGCGGCATGGTGGTCAGCCAGAGCGACCCGGCCACCCGCGTGGGCGTCGAAATCCTGCGTCAGGGCGGCAATGCGGTGGATTCGGCCGTCGCCGTGGCTTTCGCGGAAGCCGTGACCCTGCCGCGTGCGGGCAACATCGGCGGCAGCGGCTACATGATCGTCCATATGGCGGCCACGGCCGAGCGGCCGGCCCAGACCATCGCCGTCAACTATTACGGCACGGCGCCGGCGGCGACGACGCCGGACCTGCTGCTGGACGACAGCGGCCGCTTTGACCGCAGCAAGCCGTCGGGCTTCATCAACGTCTCGGTGCCGGGCACGGTCATGGGCATGTGGGAGGCGCACGCGCGCTTCGGCTCCATGCCCTGGGCCGATCTGGTCGCGCCGGCGATCAAGCTGGCCGAGGAAGGCTATGTCCTATCGGACGGCGAGGCCGACGCCACGGCCGGGCGGGCGCGGGTGCTGGCGACCGATCCGGGCGCGCGCGAAGCCTATCTGAAGGCGGACGGAACCCCCTATCGCGCGGGCGAGATCTTCCGCCAGCCTCTGTTGGCCGAGAGCCTGCGCAAGGTGGCGCGCGGCGGGGCCGATGAGTTCTACAAGGGCGAGTTGGCCCGCCAGATCGTCGCGGGCGTCCAGGCCCAGGGCGGGGTGATCACCATGGCCGACATGGCCGCCTACCGCGCCGACGTGTCAGAGCCGATCTGGGGCAGCTATCGCGACCATCGCATCGCCTATATGCCGCCGACGGCCTCGGGCGTCAGCGTCGCCCAGGCGCTGAACCTGTTGGAGCATTTCGACCTGCGCGCGATGAGGTGGGGCAGCGTCGACAGCCTGCACCTGATCTCCGAGGCGATGAAGATCACCTCGTCGGACCGTCGCCTGATCGGCGGGGCGCCGCAGTGGACCACCCCGGCGCATGGGCTGGCGAGTAAGGAATTCGCCGCCGAACGCGTTCGACTGATCGCCTTGGACCGCACCCTGAAAGCGGCCGATATCCCCGAGGGCAACCCCTATCCCTATGAGAGCCAGGACACGACCCACTATTCGGTCGCGGACGCTTTCGGCAATGCGGTGTCGAACACCTACACCCTGTCCAACTCCTACGGCGCGCACGTCGCCCCGGTGGGGACGGGCATCCTGCTGAATAACCACCTGGACAACTTCTCGTGGGGCACGCGCGGGGAGCCGAACTCGCCCGCGCCGGGCAAGCGCCTGGGTTCGACCATCACGCCGATGGTGGTGTTCAAGGATGACAAGCCCTGGCTGGTCACAGGCACGCCCGGCGGCGGCTACATCATCGCCACCATGGTCCAACTGATCTCCAACGTGATCGACCACGATCTGAACGTGGCCGAGGCGGCCATGCGTCCGCGTCTGAACCAGGCGGGAGGCGACAGTCCGCTGGAGCTGGAAGGCGGTTTTTCGCCCGACGTCGAGCGCCTGCTGCGCGAGCGGGGGCACGCCGTGCGTCCGTCGATGACCATGGGGAGCACCCAGTCCATCATGGTCGATGGCGACCGTTTCCTGGGCGCGGCCGACACTCGGCGTCCGGATGCTCTGGCCCTGGGCGTACGCTGAGCCGCCGCTTGCTGTTTCGGCCGTTCGATGGTCTGAACGACCGCTGTTGAATCAATCGGAGGGGGAAGCCGATGTTGCGCAAGGTTCTGTTGGCGGGCGCCGCGGGTCTGGTTCTGGCTGGAGCGGCGGCTCCCGTAGCGGCGCAGTCCGCGCCCGCCTCGGCGGCGGCGTCGGCCCCCTGGCGGGACGGCCTGTTCGGCGTGCGACAGGACAGCGACAAGGGCAAGGTCTCGGTGCGCCTGCCCGCGCCGGACGCGGACGGGGTTCTGGGCCGTTATCTGTATCAGCCGGGTCTGTCGGCGGGCCTGGGCATGGACGGAGCGGGGCTGGATCGTTCGGGCCTGGGGCAGACGCAGATCGTGGTCTTCCGCAAGGTCGGGAACCGGGTCTTCGCCGCCTTCGAGAACCATCGCTTCCGCGCCGTGGACGCCGACCCGGATCAGGTCAACGCCGTCGCCGCCTCCTTCGTCTCGCCGGTCGTCTGGTCGGCTGAGGCGACGGACGCCGGGGCTGACGGTTCGGTCACGGTGGACCTTTCGGGCTTTCTCGAGCGCGACGCGGTCAATGTGGTTTCCCGTCTGAAGCGTGCGCGGCTGGGGACGTTCAAGCCGGCCGCCAGCCTCGGCTACGTCGACACGGCTCAGACCCTGGTCTTCCCCGACAATGTGGAGTTCCAGACGGTCCAGACCTTCACCAGCGACGAGCCGGGCGGCGAGCTGTCGCGCGTTTCGCCGGAAACCCGTTCCGTCACCCTGGCGGTGCGCCATTCGTTCATCCGACTGCCGGACGAGGGCTTCCTGCCTGTGCTGCATGATCCTCGGTCGGGCACCTCGGCTCAGGTGACGGTGACGGATTTCGCCGCCGACCTGGATCAGCCGGTGGTCAGTCGGCTGGCCCGCCGGTTCCGGCTGGAGAAGACGGATCCGACCGCCGCGCGCTCGACGGTGAAAAAGCCCATCGTCTTCTACGTCGATCGCGCCGCCCCGCCCGCCATCCGCGAAGCCCTGATCGAGGGCGGCAACTGGTGGGCGCAGGCCTTTGAACAGGCGGGCTATCTTAACGCCTTCCGTGTCGAGCTCCTGCCCGAGGGGGCGCATCCGATGGACGCCCGCTACAACATCATCTCCTGGGTTCACCGCGAGACGCGCGGCTGGTCGACCGGGACCAGCGTCAACGACCCCCGCACCGGCGAGATCGTGCGCGGCGTGGTGCAACTGGGCTCGCTGCGCGACCGTCAGGACAAGATGATCATCGAAGGGCTGATCGGCGCCGCCCGCAGCGGCACGGGCGCCGAGGACAACCCGGACCGTCTGGCCTATCACCGCCTGCGCCACCTGTCGGCGCACGAGATCGGCCACGCCCTGGGCATTGCTCACAACTTCGCCGCCTCCACCTTCGAGGGGCGGGCCTCGGTCATGGATTATCCGGCGCCGTGGGTGATCGCGGATGGGGACCGGTTGGACTTCAGCCAGGCCTATACGACCGGCGTCGGCGCCTGGGACCGCTATGTCGTCGACTGGCTCTATGGCGACGCGCCGGGACGTGATCCGATCGCGCGGAGAGCGGCCTTGGCCGCCGAGGCGCAAGCAAAGGGCTACCGCTTCGTCAACGACACCGACACCCGTCCGCTGGGCAGCCTGCAGCCTTACGGCGCCATGTGGGACAACGGAACAGACCCGACCGCCGAGTTCGCCAACACCCTGGCGGTGCGGCGCATCGCCCTGTCGCGCTTCGGCCTGGCCAATCTGCCGGCGGGCGCGCCGGCGGCGGACCTGCGCCGGGTCATCGTGCCGATCTATCTCTATCACCGCTATCAGACGACGGCGGTGGGGCGTCAGATCGGGGGCCTGGACTACAGCTACGCCGTCAGCGGCGAAGGGCGTGAGCGGGCCGAGGTCGTGCCTGCGGACAAACAGCGCGCGGCGCTGGAGGCCCTGATGCTGGCCCTGTCTCCGGCCGAACTGGACCTGCGCGACGATCTGATCGATCTGCTGTCCTCGGCCCAGTCGGGCAATTCGGATCGCCAGACCCAGATCGAGCTGTTCGAGGGCAAGACCGACGCCGTGTTCGATCCGTCCTCGGCGGCGGCGGCGGCGACCGAGGTGGTGTTTGAAACCCTGTTGGCGCCGGAGCGGCTGAACCGTCTGGTCGAGCAGGAGCGCCGCGATCCGGGGCAGCTGGGCCTGGTCGAGACGCTGGATCGGGTGGCGGTCGCCGTCGGGCCAGGGGCGGCGTTGAGCCCGCGTCAGGCCGAGCTGCGCCGCGTCGCCCGCGCCCGCTATGCGGCCCACTTGGCCGCGCTGATTCAGGGCAAGGATCTGTCCTCGACGGCGCAGGGCGTGGTGCGCGACAGCGCGCGGCGGTTCGGCGAGCAGCTGAAGCGTTGCCGTGGCGACCGGTTGGAGACGGCGCAATGCGCCTATCTGGCGGAGGCTCTGACCGGGCCGGTCGAGGAGCTGAAGGCGCTGAGCGAGACGCTGCCGGTCGCGCAGGCGGTGCCGCCGGGCGCGCCGATCTGACCCTGACTGAAGAAGCCACCCTCTCCCGGCGGCAGAGGGCTTGAGCCTCCAAGAGCCGAAGGCGATTGGCTAAGGCGAAAGGGTGAGGGGCTTGTCCTATCCGTCGGCGTAAGCCGTAGCGCGACGGCCTTCGGCCGACTTCACCCGCGAACCCTCACCCTTTTGCGCAAGAACGATCGCTGACGCTCTCGTGCGCTCAAGCCCTCTCCCAACAGGAGAGGGTTACAGCTCCCGCCAGGTCTTGCCGGTCATGCCCTCATAGTTGGTCGCGTGATAGACGCCGCGCGCCACGGCGCGGGCCAGGACGTCGGCGGCGACGTTGCCGAGCTGGGCGACCACGACCTGACGCAGGGCCGGGTCAGCGATGACCTTCTTGCCCGTGGACAGGCTGAACAGGGTGTCGCCGTCGAACGGCGCGTGGGCCGGGCGGATGGCGCGCGCCATGCCGTCCTGCGCCATGATGGCCACGCGTTGAAGCTCGACCCGCGTCAGGGCCACGTCGGTGGCGATGCAGGCGATGGTGGTGTTCTCGCGCGGCTGGGGCCGGAACTTGGAGGGGCCCCAGTCCTCGGCCGAGGCGTGCAGGCCCGATGATCCCAGACCGCCGAACTCGTCGCCGATCTCATAGGGGGCGGCCCAGAAGCTCTTGCCGCCCGGCGCCACGACCGAGCCGACGCTGTTGACCGCCACGATGGCGCCGACCGTCCAGCCCGCCGCCATGACCGCCGAGGCCGAGCCGATCCCGCCCTTCAGCGCGCCCGCTTCGGCGCCATAGCCCGCGCCTGCGGTGCCGAGATCGAAGCGGTCGCCTGCGGCCTCCAGCGCCTGAACCGACAGGCGGCGATAGGGGGGCTCCATCTCCCACTGCTTGTTCCCGCCGTTGGCCAGGTCGTAGAGGCAGGCGGTCGGGATGATGGGCGAGGGGGGCACGCCCGGCGCCCCGCCCATGCCGTAGCCGCGCCCGCGCATGCCCATCCAGGCGGCGACGCTGTCGGCCGAGCCGAGGCCATAGACCGACCCGCCCGACAGGATGATGGCGTCCACCTCCTGCACCAGGTTTTCGGCGCGCAGGACATCCGTCTCGCGTCCGGCGGGACCGCCGCCGCGCACGTCCACGGCGGCGACGGCGGGCTTTTCAGCCAGGATGACGGTGACGCCGGTGCGGACGCCCGCGTCATGGGCCTGGCCGACCTTGATGCCCTCGACGTCGGTGATGAGGTTCAGCGGGCCGGTGCAGCCGGATGCGCGGGCGGCGCTTTGCGCGGCAGGTTTGGCGCTGGCGGCGCTCGCAGCGCTCGTAGCGCCGGCGGCGGCGGCGGCGCCGATCAGGGCCGAGCCGAGGACGGTTCTGCGGTTCATCCGGCGGTTTCCTTTTCCAGAGCGTGATTGCGGACCAGATCCGGCGTCGCCGCCAGAAGTTTCTGCGTATAGGGGTGCGAAGGGGCGGCGAAGACGGCGGCCGTCTCGCCCTGTTCGACGATCTTGCCGGCCTGCATGACCAGCAGGCGATCCGTCACCGTGCGCACGACGCTGAGGTCATGGGTGACGAAGAGGTAGGACAGACCCAGCCGGTCCGACAGATCGGCCAGCAGGTCCAGCACCTGCGCCCGCACGGACACGTCCAGCGCCGAGACCGCCTCGTCCAGACAGATGACCGACGGTTCGGTGATCAGGGCGCGGGCGATGGCGATGCGCTGGCGCTGGCCGCCCGAGAACTCGTGCGGATAGCGGTCGGCGGCGTTGCTGGTCAGGCCGACGCGCTCCAGCATTTCATCGACGCGGCGGCGGGCCTCGGCGGGAGAGGGCTTGGCGTCCAGCAGGTGGAAGTTCTCGGCCACCAGATCGCTGACCTTCCAGCGCGGATCGAAGCTGCCGTAGGGGTCTTGGAACACCACCTGGATGTCGCGGCGGATGGACTTTAGCGCGGCGCCGCGCGCGGCGGTGATGTCGCGGCCCTTGACCCGGACACGGCCGCCTTGCGGCGTTTCCAGCGCCAGGATGGCGCGCAGCAGGGTGGACTTGCCGCAGCCGCTTTCGCCGACCAGTCCGACGCTCTCGCCCGGCTGGATCGACAGGCTGACCTGATTGACGGCGCGGAAGGTCTTCGATTTGCCGAACAGGGCGGGGGCGCCGCCGTATTCGCGCACCAGACCCTCGACCTGAAGCATAGGGGCGGCGTCCGCCTGAGGGCGGCTGCGGCGCGTCGGGGCGTGGGTGGCGTTGGCTAGCAGGCGCTGGGAATAGGCATGGGCCATGCCGGTCCGGATGCGCGCGACGGGCGCTTCCTCGACCAGTTCGCCGTCCTTCATCACCGCCACGCGGTCGGCGGTTTCGGCCACGACGGCGAGGTCGTGGGTGATGAGGATCAGCCCCATGCCGTCCTCGCGCACCAGTCGCTTCAGCAGGTCCAGCACCTGGGCCTGCGTCGTCACGTCCAGCGCCGTCGTCGCCTCATCCGCGATCAGCAGTTTCGGCGTCAATGCGATGGCGATGGCGATGGCGACGCGCTGTCTCTGGCCGCCCGACAGTTCGTGCGGATAGCGGGTCAGGGGAAAGCGTTCGGCGGGCAGGCCGACACGATCCAGCACGGAACGGGCGACGGCGAGGGCTTCCTTGCGCGAGGCCTTTTTGTGCAGGCGCACGGTCTCGGCGACCTGATCGCCGATGGTCATGACGGGGTTCAGGGCCGTCATCGGCTCCTGAAAGATGATGCCCACGTCGCGGCCGCGCACCTGCTGCATCACGGCGTCGGGGGCGTTCGAGACGAGTTGGCCGTTCAGGCGGATCTCGCCGGTCATCGTGGCGCGCGGCGGCGTCAGGCCCAGCACTGCCAGGGAGGTCATGGACTTGCCCGAACCGCTTTCGCCGACGAGGCCGAGGATCTCGCCGGGGGCGACGGACAGGCTGACGTTCTTCAGGATCGGCGTCTGGCCGATCGACAGGCTGAGGTCGCGGATGTCGAGGACGGTCATGGTCAACGCTCCCGCCGCACGCGCGGGTCGAACAGGTCGCGCAGGCCGTCGCCGGTCAGGCTGAGGCCCAGCACGGTCACGAAGATGGCCAGCCCCGGCATGATCGCCAGCCAGGGCGCGAAACCGATCATGGTCTGGGCCTCGGCCAGCATCCGGCCCCAGCTGGGCGCGGGTGGCTGGGCGCCCAGGCCGACATAGGACAGGCCCGCCTCGGCGACGATGCCGACGGCGAACTGGATGGCGGCCTGCACGACCAGCAGGCTCATCAGATTGGGCAGGATGTGCTGGACCGAGATCAGGGCCTTGGACTTGCCCGCCGTGCGGGCGGCCAGAACGTACTCGCGGGTCCACAGGCCTTGGGCGGCGCCACGCGCGACGCGGGTGAAGACAGGGATGTTGAAGACGCCGATGGCGATGACGGCGTTGATCGCGCCCGGCCCCATGACGGCGGTGATCATCACGGCCAGCAGCAGGGCGGGGAAGGCGAAGATCAGGTCGTTGCCGCGCATGACCAGTTCGTCGATCCAGCCGCCGCGCGCCGCCGCGGTCAGGCCCAGAGGCGTGCCGATCCCGACGCCGATGCCGACAGCGACGAAGGCGACGACGAGGGAGTTCTGCGCCCCCGCCATGATCATGGACAGGACGTCGCGGCCGAAGTGGTCGGTGCCCATCCAGTGGGCGGCGGAAGGAGCGGTCAGCTTGGCGGCGATGTCGACCGCCTCGACGTCATAGGGCGTCCAGGCGAGGGCCAGCAGGGCGGTCAGCAGGACGACGGCCGTCAGCGCTGCGCCGACGATCAGGGACAGCGGCCAGCGCACGCGGGGTTTGGCGGGGGCGGTGATGGCGGGGGCGTCGGTCATGCGCGGCGTCCCCTCAGGCGCGGATCGGCGAACAGATAGGCCAGGTCGATCAGGAAGCTGACCAGAACCACGGCGAAGACCAGCACCACCACCACGCTCTGCACTACGATCAGGTCGCGCTGGGTGATGGCCTGGAAGACCAGTCGGCCGAGGCCGGGCAGGGAGAAGACGTTCTCGATGATGATGCCGCCGGCCAGCAGGAAGGGGAACTGCAGCCCCAGAATGGTCAGGACCGGAATCCAGGCGTTCCTCAGCGCGTGCCGCCACAGGGCCTGATTGACCGACAGCCCCTTGGCGCGGGCGGTGCGGACATAGTCCTCGTTCATGGTGTCGAGCAGGGCTGTGCGCAGGACGCGGGCGAGGATGGCGGCCTGAGGCGCGGCCAGCGCCACGGCGGGCAGGATCAGGGCCTTGAAAGCGGGCCAGAAACCGGCGCTCCAGCCGGGGAAGCCGCCCGCCGAGAACCAGCCCAGGTTCACCGAGAACAGCAGGATCAGCAGCATGGCGATCCAGAAGTTGGGCAGGGCGACGCCGACCTGGGTCACGCCGATCAGGCCGGTGTCGACGGCGGTTCCCCGACGGCTGGCGGCGGTGACGCCGATGGGCAGGGCGACGATCAGCGACAGGACGGTGGCCATCAGAGCAAGCGGCGCGGAGACGGCCAGACGTTCAGCGATCAGGCCGCCGACGGGCACCTGATAGGTGTAGCTGGTGCCGAACCTGCCGGTCAGCAGGTCGCCGAGCCAGGCGAAATATCGTTCAAAGCCGGAACCTTCGAGGCCCATCTGCTGACGCAGGGCGGCGATGGATTCCGGGCTGGCGTTCAGCCCCATCATATAGCTGGCCGGATCGCCGGGCACGACCTGCAGCAACAGGAAGATGACCACGGTCGCCGCCAGCAGGGTCAGGGCGTGGCCGCCCAGCTTCTTCAGCAGCCAGGCCGCGCCGAAGCGCCAGGCGACGAAGGCCAGCAGGGCGGCGCCCGTGATCAGGCTGATCCAGCCCCAGGGCAGGGCGCCGCCCGCGCGTTCGGCGCTCGCCGCCCCGGCTGCGCCCGCGCCGGTCCATCCGGCCCCGGTGACGTCGTTGGCGGCGATGGGGCCGTTGATCCACAGGCCGTTCACGTCCGCCTTCCACACGCCGATGCGCGAGGACTGGAACAGGAAGCCGTTGACTGCGTCCTCGGCGATGCGGCGTTGCAGGTCGCCCAGCAGGCGGTTGCGCGTCGGCTCGTCCGGGGCGGCGTTGACCTGCGGCAGCAGGGCGTCGAAGGCCGGGCTGTCGTAGCCGAAATAGTAGTCCTTGCGGCCGTAGATGTCGTAGTCCATCGGCTCGACGTGCTCGACGATGGTCAGGTCGAACTGGCGGCGTTTGAACACCTGGTCCAGCCACTGGGCCCACTCCAGATTCTCGATCTTGGCGCGGATGCCTGCTTCGGCCAGTTGCGAGATCAGCACCTCGCCGCTGCGCCGGGCGTAGGGGCGGGGCGGCAGGCGAAGCGTCACGTCGATGCCGTTGGGATAGCCCGCCTCGGCCAACAGGGCGCGCGCCTTGGCCGGATCGTGCGGATAGAGGCCGGTCAGGTCGACATAGCCCGGCGCCTGACGCGAATAGTGGCTGCCGATGGGCTGGCCGAAGCCGAACATGGCGCCCTGGATCAGGGCGTCGCGGTCGATGGCGTAGGACAGGGCGCGGCGCACCCGCACGTCGTTGAACGGCGCCTTGGTGTTGTTGATGCCCAGGATGACCTTGCCCTCGGAGGCGCCGACGACGACGCGGAAGCGCGGGTCGCGTTGGAACTGGGCGACATTCTCGGGCGCGGGATAGTTGGGGAAGGCATCCACGTCGCCGGCGCTGACGGCGGCGAAGGCGGCGGTCGGGTCGCTGATGAAGCGGAAGACGACGGTATTCAGACGGGGCGTCGGACCCCAGTAGCCGTCGCGGCGGATCAGGGTCAGCTGGCTGCCGCGCTGCCAGTTCTGCAGCTTGAACGGGCCGGTGCCGACCGGCGTGACGGCGTTGGTGGCCGCGCTGCTCGGCAAAACCATCACCGCGTCGCCCCAGGCCAGGACATAGGGCAGGGTCGCCATCGGCCGCGACAGGCGGATGCGGATGGTCGCCGGATCGACGACCTCGACGCTCTGGATCGGCGCGAACAGGGCCTTCTGGGCGTTGGTCGAGCCTTCGGCCGTGATGCGGTCCAGGGAGAACTTCGCCACTGATGCGTCGAACGGCGAGCCGTCCGAGAAGGTGACGCCGCGTCTCAGGTGGAAGGTCCAGGTCAGGCCGTCGGGGGCGGCCTCCCATGACTCGGCCAGCGACGGGGCGACGGCGCCGTTCTGGGTCAGACGGGTCAGGCCTTCGAAGACGTTGGCGTAGACGACTTCATCCACCGCCGCCGCCGCGCCCGAGGTCGGGTCGAGGTTCGGCGGCTCCAGCGGCAGGCCGAGGATCAGCCGGTCACGCGGCGCCTGCGCCTGAACCTGCGGCGCGGTCAGGCCCCAGACGAGGCACAGGGCCAGCGACAGCATAAGCGTGATCAGGCCGGGCCGAAGCCCGCCGTTCCGGCCGCGCCGTCGGGATGCTGTCGCGACGCATGTCGCCCCTGTCTTCGTCACCGTCCCTCGGTCTCCCCCTTGCGACGTGGCCGATCTGCGTCAGCCTACGTCATGGATTTGCTTTCACGCCATGGATTAAGCGCGCCTCACCACGGCTGGCGCGCCAGCGAGGCGGGGCAGGCGGCCGTAGCCTCGGTCGCGGCGGCGCGGGCGGCGTCGAACTCCTCTTTCGCGCGGGCGAAATCGGCCTGGAACGCCGGATCGGCCTTCAGCCGGGTGACGATGGTCGCGCCGACGATGCGGCCCGCCTCGACGTCGCTGGGATAGTGGACGCCGCACACTGCGCGGCTTTCGCCATAGGCCAGTCCGCGTCGCAGGATGGCGTCGGCGCGGTCGGGCGCCAGTTCGGCCAGCACCAGCGACCAGGCCCAGCCCAGCGCCGAGTGGCCCGACGGATAGGAGCCGCTGGCCGCCAGCCAGGTCTCTGGCGCGATGCAGGTCGGCAGGGGCTCGGCCACGAAGGGGCGTTTGCGGAAATAGCCCTTTTTGGCGGGAGTTTGGATCATCTCCAGATCGCCCAGCATCTTGCCCATCAACAGCGTCAGGGTCGGCATCTGTTCCGGCTCGAACTTGAAGCCGAGGGCGCAGTCGAAGGCGCGCGGGGCGCCGGGCGTTTCGATCTCATTGTCGGCGCGGGCTATGGCCCAGCGCTCGGAGCCTTCCAGCGACCGCATGGCGCGATAGGCGGCGATGTCGGCCTGTTCGCGCAGCGAGCCTTCGGCGGGCGGCGGCGGCAGGAAGTTGGCGGCGTTGGGCGTGTTCTCGGCGGTCAAATAGCCGTGCGGATGATCGCGGAAGCCTTCCCAGAAGGTGACGGGCGCAGTCGCCGCCGTCTGCGTCGACACCGCCCCGGCGCAGCCGCTCAACGCTCCGCCTAGCGCGAGAGCCAGGCTCATCGCGATGAGGGAAGAAGAGCGGCGCGAGGTGGTCATGGGAAAACTCCGGGTAGAAGGGATCATGCGGCGACGGCGCCGGGGCGGCCCGATTCAACGGTCCAGGATTTCAGGGTCGACAGGCTGGCCTTCGGATCGCGCACGTCGCTGATGACCTGATAGCGCGTATCCATGCGGTCGGGGCGCACGTCGATCGACATATAGCCGCGCGGGCGGCTGTCGAAGAACTTCACCTGCGGATTATTGGGCATGACGGCCATCAGCCCGTCGTAGCTGGGGCCGGTCGAGGTGATGGAGGTGCCGACGAACTCGGTCGCCACGGTGGCCGACGACGGGTCGCGGCTGTCCAGCTTCACGTCGTTGGTCCAGAACGAATGGTAGTCGCCGCTGAGGACGACGGGGTTGGACGGCTTCAGTTCCGACAGGGCCGAGGTCAGCCGGTCGCGGGCGGCGGGGAAGCCGTCCCAGGTGTCGGTCCAGTAGCGGTTCTCCTCGGCCGGGCTGCGGGCCAGACGCAGGCCCGCCATCACCAGATTCTGGCCCAGGATGTTCCATCGCGCATCGGCGCGGGCCAGGCCGTCGTACAGCCAACGCTCCTGCTCGAAGCCGAGGAAGGTGCGCGACGGGTCCAGCCGGTCGGTGCAGGTCGCGTCGGTGACGATCTGGCCCTTGCCGCCGTTGGCGCCGTCGCTGCACGGCTGTTTCGAGCGGTACTGGCGGCCGTCCAGCATGAAGAACTCGGCCAGTTTTCCGTAGCGGACGCGGCGATAGATCGGCATCTGCAGGGCGGCGCTCAGGCGCGTGCGGCGGATCGGCATGGCTTCGTAGAAGGCCTGATAGGCGGCGGCGCGGCGTTGGAGGAAGTCATTGGGCGCAACGCCCGAAATCTTGGACCAGACGCCGGAATAGTCGTCCTGAACCTCGTGGTCGTCCCAGACGGCGAGGCAGGGGGCGGCGGCGTGCAGACGCTGCAGGTTTGCATCGGTGCGGTGCAGGGCGTAGCGGTTGCGATAGCCCGCCAGCGATGTCGCCTCTTCCAGATTATAGGGACGCACCACCTGGTCGGCGCGGTCCGGCCCCAGGCTGTACTCATAGATGTAGTCGCCCAGGAACAGGGTCAGGTCCGGCTGCTCGTCGGCCATGTGGCCGTAGGCGCTGAAATAGCCGCGCTCCCAGTGCGAGCAGGAGGCGACGGCGAGGCGCAGCCGGTCGGCGCTGGCGTTCGGGGCGGGCGTGGTCAGGGCGCGGCCGGTCGGGCTCTGCTGGCCCTGGGCGGTGAAGCGGTACCAGTAGGGGCGATGGGGGCTGAGGCCCGCGACCTCGACGTGCAGGCTGTGGGCGGCGTCGCGGTCGGCGGTCGCGTTGCCGGCGGCGGCGATGCGGCGGAACTGGTCGTCGGCGGCCACTTCCCAGCGCACGGGAATGGCGGCGTCGAGGCCGCCCAGACCGTCGGCGGCCAAGGGATCGGCGGCCAGCCGGGTCCAGATGACGAAGCCGTCCGGCGCGGGATCGCCGCTGGCGACTCCCAGCGGAAACAGATAGGCGCCGCCCGCCTGGGCGCGACCGAAACTCAGCACGGCGGGCGCGACGACCAGACCCGTCAGCAGGGTGCGGCGATCAAGGCGGGAAGCGGAGTAAGCCATCATACCATCAGGAAAAGGCGCAAGGCGGACCGGCCGGAACCGGCCCGCCTCACTCGGGAGGAAGCCTTAGAAGTCCACCGACAGGCGCACGCCGTAGGTGCGGCCCTGGCTGGGCGAGGTGGTCGGACGCGCCGAGCCGTTGAAGCCGTTGCGGGTCTCTTCGTAATAGGTGTTGAACATGTTCCGCACCCACAGGCCCGCGCGCCAGTTGGCGCCCGCCGGGCTGACGCTGAAGTTGGCGTTCCACAGCCAGTAGGCGTCGATGATCGATGAGGAGCTGACGGAATACAGCTCGTCCCGATAGTTGTAGTTCGTCTCGGCGCGCAGCTCCCACCTGGCCGCTTCCCAGTCATAGGCGACCGAGCCGCCGTAGTTCATCTTGGGGAAGGACAGGCGCTCGCCGGAGCGGTCGTTCGAGATGATGATGTCCCAGGGGCCATTAGGCGGGTTGGCGGCGACGGTCGCGGCGCTGTCGACCGCGAAGTATTCATCGTACTTGCCCGTCTTGTAGCCGAGGTTCTGGGTGATGGTCAGGCCATTGATCGGAGCCCAGACCAGTTCCACTTCGCCGCCCCAGATGTGTGACTTTGGCACATTGGTGATCTTGCCCAGGCGGCCTGCGGTGCGGTCGAACTCGATCCCTTGAACCTGCTGATCTTTGTAGTCGTAGTAGAACAGGGCGCCGTTCAGACGCAGGCGACGATCGAACAGGTCCGACTTGATCCCGGTCTCATAGGCGATGACGATTTCGGGCTTGAAGGGACGAGCTGCCTGGGAGTTCGGAGAGTTGTAGGTGGTGAAGCCGCCCGACTTCACGCCGCGCGCCACGCTGGCGTAGAACAGGGCGTCGTCCGTGAGCGTGTACTCCAGTCCAGCCCGACCGGTGATTTCCTCCATCGTGGTGTCAAATGTCTCGGGCGGCGGCGGCAGGGCCGGGGCCGTGAAGGTGCCGTGGCTCGTCAGTTCCCGCTCTTCCTTTTCCCAGCGCAGGCCTAGGATCAGGTTCAGGCGGTCCGTGACTTGATAGGAGTTGTGCGTGAACAGCCCGAAGGCGGTAACGCTCTGGTCGTAGGCCGTGTTGACTAGGCTGGACTGGTAGTTGGTCGAAGGGGAGCCCCGGAACTCGGTATAGAAGCCGCCGTCAATGCTCTCATCGGCATAGTGGGCGCCGACCATCCATTGCAGCGGGCCGTCGCTGGTCGAGCTCAGGCGAAACTCTTGAGCAAAAACATTGATGTCATTGTAAAAATAGACATCAGACTCTTGGAATCGCGTGCCGTCCCAGTCGTTGTATTCCTTCCGGGAGAAGGTCTGATAGGCGGTGATCGAGGACAAGTCCGCCCAGCCCAGATCCGCCTTGATGCGCGCGTTGATGTCGAAGCCGTCATTGTCGCGGAACGGCTTCGCGTCGGTCGAGACGCCGGCCACATCGGCCAGACGTTGCGAAATGCCCCACCCGGTAATCCGCCAGGCCGTGTCTTTCGGGTAGGTGATGCTGCCGTCGGCGACCGTGTACGGCCCCAGCAGGCGGAAGCCGCGGCCGTCCGACTTGTCGATCGAATAGGTGGCGGCCAGGTCGACGGTGACGGCCTCGCTGGCGTCCCAGGTCAGGCGACCGCGGATGGCGCTCTTGTCGAGGTCGCCCAGCTTTTCGCCGGTGTCGCGGTGGTATTGCCAGGCGCCGCCCTGTTCGGTGACGGCGGCCAGGCGGCCTAGCAGGTTGGGCGCGATCTGACCCGAGACATAGCCCTCGACCTTGAAGCGATCGAACGTGCCGTATTCGGCGTTGAAGCCGGCGCGGAAGTCGGCCGTGGGCGCATTGGTGATGATGTTGACGGCGCCGCCGGTGGTGTTGCGGCCGTAGAGGGTGCCTTGCGGGCCGCGCAGGACTTCCATGCGCGCCACGTCGAACAGGGCGCCCTGGGTCGTCACCGTATAGGGATGGGCCACTTCATCGACGTAGATGCCGACCGTCGAGGCGTTGTTCGAGGAGTATTCGCGCGCGCCGATGCCGCGGATGCGGAACTGAGGCTGGCCGCCGCCGAACTGGCTGTCGACCTCCATGTTGGGGACGGCGTTCTCCAGGTCGTTGACGACCGATATGCCCTTCTCGTCCAGTTGTTCGCCGCCGATGACGCTGAGCGAGACGCCCACGTCCTGGCCGGCCTGCTCGCGGCGCTGGGCGGTGACGATGATCTCGTCGACGCGCGTGGCCTGATCCCCCGATCGGGCGTCGCTCTGAGCGTTCGCGTTGGAGAAGGCGGCCAGGGTCAGCAGGCTGACCGACGACGCCAGTAGGTGTTTTCTCATTCTATTCCCCCTCCTCGACACCCCTGATCAGGGTGTTTTTTCTATGATCCCTGACAGGCGGCCGATCAGTTCGTCGATCTGTTCCCGGCTGATAATCAGCGGGGGCGACAGGGCGATGACATCCGCCGTCACCCGGATCAGCAGCCCTTCGTCGAACGCCTGGTGGAAGACCTCGGTCGCGCGGGCGCCGGGCGCGCCGGGACGCGGCTCCAGCTCGATCCCCGCAACCAGACCCAGATCGCGGATGTCGATGACGTGGCGCAGCCCCCTCAGACTGTGCACGGCGTCCTGCCAGTAGGGCGTCAGTTCAATCGCGCGCTGGAACAGGCCTTCGCTCTCATAGACGTCGAGCGTCGCCAGACCGGCCGCCGCCGCCAGCGGGTGGCCGGAATAGGTGTAGCCGTGGAAGAACTCGATGCCCGGCCCGGCGGCGCCCTCGACCACCGCCTGATAGACGGCGCTGCTGACGCCGACGGCGCCCATCGGCACGGCGCCGTTGGTCAGCCCCTTGGCGCAGGTCATCAGGTCGGGCGTGACGCCCAGCGCCTCGGCCGCCGTCAGGGCGCCCAGACGGCCAAAGCCGGTGATGACCTCGTCGAAGATCAGCAGGATGCCGTGTTGCGCCGTGATCTCGCGCAGGCGCTCCAGATAACCGAGCGGCGGCACGATCACCCCGGCCGAGCCGGACATGGGCTCGACGATGACGGCGGCGATGGTTTCGGCGCCGTGGGTCTCGATCAGGGCCTCCAGCTCATCGGCCAGATGCAGGCCCCAGACCGGCTGGCCGCGCGTGAAGGCGGCCTCGTCCAGGTTCAGCGTGTGCGACAGGTGGTCGACGCCGGGCAGGGTGGGGAAGCCGCGCCTGTTGTTCTCCAGCCCGCCGACGGAAATGCCGCCGAAGCCGACGCCGTGATAGCCTTTCTGGCGGCCGATCAGGCGGGTGCGGTTCTCGAACCCCCTGGCTGACTGATAGGCGAGGGCGATCTTCAGGGCGGTGTCGACCGCCTCGGATCCGGATCCTGTGAAGAAGACATGGTCCAGGTCGCCGGGCAGCAACATGCCCAGACGCGACGCCAGCTCGAACGCCAGCGGGTGGCCCAGCTGGAAGGTCGGCGCGTAGTCCAGAATCTCGGCCTGGAGCTGGATCGCTTCGACGATCGGCTGGCGGGCGTGACCGGCGTTGACGCACCACAGGCCGGCGGTGCCGTCCAGCACCGCCCGGCCGTCCGGCGTGAAGTAGTGCATGTCCCTGGCCGAGGCGAACAGGCGGGGTTGCGCCTTGAAGGCGCGGTTCGCCGTGAACGGCATCCAGAACGGATCAAGGTCGTTGGCGGCCTTGCCGGCATTTGCAGCGGTCATGCGGTCATCCTCTGTCTTTCGCCAGTAGCGGCCGAACCGCAGCGAAAGGGAAGACTGTTAGTTGTGGAGATTAGCGTGTTGATAAATATGCGTATTATGTCGCCGTGCTCGGTTTTCTGAGCGGATCGAACGGTCAGTAACGAAGCGTCAGTCGCGCGCCGATCGTGCGGGGACGACCGGGCTGGGCGATGTCCGCGCTGGTGAAGAAGTTGCGCGTCAGATCGTACTCTTCGTCGAACAGGTTGCGGGCCCAGAAGGCGACGGACCAGTCGGCGTCTTCCGGCCCCACGGTGATGCTGGCGTTGGCCAGCCAATAGGCCTCGACATCGTATTTGGCGCCCAGCCAGGACGGGTACTCGTCACGATAGCTGTAGTTGGCCTCGGCCGTGACCGCGAAGCCGCCGACCGTCCAGTCGTAGCTGACCGAGCCGCCGTACGACCAGGCGGGGAAGGGGATCTTTTGGCCTGACTTGTCGATGTAGACGGTGGCGCGGGGGATCTGCTGGCAGGCGCCGATGTCCAGGTCGATGAAGTCGGTGTACTCGCCCTTCTTGTAGCTGAGGTTCTGGCTGATCCGCAGACCGGCGGCGGGGCGGAAGACGCCCTCCAGCTCCGCGCCGTAGATCTTGGAATCGGCGTTGGTGAAGCGGCCGACCGGACCGTTGGCGCCGCAGACGGCCGACAGCACCTGCTGGCCGTTGTAGTCGTAGTAGTAGGCGGCGCCGTTGATCTGGACCGCACGCGACGGGTCAGCCTTGAAGCCCAGCTCATAGGCCCAGAGGATTTCCGGATCGAAGGGCTCGATGCCGCTGCTGTCGCCGGTGTTGTAGGTGGTGAAGCCGCCCGACTTGGCGCCCCGGCTGGCCGAGCCGTAGATCAGGACGTTGTCGGCGGGCTTGAACTCCAGCGCCGCCTTGCCGGTCAAAGGCGTCATCTTGGTGTCGACGCTGGTCGGGGGCAGGGCGGTGGCGCCGCCGAAGGCCGAGCCGAAGCCTTCAAGCTCGCGCGTTTCTTCTTCGTAGCGCAGGCCCAGAATGGCTTTCCACCGCTCGGAGAAGGCGTACTCGGCCTGACCGAACAGGCTCCAGGACTCGACCTTCTGGTCATAGGTGACCTGGGCGTAGGTGCCGACGCCGGGCACGAATGGCGTGGTGGGTGTTTCAGGCTGGTAAGGCGTGCCGTAGACGTCAACGAAATCCGAGAAGTACCGTTCGTGCAGGTCCTGTTTCGAATAATAGAAACCGGCCACCCAGGTCAGGGGACTGTCGTTGTCCGAGGCCAGACGCAGTTCCTGTGAAATCACATCCACGTCGCTGCCGAAGAAGGTGTCGGCCTCGACCGAGGGGCTCGAATCCCAGTCGCCGTATTCGCTGCGCTCGAGCGTCTCATAGCTGGTGATGCTGGACAGGCTCATGCCCTTCAGCGCCAGATTGGCGTTCAGAGACGCGCCCCAGGATGAGTTGTCCCGGCCCGGCTTGGCGTTCACATCGCGGCCGATGGCGTCGGCGAAGCGCTGCGACAGGCCCCAGCCGGTCTTGGAGCGGTCCTTGTCGGCGGGGATGAGGTAGCTGGGGCGGTTGATCGCGCCGGTGTGCAGGTCGCTGATCAGATACAGGCCCTGGTTCTCGGACTTGTCGACGCCGCCGTGGACGTCGAGCAAGGCCGTGAAGGTCTCATTGGGCGTCCATTCCAGCAGGGCGCGGGCGCCGGTGCGATCGGCGTCGCCCAGGCTTTCGCCCGTGTCGCGGTTGCGCTGCCAGGCGCCGCCCTGTTCGGTCGAGACGGCCAGACGGCCGCGCAGGGTGTCGGTCAGCGGGCCTGAGACATAGCCCTCGCCCCGGAACAGGTCGTGGCTGCCCCATTCGGTCATCAGGCCGGCAGACAGTTCCTCGGTCGGGCGCTTGGTGACGAAGCTGATGGCGCCGCCGGTGGTGTTGCGGCCGTACAGGGTGCCCTGCGGGCCGCGTAGCACCTCGACCCGGTCGATGTCGAAGATCAGTCCCTGCGTCATGACCGGGACCGGATAGGCGACCTCGTTCACATAGACGCCGACCGTGGGCGAGTTGTTGGAGGCGTAGTCCTGAAAGCCGACGCCGCGCATGCGGAACTGGGCCGCGCCGCCGCCGAAGGCCGGTTCGACCTCCAGGTTGGGCGTGGCGTTCTGAAGCTGGTTGACGTTGGTGACGCCCTGCTGCGTCAGGCTTTCACCGCTGAGGACGCTGAGGGCGATGCCCACGTCCTGGGCCGCCTGTTCACGGCGCTGGGCGGTGACGATGACCTCGTCGACCGTGGTGGCGGCCGGCTCGTCGGGCGCGCGCTGCGCGGCGACGGAGGTGGCGGACAGGGCGAACAGGGCCCCGGCGGAAACGCTGACCATCAGACGATTCATCGTCTTCCTCCCCATGAGGCCGTCGCGGTCTATGGCCGCGTTCAGCCGTCGCGGCCGGGACTGCCCGGTCGCCGAACTATCTCCGTAGTCGACGTCTTGTGCAATGCAGCACATTTGTGCGGCTGCTCTGTCGGCGACGGAAACCTCTCTTCCCTCGGCAATCAGTAGCTGCCTTGGGTCGATTTGGAGCAAGACTGTTTCTTTGGGGGCCTATCTTCCTGTCGCGTAAGGATAAAATAATCCAATGATCGGAATACTGATCATTCGCAACGGCGCCGTTAGAAGGTCGGCGGCGTGCAGGCGCTGATGACCACGCAGGGCGCGTCGCCGATGTTGCGGAAGCGGTGCGGCAGGACGCTGGGAAACAGATAGCCTTCGCCCGCCTTCAGCACCCGCGACTGGCCGTCGACGGTGACTTCCAGACGGCCGGAGATGATCATGCCGCCTTCCTCTCCCTCGTGGGACAGCATGACCCGGCCGCTGTCCGAGCCGGGCTGATAGGTCTCGTGCAGGATCTGCAGGCTGGAATCCTGGCTGGAGCCCAGCTGGCGGTAGGAGACTTCGCCGCGCGAAATGTCAGTCAGTTCGTCGTGGCGATAGAAGTATTTGGTCGGGGTCTCGAACTCGGAGCTGAAGAAGTCGCCCAGCGATATGCCCGCCGCGTCCAGAAGGCGTTTCAGCGAGCCGACGGAGGGGCTGGTGCGGCCGCTCTCGACCAGGCTGACGGTGCTGGACGGCACGCCGGCCTTGCGCGCCAGGGCGCGCTGCGACAGGCCCAGGCGATCCCGAAGGGCGCGCAGGCGCGGGCCGATGATATTCTCTTCTTCCATGTCGCCACGCACCATCCTGTCAGCTCCGCTTGCGGGTCAGCAGATCATAGGCCGCCCTAGCCATGACCTTGGCTGAGTTGGTCATGTCGTCGATGCCCACCCATTCGTCCGGTTGGTGCGCCAGATCCAGCACGCCGGGGCCGTAGGCGATGCAGTCCTTCAGCTTGCCGATACGGTCGATGTGCTTCTGGTCATAGGTGCCGGGCGAGCAGACGAACTGGGCCTTCTTGCCCAGCACCGTCTCGATGGCGGCGGCGGTCGTGCTGGCCACGGGGCCGTCGCGGTCGGCCATGCTGGGCGCTACCTGGAACAGGTCGCGCATCTCGTAGCGGAAGCCGTGACGCTGGGCCGCCAGCCCGTCGAGGATGGCCTTCACCTCGCCCTTCACGTCCTCCAGCGTCTCCTCGATCAGGAAGCGGCGGTCGATGACCATGCGGCTGGAATCGGCGACGCAGGGCGCGGGCAGGCCGTCGAAGCCCTCGGCTTGGCCGCCGTGGATGGAGTTGATGTTCATCGTCGACTGGCGCGCGCCCTCGGGCACGACCGGCATGTCGGAATGGCGGGCGGCCATGGCGGGGTAGAGCTTGGATTCAAACTCTTCCATCACCGCGCCCATGTGGCGGATGGCTGAGTCGCCCAGGAAGGGCATGGAGCCGTGGGCGATGCGGCCCTTAGTCTCGATCTCGGCCCACCAGACGCCGCGATGGCCGATGCAGACCCGGTCCACGTTCAGCGGCTCGGGGATGATGACGTGGTTGACGCGCGGCTCCGAGAACCAGCCGCGCTCGGCCAGATAGGCGACGCCGCCGTAGCCGCCCGATTCCTCGTCCACCGTGCCGGAGATCTCCAGCGCGCCGGGCAGGGGCAGGCCGGAATCGATCAAGGCCTCGACCGCGATGATGGAGGCGGCCAGCCCGCCCTTCATGTCGCAGGCGCCCCGGCCGTAGACGCGGCCGTCCTTCACCTCGCCGCCGAAGGGATCGACGGTCCAGCCGGCGCCGACCTCGACCACGTCGATGTGGCTGTTGAAGTGGACGCAAGGCCCCGGTTCAGAGCCGGTCCAGCGGGCGATGACGTTGGTGCGCGGGTAGGAGTCGCTGTCGCCCGGCGAGCCTTCGCCGCGCACATATTCGACGGTGAAGCCGCGCTTCTTCAGCCGCTCGCCGATGTATTCGGCGCAGGGGCGATAGGCCTCGCCCGGCGGGTTGATGGTGGGGAAGCGGATCAGATCCTGGGTCAGGGCGACCAGTTCGTCGGTGCGGCCGTCGATCAGGTCCATGACGGTCTGCAGGGTCGGGGCGCTCATCGGTGGAACCTCACTCGGCAGCCAAGGCGGCCAGAACCGCGTCGGTCATCTCAATGGTGGAAACAGCGGCGACGCCGGGGTGGGCGATATCCGGGGTGCGGACGCCGCTGGACACGACGTGCCGAACGGCGCGCTCAAGCCGGTCGGCCAGATCGGCGCGGTCGAACGACCAGCGCAGGCACAGGGCGAAGGACAGGATGGTCGCGATGGGATTGGCGACGCCCTGTCCCGCGATGTCGGGCGCCGAGCCGTGGATCGGCTCATACAGGCCCCGGCTGCGCCCGCCTTGTCCAAGGCCGGATAGGGAGGCCGAGGGCAGCAGGCCCAGAGACCCGGTCAGGGCCGCCGCCGCGTCGGACAGGATGTCGCCGAACAGGTTGTCGGTGACGATGACGTCGAACTGGTCGGGGCGCCGGACCAACTGCATGGCGCAGTTGTCGGCGTACATGTGCGACAGCTCCACGTCGGGATAGTCGGCGGCGACCTCGGTGGCGACCGCGCGCCACAGGGCGCCGGTCTCCATGACATTGGCCTTGTCGACCGAGCAGACGCGGCGCCGGCGGGTGCGCGCCAGTTCGAACGCCGTGCGGCAGACGCGGGCGATTTCGGCCTCGGTGTAGGCCTGGGTGTCATAGGCGCGGCGCTGGCCGTCGGGGCCGACCTCATTGGCGCGGGGCAGGCTGAAATAGACGCCTGCGGTGGCCTCGCGCACGATCAGAATATCGAGGCCCCGGATCAGGTCGGGCTTGAGCGCCGAGGCGTCCAGCAGCTCGTCGAAACAGACGGCGGGCCGCAGGTTGGCGTAGAGGTCCAGCGCCTGACGCAGGCGCAGAATGCCCATCTCGGGGCGCTGGGCGCGGGGCAGGTGGTCCCACTTCGGCCCGCCGACGGCGCCGAACAGGACGGCGTCAGACGCCAGCGCCTGCTCGACCAGGTCCTCAGCGATGGGCGCGCCGACGATGTCGATGCTGGCGCCGCCCGCCAATCCCTCGCTCAGTTCAATCCGCAGCCCGGCGTTCCGGGCCCAGTCGACGACGCGTAGGGTCTCGCGGATGATCTCCGGTCCGATGCCGTCGCCGGGCAGGACCAGCAGTTTGAACACACGGTCAGATGCAGCGGCCACCGTCGACCTCCAGCGCCACGCCCGTGATCATCGAGGCGTCGTCCGAACAGAGGAAGGCGGCGGCGGCGCCCATATCCTCGGGCGTCGAGAAGCGGCCGATGGGGATGGAGGCCAGGAACTTGGCCCGCACCTCGGGCGTGTCCTCGCCCATGAAGGTCTTCAGCAGGGGGGTGTCGCCCGCCACCGGGTTCAGCGCGTTCACCCGCACCTGGAAGGGCGCCAGTTCGACCGCCATGGCCCGCGTCGCCGTGATGACCCAGCCCTTTGAGGCGTTGTACCAGGTCAGGTTCGGGCGGGGGCTGACCCCGCCGGTCGAGGCGATGTTCAGAATGGCGCCGGACCCTTGCGCCTTCATCGCGGGGACGAAGGCCTTCGACATCAGATAGATGGAGCGCATGTTGACGGCGGCGATGCGGTCGAAGGCTTCGTCCGACAGTTCGTCCAGCGGTTGGGGCGTGTGGCCGACGCCCGCGTTGTTGACCACGATGTCGACGCCGCCCAGCAGGCGGTCGGCGGTTTCGGCCAGGACGGCCACATCGGCGGCGCTGGACACGTCGACCTTTACGCCCAGATCGGCGTCGCCCCATTCAGCGGCAAGGGCGCGGGCGGCGTCGCCGTTCAGGTCGGCGACGATGACGCGGGCGCCTTCCTCGGCGAAGCGGCGCGCGATTCCGGCGCCGAAGCCGGAGGCTCCGCCCGTAACGATCGCTCGCTTGCCCTCCAGCCGCTTCGATCTGTTCCCCTCCAAGACGCTACTCCCTGCTATCCGTGATGGGCCGCGACGGTCTTCAGGGTGGTGAAGGCGTAGAGCGCCTCGAACCCCTTCTCGCGACCGTGGCCCGACTTGCCGACGCCGCCGAAGGGCAGCTCGACCCCGCCCGCCGCGCCGTAGTTGTTGATGAAGACCTGTCCGGCCCGCAGCCGTTTCGCCAGGCGCATCTGCCGTCCGCCATCGGCGGTCCAGACGCCTGCGACGAGGCCGTAGTCGGTGCCGTTGGCGATGGCGACCGCCTCGTCTTCCGTCTCGAACGGGATGACGACGACGGCGGGGCCGAAGATTTCCTGCTGCGCCAGCGGGTGGTCGGGCGCGACGTTTGCGAACAGAGTGGGCGCGACATAGGCGCCGCCCTCGGGCAGGTCGGCCAGGGTCGCCTGCGCTACGATCAGGCCGTCGGCGCGGCCCTTTTCGATGAAGCTGTCGACCATGGCCTGCTGCTTCTTCGACACCAGCGGGCCGACATCGCGGTCGTCCATTGCGGGGCCGACGGTCAGGGCGGCGAAGCGTTCGGCCATGCGGCGCACGACCTCGTCATAGACGCTGCGCTGGACCAGGACGCGCGATCCGGCCGAGCAGGTCTGGCCTGCGTTCTGAACCCCGGCGTTGACGAGGAAGGGCAGGGCCTTGTCCAGATCGGCGTCGTCGAACACCAGCTGAGGCGACTTGCCGCCTAGCTCCAGCGTCACGGGCACGGCGTTGAGCGCCGCCGCCTGCTGGATGGCGACGCCCACCCCGGTCGAGCCGGTGAAGGACAGGTGGTTGATCCCCGGATGGGCGGCCAGCGCGGCGCCCGCTTCCGCCCCTGCGCCGGTCACGACGTTCAGCGCGCCGGCAGGCAAACCGCAGTCGGCGGCCACATGGGCGAAGGCGAGGGCGGTCAGAGACGCTTGCTCGGCGGGCTTCAACACCACGGCGTTGCCGACGCACAAGGCGGCCACGACCGAGCGGCCGATGATCTGCATCGGATAGTTCCACGGGATGATGTGGCCCGTCACCCCGTGCGGCTCGCGCAGGGTGTAGACGGTGTAGCCGTCCTGGAAGGGAATGGTCTCGCCGTGCAGCTTGTCCGCCGCGCCCGCGTAGAATTCGAGATAGCGGGCCAGGGCGATCACGTCGTTGCGGGCCTGCTTCAGCGGCTTGCCGACATCCAGCGCTTCCAGTTCGCTTAGCAGGTCGATGCGGGCTTCGACCTCGCGGCCCATGCGGGCCAGGATGCGGCCGCGCTCGACGGCGGTGGTTCGGCCCCAGTCGCCCTCGAAGGCGGCGCGTGCGGCGCGGACGGCGGCGTCCACGTCGGCGGCGGTTCCGGCGGCGAGGCGGCCCATGACCTCGCCCGTCGACGGGTTCTCGATCGGCAGGGTCGCGTTGGGGGCGCCTGCGGGGCGCCAGACGCCGCCGATGAAGACCTTATCCGTGGGGAAGGGCGCGACCATGTCGTTAGGCTCACTATGAGAGCGATCCCCCTCTGGTTCGCCGTCCAGGATAGTGGGCACGATAACGGATCAGGCGCCAAGCCCTTTATGGTTTTGGCCTAAGTCACTGATTTTGTGTTCTGAGTGCTCAATAAAATGAGCGTTTGACGCTGGGGCAAGCAGGCGCGGGCGTCTTTTCACGCGGCGGTTGCGGGCTCCAGCAGCAGGGCCATGATCTCGGCGCCCAGCATCATGTCCGAGACGGGGCCGAAACGGCGCATCCGCATCCGGCCCAGCCGGTCGACCAGCACCAGACTGGGCGTGCCCTGAAGATTGAAGGCGGTCATGGTGCGCGGCGCCGTCGTATCGGCCGAGGGCGCGTCGACGGCGACCGGGAAACGACAGCCGTGCTCGGCCAGCCATTTTGTCAGGCCTGCGCGGTCCGACTGCTGGTCGTGATGCTCGAACACGCTGTGGACGCCCAGGACGGCGACCTCGCCGGAGGTGAAGGTCTCGGCCACGCGCCGGGCCTGGGGCAGGGCGTAGTGGGAGCAGCCGGGGCAGAGGCGTTGCAGGAAGGCGACGCATACGACCTTGCCGCGCAGGTCTTCCAGACGCACCGGCTCGGGCGTGTTCAGCCAGTCCACGGCGTCGATCGGGGGGGCGAGACGGTGCATGGCGCGGCTCCTGAAAGGCAGGGCGCCCCGATGGAGGCCGGACCTGGAATCGAACCAGGCTGGACGGATATGCACTCCGCCGCGTAACCGCTCCGCCATCCGGCCATCGGGGCGAGGCGTTTGGATAGCAGGCGGCGCCGGGGGCCGCCTGGGCCGGTTGCGGATTAGCGGGGGCGCCGGTTGCAGCGCCCCCTCTATAGGGATCAGTCGGCGGCGGCCTGTTCGGCTTCCCTGGCCTCGCGGCGGGCGACGCTGAAGCGACGGCCGTAGAGCAGATAAGCGCCGACGCCGATCACGTTCCAGATCAGGAACCACAGCTGCGTTTTCTGCGGCAGGCTGGCCAGCAGATACAGGCAGCCGGCGATGGCCACGGGGCCGATGACCCAGGCCAGGGGCGTGCGGAAGCCGCGCGGCAGTTCCGGAGAGCGGCGGCGCAGGATCAGCATGCACAGCGCCACCGAGCTGAAGGCCACCAGCGTCCCGGCGTTGGCCAACGCGACGATCTCGCCCAGGGGGAAGAACAGGGCGATGGTCCCGACGACGGCGGTGGTGAAGGCGGTGATGCGCAGGGGCGCGCCCTTGGCCGACAGTTGCGACAGGCCGCGCGGCAGCAGGCCGTCGCGCGCCATGACGAAGAAGATGCGGCTCTGGCCGTAGAAGAAGGCCAGGATGACGGTCGGCAGGGTCAGCACCGCCGTGACGGCCAGGAAGTGAGCGGCGCCCGGCTGGCCGATCTCGCGCAAGATCAGGGCCAGCGGCTCGGGGCTGTTGGCGAACAGGGTGAACGGCGCGGCGCCCAGGGCCGCCGTGGCGATGACGGTGTAGATGGCCGCGCAGACCAGCATGGAGCCGATGATGCCGATGGCCAGGTCGCGCTTGGGATTGCGGGTTTCCTCGGCCGCCGTGGCGATGGCGTCGAAGCCGTAGAAGGCCGAGAAGATGATGGCCGCGGCGGCCATGATGCCGCGCTCGACCCCGTCCTCGCCCATGGTGCGGCCGAAGCCGTAGGGATTGAACGGCTCCAGATTGGCGGCGTTGAAGTGGGGCAGGGCGAACCAGACGAACAGCACCAGGGCCGACAGCTTCACGACCACCAGGGCCAGGTTCAGCGTGGCGCTCTTGCGGGTGCCGATGATCAGCATCCCGGCGATGACCAGGATGATGAACAGGGCCGGGACGTTGGCCACGCCGCCCGCGTGCGGTCCCTGCATCAAGGCCATGGGCAGGCCCAGCCAGTCGTGCAGCAGGGGCGCCGCATAGCCGGACCAGCTGACGGCCACGGCGCTGACCACCAGGCTGTACTCCAGGATCAGGCTCCAGCCGATGATCCAGGCGACGACCTCGCCCAAGACCACGTAGTTGTAAGTGTAGGCGCTGCCCGAGGCGGGGATGGTCGAGGCCATTTCGGCATAGGCCAGGGCGGCGCAGGCGCAGACGAAACCCGCGATCAGGAAGGACAGCAGGACGGCCGGGCCGGCCTTGTCCGCGCCGATGCCGATCAGGGTCAGGATGCCGGTGCCGACGATGGCGCCCACGCCCATGGCCATCAGGTGCGGCCAGCTGAGACTGCGGGTCAGGCTGCGTTCCTGCGCGTTGACAGTGATGCGCTTACGCACGTTCCAGCCGCCCATTCGGTGTCTCGTCTTCTTGTGTGTCGGGACCGGCGGGAAGACCGGCGCGCTGTGTTGCGCCAGACGCGTCCTGGATACAAGCGTCACACGGACCTCGGCCGCGGCTTTGAGGCGCGGGAGGGCGAGGCGCTACCTCCGTCGCCGGACATTTTGTCACTCAAGCGGCGACAAAATGGCAAGAAACCTAAGCCGATCCGTCACTGAAGCGCGCAAGCTTCGGAAACCGCAGTCGCTATCCATGCCGCCGAGGCAGGAGGGAAGCAGGGCCGTCCGTGACGGACAGGCCGCCCACTGTCGCATCTTTTGACCAGACCGGTGGATGACGATGAACAGCAGCTTCAAGACCATGCTCGCCGTGGCGGCCAGCGCGCTCGCCCTGGCGGCCTGCGGCGGCTCCGCCGAGGTGGCCTCGCCCGGCGAAGGCGACTTCGGCAATGGGAACGGCAACGGCAACGGCAATGGGAACGGCAATGGCGGCAACGGCCAGGCCGCAGCTGACTGCCCGACCGGCTTCGCCAACGTCGGCACCATGGCCAACGGCACGCTGCGTAACTGCCAGCTGCCGCAGCAGATCAACGGCGCGCTGACCGTGCCGCTGCGCGCCGGCACCATCTACTCCATCTCGGGCCGCACGGCCGTCGGCACCGACGGCGGCGTCGACGCCTCGGCCAGCACGGGCACGCAGGGCATCCTGACGGTCGAAGCGGGCGTGACCATCTTCGCCTCGGGCGGCGGCGACTACCTGCTGGTGAACCGCGGCTCGCAGATCTACGCCGAAGGCACGGCCTCGCAGCCGATCGTCTTCACCAGCCGCCAGAACGTCGAAGGCGCGACGACCGAGAACTCGCACGGCCAGTGGGGCGGCATCGTCATCGCCGGCCGCGCGCCGCAGGCCAACTGCCAGCTGACTGCGCCTGTCACCTGCACCGGCCAGGTGGAAGGCACCAACGCCTTCTACGGCGGCGGCAACGTCAACGACAACTCGGGCCGTCTGCGCTACGTCCAGATCCGCTACTCGGGCTTTGAGATTTCGACCGGCAACGAGCTGCAGGCCCTGACCCTGGCCGGCGTCGGCGCGGGCACGACCATCGAATACGTCCAGTCCTACAACTCGTCGGACGACGGCATCGAAATCTTCGGCGGCAACGTCAACCTGAAGCGCATCGTCATCAACGGCGCCGACGACGACGCCTTCGACACCGACACCGGCTGGCGCGGCGGCGCCCAGTTCGGCATCGTGACCCAGCGCGCCCCGAACGCGACCAGCCGCTCGGCCGGTTTCGAGTTCTCGGCCGCCCCGGCCTCGACGCCGCTGGCCCAGCGCTACAACTCGCAACCCAAGATCGCCAACTGGACGATGGTGGGCCGCAACTCGCCGACCGACGCCCACACCGTCGCCCACTTCGACACGGGCACCAAGGCGACCGTGGTCAACTCGGTCTTCACCAGCGTGGCCGGCTCCAAGGCCGGTTGCCTGGATATCGCCGACGCCGACACCGCCAGCGTGAACCCGGTGTTCAACTCGGTCTTCATGTCGTGCGGGATTTCCTACCGTCCGAACAATGCGACGCGTTCGGAAACGGTCTTCAAGGCCGGTACGAACAACACGGCCAATGGGACGTCGACTCTGACGGCGCCGACCGCAGGCGTGACCATCGCCAACCAGTCGCTGACCTTCATCAACGGCGCCAACGAAGCCGCCGTGACCCCGTTCAAGGCTTCCAGCGTCCACGCCGCCTTCGTCGACACCGACTACATCGGCGCCGTGAAGAACGCCTCGGACACCTGGTGGCAGGGCTGGACCTGCGGCCTGACCGCCAACGCGAAGTGCTGATGAACCCTCTGGCGCGGCGGCGGTCCGAAAGGGCCGCCGCCGACCCTTTGAGCGTCCAGCCTCTCTCGACCTACGCAAGGCAGCCGAACATGAAGAACAAGACCCTGACCCGTAACGGGCTGCTGCTGGCCAGCAGCGCCCTGGTCGCCGCTTTCGGCGCGCCCAGCCTCGCGCTCGCCCAGGCGTCCGCTCCCGTCGCCGCCGTGGCTCTGAGCAATGAATTGCCCGCCGATCCGGAAAGCCCGGATCAGGTGTCGCAGACCCCGGCCACCCAGCTGGGCGACATCGTCGTCCTGGGTCGCAACATCCCGCAGCCGAACCGTCAGAGCGCCGAGGTGGCCGCTTTCCTGACGTCGGAAGATCTGCAACGCACCGGCGACTCCACCGCCGCCGCCGCCCTGACCCGCGTGACCGGCCTGTCGATCGTCGAAGGCCGCTTTGTCTATGTGCGCGGCCTGGGCGAGCGCTATTCCTCGGCCCTGCTGAACGGTTCGCCGCTGCCCAGCCCCGAGCCGCTGCAGCGCGTGGTGCCGCTGGACCTGTTCCCCTCCAGCATCCTGGCGGGCGTGACGGTTCAGAAGTCCTATTCCCCCAACTATCCGGGCGAGTTCGGCGGCGGGGTCATCGACCTGCGCACCGTGGACGCTCCGGCCGAGCCCTTCCTGACGTTCAAGGCGGGCGTCGGCGGCAACACCGAGACGACGGGCCGCGACAACCTGGTCTATTACGGCTCGGACACCGACTGGACCGGCTTCGACGACGAGACCCGCAAGATTCCGGGGCCGATCGACCTGGCCTTCCGCACCGGCAAGCAGATCAACATGGCCAACTTCTCGGCCGCCGAGCTGCAGCGGATGGGTCGCTCGATGGTCAATGCGCCGCTGCGTCTGATGCAGCGTCAGCAGACGCCGGTCGACGGCAGCCTGGAGCTGGCGGGTGGCTTCCGCACCCCGACCGAAGTCGGCGACCTGGGCGTCATCGCCGTGGCCGGTTACGACAACGCCTGGCGCACCCGTCAGGCGATCCAGGAAGAGGGCCAGTTCCAGGGCGACGACCTGGTGCCGGTCTCGACCTTCGACGTCGAGTCCAACCAGAACGACGTGCGCCTGAACTTCCTGGGCGGCCTGTCGCTGACGACTGACGATCATGAGGTGAAGTGGACCAACCTCTACGTCCGCACCACGACCAAGCGCGCGCGCACCTCGGCCGGGCCGGACTTCGACGCCGGCGGCAGCGTGATCCGCAACGACTACACCGAATGGTTCGTGCGTCAGCTGTTCACCAGCCAACTGGCGGGCGAGCACTACTTCGGCGCCGACGGCGAGTGGAAGCTGGACTGGCGCGCGGCCTACGCCAAGACCTCGCGCGACGCTCCCTATGAATCGCGCTTCCAGTACGGCGTCGACGCCCAGGACCGCTTGATCCACAACGTTCAGGGCAACCAGATCTCGTTCAGCGAGCTGGACGACGAAATCTGGTCCGGCGGCGTGGACCTGGCCTATAAGCTGCCGATGGCGGCGGGCCGCGAGGCGACCATCAGCGTCGGCGCCTCGACCCTGGACAACACCCGCTCGGCTGAGCGTCACGACCTGCAGTTCGAGGCCGTCAACGGCCTGACCGACAGCCAGCGTCGGGCGCGGATCGACTATCTGTTTTCGGATTACAACATCAATCCGTGGACCCTGCAGCTGCGCGAGATCGCCGGTTCGAACGGCGCCAACGCCTATGACGCCGAGATGAAGGTCAACGCCGTCTACGCCATGGTCGACGCCGAGTTCGTGCCGACCGTACGCACCACCTTCGGCGTCCGCTTCGAGGACGGCCAGCAGAGCGTGACCCCGCGCGACCTGTTCGGCGGAACGCCCGCCTATGAGGCGACGGAGATCGAAGAGCAGTATTGGCTGCCGTCGTTCACCGCGACGTGGAACTTCACTGAGGATCAGCAACTGCGCTTCGGCGCGTCCAAGACCATCGGCCGTCCGCAGTTCCGCGAACTGGCGCCCCAGGCCTACACCGACCCGGAAAGCGACCGTGTCTTCATCGGCAACCCCTATCTGACGGATACCGAGATCCTGAACCTGGACGCGCGCTGGGAATGGTATTTCGGCCGCCAGCAGTTCGTCACGGCGGGCGTCTTCTACAAGAAGCTGGACAAGCCGGTCGAAGCCGTGATCGTCGATGTCGGCAACCAGCGCCAGCAGACCTTCCTGAACGCGCCGGAAGCGACCGTCATGGGCGTCGAGGCCGAGGTGAAGAAATACTTCGAGTTCGCCGATCAGGCGGCCTTCATTTCGAACAAGCGCTGGCTTGTGCAGGCCAACTACACCTGGTCGGACTCCGAGGTTTCGGTCGGCGAGGGCGACACCGTCATCACCCTGGGCGGCGGCGGCCGTCCCGAACAGGCGTCCTTCTTCATCCAGGACGGCAGCCGTCTGCAGGGCCAGTCGGAGCACGTCGCTAACCTGCAACTGGGTTGGGAAGACGACACGGCCCGCTCGCAGGCGACCTTCATCCTGAACTATGTCTCGGAGCGGATCACCGCACGCGGCGCGGGCGTCGGCACGGCGCGCGAGCCGGACTATGTGCAGGAGCCGGGCGCCTTCCTCGACTTCGTCTATCGCAAGGACTTCACCGTGAAGGGCCGCGACCTGGGCTTCGCCCTGGAGCTGCGCAACCTGCTGGGGACGGACTTCGAGGAGTACCAGGAGAAGGGCAACAAGATCCGCATCAACCAGTACGACCTGGGCCAGAGCGCCTCGGTCAGCCTGACGGCGCGTTTCTAAGCGCAGACCGCGCCTGACATTTGAGCCGGGAGGTCTAGCGGCCCCCCGGCTTTTTTTATCCCTCTCCTGTTGGGAGAGGGTGAATGTTTCGCGTCATACCGTCCGAACCCGCCGCATCTGTCGTGACAACTTCTCGGCGCTGTCATGGTTCGGAGCGAGCCGGGTACGGAGCATCCGCCTAGGGAGGCGTTGCGGCCGCGAGAGGCCGTGGGGGATGTCTTCCTTGCTCGCTGGCCTTCGCAAACTGAGCGCCGTTTCGTGGGGCAAGGGCGGCCTGTCCTTTGGCCGCTTGTCCCTTCGTCGTCCGTCGCTGCGGCGCGTGGTCGAGGCGTCGCTGATCCTGCTTCTTCTGGTGCAGGCTGGACGGCTGGTCTGGCTGTTCGCGGCGCCGACACCGCAGGCCGTGGAGGCGCGGCCTCTGCCGGAGGTCGACCTGGGCGTGCTGTCACGCTTCGACGCCTTCTTCCGCAACGGCGGAGGCGGGGCCGAGGCGGCGCCGTCGGACGGCGGCGGCCTGAGCCTGTTCGGCGTACGCGCGGACGGCGCGGGCGGCGGCTCGGCCATCATCGGCCTGTCGGACGGACGCCAGGTCTCGGTCGGTGCGGGCGAGGAGGTGGAGCCGGGGCTGACCCTGAGCGCCGTCGCCCCCGACCACGTCATGCTGTCGCGCGGCGGCGCGCCGTTCCGTCTCGATTTTCCCGACATGACGTCCGGCGCAGCCTCTGTTGCGCCCGCGACGACGGCGCAACCCGCCGTCTCTGCGCCTGAACCGGCCCCGGCTGAAGGCGTGGTGGTCGATCCTCAACGTCTGATCGCCCAGGCGGGGCTGCGGCCGCGAATCCAGGGCCTGGGGACCAAGGGGCTGACCGTGTCCGCCTCGGGCGACGGGGGCGAGTTGCGCAATGCAGGCCTGCGTTCGGGCGACGTCATCCTGTCGGTCAACGGCACGGCCCTGAACAGCCCGCAGGCGCTCGCCGCCCTGCGCGGCCAGTTGGCCGATGCGCCCTCGGCCCAGATCCAGTTCGAGCGCGACGGTCAGGTCCGCTCCACCACCGTAAGGACGCGCCCATGAAGGCCCCCAGTCGTCGCTCTGGAAGCCGCTCTCTGTTGACCGGCGTTCTGGCCGCTGTTCTGGCGCTGCAGCCGCTGGCCGCCGCGCCGGTGATGGCGCAGGAATCGCGCCAGACGCTGAACGTCCAGAACGCCGACATCCGCGCCTTCGTGCAGGATGTGGCGCGCACGACGGGGCGCACCTTCATCGTCGATCCGGCGGTGACCGGCACGGTGACGGTGTCCAGCCCGCGCCCCCTGACCCGGGCTCAGCTGTTCGAGGTCTTCCTGTCGACGCTGCGGGCCAATGGTCTGGTGGTGACGCCGACGTCTTCGGGCGCCTATCGCATCAGTCCGGCGCAGGGCGCGGCGCAGGGCCCGGCCACGGTCGGCGCCGAGCGGTTCTCGACCGAGGTCTTCACCCTTCGCCACATCGACGCCGCCTCGGCCGCCGAGACGATCCGGCCTCTGGTTGGGGCGCAGGGGCAGGTGCTGGCCAACCCCGGCGCCAACAGCGTGGTGGTGGCCGACTTCGCCGACAACCTGTCGCGAATCCGTGCGCTGGTCGGCCGCATCGACGTGGACCGTTCGGCTTATGAGGTGGTGGCGCTGGAGAACGCCTCGGCGCGTGAGATCGCGGGCGTGCTGCAACAGGTGACGGGCGGCCCCGGCGGGCCTGGCCTGGTGACGATCACCCCGGTCGAAAGCTCCAACGCCCTGGTGCTGCGCGGCGACGGTCAGGCGCTGGCGCGGGTGCGCGGCCTGATCGCCGACCTGGACGGCCGGGCGCGGGCCAGTCAGGACGTCAACGTCGTCTTCCTGGAGCACGCCGACGCCGAGCAGCTTCTGCCGGTCCTGCAACAGATCGTGGGGCAGCCTGCGGATGCGGCGGCGACCTCGTCCCCGCGCCTGCGCACGGCCCGCGCGGGGGCGAGCAATACGACCAGCGGCATAGGGTCGGGCGGCCTGACCACGACGGGCGAGGGCGACAGCGGGCCGATCGGCTCGACCACCGTGACCGCCACCGGCCAGCGCGCCACCATCGCCCGCTTTCCCGGCGCCAACGCCCTGGTCATCTCCGGCCCGGCGGACCTGCAACGCACCCTGACCGAGGTGATCCGCCAACTGGACGTGCGTCGTCAGCAGGTGCTGATCGAGGCCATCGTCGTCGAGCTGAGCGACAAGGCCGTGCGCGATCTGGGCGTCCAGTGGCTGATGGCGGGCGAGCAGGGCGTCGGCCTGACCAACTATTCCGACCGTGCGGCGCCGCTGGTTCCCATCGCGGGCGGGGCGGCGGCGGGTCAGCTCGACAAGGACGATCCCCTGCGCGAGCGGCTGCAGAATCTGGCCCTCAACAGCCTGCTGGGCGCCAACGGCTTCGTCGGCGGCGCGGGCGGCAAGTGGGGCGACGGCCTGTTCGGCTTCATCATCAATGCGGCCAAGACGGACGCGGGCTCCAACCTGCTGCAGACCCCGTCGATCATGACGCTGGACAATGAAGAGGCCACTTTCCTGGTCGGGCAGGAGGTGCCGATCACCACCGGCCAGACCATTCTGGACGGCAACTCCAACCCCTTCACCACGACCGAGCGCAAGGACATCGGGGTGCGCCTGACGGTGCGGCCCCAGATCAATGCCGGCGGCTCGATCACCCTGACGCTGCGGCAGGAGGTGTCGAGCATCAACGGCCTTCTGACCAGCGGCGCCAACGACCTGATCCTGGACAAGCGCGAGCTGGAGACGACGCTGGTGGTCGATGACGGCGACATCGCCGTGGCGGGCGGCCTGCTGGATCAGAAGGATCGGCTGGAGACGAGCAGGGTGCCGGGGCTGGGCGATATTCCGGGCGTCGGCGCCCTGTTCCGCTCGACCAGCCGCGAGCGGGGGCGGACCAATCTGATGGTCTTCCTGCGCCCGACCATATTGCGCACGACGGCGGACGCGCAGGGGCTGGCCGAGGATCGCTGGGGCTATATGCGCGGCGAGCAGCAGCGCGTTCACCCGGATCGCGAGCCGAGCCTCGACGCCCTGTTGCGCGACTATATGCAGGCGCAGCCGCCCGCGGCGCCGGCAGCGGGCGAGCCGCTGGTCATTGCTCCTGTAGCGCCGGTCGCGGCCCAACCGCTGCCGCCTGTGACGGAGGGCGCCCGGTGATCACAGTCGTCGATCCGCGTCTGCCCTACGGCTTCGCCAAGACCCACGGCGTCCTGCTGCTGGCGGCGGGCGAGGTGATGGCGGTGGGCGTGCGCGAGGGGGCCGACCCTCTGGCTCTGGTCGAGGCGCGCCGTGCGCTGGGCCGTCCGCTGGAGGCGACGCCTCTCAGCGCCGCCGCCTTCGATCGCAAGCTGTCGGAAGTCTATGCGGGCGAGCAACTGACGGCCGCCGACGGCGACGACCTGTCCCTGCCGGTCGGGCTGGACAGTCTGGTGGACGACATTCCGGCGGCGGCGGACCTGCTGGACGCCACGGACGACGCGCCGGTCATCCGCCTGATCAACGGCGTCATCGCCGAGGCCGCCCGCATCGGCGCCTCGGACGTGCATCTGGAAAGCTATGAGACGCGGCTGCTGGTGCGGATGCGGGTGGACGGGGTGTTGCGCGAGGCGCTGAGCCTGAACCCGCGCGTGGCGCCGCTGCTGGTGTCGCGCATCAAGGTCATGGCGCGGCTGGACATCGCCGAGAAGCGCAAGCCCCAGGACGGGCGCATTCCCCTGACGCTGGGCGGCAAGTCGCTGGACGTGCGCGTCTCGACCCTGCCGTCGCGGGCGGGCGAGCGGGTGGTGCTGCGGATTCTGGACAAGGATCAGGCCGGGCTGACGCTGGACCGGTTGGGCATGGACCCGGCGGCGTTGGAGGCCTTCCGTCATGCGCTGGCCGAGCCGAACGGCATCATCCTCGTCACCGGGCCGACCGGCTCGGGCAAGACGACCAGCCTATACGCCGGGCTGTCGCTGCTGAACGACGGCTCGCGCAACATCCTGACGGTCGAAGATCCGGTCGAATACGCCATGGAGGGCGTGGGCCAGACTCAGGTGAACCCCAAGGTCGGCATGACCTTCGCCGCCGGTCTGCGCGCCATCCTGCGTCAGGATCCGGACGTGGTCATGGTCGGCGAAATCCGCGACACGGAGACGGCGGCCATCGCGGTCCAGGCGTCGCTGACCGGCCACCTGGTGCTGTCGACGGTCCACACAAACGACGCGGCCGGGGCGGTGACGCGCCTGCGCGACATGGGGATCGAGCCCTTCCTGCTGGCATCGACCCTGCGTCTGGTGGTGGCGCAACGACTGGTGCGGCGCCTGTGCCCGCACTGCCGGATCGAGGAGACGGCGGACAAGGCGACGGCGCGCCTGATCGGGGCCGAGGAAGGCGTGCGCGTCTGGCGGCCGCACGGCTGCGCCGACTGCGGCTCGACCGGCTATGTCGGGCGCATCGGCCTCTATGAGACGCTGACGGTGGACGACAAGGTGCGCCGCCTGATCGCCTCGGGCGCCGATGAGGACGCGGTGTTCGACGCCGCCTTCGCGCGCGGCGGGACGTTGGCCGATCGGGCGCGGGCGCTGGTGCTGGAGGGCGTCACCTCGGTCGAGGAGGCCCTGCGCGTGGCGCGTCAGGAAACCGCCGCCGAAGAGGTCGCGGCCTGATGGCGGCCTTCGACTACATCGCGGCCGACGCGGCCGGGCGGACGGTCAGCGGCTCCGTGACCGCCGCCGATGAGGCCGCCGCGCGCAAGGCGCTGGCGAAGCGTCAGTTGGCGCCGTTGCAGCTGTCGCCCGGCCGTGCGGGCGCGGTCGCGACGTCGGCGAAGGCGGGCAAGGCCGGGCGGCTGTCGCCCAAGGCGCTGGCGCTGACGACGCGGCAACTGGCGACGCTGATCTCCGTCTCTCCGCTGGAGGAGGCGCTGCGCAACCTGATGCTTCAGGCGGACCGGCCCAACGTGCGCCGGGTGCTGGAAGGCGTCCACGCCGGGGTGATCGAGGGGCGGCGCCTGTCCGACGCCATGGGCCAGCAGGGCGCAGCCTTTCCGCCGCTGTATCGCGCCATGACGGCGGCGGGCGAGCAGTCGGGCGCGCTCCAGCCCATCCTTGAGCGTCTCGCCGACGGGCTGGAGCGGGACGAGGTCGTGCGCGGCAAGGTGCTGACGGCGCTGGTCTATCCGTGCGTGCTGGCGGTGGTGGCGCTGGGCGTCATCGTCGCCATGATGACCTACATCGTGCCCAAGGTGGTCGATCAGTTCGACAGCATGGGCCAGACCCTGCCGCTGCTGACGCGGCTGGTCATCGGCCTGTCGGACCTGATGCGCGACTGGGGCTGGCTGATCCTGTTGACGTTGGCGGCCGTCGCCGCCGCGGGGCTGATCGCGCGGCGGCGCGAGGCGGTGCGGCTGAGGCTGGACGGCTGGGTGCTGCGGCTGCCGCTGGTCGGGCGGCTGACGCGCGACCTGCACGGGGCGCGCATGGCCCGCACCCTGTCGACCATGATCGCAGCAGGCCTTCCGGTGCTGGAGGGGCTGACCATCACCGCCCGCACCGTCTCCAACCGCGCCCTGCGCCGCGCCACCGAACAGATGGCCGAGGCGGTGCGTGAAGGCGGGGGCCTGTCGGTCGCCATGCGCCGCGCCGAGGTGTTCCCGCCCATCCTCGTCTACATGACCGCTTCCGGCGAAAGCAGCGGTTGGCTGGAGCCCATGCTGGAGCGCGCGGCCGACTATCTGGAACGCGAATTCTCCAACTTCACCGCCGTGATGCTCAGCCTGCTGGAGCCGGCGATCATCGTGGTCATGGGCGGGATCGTCGCCGTGATCGTGCTGTCGATCCTGCTGCCCATCCTTCAGATCAACACCCTGGCTCTGGGGTGAGGAGACCTTCCATGCGCAACGAAGATATTCAGGACAAGCGCCAGAAACGTCAGGGCTTCACCCTGGTCGAACTGATGGTCGTCATCGTCATCATCGGCCTGTTGGCGACGGTGGTGGCCATCAATGTCCTGCCCAGTCAGGACAAGGCCATGGTCGGCAAGGCGCGGGCCGACATCTCGGTGCTGGAACAGGCGGTGGAGACCTATCGCCTCGACAACCTGACCTTCCCGACGGACCAGCAGGGTCTGAAGGCCCTGACGGCGCCGCCCGCCGATCTGGCGCGGCCGGAACGCTATCGCCAGGGCGGCTATGTCCGCCGCCTGCCGGAAGATCCGTGGGGCAATCCCTACCAGTACCGCCGCCGCAGCGCCCATGGCGGCCAGTTCGATATCTGGTCCTTCGGCGCCGACGGCCAGGAAGGGGGCGAGGGGAATGACGCCGACATCGGCAACTGGCAGGGCTGATCGCGCCCAAGAGACGCGAGCGCTCCAATACGCTCAAGCAGCGAGCCGCCATGCGGTGAGCGGTAGCGCACGGCAATTCGCTCAAGCAGCGCGCGCCCGAGGCGCGCGCGATAGCGAACAAAGAATGGGGTTTACCCTTGTTGAGTTAATGGTGGTGATCGCCATCATCGGCGTGGCGGCGGGGGCGGTGATGTTGTCCATGCCGGACCCGCGCCCGACGCTGGCGGTCGAGGCCGAGCGGTTCGCCGCGCGTCTGACGCTGGCGCGCGAAGAGGCGATGATGACCAATCGCCCGGTGGCTCTGCGCGCCGATGCGGCGGGCTATGGTTTCGAGAGTTTCGACGGCGCCGTCTGGACGCCTTTGACCGGCGTTCTGGCGCCGAAGGCATGGGGCGAGAGCGCCGCCATCGCTGGAGAGGCGCGCGCCGTGTTCGATCCGACCGGCGGCGCCGACGCCGCCAGCGTGCGGCTGGAGCGCGAGGGCCAGGCCGTCACCGTCGCCATCGACGGCGCAGGCGAGGTGACGATCCATGATTGAGGGTTCGCCACGCGCGGGCTTCACCCTGATCGAGTGTCTTGTGGCGCTGGCCGTGTTCGGCCTGGCGGCGATGGCGCTGCTGAACCTGTCGGGCGAGAGCACCCGCTCGGCGGCGCGGGTCGAGACGCGGACGCTGGGCGGCGTCGTCGCCGATAATGTGGCCGCCGAGGCGATGATCGCGCGCGACCTGCCCAGCGGCAGCACGGCGGGACAAGCATCGCTGGGCGGGCGCGATTGGCGCTGGGTGCGGGTGGTCAGCGCGACGGATATGCCGGGCGTCGGCCGCATCGACGTGCGCGTCTTCGCCGATGAGGAACAGGCCGCCGAGCGCGTGCTGTTCCGGGCGGGAGGCGCATGAAGGCGTGGCGAAAACCCGCTCAAGCAGCGAGCCGCCGCGCGGCGAGCGATAGTGGAAGAAAGAGAGCTGGGTTCACCCTTGTCGAGGTCATGATCGCCCTGCTGATCTTCGCTCTTCTGGCGGGGGCCGGCGCGCTGGTGCTGGGGCAGTCGATCGACAATCGGTTCGCGGTGAAGGCGAACGCGGACCGGACAGCGGCGCTGCAACGCACGCGGGCGCTGCTGCGCGCTGATCTGGCGCAGGCGACGGCGCGGCGGGTGCGCGGGCCGACGGGGCGTCCCGCGCCTCAGGCGATCATGGGGCCGCAGTCGCCGGGCGATCCGCTGCTGGTGCTGGCCCGCAGCGGCTGGAGCAATCCGGACGGCGCGCCGCGCGCCTCGGTTCAAAGGGTCGAGTACCGGCTGGTCGAGGATCGGCTGGAGCGCCGGGTGGCGGCCTATCTGGACGGGGCGCGGGCCGGGCCGCCGCAGGTGCTGTATCGCGGGGTGAAGGACGCGCGCGTCGCCTTCATCCAGAACGGGTCCGAGGCGCCCGCCTTTTCCGCCAGCAGCGACCGGCCCTTGCCGGACGCCGTGCGGGTGACGCTGACGCTGGACGGCTTCGGCCCGGTCGAGCAACTGTTTCTGGTCGCCGCCGCATGAGGCCGGGCGCGCGCGATCGCCGGGGCATGGCCCTGCTGACCGTCCTGCTGCTGGTGGCGGTGATGGCGGCGCTGTGCGTGGTGTTGCTGGACGATGTGCGTTTTTCCGTGCGCCGCACCACCAACGCCGAGAGCCAGGCGCAGGCGCAAGCCTATGCGGCGGGGGCGGAGGCGCTGGCGCAGCGGCGGCTGTCCGATCTGGTCCGCGCCGATCCGGCGCGCACGCCGCTTCAGCCGCAGTGGAACGGCCGCGTCTTCGCCCTGCCGCTGGAAGAGGGCGAGGGGCGGGCGGTGATCCGCGACGGCCAGTCCTGTTTCAACCTGAACAGTCTGGTGCTGGGGCAGGGCGAGGATCTGATCGCCCGGCCCGAAGGGGCGGCGCAGTTCATCGCGCTCGGCGCCGCGCTGGGCGTGCCGCGCGGGCGGATGTCGGCGGTGGCGGGGGCGCTGACCGACTGGATGGACGGCGATGACGAGGTTTCGGCGCAGGGGGCGGAGGACGCCGCCTACGCCAGCCGCCCGACGCCCTATCGAACCGGCGGCGTCATGTTGGCCGAGGTCAGCGAACTGCGCGCCGTGGCGGGGGTGGATGAAGAATTCTATCGCCGGTTAAGGCCCTATCTGTGCGCCCTGCCGGAAGCCCGGCTGTCGCCCCTGAATGTGAATACGCTGGAGCCGCAGGACGCCGTTCTGCTGGTCGCGATCAGCCGGGGCGTGGTGGGGTTGAACGCGGCCAACGCGGCCATCGCCGCGCGTCCGGCGGCGGGCTGGAGCAGCCCGGACGCCTTCTGGGCTCAACCCGCCCTGTCGGGCGTGGTCGTCGACGAAGAGGCCAAGGGCCAGATCACCCTGGCCACTCGCTATTTCGACCTGAGGGTCGAGGTCGAACACGGCGACGCCCGCGCCGTCCGCACCGCCCTGATCCACGTCGCGCCTGATGGTGCGGCGCGCACCGTCATCCGTCGCTGGACGCCTGAAGAATGAGCATGGAAGAATGAGCCACGCCCGCATCCTGTTCATCCCGACCCACGCGGCCCTGGCGGCGCGTTTCCTGCTGGTCGATCGCGAGGGCCGCGTGGTCGGGCGCGGCGAGCTGGACCCCCATCAGGCCGACGCTCCGCCGTCGATGCGCACCATCGCTGTGGCCCCCGGCGCGGACGTCATGACGCGCTGGCTGGACCTGTCGCCGGGCAATATGGCGCAGGCCAGAGCTGCCGCGCGCTGGGCCTTGCGCGATCAGGCGGCGGGCGAGGTCGAGGGGCTGGACGTGGCTCTGGGCGTTGCGCCGGTCGACGGCGGCCCGCGACTGACGGCGGTGGTTTCGGCCAAGCTGTTGCAGGTCTGGCTGCGCTGGATGGAGACCTTTGACATCCGGCCCGAGGCGGTCGTGCCGGACAATCTGTGCCTGCCTGCGCCGCTGGAGGCGGAGATGTTGACCGCCGCACAGGTGGGGGCCGACGTGGCGCTGCGCGGCCCGGCGTTCGCCGTGACGGTTCAGCCGGATCTGGCGGAGGCGGTTGCGGCCGGGCGTTCTTTGACCTGGCTGGAAGGCGAGACTTTGGACGCGGCCCTGGCGGCGGGGGCGATGGCGGCGCCGGTCGATCTGTTGCAGGTCCACGACCGGCGCGAGCGGGGACAGACGGCCAAGGGTTGGCGGCTGGCGGCGGGTCTGGCGGCGGCGCTGTTGGCCTCGCCCCTGATCCTGATGGCGGCCGAAGGGTTGCGCGATCGCACGGCGGCCGATCGCGCCGAGGCGGGCGCTCGGGCGGGGGCGGTGAAGCTCTATCCTGAGCTGGCGACGGCGGACGATCCGGCGCCGGAGGCACTGCGCCGCCTCGACGCTGGGCCGCCGCCGGGCGGGACCGCGCGGGCGATGGCCGCCGTCTTCGCCGCCGTCGAGCGCGTGCCGGGCGCGGAACTGGACGACGCGACCCTGGGCGGCGAGGGGCTGCGGGTCACCCTGGCCCATCCGACGTTCAATGATCTGGACGCCGTGCGCGCCGATCTAGCCGAGGCCGGTCTGGCGGTGGCCGATGAAACCTCGGCCGAGGAAGGCGGGCGCATGGTCAGCACGCTCACGATCGGAGGCGCCCGATGAAGGCCCTGTTCTCTTCCGTCGCCGCCTGGTGGGACGGCCGGTCGCTGCGCGAGCGGCGGATGCTGGCGATCATGGGGGCGCTGGTGCTGGGCGTCGTCTGCTGGCTGGGCGTGGTGCGGCCGCTGGACGGTTGGCAGGCCGATCAGGCGCGCGCGCGCGTCGCCGCCGAACGGCGACTGACGCAGGTCGAGACGGCCGTGATCCAGCGCGGCGCGCGACCGGCTGAGGCGGTCGATCTGCAGGCTCTGGTCGCCTCTACCGCTTCGGCGGCGGGGGTGCAGCCGACGTTGGGCATGTCTGAGGGCGGGCGGCTGGGCTTTCGGCTGGATCGTGTGGCGACGGCCCAGGCCTTCGGCTGGCTGGCCGTGCTGGAGCAGGGCGGGGCGCGCATCGAGGAACTGGGTGTGGTCGAGAACGCTGACGGGACGCTGGGCGTGACGGGCGCGCTGGCGTCCGGGGGCTAGGCCGGAGCGCTTTTCGGTCCCGTTGGAATCGTCCGTTGTGGACTTGGAGGGCGCGGCGGGGCAGGTATCGCAGCCATGATCTCTCGTCTGGCTCTTCCCCTGGTCAGCGCGGCCGTCCTGGCGGGCTGCGCTTCTGCGCCGCGCGTCGAGACGCAGTTGTCGGCCGCCCTGCCCGCGAACGTGACCGATTATCGCCTGCTTGAGGCCGAGGCGCCGAGCGAGGCCGACCGCGCGGCGGCCGAGGCCGTGCGTCAGGCGCTGAGCGCGCGCGGCTGGCGCGAGGTGGACGACAAGGCCGCCTGGCGGGTCGAGACGGCCTATGCGGTGCGGCCTCAGAAGACCGGCGTCTTCACCGACGTCGATGCGCGCCAGGGCGAGTGGACCGATGCGCCGCGCCTGCCGCAATGGTGGAGCCAGGGTCGCCAGACGCACAGCCTGACGGTGATCCTGACCGGGCCGGGGAATGAGGCGGGGGCCTACCGCGCCTCGGCGATGGCGATCCTGGGACGGCGTCAGGCCGAAACCGCGCCGGGCCTGCTGGCCAAGGCGGCCGCAGCGCAGTTGGATGCGGCGGACTAGGGCCGACCGCCTGCAGCTTCATTCCTCTTCCGTGATCCTGGGCAGGGTCAGGATGAAGGTCGCGCCCGGCGATCCGGGCTGGTGGCGGATGGTTCCGCCGTGGCGTTCGGCGACGGTGCGGACGAAGGCGAGGCCCAAACCCGCGCCGCGATGATCGGCGCCGCCGTGGCCGAAGGGCTGGAACAAACGACGCGCGGCCTCTTCCGACAGACCAGGGCCCTGATCGCTGATGCCGAGGACGCAGACCGGGCGACCGTCTTCCTCGGCCCCGGTCAGGCTGACCTGGATGGCGCCGCCCGCCGGGCCGTATTTCAGGGCGTTGTCGAGAAGGTTGGTGGTCAGACGTCGCAATAGGGCGGGGTCGCCCTGGACCAGGAACTCTTCGTCGCCGTCGGGCGTCAGGATGCGGACGCCCTTCTTCGACGCCTGGGGCCACAGGATGTCGGCGGCGTCCATGGCGATCTGGCCCAGGTCCAGCAGCTCGGAGCGATAGGGTTGGCTCTCGGCGCGGGCCAGTTGCACATAGCCTTCGGCGAGGTCGAGGGTCTGGCGGGCGTAGTCGGCGATGCGGCGCTCGACCATGGGGTCCAGCCGCGGCGCGGGGCCGTCCAGCAGGGTCAGGATCGACACCTGGGGCGCGCGCATGTCGTGGCTGAGCAGTTGCAGGGCTTCAGCGCGCTGGCGTTCGGCGGCGCGGAAACGGGTCATGTCGGCGAAGCGCACGATATGGCCGACTGGATGGCCTTCGGCGTCGGTCAGCAGGGCGGCGGCGGCCTTCAGGATGCGGCCGTCGGGCGTGGTGATGTCGCCGGGATCGCCCTCGGGATCGAGGAAGCGACGCCAGGCCGGTTCGCCCAGGGACTGGAACAGCAGGGGCAGGTCGGCGTCGTCCCTCAGTCGGTCGCCGAACAGGGCCTCGGCCCGGTCGTTGGACAGGATGATGCGGGCGTGAGGGTCGGTGACGACCGTGGCGTCGGGCAGGCTTCGCAGGGTGTCGGAGATGAAGCGCTCCAGGTCGCGCACCTGACGCACGGCGGCGCGCAGGGCGTCCACCTGGCGGGCCACGACGTCGCCGCCCTGGGCGCGACCGATCAGGCGCACGCCGTCGCGCTCGAAGGCCTCCACCTCGCTCTGCATATAGGCCGAGGCTGCGGCCAGGCGGCGCCAGCTCCACAGGGGATAGGCCAGGGCCAAGCCAGCCACGGCGGCCGAGGGCGGGAGCCACAGGCCGCCTGCGAGGAAGGCGGTCGCGGCGGCGATCAACGTCACGACGATCAACCCGGCGCCCAGGGCCATGTTGGCGGCCGGACGCAGCACCAGGAAGCCGGCGACCAGCAGGCCGAGCGGCAGCAGGGACAGGATCAGCACCCAGGCGGGCGACAGGCTGCGCGGTCCGCCGCCCTCGATCAGGGTCTGGAGCAGGGCGGCCTGCACCTCGACGCCGGGACGCAGTTCGCCGTGAGGCGTGGCCGGGGTGGCGTAACGGTCGCCCAGGCCCGGCGCCGTCGCCCCGACCAGCACCAGCCTGTCCTTCAGGAAGGCGGCGGGCGTCTCGCCGCTGAGCACGTCGGCGAAGGACAGGGTGCGGAAGGCGCCGGGCGGGCCGCGATAGATCAGGGCTTCCGGCGACGCGGCGAACAGGTCGCCGCCGTCATGCGGCGCGGGCGGCGCAGGAACGGCGCCCTTGGCGGCGGCCAGGGGCAGGATTAGGTGCGGCCAGGTCTGCTGGCCCGCCTGAAGATAGAGGGGCAGGCGGCGCACGGCGCCGTCGTCGTCGACCGTCAGGTTGACGTGGCCCAGACCCGCCGCCGCCTCGGTCAGGTCGGGCGCGGGGGCGTCTTCGCGATAGGCTGCGCCGTTCAGGCCGGGGGCGTCCAGCACCACGGGCAGGCGGACCTTGCCGTTGCGCGCCAGGGCGGCGGCCAGGGCGTCGTCCTGCGGGGAGGCTTCGGTGAACAGGACGTCGTAGGCGACAGGCCCTGCGCCCGCCTGGGTCAGGCGGTCGATCAGCCGGGCGTGCAGGTCGCGGGGCCAGGGCCATTGGCCCAGGGCTTCCAGGCTGCGGTCGTCGATGGCGATGATGACGATGTCTTCGTCGGTCGGTCCCGCCTCGGCCCGCATCAGGGCGTCATAGATCAGGTGGTCGGCGCCGTCGGCGGCGGGCGTCAGCGCCATCCAGCCGACCAGCAGGGCGGACAGCGTCGCCACCAGCCCCCACTCGACCAGGGCGCGACGGCCGGTCAGGCGGGCGCCGAGCCAGCCTCTCCAGCCGCCTTTCGGCCCTGAGGGCGCGGGCACGGCGCTATCGTCCGATGCGGAGCTGTTGCGGTTCGGACCAGGCTTCCAACAGACGGCCGAAGCGATGGCGCGCGCCCTGCACCCGCCAGCTGTAGACGCCCGGCGGCAGGTCGCTGAGGGTGAAGGCCTCGTCGGTCAGGCCGGGCTGGTCGACCAGCAGGGGGCCGTCGACGGTTCCGTCCTCGGCCTCGCGCCACAGCTGGAAGCGGAAGGTCGCCGCGCCGACGCCCTCGGCCTCCCAGCGAAAGCGGTAGAAGCGGCGGCGGTCGCGCTGGTCCAGGGCCGAGGCCAGACCGCCGACGCCGTTGCGGGCGCGGATGAAGCTGTAGGTGGTGGGCTTGCCCTCCAGCCCCTCGGGCGACAGGGCGGTCAGGCGCAGGAAGAAGGCGCCTTCCTCCATCTCGCCGAAGACCAGGGGGCCGCCGGGCGCGCTGTCGGCCTCGGCGAAGGCCTCGATCATGCCGGCGTCCTGGGCGACGCGGCCGCGATAGCGTTCGGCGCCGGGCAGGGGCTGGATGTCGAAAGCGACCTGGGCCTGGGTTTGCGGCGCGTCGGGGCGGGCCAGGGCGGGCGCGGGCAGCAGGGGCAGCAGGCGAACAGCGCCGGCGGCGGCGCTGACGCCCTGATCTGCGGCGGCCAGGGTTTCGGCCTGGCCCGAGGCGATGGCGACGGCGCCTTCCAGCACTTCGGTGCTCGAGCGGTCGGCGTCATCGTCGAAGGAGACGCGGAAGTCGGTGCCGCGCACGGCCGAGACCGAGACCGGGGTGCGGATGGCGAAGCCGCCGGGGCGGCGCCGGGGCGTGACGCGCGACTCGGCGCGGCCCGCCTCGACCGTCAGGGCGTGGTCGACGGCGCCGTTGATGGCGTAGCGGCGCAGGCGGCTGACGCGCACGCGGCTGTTGGAGGGCACGACCACATGGCTGCCGTCCGACAGGGCCAGGCGGACGAAGGCGTTGGCGCCGGTGCTGAGAACGGCGCCTTCGCGCACGGTCTGGCCGGGTGCGGGGGCGGCGGAGCGGCCGTCCTGGTTCAGCGTCGCGGCGCCGCGGAAGCCGGCGATGCGCGCCTCATCCGGATCGGCGCGCAGCAGATCCACGGGCAGGGCCAGGGTGCGGCCGATGGGCAGGCGGCGCGGATTGGCGACCCGATTCTCGCGCTGGACCCGGCGATAGTCGAGCGGCCGGTTCATATAGGCGGTCGCCAGGTCGATCAGGGTATCGCCGGGGCGGACCACATAGTCGAGGGTCTCGACGGCGGCGGAAGACGCCGTCCGAGGCGCGGGCTGGGCGGCCGAAGTCTGTGCGGCGGCGCTTCCTGCGGCCAGCATCGCCGCAACCGCCAGAGCCGCAGACCAATCCGTCTTCATTCCGCCACCTGCGTCCTTATTCAGGCGTCAGGGCCGGGCTCGGCCCCCGCGACGCGCTCAAGACGGTATCCGTAGCTGTAAATGGGGGTCAGGCGAAAGCCTCGCTCGGGTCGCAACTCCAGCTTGTTGCGGATGCGCGAGATGTGCATGTCCAGCGAGCGGCTGTTCAGGTCCGGCTCATTGCCCCAGACCGTCTCCAGGATATAGGTCCGCGACAGCGCCCGGTGCAGGTTGCGGAACAGCAGCAGGGCCAGGGCGTATTCCTTGGCCGTCAGGGCCACCGACTGGCCGTCGCGGGTCACGGACCCGGCCGACTCGTGGAAGGACAGGCCGTCATAGACCTCGACGCCCGGCGTCGTCGGCTGGGCGTAGGCGCGACGGATCAGGGCGTTGATCCGCGCCGCCAGCACGGGCTTGGACAGGGGTTTGGGCAGGTAGTCGTCGGCCCCGGCGTCCAGGCCTGCGACCACGTCTTCATCCTCGGCGCGGCTGGTGACCAGCAGCATGGGCGGGGCGGGCTTCAGATTGGTGCGCGCCCAGGCCAGCACCTCCAGACCCGAACGGTCCGGCAGGTTCCAGTCGACGATCAGCATGTCGAAGGTGTCCTTGCGCAGGGCGGAGATCAGCGCCTGGCCGCGCGAAAACAGAGTGGCGCGATACCCGGCGTCCTGGACGACCTCGGAGACGAACTCCAATTGGACGGGATCGTCATCTAATATCGCGATCTTCATACTTGTTACGCAGCTCCGAGGAGAACGCTGGAGTCATAGCCCCGGATGCTCGGCTTTAGAGCAATGTAAAATGTAAAATATAGTCACCCCTCGGCGCGTCTCGGCGTGGTCGCGGGCAAGGGGGCGAGGCGGCTGACCTGATCCTGACACAGGGCTTTGATCCAGCGCCGGACCGTTTTCAGCCGCGCCGTGCCGTGGACCTCGCGGTGGGTGCTGAGCCAGAAGCGCCGCTCGATCAGCACAGCGTCCGCAAGAACGCGCGTCAGTCCCTCCGCCAGAAAGCAGGGCAGGACGCCGATGCCGCCGCCCGCCGCCACCATGTCCCGTTGGGCGCGGATGGAGGATGAAGCCAGGCGGGGACGCAGGTGCGGGCGGATCTCGTCCAGATAATGCAACTCGGGCGCATAGATCAGGTCGTCGATGTATCCGACCATGTCGACGCGGTTCAGGTCGTCGATGGTGTCGGGCGCGCCGTGACGTTTCAGGTATTCCGGCGCGGCGTAGAGCGCCAGCTGATAGGTGGTCAGCGGCTCGACGATCAGACGCGGCCCAGCGGCGGGGCTGAGGGTGATGGCCATGTCCACCTCGCGGCGGCTGGGCGACAGGAAGCCGGAGCTGGCCGCCAGTTCGACGTTCAGCCCCGGATGCGCGGCCAGCAGGCCGGGCAGGGCGGGGGCCAGCACCGCCCCGCCGAAGCCTTCCGACGCGCTGATCCGCACGGCGCCGGCGATCAGGTCGGGCTGGGTGACGCGCCCGGCGGCTTCCATCGCGCTTTCGGCGTCCAGCGCCCGCTCCAGCAGCTGGGCGCCCGTGGCCGTCAGGTGCAGTCCGGCGGCCGAGCGCACCAGCAGGGTCGACTTCAGCGCCGTCTCCAGCCGCGCCACGCGCCGCCCGACGGTGGCCGCGTCCACGCCCAGCCGCTGCGCCGCCGTGGCCAGAGACCCGGCGCGCGCGGCCGCCAGAAACACTCTCAGATCATCCCAGTCGAACATGTGCAGATATGCACATCATCACCTGCAAGATTGCAATGGGCCTGACCCGCCCGCTCTGCTAGGGCAGGCTCACGAAGAACCATAATCATCGGGAGAGACGTTCAATGCGCGATATTCGCCACTTCATCGACGGTGCGGCTTTTGATGGGGCATCGGGTCGCTTCGGCGACGTCTTCAACCCCAACACCGGCGAGGTTCAGGCCCGCGTCCAGCTGGCGACGCCGTCGGAACTGGATCGCGCGGTCCAGTCGGCGCAGGCCGCCTTTGAAGGCTGGTCCTCGACCAACCCGCAGCGCCGCGCCCGCGTCATGTTCGAGTTCAAGCGCCTGGTCGAGGCGAACATGAACGAACTGGCAGAACTGCTGTCCAGCGAGCACGGCAAGGTCATCGCCGACTCCAAGGGCGACATCCAGCGCGGTCTGGAAGTGATCGAGTTCGCCTGCGGCATCCCGCACGCCTCGAAGGGCGAATACACCTATGGCGCCGGTCCGGGCATCGACGTCTATTCCATGCGCCAGCCGCTGGGCGTGGTGGCGGGCATCACCCCGTTTAACTTCCCCGGCATGATCCCGATGTGGATGTTCGGCGTGGCCATCGCCGCGGGCAACACCTTCATCCTGAAGCCGTCCGAGCGTGACCCGTCCCTGCCGGTGCGTCTGGGCGAACTGATGATGGAGGCGGGCGCGCCCAAGGGCGTGCTGAACGTCGTCCACGGCGACAAGGTGGCGGTCGACTCCATTCTTGAACATCCGCTGATCCATGCCGTCAGCTTCGTCGGTTCGTCGGACATCGCCCACTATGTGTTCCAGAAGGGCGCGGCCCACGGCAAGCGCGTTCAGGCCATGGGCGGCGCCAAGAACCACGGCATCGTCCTGCCCGACGCCGACATGGATCAGGTCATCAAGGATCTGACCGGCGCGGCCTACGGCTCGGCCGGCGAGCGCTGCATGGCCCTGCCGGTGGTGGTGCCGGTCGGTCAACGCACCGCCGATGAACTGCGCGAGCGTCTGGTCTCGGAAATCCCGAACCTGCGCGTCGGCGTCTCGACCGACGCCGAGGCCCACTACGGCCCCGTCGTCACCCAGACCCACAAGGACAAGGTTCTGGGCTGGATCAACAAGGGCGTGGAAGAAGGCGCCGAACTGGTCGTCGACGGTCGCGAGTTCAGCCTGCAGGGCCACGAGAAGGGCTTCTTCATCGGCCCGTCGCTGTTCGACCACGTCAAGCCCGAGATGGAATCCTACAAGGAAGAGATCTTCGGCCCGGTGCTGCAGATCATGCGCGCCGCCAGCTTCGAGGAGGCGCTGAGCCTGCCGAGCAAGCACCAGTACGGCAACGGCGTCGCCATCTTCACCCAGAACGGCCGCGCGGCCCGCGACTTCGCCGCCCGCGTCAACGTCGGCATGGTCGGCATCAACGTGCCGATCCCCGTGCCGGTGGCCTATCACTCGTTCGGCGGTTGGAAGCGTTCGGCCTTCGGCGACATCAACCAGCACGGCATGGAAGGCGTCCGCTTCTGGACCAAGACCAAGACTGTGACGGCCCGCTGGCCTGACAGCGACCTGGAGCACGCGGACTCGAGCTTCGTCATTCCGACGATGGGCTGACGCTGATTTTCCCTCTCCCTGCCTTGCGTGGGGAGAGGGTCAGCTCAGCGTATAGGGGATCACCCCCCGCTCATTCTCCGGCACGGCCAGGGTCCGGTCGATCGGCGGAAACGCCCTTTGCGTGCAGTCCGTCCGTTCGCAGATGCGGCAGTTCACCCCCATGCGCGTCGGCGGGCCGTTCAGGTCCAGCCCGTCCGCATAGACCAACTGGGCCGCGTGCTCGATCTCGCACCCCAGTCCCAGCGCATAGCGGCGATCCGGCTCCAGAAACGACCCGCCCGGCTTGGACACGCTCTTGGCGATGCAGACGTAGCGGGCGCCGTCGGGCATCTCCGACAGATTGACTAGTATGCGGTCCGGCGCGCTGAACGCCTCATGGACGTTCCATAACGGGCAGGCGCCGCCGAAGCGGGCGAACTGGAAGCGCGTGGCGCTGTGCCGCTTGGTGATGTTGCCGGCCATGTCCACTCGCGCGAAGTAGAAGGGCACGCCGCGCCAGCCGGGCCTCTGTAGCGTGCTCAATCGGTGGCAGGCCTGTTCGAAACTGACGTGGAAGCGGTTGCGCAGGCGGTCCACGTCGTGCCGCAGCTCCCGCGCCGCCTCCAGAAACGCGCGATAGGGCAGCAGCAGCGCCCCCGCCGCATAGTTGGCCAGACCGACCCGGCACACGTCGCGCGCGGCGGGAATGTCGAAGGCGGCGCGGTCCAGTTCGTGCTCGATCAGGTCTTCGAACCGCAGTCGCACCAGCTGGTGCGCCATCTGGAAGGCGCGGGTGGCGCCCGGCAGGCTGGCGTCGACATAGAGGATGCGCGCGCCTGGATCGAAGCGCCGCATGGCGCCGCGTCCCTGACCGGTGGCGACGCGCACGCCGCACAGGTCGTTGAGGGCGGCCTCCAGCTCGCGCTCCGGATGGACGCCGTCGCCCAGGTTCAGCCGCCCGGCCAGATCTTCCGCGGCCCGGTCCAGGGCGTCGATGTAGTTGTCGCGATAGTGGAAGAAGTCGCGCACCGCCTCATAGGGCAGGGCGGGGGCGGCGTCGGCGGCGTGTTCGTCGCGGCCCAGCGTCTCATTCAGCGTCTTCAGCCGCTCGTCCAGACGGCGATAGTCCTGATGCAGGGCCAGGAACTGCCGCGCCAGCCGGGGTGCGTTCATGGCCGCCTGTTTGAGCTCGCCCGCCGTGGGCGCCTCGGCGTGGCCCGCGACGTCGGTGGTCGCCTCGCGCAGGTCGGCGATCAGGCGGGCGTCGCCGTCCAGATCGAACAGGCTGGCGTCCACGTCGAAGGCGCGCGTCAGGGCGATCAGCACCCGCGCCGTGGCCGGGCGCTGGTTGGTCTCGATCTGCGACAGATAGGAAGGCGACAGCGCCAGCCGCCCGGCGCACTGCTCCAGCGTCCAGCCGCGCGCCTCGCGCAGCTTGCGGACCTTGGTCCCGAGGTAGAGTTTTTCAGTCATGATGGTCGGGCATTGCAACTTTGCAAAAACGCCTGTCTGCCTTGGCAGGCTTACGCACTTGGAGGCCTTTTGCAAAGTTGCGATTGCCTTTTTGCGATGAAGCGGCTTGTTGGACCCTGAACGAAGTCAGGGAGTCGCTCCAACCATGAGCCAGGCCATCCTCGAGGAACTCGAGCGCCGTCGCGCCGCCGCCAAGCTGGGCGGGGGCGAGAAGCGCATCGCCAGCCAGCACGCCAAGGGCAAGCTGACCGCCCGCGAACGTATCGGCGTCCTGCTGGACGAAGGCTCCTTCGAAGAGACCGACATGTTCGTGGAGCATCGCAGCCACGACTTCGGCATGGCCGAGCAGCGCATCCCCGGCGACGGCGTCGTCACCGGGCGGGGCACGATCAACGGCCGTCTAGTCTATGTCTTCTCCAAGGACTTCACCGTGTTCGGCGGCTCGCTGTCGGGCGCCCACGCGGCCAAGATCGTCAAGATTCAGAAGATGGCCCTGACGGCCGGCGCGCCGATCATCGGCCTGTTCGACGCAGGCGGCGCGCGCATTCAGGAAGGGGTGGAATCGCTGGCCGGTTACGCCGACATCTTCCTGCAGAACACCCTGGCCTCGGGCGTCATCCCGCAGATTTCGGTCATCATGGGCCCGTGTGCGGGCGGCGACGTCTATTCGCCCGCCATCACCGACTTCATCTTCATGGTGAAGGACACCTCCTACATGTATGTGACCGGCCCCGACGTGGTGAAGACCGTCACCAACGAGGTCGTCAGCCACGAGGATCTGGGCGGCGCCCGCGTCCATGCGGGCAAGTCGGGCGTCGCCGACGGCGCCTTCGAGAACGATCTGGAGGCCCTGTCGGAGGTGCGCCGCCTGATCGGCTTCCTGCCGCTGTCGAACCGTGAGACGCCGCCGGTTCGCGAAACCTATGACGAGCCGGATCGCGACGAGGCCTCGCTGGACACCCTAGTCCCGGCCAATCCGAACCAGCCCTATGACATGAAGGAGCTGATCCTGAAGACGGTCGACGAGGCCGACTTCTTCGAGATCGGCGCCGACTTCGCTAAGAACATCATCTGCGGCTTCGGCCGTCTGGACGGCCAGCCGGTCGGCATCGTCGGCAACCAGCCCCAGACCCTGGCGGGCGTGCTGGACATCGACAGCAGCCGCAAGGCCGCGCGCTTCGTGCGCTTCTGCGACGCCTTCCACATCCCGCTGGTGACCTTTGTCGACGTGCCGGGCTTCATGCCGGGCACGAAGCAGGAGTACGGTGCCCTGATCAAGCACGGCGCCAAGCTGCTGTTCGCCTATGCCGAGGCCACCGTGCCCAAGCTGACGGTCATCACGCGCAAGGCCTATGGCGGCGCCTATGACGTCATGAGCTCCAAACACCTGCGCGGCGACGTCAACTACGCCTGGCCCACCGCCGAGATCGCGGTCATGGGCGCCAAGGGCGCGGTCGAAATCATCTTCCGCAAGGAGGCCGGCGACCCCGAAGCGCTCGCGGCGCGCGAGGCCGAATACAAGGAACGCTTCGCCAACCCCTTCGTCGCGGCAGGGCTTGGCTACATCGACGACGTCATCATGCCCCACGGCACCCGCCGTCGCCTGATCAAGGCCCTGAAGACGCTGAAGAACAAGAGCCAGGAAAATCCCTGGAAGAAGCACGACAACATCCCGCTGTAAGGCCCAGAAATGTTCGATAAAATTCTGATCGCCAACCGCGGCGAGATTGCTGTTCGCGTCATCAAGACCTGCCGTCGCATGGGCATCAAGACGGTGGTCGTCTACTCCGACGCTGACGCCGGTTCGCTGGCCTGCGAGATGGCCGACGAGACGGTTCATATCGGCCCGTCGCCCGCCGCCCAGTCCTATCTGATCCAGGACAAGATCGTGGACGCCGTGAAGCAGACGGGGGCGCAGGCCGTGCACCCCGGCTTCGGCTTCCTGTCGGAGAACGCCAGCTTTGCGCGGCGTCTGAAGGCCGAGGGCATCGCCTTCATCGGGCCGAACCCCGAGGCGATCGACGCCATGGGCGACAAGATCACCTCCAAGAAGTTCGCCGCCGAGGCGGGCGTCTCGACCGTGCCGGGCCATATGGGCCTGATCGAAACGCCGGACGAGGCGGTGAAGATCGCGCGCGAGATCGGCTATCCGGTCATGATCAAGGCCTCGGCCGGGGGCGGGGGCAAGGGCATCCGCGTCGCCCATTCGGACGACGACATGGCCGAGGGCTTCGCCGCTGTGAAGGCCGAGGCGCTGAACGCCTTCGGCGACGACCGCGTCTTCCTTGAGAAGTTCATCGTCGATCCGCGCCACATCGAGATTCAGGTGCTGGGCGACAAGCACGGCAACGTCATCCACCTGTTCGAGCGCGAATGCTCGATCCAGCGCCGCAACCAGAAGGTCATCGAGGAGGCGCCGTCGCCTCTGCTGGACGAGGCGACCCGCGCCGCCATGGGGGCGCAGGCCGTCGCCCTGGCCAAGGCGGTGAACTATGACTCGGCGGGCACCGTCGAGTTCGTCGCCGGTCAGGACAAGTCCTTCTTCTTCCTGGAGATGAACACCCGCCTGCAGGTCGAGCATCCGGTGACGGAGCTGATCACCGGCGTCGATCTGGTCGAGCAGATGATCCGCTCGGCCTGGGGCGAGCAACTGGCGATCAAGCAGGACGACCTGTCGATCAACGGCTGGGCCATCGAGAGCCGCATCTACGCCGAAGACCCCTATCGCGGCTTCCTGCCGTCGATCGGCCGTCTGGTGCGTTATGAACAGCCCGAGGAAGGCGATCAGGGCGACTATACGGTCCGCAACGATTCCGGCGTCCGCGAGGGCGACGAGATCAGCATGTTCTACGACCCCATGATCGCCAAGCTGTGCGCCTGGGGGGAGACGCGCGAGGACGCCGTGCGCGGCATGGCCCGCGCTCTGGAGGACACGCATCTGGCGGGGCTGGGTCACAATGTGCCCTTCCTGGCGGCGGTCATGGATCAGGAACGCTTCCAGTCCGGCCAGCTGTCGACCAGCTATATCAAGGACGAGTTCCCCGACGGCTTCCACGGGCTGGCGCCGACGGCCGAGCAGGTGAAGATCCTGATCGCCTCGGCCGTGGCCATGAACGAGGTCATCGCCGAACAGGACGGCGATCCCAGCGAGCGCACCGACTGGACCGTCCTGATCGACAAGACGGCCTATGAGGTCGAGGTCGGCTATGACGAGGCCGAAGACCTGATCGTCGCCATCGACGGCGAGGAAGTCTCCCTGTCCGAGATCGAATGGCGTCCGGGCCTGTCGCTGTTCAAGGCGGTGCTGGACGACGACGCCTTCACCGCCGAGGTGAAGCGCGCCGCCGACGGCTTCGACATCCGCCACCGCGCGGCGCGGGCGCGGGTGCGCGTGCTGCGTCCCGACGTGGCGCATCTCTACGCCCTGCTGCCCGAGAAGCAGGCGGCGGACACCTCCAAGCTGGTGCTGTCGCCGATGCCGGGGCTGGTGGTCGACATCCCTGTCGTCGAGGGCCAGGAGGTCAAGTCCGGCGAGACCGTGGCCATCATCGAAGCCATGAAGATGCAGAACATCCTCAAGGCCGAGCGCGACGGCAAGGTGAAGGCCGTCAAGGCCATGGCCGGCGACCCGGTCGCCGCCGACGACGTGCTGGTGGAGTTCGAGTAAATGACCGAGTTCGCCGTCCCGACCCCGCTCGAATGGCGCGACGCCGCCGTGAAGGCGCTGAAGGAGCGTCCGCTGGAAAGCCTCATCCACCTGGATGCGGACCAGTTGGCGACCAAGCCGCTGTATGGGACGGCGAATGGGGGCGAGCCGGTGTTCGCGCCTCGGCCCTCGGATTCCGAAGGCCGGGCGTGGGACGTGCGCACTCTGAACGAGGGCGAGGACGCGGACGCCCTGAACCGCGCCATCCTGACCGATCTGGAGAACGGGGCGGCCTCCGTCCTGATCGCCGGGCCGGCAGCGGCGGACGTTGTGAAGCTGGCGCGCGCGCTGGACGGGGTGGCGCTGGAGCTGGCGCCGGTGGCGCTGGACGCCGGGTTCGACGACGTGAAGGCGGCCGAGGCCCTGTCGGCGGTCGCCAAGGGTTCGCCCCGCGCCAAGCTGGCCTTCCACCTCGATCCGATCTCGGCCTATGCCGAGGCGGGCGGGGCGCCGGGCGATTTCGCGACGATAATGGCCGAGACGGCCAAGGCGGCGGCGACCCACGCCGCGACCTATCCCGAGGCGACGCTGTTCATGGCCTCGGGCCGCGTGGCGCATGAGGCGGGCGGCTCCATCGCGCAGGAACTGGCCTTCGCCGCGTCCTCGGTCGTGGCCTATGTGAAGGCGGCCGTTGAAGCGGGCCTGTCGGTCGAGGCGGCGCTGAAGGGCGTGGTGCTGGGCGTCGCCGTGGATCAGGCCTATTTCGACTCCCTGGCCAAGATTCGTGCGCTGCGCCTGATTTGGGCCAGCGTCTCCAAGGCGTTCGGCGCCGAGGTTCCGGCGATCATCGAGGCGCGCTCGTCACGGCGGATGCTGTCGGCGCGTGATCCGTGGCCGAACATGCTGCGCCTGACCGCCGCCGGGTTCGCCGGGGCCGTGGGCGGGGCTGATGCGGTGGTGCTGGACGGCTTCACCCGCGCGGCGGGTCTGCCGGACGATTTCGCCAAGCGTCAGGCGCGCAACACCCAGCTGATCCTGATGGAGGAGTCCAATCTGGGCCGTGTCGACGATCCGGCCAGCGGCTCCTGGTATCTGGACGCCCGCACCCGCGAACTGGCCGAGGCCGCCTGGGCCGAGTTCCAGGTCTATGAGGCCGAAGGCGGCGTCGTCGCCTGTCTGGAAGGCGGGGTGATCCAGCCTCGCATCGCCCGCGCTCGCGACATGGCCGAGAAGGCGTATCGGGACGGCGCCGCCCAGATCGTCGGCGTCACCAAATTCGTCGACCCGGACGTGCGTTCCGCGCCGGTGACGCCTGCGCCCGTTGCGCCTGACGTCGCCGGGACGTTCGAGGCCCTGGCGCCTGTCCGCTTCGCCGCCGCCTTCGAGGAGGCCGCCCAATGAGTTTCCCTGACTTCTCCAAGATCGCCCTTGATCTGGGCGCGACCGGCGCCGGGCCGGACCGCGCGGCGTGGACCACGCCCGAGGGGCTGACGGTCGAGACGGCCTATGGGCCGGATGCGCTGGACGGGCTGGACTTCATCCACGGCCTGCCGGGCTTCGCCCCTTTCGTGCGCGGGCCCTATCCGACCATGTATGCGGGCGCGCCCTGGACCATCCGCCAGTATGCGGGCTTCTCGACCGCCGAGGAGTCCAACGCCTTCTATCGCCGCAACCTGGCCGCCGGTCAGAAGGGCCTGTCGGTCGCCTTCGACCTGGCCACCCACCGGGGCTATGACAGCGACCACCCGCGCGTGAAGGGCGACGTCGGCATGGCGGGCGTGGCCATCGACAGCATTCTGGACATGCGGACCCTGTTCGACGGCATTCCGCTGGACCAGATGTCAGTGTCCATGACCATGAACGGGGCGGTGCTGCCGATCCTGGCCCTCTACGTCGTGGCGGGCGAGGAGCAGGGCGTCGACCACGCCAAGCTGACCGGGACCATTCAGAACGACATTCTGAAGGAGTTCATGGTCCGCAACACCTACATCTATCCGCCTGCGCCCTCGATGCGGATCATCGCCGACATCTTCGAGTGGACGGCGAAGGAAACGCCCAAGTTCAACTCCATCTCCATCTCCGGCTATCACATGCAGGAGGCGGGGGCCTCGGCGGATATCGAGCTGGCCTACACCCTGTCGGACGGCATCGAATATCTGCGCGCTGGCAAGGCGGCGGGCATGGAGATCGACCGGTTCGCGCCGCGCCTGAGCTTCTTCTGGGCCATCGGCATGAACTACTTCATGGAGGTGGCCAAGATGCGCGCCGGCCGCCTGTTGTGGGCCGAGGCGGTCAAGCGCGAAGGCGGCGTCAATCCGAAGTCGCTGTCTCTGCGGACCCACTGCCAGACCTCGGGCTGGTCGCTGGCGGCGCAGGACGTGTTCAATAATGTGCCGCGCACCATGGTCGAGTGCATGGCGGCGGCGGGCGGCCAGACGCAGAGCCTGCACACCAATGCGCTGGACGAGGCCCTGGCTCTGCCGACCGACTTCTCGGCCCGGATCGCGCGGAACACTCAGATTTTGGCGCAGGCCGAGACGGGTCTGACGCGCGTCATCGACCCGTGGGGCGGCAGCTTCTACGTCGAGCGCCTGACTCAGGAGCTGGCGACCAAGGCCCGCGCCCTGATGGAGGAGGTCGAGGCCTACGGCGGCATGGCCAAGGCCATCGAGGCGGGCATTCCCAAGCTGCGGATCGAAGAGTCCGCCGCCAAGACCCAGGCCCGCATCGACACCGGCCAGCAGACGGTCGTGGGCGTGAACAAATATCTGAACCCCGTGGTCGACGACATTCCGATGCTGAAGGTCGACAACGCCGAGGTGCGCGCCCGCCAGATCGAGAAGCTGCAACGCCTGAAGGCCGAGCGCGACGAGGCGGCGACGCAAGCCGCGCTCGACGCCCTGACCGAGGGGGCGCGCGGTAATGAGAACCTGATGGAGCTGGCCGTGCGGGCGGCCCGCGCCAAGGCCACCGTGGGCGAAATCTCCGACGCGCTGGAGACCGCCTTCGGCCGCCACATCGCCACGGTGAAGACGGTTTCGGGCGTTTACGCCAAGGAGGCGGGCAACGATCCCAAGGTCGCCCGCGCCCGTGAAATGGTCGCCGCCTTCGTCGACAACGACGGCGGCCCGCCGCGCATCCTGATCGCCAAGCTGGGGCAGGACGGCCATGACCGGGGCCAGAAGGTCGTCGCCACCGGATACGGCGACATCGGCTTCGACGTGACGGCCGGTTCCCTGTTCCAGACGCCTGCCGAGGCGGCCAAGGACGCGGTGGAGAAGAACGTCCATGCGGTCGGCGCCTCGTCGCTGGCGGCGGGGCATCTGACGTTGGCGCCTGAGCTGATCGCCGAACTGGCGAAACTGGGCCGCCCGGACATCATGGTGGTGGTCGGCGGGGTTATTCCGCCGTCGGACGTGCAGCCCCTGCTCGATATGGGCGCGGCGGCCGTCTATCCGCCCGGGTCGGTCATCGCCGAGACGGCGGCGGACCTGATCGAGAAGCTGAACCAGCGCCTGGGCTACGCCCAGCCGACGCCTGTGGAGACGAAGAAGTGATCGGCAATCTGAACCACGTCGGCGTCGCCACGCCCTCCATCGCCGAGTCGATCAAGCTGTATCGCGATATTCTGGGCGCCACGAAGATCGGCGAGCCGTTCGACCTGCCCGCCCAAGGGGTGAAGGTGTGCTTCATCGACACGCCGACGGCCCAGATCGAACTGATCGAGCCGTTCGACGAGACCAGCCCGATCACAGGCTTCCTGGCCAAGAACCCGAAGGGCGGCCAGCACCACGTCTGCTTCGAGGTGGCCGACATCCACGCCGCCATCGCCGAGATGCGCGCCAAGGGCGTGACCATTCTGGGCACGGGCGAGCCTCGTATCGGGGCGCACGGCACGCCGGTGGTGTTCCTGCATCCCAAGGAGATGGGCGGGGTGCTGATCGAACTGATGGAGACGCCGAAAGAGGCGCATTGAGCTCCGGTTTTGTAAACCGATGCAGACAAAAGGCCCGGTCGCGAGACCGGGCCTTTTTCTTGATGCCTTCTTCGCCGTTATCCTCGGACTTGATCCGAGGATCGGGCCATCCGCCTGAGGGGCGGCGGACAGGAAGAGCGCGCGGGTTTCCTCGATCCTCGGATCAAGTCCGAGGATGACGGCGGGAGGTGTCGGCTCAGTACAGGATCTTCCGCAGGCTGATGCGGAACGTGCGGCCCAGCGGGTCGAGGTAGTCGGGCTGATAGGACAGCGGCGTCTCGCCCAGGCCGTCGCGGACCTTTAGGCGCTGGTCGAAGATGTTCTCGACGCCGACGCTGACGCGGGCGCCCTTCAGCCACGGGTAGCGTGAGACCAGGCTCTCCCGCGACGACAGGTCGGCGAACAGGTTCAGGTTCACCGTCGTCAGGTCCGAGAAGCTCAGGTCGTCGTCGGGCGAGGCGCCGCCGTTGATGCGGGTGGATTCCTTCCAGTTGGCGTTCAGGAAGCCGCCCATGCCGCTCTTGAAGGCGCCCATCTGCAGCTGGACTTCATTGCGGGACTGGCCGCCGCGCGCGCCGATGGCGGCGCCGTCCAGCAGGTCGAGCACCGGCAGGCCGTCGCGGATCGTGATCTCATCCTGGATGCGATAGGTGTGGTAGAGCGAGATGTTGAAGCGCCCCTGGCCCGGCATCATGCCCCCGCCCCGACCGCGTCCGCCGCCAGACTGCATCCGCATTCCGCCGCCAGAGGGCGCGCCGCCCGCGCTGTGACCTCCCGGAGGCGGGCCGCCCTGGACGCGCATGACGGTCGGCGCGCCGCCGCCCGGTCCGCGCTGGCCGCCGCCGCTGCGCGCGTTCATGCGCGCCATGGCGGCGGGGTCCGGCTTGCCGAAGGCGGTCGAGAAGTTGAGGCCCCAGCGGATTTCCTGCTGCTCGGCCTTCTGGAAGTTCAACGGCCGGGCGTCGATCGACAAAAGATTGCCGTCCAGATCGCGCGTGAAGCGCTCGGGCAGGGCGGCTTCCAGTTCGGGCGTGATGGTCGGGAAGGAGGCGATGGAGCCTTCCGTCTCGGTCCGGGTATAGTTGGCCGTGAGGCGCAGATCCTTGTCCTTCAGCGGGCTCAGGTTGACGCCGAACTTCAGGACGCGCTTGGTCTCTTCGGACAGGTTAGGGTTGCCGCCCTCGATGCGGACGATGTTGACCGACTGGCCGGTGGCGAAGTCATAGACCGGCACGTTCGGGGTCGAGATAGTCGGGTCGTTCAGTTGCGACATCGACGGGGCCTTCTGCTCGTCAGCCCAGCTGGCGGTGAAGTTGACCGGCTCCCACGGCGACCAGTTCAGCCCGACGGTATAGGCCGACAGGCCGCCGAAATCGGACAGGTCTTCGTAGGCCAGGTTTAGGTTGGCCGACAGGTCGCCGAGCGCGCCCAGAACCTCGCGGTCGCGGCTGGCGATGGGCAGGTTGAAGTTGCCCGAGGCGCTGGTGCGGTCGCGCGACAGGGAGCGTTCGGAGAAGACGCTGGCCTGCTGTTCCTCGGAGAAGCGCAGGTTCTCGGAGTCCAGAGACTGGCTGTCGAAGCCGACCTTGAAGGTCGAGGTCAGCGATCCGGCCGGGCCTTCCCAGGCCGTGCCGTTGATGACGCCCTCGACGCTGGTCTTGCTGGAGATGGAGCGTGCGGTGTCGAACGGATTGGTCGGCAACTGGCCCAGGTCGCCGAACGGGTCGATGGTTCCCGCCGTCACGCCCGCCTGAAGGGCGTCGTCGTTGAGGCCTCGGCCGGTGCGGGTCTTGGTCTCGGTGCGGTCGTAGCCGCCGTTCACCGTCCAGCGCCAGTCGCCCAGATAGCCGTCGACCAGGAAGCCCAACTGGCCTGACAGGGTGTCGGTCTGCCGCCCCAGCGCGCCGGGCGCGTCGATATAGCGATGCAGAAGGACGTCGCCGGCGAAGGGCGAATAAGGGCTGGCCGAGGGCAGGGCCAGGCTGAGGCCCGGCAGGCCCAGGTAGGAGAAGCTGGATGTATCCTCCAGTTCGCCGCTGAGCGTCATCGACATGGTCTGGTTCAAGTCGCGCACCAGGGAGCCGGAGATGGAGCTGTTCTCGCGCTTGGGCGACAAGGTGCGATAGGCGGTCAGGTCGTCGGTGCGCGGCCCGACGCCGAAGTCGGACAGGCTGGCGCCGCCCGCCGCGCCCGCCCCGACCGAGGCGGTCGTCACGCTCTGGCCCAGCAGGGCCGACAGGGCGGGGTCGATCTCGCCGCCGCCGGGCGCGGTGACATTGCCCATCAGGTCGTAGGGAACGCCGTCGCGGGTGATGTTGCGCTCGGTCTCGAACAGGGGGGTGTCGCGTTCGTATTCCAGGTCCAGCGTCCAGCGCTGCTTGCCCGAGATGCGCAGGATGTTGCTTTCCAGGTCGGTCATGGTGCGGCCGCCCTGGTCGGGACGGCGCGCGCTGGCCTGCATGGTCACGGAGCGGAAGTCGGCCTTCAGCACGAAGTTCACGACCCGCTGATCGGCGCTGTAGCCGTAGGACAGGGCGGTTTCCTCGGGCAGGATCTCGGTGCGCTCGATGGCCTCGGGCGGGATGCCGCGAATTTCGCGAAAGCCTGAGATGCGCCGTCCGTTGACCAGGAAAACCGGCGAGCCGCCGCGCGAGCTGCGCGTCACCGGCTCCAGCAGGGTCATCAGCTCCTCGATGCTGCTGGCGCCGTAGGCCTTGATCTGCTCCTCGTCGAGGGTCAGTTCGGGCTCATAGTCGCCCAGGGCCGCGCCGCGTCGGGCCGTGGTGACGGTCTCCAGCGTGCCCAGGTCATAGGCGCCGTCGTCCAGCTCTTCCTGCGGGACCGGGGTCGCCGTCTGGGCAGGCGTGGACTGCGGCGGGGCGGCGGGCGCCGCCGTGTCGGCAGGGGACAGGGAGGCGAGGGCGAACAGCAAGGCGACTGGCGACATGTCGAGTCCTAAAGGCAACCGGAAAACAGGCACGCTCGCGACCGACGCCCTGTCTCGTCGATCGCATCGACTCGATTAAAGAACGATGTGCGCCGAAGGGGGCGCAATCGCTCTCCTGGATTAAACTCCTGTAATGCGGGGCTTAGTCCTGTTCGAACCGACAGGACTCCAACGGACGAAGGGGCGGAATCCGTCGGATCCCGCCCCTCGTTTTTTGCAATAGCGAAGAAACCCTAGAAGCGGGCGCGCACGCCCACCGTCAGGTTGCGCCCGCGCAGGGGCGCCGTCTCGGCCAGGAAGGAGGCGTGGTTGAAAGCCGTCTCGTCCAGCAGATTGGTCCCGCGCAGGAAGATCTGCGAGCGCACCGGCCCCAGATCGACGTCATAGGCCACGGTGGCGTTGACCATGTCGTAGCCGGGCGTCTCGGTCTCGAAGGCGGCGATGTCGGTCTGTTTGAAGGTGCGGCTGTACTCCACATCGCCGGACCACGGTCCCTGGAAGGCGGCCAGGCGCACGCCCGCCCGCGCCGCCGGGATGCGGGGCAGGTTCCCGCCGTCGCCCTTCAGCTCGCCCTGGACGTAATCGCCGAACACCGTGCCCGACAGCCACGGGGTGAACTGTTGCGTCAGTTCCCCCTCGATGCCGGTGAAGGTCGCGTCGGCCTGGCTGTAGCGGATCAGGCGGAAGTCTTCGTACTGATCCAGCGTCCGGGCGAAGATGTAGTCGTCATAGACGTAGTGATAGGCGCTGACCGAGCCGGTCAGGGCGCCTTCGGTCTTGCGCAGGGTCAGCTCGATCGAATTGGCCGTCTCGACGTCCAGGCCAGCGTCGCCGATCTCATAGGTGTTGGTCGCCAGGTGGACGCCGTCGGCGTACAGCTCCTGGGCCGAGGGGGCGCGTTGCGAACGCGACAGCGACACGGCGCCGGACCAGCCGGGGGTGAAGTGCCACACCGCCGCGCCCGAGATGGAGAAGGGCTTGTGCTCGACGTCGGGCAGGCCGACGGCCGAGGCCTCCTGCCATTCCTGGCGCAGGGCGCCTTCCAGGTGCCACAGGCCGATCTCGTATTCCTCCATCACGAACAGGCCGGTGTTCTTGGTCGTGCTGGGCGCCAGGAAGCTTTCCTCGCCGATGGCGGCGAAGTCGCTCTTGCTCAGTTGCAGGCCGACCACGCCGCGGAAGCCGGCGATCTCGCGGTGCTGGGCCTCGATGCGGCCGTCGTAGCCCTTGTTGGTGAAGGTGGTCGAGACGACGCCTTCTTCAAGCTCGCTGTGCTCATAGTCGGTGTAACCGGCGCGCAGACGCACGTTCTCGATGCCCGGCAGCGGGTCGCGCAGTTCGCCGCGCAGGTCGACGCGGCGGCTCTTCAGACGGACCTCGGGGGCGGCGTGGTCGTGATCGCCCTCATGCTCGTGCCCGTGATCGTCGTCGCCGTGGCCATGATCGTCGTCGTGGCCGTGACCGCCGCAATGCAGATGGTCGCCATGCGGGTGGCAGTCTTCATATTCATGGCTGTGACCGGCCAGACCATAGCGGCTGGTCTGTTCCGTATAGGCCGCGCCCAGATAGCCGCGCGACCCGATCCAGGAGGCGCCCAGCGTCGCCGTCGAGGTTTCGTTGTAGGAGCCGTCCAGACGCGGCTCGTCCCAGCCGGGAACCTTGTAGTCGTCCGACTTGCGCGCGGCCGCCTCGACGCGGACGGCGAAGTTTCCGGCGCCGACCGTCAGGCCGACCACGCCGGCTTCCTCGTCATCGACCGAGCCGCGACGGTATTCGGCCACGCCCTCGCCGCCGTTCGCCGGGACGCGGGTCGGGATCTTCTTGTCCAGCAGGTTGACCGCGCCGCCGATGGCGCCGCCGCCGTAGAGCAGGGCCGCCGGGCCGCGCAGGATCTCGACGCCCTCCAGCAGCAGGGGCTCGCCGCTGACCGCGTGGTCGGGCGAGACCTCGGAGGCGTCCATCAGGCCGGCGCCCTCGCTCAGCACCTTGACGCGAGGCGAGGTCTGGCCGCGCACCACCGGGCGGCTGGCGCCGCCGCCGAAGGTGTCGGAGTTGACGCCGGGGATGCTGTTCAGGGTGTCGCCCAGGGTCGACTGACGCCGGTGGACCAGGTCGTCGCCGCTCAGCAGGGCGACGTGCGAGCCGACGTCGTCGCCCGCGCGGCCCAGGGGCAGGGCGCGCACCACGACCTCGTCCACCTCATAGGCCTCGGCGGCGCGGGGGGCGTGATCATGCGGGTCGCCCTGCGACTGACGCTGTACGACGTCTTCGGCGAAAGCGGGCGCAGCCACGCCCAGGCTGGTCAGCGCCGCCGCCCCCGCGGCGGTCAGCAGGAAGGTCCGAAATCGCATGTCACGCATCCCCGTTACAATGATGGGAGGCTTGATATGTTATAGTATATCGTTACGCAACCGCTCCCTGACGATTTGCCGGGGCGGAGCCTTCACAAGCCCTCGACGTTGCAGCAGGGTCGCCGCAGCAAGGGGGCCGCCATGACCAGATCCGCCACGTTCCAGACCATCGCCCTGACCGCCGGATTGGGGCTGCTGGCCGCCGGATGTTCTCGGGAGAAGCCGGCCGAGCCGACCTCGCCGATCGAGGCGCCGACGGACCAGAGCGCAGCCGCCGTCGGCTATGCCTGCGAAAGCGGCAAGACGGTCGTCGTCGCCTATCCCGACGCCCAGACCGCTCGTCTGTCCTACGAAGGAAAGGACTACGCCCTGACCAACGTCGTTGCGGCCAGCGGCGCCCGGTACGCGGGGCAGGGGCTGGAGTGGCATACGGCCAGCCGGGGCGAACTGGAGAGCGGCGTGCTGAGCCGCATCGGCCAGACCGGGGGGCCGGGGGATCAGGCGGGCGGCGCCATCATCGAGCGCTGCAGCCGACCGGTCGCCGCCGTGGCGCCGCCGCCGTCGGGCGCGCCGTGCGCCGCCGAGAACCTGCGCCTGGCGGTGGAGGGCGGCGACGCGGGCATGGGTCATCGCCTCACTACCCTGGCGCTGCGGAACACCGGGCCTGACGCCTGCACCGTGACGGGCTATCCGTCCGTCAGCCTGCTGGACGCCGAGGGCAAGCTGATGACGGGCGTTCGCGCGGTTCAGGCGCCGGGGAGCTATCTCGCCCAGGGCCGCGCGCCGACGCCGGTGGAAATCCGCCCGCAGCAGGCCGCATGGTTTGATCTGGCCTGGACCGTCATTCCGCATGAAGACAAGGGCGAGACGACCTGTCCTTCGGCCAAGACGGTGCGCGTGACCGCGCCGGGCGCGGCGACGGCGATCGCTCTGCCGCTGGCCTTTACCCCCTGCGGCGGGCAGGTTGAGGTCAGCCCCCTGCGGCCCGTCGCCGACGCCTCGGCTCAAACTGTTTCGGAGCTCGCAAACTAGGGGTTCAAACCTGCCCGAATTCAGCGTAGCGGAGCAAACATGACCCAAGATATGAACCTGGCCTTCTACGATCGCGTCTCCGCCGAACTGGCTGACATCCACGCCCAGGGGCTGACCAAGCCCGAGCGCGTCATCGCCTCGCGTCAGGGGCCGGTGATCTCCGTCAACGGCCGCGACGTGCTGAACTTCTGCGCCAACAACTATCTGGGGCTGGCGGGCGACGAGCGCGTCACCCAGGCCGGGATCAAGGCGCATGAAAAATGGGGGGCGGGGACGGCCTCGGTCCGCTTCATCTGCGGCACGCTGGAGATCCACAAGGAACTGGAGCGCGCGATTGCCGACTATCTCGGCTTTGAGGACGCTATCCTGTTCGCCGCCGCCTTCGACGCCAACGGCGGCATCTTCGAGCCGCTGTTCGGGGCCGAGGACGCCATCGTCTCGGACAGCCTCAACCACGCCTCCATCATCGACGGCGTGCGCCTGTCGAAGGCCCAGCGTTACCGCTTCGCCAACTCGGACATGGCCGATCTGGAGGCCAAGCTGAAAGAGGCGCGCGCCGCCGGCGCCCGCAACATCATCATCGCCACCGACGGCGCCTTCTCGATGGACGGCTACATCGGCAAGATCGACCAGATCCGCGCCCTGGCCGACCAGTATCAGGCCCTGATCATGGTCGACGACTGCCATGCGACCGGCTTCCTGGGCGACAAGGGCAGGGGCTCGTTTTCGCATTGCGGCGTCGAGGTCGACTTCGTCACCGGCACCTTCGGCAAGGCGCTGGGCGGCGCCATGGGCGGCTTCATCTGCGCCCGGTCGAGCGTGGTGGAACTGCTGAAGCAGCGGGCGCGGCCCTATCTGTTCTCCAACGCCCTGGCGCCCGCCGTCTGCGGCTCATCGCTGGAGGCCATCCGCATCGCCGCGGGCGAGGAGGGCGACAAGCTGCGCGCCCAGCTGTTCGCCAACGCGGCGCGGTTCCGTTCAGCCATGGCCGAGGCGGGCTTCGACCTGCTGCCGGGCGAGCATCCGATCATTCCGGTCATGCTAGGCGACGCCAAGCTGGCGCAGGACATGGCGACGCGTCTGCTTGAGCTGGGCGTCTACGTCATCGGGTTCAGCTTCCCCGTGGTGCCGCGCGGCCAGGCCCGCATCCGCACCCAGATGTCTGCGGCCCACACCTTCGAACAGATCGACGCCGCAGTCGCCGCCTTCACCCAGGCGGGCAAGGAACTGGGCGTCATCAAATAGGCGTTCGCCTGTATCGTCATGGCCGGGCGACCGGCCGTGCCGGAATTAAATAAGCGTTTGAGGAAACGACATGGCTGACATGATGAAGGCCCTGGCCAAGACGAAACCGGCCGAGGGGCTGGAGCTGATCGACGCCCCCATTCCCGTCGCGGGCGACGAGGACGTGCTGATCAAGGTGCACCGCACCGCCGTCTGCGGCACCGACATCCACATCTGGAACTGGGACGAGTGGTCCCAGAAGAACGTGCCCGTGCCGATGATCACCGGCCACGAGTTCGCCGGCGAGATCGTCGCCATCGGCAAGGACGTGGATCGCCGCCTGAAGGTCGGCCAGCGCGTCTCGGCCGAGGGCCACGTCATCGACCTGAACTCCGAAGCGGCCCGCGCCGGTCACTTCCACCTGGACCCCGACACGCGCGGCATCGGCGTGAACCGCCAGGGCGCCTTCGCCGAATATGTCGTGGCCCCGGCCTTCAACGTCATCGAGCTGCCGGACGACGTGCCCTATGAGATCGGCTCGATCCTGGACCCGTTCGGCAACGCCGTGCACACGGCGCAGCAGTTCGATCTGTTGGGCGAGGACGTGCTGGTCACCGGCGCCGGCCCCATCGGCATGATGGCCGCCGCCGTGGCGCGCCATGCGGGCGCTCGCACCGTGGTTCTGACCGATATCAACGACTTCCGTCTGGAACTTGCGCAGAAGGTTGCGCCGGGCGTGCGCACCGTGAACACCACCAAGGAAGACCTGCGCGACGTCATGCACGAGCTGGGCCTGAAGGTCGGCTTCGATGTGGCGCTGGAGATGTCGGGGTCGCCCGTCGCCTTCAAGCAGTGCGTCGACACCCTGATCATGGGCGGCGGCATGGCCCTTCTGGGCATTCCGTCCAAGCCGATGGAGACGGACTGGGGCGCGATCATCCTGAAGGCCCTGACCATCAAGGGCGTCTATGGCCGCGAGATGTTCACCACCTGGCGCAAGATGCTGGGCCTGCTGAAGGCCGGTCTGGACCTGACGCCGCTGATCACCCACCAGATGCCGTATCAGGACTTCGAGGCGGGCTTCGAGGCCATGAAGTCGGGCAAGTCGGGCAAGGTCGTCCTGAACTGGGCTGACTGATCGAAGTCTGATGCGAGGCCAAGGCCCCCTGTCCGCAAGGCAGGGGGCCTTTTTCGTATCAGAGCGCTGGGGATGCGGGCTTGACCCCGCGCTCGCCGCGAGAGACGAGCGGGCATGAATTATCGTCACAGCTTTCACGCCGGAAACTTCGCCGATCTGGTCAAGCACGCCCTGGTGCTGTGGCTGTTGAAGGAGCGGCAGGCGCGAACCGACGCCTTGGGCCCGGTCGCCGTGCTGGACACCCATGCGGGCGCGGGCCTCTACGACCTGTCGGGCGATGCCGTCCGCTCGCGCGAGGCCGAGGCCGGGGTGGCGCGGCTGATGACCGCCGAGGCGCGGCCGCCGCTGATCGAGGCGCTGGCGGCGGAAGTCGCGGCGCTGAACCCGCAGGGCGGGGTGCGGTTCTATCCCGGCTCGCCGGTGTTGACGGCGCGGGCCTTGCGGCCTGAGGATTCCTATCGCGGCTTCGAGCTGAATCCGCCGGTCGAGGCCCTGTTGCGCGAGGCGCTGGCGCCCTGGCCTAACGCTGTGGGTCAGGCGGGCGACGGCTATGAGGAGGCGGTGCGTGCGGCGCGGGGGCTGAAGGCGCCGCTGGTGCTGATCGATCCGCCGTTCGAGCGGCCCGACGACTATGTCCGCTCGGCCGAGACGGCGGCGGCGGTGTTGCGCGCCGATCCGACGGCCTGCGTGGCGATCTGGACGCCGCTGAAGGATCTGGAGACCTTTGACGGCTTCATCCGGCGGCTGGAGCAGGCGGGGCTGTCGCGGGTGCTGGTGGCCGAGGCGCGGCTGCGTCCGCTGAACAATCCGATGAAGATGAACGGCTGCGCCATGACGGTGGTCAACGCCCCCTCGGGCGCAGAGGCGGCGGCGGCTGAAATCTGCGGCTGGACGGTTCAGGCGCTGGGCGACGCGGGCGGTCGGGCCGAGGTCTGGCGCGCGGGCTAGGCCTGGATGACCTCGCCCGGCTCATAGAGGTGCGGCTCGAAGGTCGCGATGGCCAAGATCGGCCCCATGGCCGCGACGATCCGAGGATGGCGGGTCATGGCCTTCCAGGCGTCGGCGTCGGCCCAGACGGCGTGATTGGCCGCCACGCGACCGTTCAATCCGCGATGCAGGGTGGCCGAGACGAAGCCGGGCAGGGCGGTCTGAATACGCACCAGATCCGCCAGACGCTCCATCAGTTCGTCCTGATGGGGCGCATTGCACTTGAAGACATTGATCAGGACGACCAGGTCTTCAAGCGGCGCATCGGCCTGGGCGTCGGCGGAAGAAGGCATGGGCGGTTCGTCTCATTGCTTTGTTCTTTCTTCTACCGCAATCCGGCCGCTGAGGCTTCCTTCACTCCCGTCGATCAAGTGGATTTCATGACCGCCATCGCCATCCTCGAAACCGGTCGCCCGCCCGCCCATCTGGCCGAGGCGTTCGGCGACTACACCGCCCAGTTCCGCGCCATGCTGGGCGAGGGCGCGACCACCCATCGCTTCGACGTTCAGGCGGGCGAACTCCCCGAGGATCCGTCGGCCTTCGCCGGGACGATCGTCACCGGATCGGCGGCGGGCGTCTATGAAGACCTGCCGTGGATCGAGCCGCTGTCCGCCTGGCTGCGCGAGGCGCGGGGCAAGACGCGGTTGGTGGGCGTGTGCTTCGGCCACCAGATCCTGGCCCACGCCTTTGGCGGCCGGGTCGAGAAGTCCGACAAGGGGTGGGGCGTCGGCCTGCACCGCTATGACGTGCTGAGCGACGAGGCCTGGATGACGCCGACGGCGGCGACCATCGCCATTCCCGTGTCGCACCAGGATCAGGTCGTGGCCGCGCCCGCCGATGCGCGGGTGCTGATCTCCAGCGCGTTCACGCCCTATGCGGGCCTGGCCTGGGGGCAGGACGCCATCAGCTTCCAGTGCCACCCCGAGTTCGATCCGGCCTTCGCCGCGCGCCTGACCGAGGGGCGGCGGGGACGTATCGATGACGCCCTGGTCGATCAGGCCCACGCCACCCTGGCCGAGCCGAACGACCGCGCCGTCCTGGCCGACTGGATTCGCGCCTATCTGGGCGTGTCAGCCTGAGGGGCGCTGCTGGCGTGGCGCGCTTCGTCGAACGGCGCTAAGTCTTAGGCAACTTTCGCAGGACTAGGGTCGCGAGGATGTCTTCCATACGCCTCAAGACCTTTGTTCGCGCGCCCTTGATGGCGGTCGCCGTGATGGCGGTCGCCGAGCCCACCATGGCCAAGGCGGTGCAGAGCGCCGAACTGGCGCGTGCGGTCGAACAGCGCGCTTCCCGTACGGATTTCGCGGCGCTGGAAGCTTTCGGCCTGGAGGCGATGAAACGCCGTGACCGCGAGGGTCTGAACCGGCTGTATCATGTCGCCTGGACGGTTCTGAACCAGGGCGATTTCGAGCGGGCGACCCTCTGGAACAAGCGCCTGGAGACGCAGGCGCGCGCCCAGAACGACCAGCGCTACCTGGCCATCGCGCGGCTGAACGCACTGACCATCCTCTACGACAAGGGCGACCTGTCGGTTGCGGATGAGATGGCGCTTACGGCCCGGACCACGCATGACTGGTTCGTCATGGCGCATGCGGCCCGGCTGAGCGCCCTGACCTTGATGGACCAGGATCGTGTGGGCGAAGGCCTGCGCCTGCTGACGACAGTCGAGGGGGAAATCCCGGCTCACGATCCCTATGCCGCCACCGCCCGCGCCGGCGTGTGGGAAATGACCGGCATGGGCTTGATGAAGCTCAGCGACGTGGCGGGCGCCGCCGCCGCCTTTCGTCGTTTCGAGATCGACGATTCCAACCCTGAATACCCGCGCCCTGACTTCGACAGTCTCTACAACCTGACGCGAATGGCCTTGCAGGTCGGGGATCTGCCCAACGCTGAGCTCTATTACGCCGCCCACCATCGCCTGTCGCAGCGCACCAATCTGGCGAGCCTTAGCGCCTATGACGCCGCCCTGTGCGCCTTCGTGGCCGAGGCGCGCCAGGATTCACGCGGGGTGCTGGACTGTCTGGCGCCTCATGAAGCCCTGATCGACGGCAAGGCTTTTCTGGCGTTGGACATCTTGCCGGCGCGCGGCGTGGCGCGGGCGCGACTGGGCGATCTGGCGGGCGCGCGTCGCGATCTGGAACGCCTGCGCGACCTGGCGCCGGAAGGGGCGGTCGATCCGACCGAGCGGCGGCTTGAGGCTGAACTCCTCTTCGGCTCAGGTCGGCCGCGCGAGGCGTTCGAGGTCTTGCGCGAGTATCAGCGCGAGCGCGACCTGCACCTGTCCCGCCGCTTCAGCGCGGGCATCCATCAGGTGACGGGCGACATGCAGCAGCAACTGGCCGAGCGGCGTCGTCAGCTCGAGACCGCGCGCGCCAACACCCAGCTGCAGCAGGCGGTGATCCGGGGGCAGAACTGGATTCTGGCCATCAGCCTGGTTTTCGTCCTGTCGGTGCTGCTGGTGCTGCTGTGGCAGAGGCGACAGTCGCGGCGTCTGAAGAAGGCGCAGCTTCACGCCGAGGCGGCGAACCGCGCCAAGAGCGAGTTTCTGGCCAATATGAGCCATGAGATCCGCACGCCCCTGAACGGGGTGGTGGCCATGGCCGAGGTTCTGACGACGCGTGATCTGCCGGAGCGGGATCGCGAACTGGTCGACATCATTCGTTCGTCGGGGGTCACTCTGGAGCGGCTGCTGTCGGACATTCTGGACGTCGCCCGCATCGAGTCGGGCCAAGTGGCGATCGACCCGGCGCCCTTTGACCTGGAGCAGGTGACGCGCGATGTGGTCGCCCTGTGGGCGCCGCTGGCTCTGGGCAAGGGCGTCGAGCTGCGGCTGGACTATGATCCGACCTTGCCCCGTCGAGTCATCGGTGATGCTGTGCGGCTGCGTCAGGTGCTGACCAATCTCATCAGCAATGCGTTGAAATTCACCCAGGAAGGCGCGGTGACACTGGAGGCCGTGCAGGGCGAAGGTGAACGCGTGCGCTTCACGGTCACGGATACGGGCATCGGCTTCGACGCCGAGTTCAAGTCGCGCATCTTTCATCGCTTCCAGCAGGAGGACGGCTCGATCACCCGTCAGTTCGGCGGCAGCGGCCTGGGGCTGGCCATTTCGGATGATCTGGTGCGGCTGATGGGCGGCGAGCTGGACTGCGAGTCTCCGCCGCAGGGCGGCGCGCGCTTCTGGTTCGATCTGCCGTTGCCGCCGGTCGAGGGCGCAGAGGATGAGCTTGAAACGGCTCCTGTTCCGCCTGTCGCCCTGCCGCGTGCGGATCGCTCAGGCGCGCCGCGCGTGCTGCTGGCGGACGACCACCCGGCCAACCGCAAGGTGGTCGAGGTCATGCTCGAGCCTCTGGGGATCGCGCTGACGACGGTGGAGGACGGGGCTCAGGCCCTGGCCGCCTTCCGTGAGGGGAGCTTCGACCTGGTGCTGATGGACATGCAGATGCCGGTCATGGACGGGCTGACCGCGACGGCCGAGATGCGCGCCCATGAGCGTTGCACGGGCGCTGAGCCGACGCCGATCCTGATGCTGACCGCGAACGCCATGAGCGAACACGTCGAGGCCAGCCATCGCGCGGGCGCCGACGGCCATCTGACCAAGCCGCTCAGCGTGGCGGGCCTGACCAGGGCCGTTGCAGAGGCCCTGGATCGGGCGAACGATCAGGTTTCGGCGTGAGCCTTCGCCTCTAGGGCCACTTCACCACGGGCGGCATGGAGCTGAGGATCGACTCGACGTTGCCGCCGGTCTTCAGCCCGAACATGGTGCCGCGGTCGTAGAGCAGGTTGAACTCGACGTAGCGGCCGCGACGGATCAACTGTTCCTCGCGCTCCGCCTCGGTCCAGGGCTCGTGCATCCGGCGGGCGACAATCTCAGAATAGACCTTGAGGAAGGCCTCGCCGACCGCCTGGGTGAAGGCGAAGTCCTTCTCCCAGTCGCCGCTGTCGTGGTGGTCGTAGAAGACGCCGCCGGTGCCGCGCGGTTCATTGCGGTGGGGCAGGAAGAAATACTCGTCGCACCACTGCTTGTATTTGGCGTGCCAGGTCGGGTCGAAGGCGTCGCAGGCGCCTTTCATGGCGGCGTGGAAATCGACGGTGTCGGGGTGATCGTCGCGGCGGTCCGCATCCAGCACGGGAGTCAGGTCGCCGCCGCCGCCGAACCAGGTCTTGGTCGTCGAGATCAGGCGGGTGTTCATGTGCACGGCAGGCACGCGCGGGCTGACCGGATGGCAGATCAGGCTGATGCCGGTGGCGTAGAAGCGCGGGTCTTCCTCGGCGCCCGGCACGTTCTTGGCGTAGTCGGCGGGGAAGGTTCCGTGGACGGTCGAGCAGTGGACGCCGACCTTTTCAAACAAGCGGCCGCTCATCATGCCCATGACGCCGCCGCCGCCTTCCTTGCGGTCCCAGGGCGTGCGGACGAAGCGGCCGGGCTCTCCGGCGAACAGTTCGGCGGGGGCGGCGTCTTCCAGCGCCTCGAAACCGGCGTGGATATTGTCGCGCAGGGTCTCGAACCAGACGCGGGCGCGCTCGCGGCGCTCAATCATCAGGGCGGGGTCAGCTTGGATCATGAGGGCTTCAACCATGACGCGGCCTTTCTGAACAGTCCGGCGGGGTGCGCGGATGCGAGCCTGATGCCGCAGCGCGGGCGAGGGGGCCTTGATCCAGATCACAAGGCGCGGCGCAAACGATGCCTACGGACGGTTCCCACGGCGTCGCGCATGTGCCAGCGTGCGGCGCCCGTAAAGCGGCGCCGTGGGGCGACCGGGCGGGTCTGTAGCTCAGAGGGGAAATCATGATCCGCATCGCCTTGCGCGCCAGCCTGCTGGCCGCCGTTTCCGTCGCCGTTCTGGCCGGACCGGTTCTGGCTCAAACGTCTCAGCCGCAAGAGGCGCGCGTGATGCAGATTCTGAAGCGCACGCCCCTGATCGACGGGCACAACGACCTGCCGTGGGCCTTGCGTCAGGGCTTTGGGAATGATCCGCACGGCGTTGATCTGAATGCGAATCTGTCGACCTCGACACGCCTGCATACGGATATTCCGCGTCTGCGCGCCGGGGGCGTGGGCGGTCAGTTCTGGTCGGTCTATGTCCCCGCCAGCATGGCGCCGGTCGACGCCGCCAAGGCCACCTTCGAGCAGATCGACACGGTGAAGCGCATCGTCGCCGCCCATCCCGAGACCTTCGAGATCGCCACCACGGCCGACGACCTGGTCCGCATCCACCGCGCGGGCAAGATCGCCAGCCTGATCGGCATGGAGGGGGGCTATTCGATCGACGACTCTCTGGGCCTGCTGCGCGAGTTCTACGATTCGGGCGCGCGCTACATGACGCTGACTCACTCCAAGAGCACGACCTGGGCCGACAGCGGCACGGACGCGCCCAAGTGGAACGGTCTGAACGCCTTCGGCGAAGACGTGGTGCGCGAGATGAACCGTCTGGGCATGATGGTCGATCTCAGCCACGTGTCCGAGGCCACCATGGTCGACGCCATTCGCGTGTCCGAGGCGCCGGTGATCTTCTCCCACTCCTCGGCGCGGGCGGTGACGGCCCATCCGCGCAACGTGCCTGACGCCGTGCTGCGCCAGATGGCGGGCAACGGCGGCATCGTCATGGTGACCTTCGTGCCGGGCTTCGTCAGCGAGGCCGTGCGGGCTTCGGGCGCCGCGCGCGGCGCGGAGATGACGCGGCTGACGGCCCTCAATCCCGGCGATCCCGCTGCGGTCAAGGCGGGCATGGACGCCTGGAACGCCGCCAATCCGGCGCCCAAGGCGACGATGGAGGACGTCATCGCCCACATCCAGCACGTCCGCGACGTGGCGGGGATCGACCACGTGGGCCTGGGCGGCGACTATGACGGCGTGGACAGCCTGCCGGTCGGCCTGGAGGGCGTGGACGGCTATCCGCGCCTGCTGGCCGAACTGATGCGTCGCGGCTGGAGCGAGGCCGACATCCGCAAGATCTCGGGCGAGAACCTGCTGCGCGTCATGCGCGCGGTGGAGCGCGTGGCGGCCTCGAAGAGCGCCGAGCGGCCCAGCCTGGCCAAACTGCCGAACGACGGCGCGCCGGAGTAAGGCTCAGGCTAGGACAAGGCGATCAGGCCGGCTCGTCGGCAGGCGTTCTGCGCCGGACGAGCCGGTCGATTTCGAAGGCCAGTTCTTCGGGAACATGCCCGGAACGAATTTCCAGGAACTCGATACCGGCACGTCGGAGAGCTTCTCGTTTCACGGCGTCGCGGGCGGCGGCCGTGCCTTGGTAGTGGCCTGAGCCCTGGTATTCGACCGCGGCGATGGGCAGACCGTCCCGGGCGATGATCAGCATGTCGACCCGCTTGCTGTTCACGGCCTGAAATGCGTTCGTATCAGTGGAGCCCAGAACCTCACCGAGCGAGACCTGGGCCATGACGCGCCAACCGAGCGGGTGCTTGGCCAAGCCGCGCTCCAAGGCGTAGAAGACGCGCGCTTCCTGTCGCGACATCAGTCGTTTGGCGTAAAACTCAGCCTTCATGACCGTCGCCAGCTGATCTGTGGCGGGGTTTCGAGGCGTGGGAACGACCTTGACTGCGGTCGTCGACGGTTTGGTTCGGCGCCGCCCACGGCGTTTCATGGCGTCAGCCGCGCTCAGCCCGATCAGAAAACCTGCGAGAAGGGCGAACGCCAACAATAAAGGCAGTTGGTCCGGCGTGGTAAGCTTAAGCCACAGGGATTGCATCATGGTCTCCGCTATTGCGGATCGACGTTATGCATGTGCGGGTTGGCGTGAACTGAACGGCTTTAGTTAATCGCTCAACGCGTCGGCAGTTCGTTCATCTGCCGCAACGCTTCATGCAGGCCGATTCCGGCGCTGACGGACAGGTTCAGCGACCGGGCTTCCGGGCGGATGGGGATGTAGATTCGCGCATCCGCCGCCGCATGGACGTAGTCGGGCGAACCGGCGCTCTCCTTGCCGAACAACAGAACGTCATCGGGCCGGAAAACGAAATCCGTCAGGGGTTGGGCCGCGCGCGTGGTGAACAGCACCAGCCGTCCCGGCGCCCGGTCGCGCTGGAAGGCGTCCCAGTCCGCATGGCGCGTCATATGGGACAGCGGGCCGTAATCCAGCGCCGCGCGCTTCATCGCACGATCGTCGAAATTGAAGCTGGTCGGCTCGATGACGTGCAATTCCACGCCGAAACAGGCGCTCAGACGGATGCAGGCGCCGACATTATGGGGGATGTCAGGTTGAAAAAGGGCGAGACGCATTCTAAGGCCCTCATACGCGCGGGGCGGGGCCTTGTCGCGGCTTTTGTTGCGACTGTTTCGCAAATCGCTTTCGCGACTTGTCAGGAACAGCCGAAACCAAGGCCGGACGGGCAGGGGTTTGCCGTCGCATGATAGGGTTCCATTCGGTTGACGTCCCTTCCCGGGGCGGGCGACCGGCGATGCAGAGGTGAAACGCGTGGCCGAATCGGTCGTGAATGCTGACGGGCCTGACGGCCAACACGGGGGTGGCGACGCCACCCGCCGCGACTTCATCCACATTGCGGCGGGCGCGGCTGCGGCCGGCGCCGGCGTGATGGTGGCGTGGCCCCTGATCAACCAGATGAACCCGGCGGCCGACACTCTGGCCCTGGCGTCGATCGAATTCGATCTGACCAAGGTTCAGGAAGGCCAGCAGGTCGTCATCAAGTGGCAGGGCAAGCCGGTGTTCGTGCGCTATCGCACCCCGGCCGAACTGACCAAGGTCATCGACGAGGGCGCCGTGGGCAGCCCGCCGCAGACCGACGCCGAGCGCACCAAGGAAGGCCACGAGAAATATCTCGTCGTCATCGGTTCGTGCACCCACCTGGGCTGCGTGCCGACCTTCAACGCCGGTGAATACGGCGGCTGGTTCTGCCCGTGCCACGGTTCGCACTACGACGCCTCGGGCCGTATCCGTAAGGGGCCGGCGCCGCTGAACCTGATCGTGCCGAACTACGAATACGTGTCCGACACCCGCGTGAAGATCGGCTGAGGACGGACAGAGGAACCATGAGCGATCACGAATCCACTTACGTCCCGAAGACCGCCGTTGAGCGGTGGATGGACACCCGCCTGCCGATCATCCGTTTCGGCATGGACTATGCGAACCTGCCGACCCCGAAGAACTTGAATTACTGGTGGACCTTCGGCGGCATCCTGGCGATCTGCCTGATGACCCAGATCATCACCGGCATCGTCCTGGCCATGCACTACACCCCGCACGTCGACATGGCCTTCGCCTCGGTCGAGCGCATCATGCGCGACGTGAACGGCGGCTGGCTGATCCGCTATGTGCACGCCAACGGCGCGTCGATGTTCTTCATCGCCGTCTACCTGCACATGCTGCGGGGCCTGTACTACGGCTCCTATAAGGCGCCGCGCGAGATGATCTGGATCGTCGGCTGCGTCATCTTCTTCCTGATGATCGCCACGGCCTTCCTGGGCTACGTCCTGCCGTGGGGCCAGATGTCCTTCTGGGGCGCTGAGGTCATCACCAACCTGATCGGCGCCATTCCGGTCGTCGGCGAGCCGATCCTGGTTTGGCTGCGCGGCGGCCCGGCGATCGACAACGCGACGCTGAACCGCTTCTTCTCGCTGCACTACCTGCTGCCGTTCGTCATCGCCGGCTGCGTGGTGCTGCACCTGTGGGCCCTGCACGCCGCCGGTCAGAACAACCCGGTCGGCATCCTGATCCCGAAGGACCGTCAGGCCAAGGACACGCTGCCCTTCCACCCGTACTTCACGGTCAAGGACGGCTTTGCGATCATCCTGTTCCTGATCCTGTTCGCGGTGTTCGTCTTCTACAACCCGGGCGCCCTGGGCCACGCCGACAACTACATCCCGGCCAACCCGCTGCAGACCCCGGCGCACATCGTGCCTGAGTGGTACATGCTGCCCTTCTACGCGATCCTGCGCGCTATCCCCGACAAGTTCGGCGGCGTGGTGGCCATGTTCGCCGCGATCGGCGTGCTGTTCGTCCTGCCGTGGCTGGATACGTCCAAGGTGCGCTCCATGCGCTACCGCCCGACGATGAAGACCTTCTTCATCATCTTCCTGTTCGTCTGCTTCGGCCTGGGCTGGTGCGGCGCGCAGCTGCCGGACGCGCCGGTCGTGCCGGGCATGCCCAGCTTCAACCTGATCGACGGCCAGCTGAACTCCTACCTGTGGCTGACCCGCCTGTTCACCGCCTACTACTTCGTCTTCTTCCTGGTGCTGATGCCTCTCATCGGCCTGCGTGAGAAGCCGCTGCCGATCCCGGCGACGATCTCGGAGCCCGTGCTCCCGTCGACCGCAGCCGAGAAGGCCTGAGCGCGATGATGAGCAACGAGAAAAAGACCGTGTCCTTCCGCAAGATCCTCGTCTCCGTGACGGCCGCTGTCGGCCTGGTCGCCATCGCCGCTCCGGCGATGGCCGCTGGGGGCGCCAAGCATCCGCGCGACGGCGGCTTCAGCTTCGCCGGTCCGTTCGGCACCTTCGACCAGGGCCAGCTGCAGCGCGGCTACAAGGTCTATCGTGAAGTCTGCGCCTCCTGCCACGGCATGGATCTGGTGCACTTCCGCAACCTGGGCGACAAGCACGGGCCGTTCTGGAATCCGAAGTATCCGAACCCGAACGACAACCCGGTCGTGAAGGCTCTGGCCAAGGAGATTCAGGTCGCCGACATCGACTCGGAAACGGGTGAAGACCTGCGTCGCGACGCCACCACGGCGGACCGTTTCCCCAACCCCTATCCGAACCCGACGGCGGCCGCTGCGGCCAACGGCGGCGCCATGCCGCCGGACCTGTCGGTCATGGCCAAGGCCCGCCACGACGGCGCCAACTACATCTATTCGCTGCTGTCGGGCTACTCGACCCCGCCGGCGGGCCTGAAGATGGCGCCGGGCCAGCACTACAACCCCTATATGGCGGGCGACATGACCCCGTTCTGGGAAGGCAAGGGCCATGTGCCGCCGGGCGGCTTCATCGCCATGCCGGCGCCGCTGACCGCCGGTCAGGTCACTTATGACGACGGCACCGAGGCGACCGTGGACCAGATGTCGAAGGACGTCGCGGCCTTCATCGCCTGGACCTCCGAGCCGAAGATGGTCGAGCGCAAGCAGATGGGCTTCGGCGTCATCATCTTCCTGCTGGCCTTCGCGGGCGTGACCTACGCCAGCTATCGCCGCATCTGGAAGGGCGTCGCCCACTAAGGCGCTTTCTCCTCGCAGACGAAACGACCCGCCGGAGCGATCCGGCGGGTTTTTTCGTGGGCGGCGTCCTGTGCGTCAGCGCGCGAGGGTGGTGCAGCGGATCAGGCGCTGAGGCTGCTCATTGGGCCGATCCAGCCAGATCAGGCGCAAGGTGTCGTCGGTGGCTTCGAAGCGGGCGGGCCGTTCGGCCTGGCCTGCGGCCGTCTGGCAGGAGAGGAGGGCGTCGTAGCCTTGACCGCGCTCATTGATGGTTTCGATCACGCAGAGCAGTCCGCGCCCGTGCAGATCGGTGGTGGTGATCTCGAGCGCGGCCTCATCGTCTGGCTGCGCGCAGGCGCCGGCCGCGGCGGCCCATCGGCCGACGAAGCTGGTCGCGCCGGCGCCGCGCAGCAAGGGCTCCATCCCCGGCGGGCGCTGGGGCGGGGGCGCCGAGGTTCCCGGCCCCTGTATGGGTTGGGCGGGCTCGGTGGGCGGGTTGACCTGTCCCGGCGGGTCGCAGGCCGCCAGCAGGGGCGCTAGCACGACGAAGAAGAGAGGCGAAGGGCGCTTCATTTCCGCCTCAACGTGCGGGCGGGCGAGGGCGTTGCCGCCCTTGCCTTTTGATGCGTCAACGTCGGGCCGCCGCGCTGCGGTCGCGGACCTGGCCGAACTCGGAGGTCGGCTTCCAACTCGGCCATTCGTCGCCGTTGGCCAGGTCCAGGCCCAGGCGATAGAGCAGGGTCAGGTTCTCGACCGCCGAGCGCAGATCCCAGTCGGCCGACCACTCGTCGCTCGGACGGTGATAGTCGGCGCCGAACTTGGCCTTCCAGGCCGGCAGGCCCGCCTCGCGGCCGCCCTCGACCCAATCCACCCCGTGCCAGGGCATCAGGGCCGGCACGCCTGCACGGGCGAAGGGGAAGTGGTCGGAGCGGTAGTAGAAATTCTGCTCCGGCTGGCCGTCGTCCGAGACGTAGCGGCCCTCCTGTTCGGCCAGGGCCTGAAGGTCGTCCTCGAGGCTGTTCTGGCCCTTGCCGAAGATGGGCACGTCGCGAGTCGGGCCGCTGAGGGGCAGCATGTCGATGTTGATGTCGGCCACCGTCGTCTCCAGCGGATAGACCGGATCGGCGACATAGGCGTAGGCGCCCAGCAGGCCCATCTCCTCGGCCGCCATATGGGCGAAGACGAGGGTGCGCTTCGGCGTCGGGGCGGCCTTCAGCTGGCGCGCCATCTCGACCACGCCGATGGTGCCCGAGGCGTTGTCCCAGGCGCCGTTGAACACCTTGTCGTCGCCCGCTGCGTGTTCATTGACGCCGACATGGTCCCAGTGGGCGGAGTAGATGACGACCTCGTTCGGGCGTTCTGTTCCGGTGATGCGCGCCAGAAGGTTGTGGGTGCGCAGGATTTCGACCGATTCCTCGGCTGAGGCCGTGATCCGCGTCTCCAGCGGGAAGGCGCGGAAGTCGCCGGTCTCGAGGCGGGGCTTCAGCGACGCCAGGTCCACGCCCATTTCGGCGGCGACGTCGCGGTTGACGGCGCCGCTGAGGGTCAGTTCGGCCGAGCCGGGCGTCAGGGTTCGGGTGCGGTTCGCCCCTGATGTCTCGCGCCGCCAGGCGGCCGCCCCCGCGTCGCCGTCGACGACGGTCAGCACCGCCACGGCGCCGCGCCGCTTGGCCTCGTCGGCCTTATAGGCTGCGGACTGGTAGGTGGTGGCGTAGGGGCCGTTGAACAGTTCGCCGTCGGGCTCGCCCGCCACGACCAGGACGACCGCCCCGGTCACGTCCAGATCGCCGTAGTCGTCCCAGCCCCGCTCGGGCGCATGGATGCCGTAGCCTGCGAAGACCATGGGGGCGTCGATCACCTGGCCCACGGCCGCATCGTTCATCGCCCGCAGGGTGAAGTCAGTCCCGGCGGTAAGGGCGCGGCCGCCGGACGGCGTTCCGGTCAAGGCCAGCGCGGGCTCGCCCCTGGGCGTCAGGCGCTTCAGGTCGATGATCTGCAGCCATTGGCCGTTCGGGCCGCCAGGCTCCAGCCCCATGGCCTCATACTGGGCCTGCAGCCAATCCAGCGTCTTCTTCTCGCCCTGCGTGCCGGGGTAGCGGCCCTGGAAGTCGTCGGCGCTGATGACGCGGATGTCGTCGGATAGGCGCTGGGCCGAGAAGTCCTGGGCCGAGGCGGCGCCCGCGACGAGGATCAGCGCGGCGGCGGCGACGCCGCGAATGAAGCGATGGTGCATGGCGTTTCCTTCGACCTTCCCCACGAGGCCGTTTCCCATAGTCTTAGGGCGGCCCCTTGCGAGGCCGCCCCTTACATTTTCGTCATGTTCGACCGAAGGGCCGGATCAGCGGCGCTGAGCGGCGCTCTTGGCGCGTTCCGGGCCGAACTCCGAGCCGGACTTCCATTCCGGCCAGGTGCGGCTGTTGGCCAGATCCTGACCGACCTTGAACATGACATCCAGATCCTGAAGCATGCCCGAGTAGTCCCAATCGGCCTCCCACTCGTCCGCCGCCTGGTGATAGCGGTTGGCGCGATAGTCGGCGGCGCGCGCCAGGCGCGGCTCGATCGGCGCGTCGACGAACTCGCCCGTCGAGGACAGATAGGCCATCGGCACGCCCTTCTTGGCCAGCGGGAAGTGGTCGGAGCGGAAGTAGATGCCCGCCGCGGCCCCGGCGTCGCCGACGAAGCCGCGTCCCTGCGCCGCCGCCGCCGCGATCACCGGCTCGTCCAGTTCCGAATGGCCGTAGCCGGTCACGCCCAGCTTGTTCATCCGGCCGAAGACGGCGGAGGAGTCGATGTTGAAGCCGCCGACGGTCTTCTCCAGCGGATACAGCGGGTTGGCGGCGTAGAATTCCGAACCCAACAGGCCGCTTTCCTCGCCGGTGAAGCTGATCATGACGATGGTGCGCTCAGGCCGCGGTCCGGCCGACCATTGGCGCGCCATCTCCAGCAGGGCCGCCGTGCCCGAGGCGTTGTCGATGGCGCCGTTGAAGATGCGGTCGCCGTTGGCGTCCGGCTCGCCCATGCCGATGTGGTCCCAGTGACCGGTGTAGAGGATGGTCTCGTCCGGATGGGTCGAGCCTTCCAGCTTGGCCACGACGTTGTGGGTGACGATGCGCTCGGACTTCACATCCATGCGGGCGTCGAGGGTGGCGCCGGTCAGTTCGACGGGCTGGAAGTCGCGGCTGCGCGCCTTGATCTTCTCCTGCTCGAAATCGAGGCCCGCGCGGCGGAACAGGTCGACGGCCAGATCGCGCTGGATCCAGCCTTCCATCGCCACGCGCTCGGCCGACGGATCGGCGCGGACGATGTCGAACTGCGGCACGCCCCAGGAGTTGGCGACCGTGGTCCAGCCGTAGGAGGCGGGCTTGGTCTCATGGACGATCAGCACGCCCGCCGCGCCCTGGCGCGCGGCTTCCTCGAACTTGTAGGTCCAGCGGCCGTAATAGGTCATGGCCTCGCCGCCGAAGGTGTTCAGCGACGGGTCTTCGAAGTCGGCGTCGTTGACCAGGACGACGATCACCTTGCCGCGCACGTCGGTCTTGAAGTCGTTCCACTGACGCTCGGGCGCGCTGATGCCGTAGCCGACGAAGACCAGCGGCGCGTCCTTCAGGTCGACGCCGTTGCTGGGCAGGCGGGTCGTCATGGTGACTTCCTGGCCCTGCGTCAGCGACTGGCTCCAGTCGCCCAGCTTGAGTTGGCCCGAGACGTTGGAGACGGTGAAGCGGTTCAGGCCGACCGCCTGGGTCCAGCCGCCGTTCTCGCCGCCCGGCGCGAAGCCGGCGGCCGCATACTGACGGCTCAGGTAGTCGATGACCTTCTGCTCGGCCGGGGTGGCGATGCCGCGCCCCTCGAAGCTGTCGTCCGACAGGACGCGGATGTCCTCGGAAATGCGCGCGGCGTTGAAGGCGGGCGCGGCCTGGGCCTGAGCGGTCTGGGCCTGAGCGGCCGCGCCGCCGGCCAGGGCCGCGGCGAACGCCAGGACGGCGACGGAAGATGAAATACGCATACAGTCTCACCCCTCGGAGAATTCGATGGCGGGACCGTAGTGAGCCGGATCGGCGGAGTCGACAGCCAAGCGCCGCGTCGGCGGCGCCTGGCTGGGACAGGTCGTTAAATCAGACGGCGGCCAGCGCCTGGTCCAGATCGGCGATCAGGTCGTCGATGTGTTCGATGCCGACCGACAGGCGCACGGTGTCCTCGGTCACACCCGCCTTCTTCAGTTCGTCAGGCGACAGCTGGCGGTGGGTGGTCGAGGCCGGGTGGCAGACCAGCGACTTGGCGTCGCCGATGTTGACCAGACGGGTGAAGATCTTCACCGCGTCCTGGAAGCGGGCGCCCGCCTCGCGGCCGCCCTTCACGCCGAAGGTCAGCAGGCCGGACGCCTTGCCGCCGAAATACTTCTTGATCAGCGGGTTGGACGAATGGTCTTCCAGCCCGGCGTAGTTGACCCATTCCACCTTGGGGTGGGTCTTCAGCCACTGGGCGACGGCGGTCGCGTTCTCGACGTGGCGGTCCATGCGCAGGGCCAGAGTCTCAAGCCCTTGCAGGATCAGGAAGCTGTTGAACGGCGAGATGGCCGCGCCGGTGTTGCGCAGCAGAACAGTGCGCACCCGGCCGATGAAGGCCGCCGGGCCAAGCGCCTCGGTGTAGACGACGCCGTGGTAGCTGACTTCCGGCTCGTTCAGGCGGCGGAAGCGCGCCTTGTGCTCGGCCCACGGAAACTTGCCGCTGTCCACGATGGCGCCGCCGATACTGGTGCCGTGCCCGCCGATGTATTTGGTCAGGGAGTGGATGACGATGTCCGCTCCATGCTCGATCGGGCGGGTCAGGTAGGGCGTCGGCACGGTGTTGTCGACGATCAGCGGCAACCCTTGCGCGTGAGCGGCGTCGGCCAGGGCGCCGAAGTCGACGACATTGCCCAGCGGGTTGCCGATGGACTCGCAGAAGACCGCCTTGGTGCGCTCATCCGTATGGGCGGCGATGGCGGCCGGGTCGGCGGCGTCGATGAAGCGCACCGTGATGCCGTACTGGGGCAGGGTGTGGGCGAACAGATTATAGGTGCCGCCATACAGGGTCGAGGTGGCGATGATGTTGTCGCCCGCTTCGGCGATGGTCAGGATCGCATAGGTGATCGCCGCCTGACCCGAAGCCACGGTCAGCGCCGCAATGCCGCCCTCCAGCGCCGCGATGCGCTGTTCCAGCACGTCCGACGTCGGGTTCATGATGCGGGTGTAGATGTTGCCCGCCACCTTCAGGTCGAACAGATCCGCCCCGTGCTGGGTGTCGTCAAAGGCGTAGCTGGTGGTCTGATAGATGGGCACGGCGACCGATTTGGTGGTCGGATCAGGCGAATAGCCCGCATGCACGGCGAGGGTATCGAACTTCATGGCGTCCCTGGAGAATTTTCAGCGTCAGTCGGCTGATTCATCCAGGGCTTTGGCGATACCTGCAAGGGTATGGAATTTCAGTAATTCTATCAGGGCGGTCAGATTTTCTAACCGCCCTGAGGAAGTGTCTTAGTTGTTGAACAGGAAGTGCATCACATCCCCGTCCTTGACGATGTAGGCCTTGCCTTCGGCGCGCATCTTGCCCGCTTCCTTGGCGCCCGCTTCGCCCTTCAGCGCGACATAGTCGTCAAACGCGATGGTTTCGCCGCGGATGAAGCCCTTTTCAAAATCGGTGTGGATCACGCCCGCCGCCTGCGGCGCGGTGGCGCCGACAGGGATGGTCCAGGCGCGCGCTTCCTTCGGCCCGACGGTGAAGTAGGTCTGCAGGCCCAGCAGCTTGTAGGCCTCGCGGATCAGGCGGTTCAGGCCGGGCTCTTCCAGGCCCAGGGTCTCGAGGAACTCCTTCTGCTCCTCGTCGTCCAGGACGGCGATCTCCGACTCGATCTGGGCCGAGATGACGACTGAGTTGGCGTTGTCCTCGGCGGCGCGCTTGGCGACCAGGTCGGACAGCTCATTGCCCTTGTCGGCCGAGCCTTCCTCGACGTTGGCGACATAGAGGGCGGGCAGGGCGGTCAGCAGCTGCAGCATGTCCCAGGCCTTCTTGTCCTCCTTGGACACCTCGGCCAGGCGCGCGGGCTTGCCGTCGCGCAGCTTTTCGAGCGCGGCGTCGATCAGCTTCAGGTTCAGCTGGGATTCCTTGTCGCCGCCCTTGGCGCGCTTCTCGATCTGGACGCGGCGGCGCTCAAGGCTCTCGAGGTCGGCCAGCATCAGCTCGGTCTCGATGATCTCGAGGTCCGAGATCGGGTCGATGCGGTTCTCGACGTGGGTGATGTCATCGTCGACGAAGCAGCGGGCGACGAAGGCGATGGCGTCGCAGTCGCGGATGTTGGCCAGGAACTGATTGCCCAGGCCCTCGCCCTTGGATGCGCCGCGCACCAGACCGGCGATGTCCACGAAGGTGATCCGCGAGGGGATGATCTCCTTGGAACCGGCGATGCCGGCCAGGACGTTCAGGCGCGGCTCCGGCACGGCCACGTCGCCGGTGTTCGGCTCGATGGTGCAGAACGGATAGTTGGCCGCTTGGGCCGCCGCCGTCTTGGTCAGGGCGTTGAACAGGGTGGACTTGCCGACGTTGGGCAGGCCGACGATCGCGACTTTCAGGGCCATGGTATTCCTCGTGAGCGCGAGCCTTTAGCCGGTTCGGGCCGGTTTGTCAGGTGTGGGGCAAGGAATGGGCCCTCTCCCGTTGGGAGAGGGCTTGAGCCTCTAAGAGCCGGAGGCGATTGGCGAAGGCGAAAGGGTGAGGGTTCGCCTTGTCAGAAAAAGGCGCGACGGCTGACGCCGACTGTATTGTTAGCCCCTCACCCTTTCGCGCCAGAACGACGGCTGCGCCGCCGTGCGCTCAAGCCCTCTCCCGCCGGGAGAGGGTTCTATTCCTCCGAATCCACCACCGGCGGCTGCTTGATCGCCGCGTGGACGCCGATGGGACCGGCCTTCTCGAACGTCAGGGTGAAGGAGGCGACGCCGCCGTCGACCAGCGGATCGCGCAGGCCCATCAGCATGATGTGGTTCCCGCCGGGCTTTAGCTCGACCGGGGTTCCGGCGGGCAGGGGCAGGCCGTCAGCCAGGTGGGCCATGCTCATGACCCCGTTCTCCATCTTCATCTCATGCACCTCGGCTGACTGGGCCAGGGCGGTCGAGACGCTGATCAGACGGTCGTCGGAGCCTGCCGTCAGGGTCAGGTAGCAGCCCCCGGCCTTGGCACCGTTGGGGGTGGGGCGGCACCAGGCGTCGGCGACCTGGACCACGCCGGGGGCGACGGCGGCGTCCTTGGCGGTTTCGGCCGACTTTTCAGCGGGCTGGCCGCAGGCGGCCAAGGACAGAGTCAGCGTGAAGGCGGCGGCCGACAGGGCGGTCAGGGCGAACAGAGGTTTCATGTTGAAGCTCCTTCTCAAGAGGCTGCGACGGGCTTGGACCCGGCGAACGCCCGCGCCGCTCGGTCGAGCAGCAGGGCGGCCACGAGGCTCAGTCCCGTCAAGGGATAGAGGATGGACAGGGGGATGACGATGCACAGCACGGCGATTCTCGCGCGGGGGCCGGGCGGCGCGGGCGGGGCGCCGGCAAGGCGGCGCGACAGGCTGGGCGGGCGACGCTTCCACCACATGATCAACCCGCTGATCGCCAGCAGCCAGACGGCGATGCAGCCGATCAGCATGACGATGCGGTTGATCCAGCCATATTGCGTTCCCTGATGGACGGCGATGCCCCATTCGAAGCCCCTGGCCATGACGCCGAACTGGTTCCAGCGCAGGTCGGCCTTCACCGCCCCGCTGGCGCCGTCGACATAGAGGCTGCGCGTGTCCTCGACCTTGCGGGTCTGGCGGGCGACCGTCCAGGCCAGGTCGGAGGATCGGGGGATGCTGACGGTGAAGGGGCGGGGCAGGCCCTGTTCACGCGCCGTCTGAAGCACGCGGTTCAGGCTGGGCGCGACGGCGGGGCCCTGTTCATGCCCATGTTCATGCCCGTGTCCATGTCCATGCGCCGCGTGGTCATCGGCGGGCAGGACGGCGTTCTCCAGCGTCCAGCCGACGCCTGCCGGCGCGTCGTGGGGCTTGGCGTGGCTCCAGGGGCTGGCGGCGGCGGGCGCGGGCGGGCGGCCCAGTCCCGTGCCGCGCATGACGCCCATGAACTGATCGCCCCAGACGGCTGACCAAGGCATCCCGGTGACGGCGAGGAAGATGATCACCCCGCCGACATAGAAGCCGGTCAGGGCGTGAACGTCGCGCCAGAAGGGGCGGCGCCCGGCGTCCGTTTCACGCGGCCGCAGCACGGCGCCGGTGCGGCGGCGCGGCCACCACAGGTAGAGCCCGGTGGCGCACAGGATGATGGCCCAGCCCGCGACGATCTCGACCAGAATGTTCAGCGCCGTGCCGATGGGGCCGCCGAACAGGCTGAGGGAGTGCAGCTTCTTGATCGTCTCGGTCACGCCGCCATAGGCGGTCACGCCGGTGACTTTAGCCGTGTGCGGATCGACGAAGACGGTGCGCTGGGCGCCGTCAGCTTGGTCGACGCGGACGCGCACGACCTGATCGGCGCGGTCAGGCACCAGTACGTTCGCCGCCCGGCCTTCGCCTGCGCGGGCGGCGGCGGCCAGCCACTGATCAGGATCGGCTTGCTGGGCGCTGGCCGGAACCTTGATCATGGAGCGATAGACGGCGTGGTCGATCTCGTCCTTGAATAGATAGAGGCCGCCCGTCAGCGTCAGCAGCATCAGGAACGGCATGACCAGCACCCCGGCGTAGAAGTGCCAGCGCCAGACGGCCCGATAGGCGCCGGACATCATGTCCGGCGCCTTGGTCTTGGGAGAGGCGGTCATCAGTAGGCCAGCCGCAGGCCGACGAAGACCGAACGGCCCTCACCGGGGAAGAAGACGGCCGTCTGCGACGAGCGAGCGTCGGTCACGGCCGAGAACTCGCCGACGTAACGCTTGTCGGTCAGGTTACGCGCGTCGATGTAGACCGAGGTGCGGGCGTTGATGTTGAAGCCGCCCGTCAGGCCCAGCACGGCGTAATCCGGCGCCTTCATGGTGTTGGCGTAGTCGACATAGGGGCTGGACATCCGCCACTCGACCGACGGGGTGACGAAGACGCCCGTCGGATGGCGCCAGGTCAGCTCGGCCCGGTACTGGTGCTCGGGCACGACCGGCAGGCGATTGTCGCCCCACAGGGCGTCGCCGTCGAAGCGGAAGTCGCTCCAGTTATAGACCTGACGCAGCATCAGCGACCCGTCCGCCAGTTCGACGGGAAGGGTCCAGTCCAGCCCGGCCTCGATTCCCTGATGGATCGTCTTCTTGGCGTTGAAGGTGGCGGCGGGGATGTCGGGGCCGGTGATGAAGTTCAGCATCTCGCCCTCGATCCGGCTGCGGTAGGCGACCAGATCCCAGGCCAGAGGGCCATGACGGCCGCGCGTGCCGATCTCGCCGGTCCAGGCGTCCTGAACCTCGACCGGGGTGAAGCCGGTCAGCGGCGCCTGCACCAGGGCACCGAAGGTCGGCGGTTCGACCGAGCGGGTGACGTTGGCGAAGACCTGGGCGCCGTTCTCGGCTTCCCACAACAGGCCCATGCGCGGCGAGAACCAGTCATAGTCCCGGCTGGCGTCATTGGCCGAGGTCATGCGGTCTAGATAGTCGCGCGTGGCGCGTCCCCATGAGCCGCCCGCGACCAGAGCTAGTTGGTCGGTGACGAACAGCCGCCCCTCGGCGAAGACGTCCAGACCGGAGGCGTCCTGACGCGCATCGGCGGTCTTGGCGCCGCGTAGGCCCGCCAGATTCACATAGCGCAGGGCCTCGATCTCTCCGTCCCGCAATGAGAAGCCATAGAAGGCGTCGGCGCGCAGGCCGCCGATCTGGCCGGTCCAGTCGATGCGGGCGAAGGCGCCGCGCGTCGTGCTGTCCTGATCCAGTACCTGGAAGATCGGGTGATAGAGCGACTTCTCCCAGCCCCAGACGGCGCCCTCGAACAGGGTAGATTCATTGAAGCGCCAGCGGGTCTGGAGCGTCAGCCGCTTGACCGTCAGATCGCGAGCCTGATTGCCGGACAGGGCGCTGGCGGCGGCCTTGCGCGGCGTGTTCAGCGCCTCTTCCAATGTCAGAGAGCCGGGCATGTCCTGCTTGATGTCGGCGGCCTGGGCGATCAGGCGCACCTCGCGGTCCTCGCCGAAGGAACGGCCCGCGTTGACGGTCAGGCGTCCTTGCGACTGCTGGCTGTGGTCGCGCCAGCCGTCGCCCTGCATGGCCGTGGCGGCGGCGTAGACATCCCAGTCGCCATAGGTCTCGGCGACGGCGCCGTGGGCGCGTACGAAGCCATAGCTGCCGCCCTCGATCTGCATCAGGGCGCGCTGGCGGGCCGAGCGGCCGGTCGGGGTGACGAGGTTGATCGCCCCGCCCAACTGGGCCCCACCGAAACGCAGGGTGTTGGCGCCCTTCCACACCTCGACATAGCGGGCGCTGAGGGAATCGACGCTCTGGAAGTCGGAGAAGCCGTCAGCATCGGCGAAGGGCACGCCGTCCTGGGCGAACAGGACGCCGCGCTGGTGGAAGCCCTGGGCGATGCCTGAGCCGCGGATGGACAGGCGGCTTTCCTCGCCGAACCGTTTCTGCGCCAGCACGCCGGGGACGTTGCGCAGGGTGTCGGAGAAGCCCTGAACGAAGCGGTCGGAATAGCTTTCGGCCGACACCACGGCGACGGCGCCGGGCGTGCGGCTGAGGCGATCGCGCGCCTCGGCCACGACGGTCGGGTCTTCGGCGTTGCGGCGGCCGGTGACGATGATGCTGTCGACGACGGTGGGGCTGTCAGCCTCCGGCAGGTCGTAGGCATGGGCGAGGGACGGCGCCAGGCAGGCACCGATCAGCAGGGCGCACGGCGCCGCAGCGGTCTTGAGAGACATGGAAATGAAATCCTGAAAACAGAGGCAAGGCCGCGCAGGCCTTCAAGCAGGCGCGCGGCGTCGATGGTCTGGTTTTCAGGCGTGAGGCGGGGCGCGCGACGGCGGGCGCGGCGGGGCGCGCGCCGGGGGCGGCGGGCTGGCGATGAAGGGGGCGTAGACGACGGCCTGCGTCAGGCGCACGACCGGCGCCGGTTCCGGCGCGGCGGGCGCAGGCAGGGCGGCCGCCAACGGCATGACGCAGGCGGCGCACTTGGCCCCCATATGCTCTTTGACCGGGCCGTCGACGCCGCCGGACTGGATGGTCTGGGGACCATCGGCCGAGCAGATGACGATGGGCTGGCCGGGCGTGGAGGCCGCCAGCGCCGCAAAGGGCATCAGGCTGCCGATCACGATGGCGAACGTCGCGGCCAGGAAGGCCAGCGAGCGCCAGGTCGACCAGTTTTCTGCCTGGGAGCGGGTCACGGGGCAGGGCTTAAACCTTCCCAGACGGGGAAGCTAGACCGGCGAGGGGCGACGCGGCGTCGCGCGCGGCCTCGACAAGATCGCCTTCGCAGTGCAGCGTGACGCTTGGACAGTCATCGAGGACACGCATGATCCGCGCCATCGGACCCTTCGCTCTCGCCCTGCTTCTTGCCGCGCCTGCGGCCGCGCAACAGGTGGAGGAGGGGCCGGGCGGTCCCGATCGCGTCTCCCTGACGGTCTACAACCAGAACATCGCCCTGGTGGAGGACGTGCGGAACCTGAACGTGCCCGCCGGGCGCTCGCGTCAGGAGTTTCCGGGCGTTTCGGCAAGCATCCGGCCCGAGACGGTGGGCCTGTCCGGGCGCGGCCTGTCGGTGGTCGAGCAGAACTTCGACTATGACCTGCTGACGCCGGGCAAGCTGATGGAAAGCGCTGTCGGCAATGAGATCGGCATCGTCCGCACCAACCCCGGATCGGGCGCGCAATCGACCGAGCGCGCGCGCGTGCTGGCGGCGAATCAGGGCGTGGTGCTGCAGATCGGCGACCGCATCGAGGTGCTGCGCGACGACGGCGTGCCGACGCGCGTCATCTTCGACCGGGTGCCGCAGAACCTGCGCCCGCGCCCGACGCTCAGCGTGACCCTGGACGCCGAGGGGGCTGGCCGTCGCGAGACGACGCTGTCCTATCTGACCAGCGGTCTGACGTGGAAGGCGGACTATGTCGCCCGTTTCGACGAGAAGGCGGGCAAGCTGGACCTGACCGGCTGGGTGACGCTGACCAACAACTCGGGCGCGACCTTCAGCAACGCCCAGACGCGCGTGGTGGCGGGCGACGTCAATCTGATCAATCAGGGCGGCTATAATCCGCGCCCGCCGGTCCGTGTGTCCAATACGCGCGGCAATGGAACCCAGTCGGGCGGTGAGGGCGCGCTGGCCGACGTCTATGTCTATCCGCTGCCTGAAGCCGTGACGGTCGCCAACAACCAGACCAAGCAGGTCGGCCTGATCGATGCGGCGGGCGTGCCCGCGACCAAGCGCTATCTGCGGGTGGTCGACGGCTTCTATAGCGCCGAAGAGCCGATCGCGGCCGAAGTCGGGGTCATCTTCGCCAATGGATCGGGCGACGCGGCGCGCGCCCTGCCTGCGGGGGTGATCCGCGTCTATGTGAAGGATGAGGCGGGCGAGCCGCGCTTCATCGGCGAGAGCCAGGTCGACCACTCGCCCGCCGGGTCAGAGATCGTGGTGACGACGGGCGACGCCTTTGACGTGACGGTGCAACCGCGTCTGGTGTCGTCCGAGCGGGTGTCGAAGCGCCTGGTCGACTATTTCCGCACCCGTTATGCGATGGAATACACCGTCCGCAACGCTCGGCCCGAGCCGGTGACGGTCGAGGTGCGCCAGCGCGGTCTGGGCCGCGACACCGAACTGACGGATCAGAGCATCACGGGCGAGATGCGCGACGCCCGCACCGTCGTCTGGCGCGTGCCCGTGCCCGCCAACGGCGAGACCAAGCTGACCGCGACCATCACCACGGGCGGTTGATCTCATGCGCCGCCTTCTGGCGATCACCACTGCGCTGAGCCTTCTTGCGCCTGCGGTCTGGGCGCCCACAGTCTGGGCGCAGACGGAAAGCGTGTCCGCGCGTCCTGACGGGGCGACGGTGGTGATCTATCGCGACCAGCCGGTCGATACGGTCGCCCTAATGGAACAGTCGCGCCAGCCGTGGAGCCGGCTGGATCGTCAGGGGCTGGCCCTGATCGTGGAGACGCGCACGGTCGATCTTCCGGCGGGCGAGGGGATCATCCGTTTTCGCGGACTGGCCACCGGCGTGGTGCCGCAGAGCGCGGTGCTGGAGGGCCTGCCCGCCCATGTGGTCGAGCGCAACGCCGACTTCGACCTGCTGTCGCCGGCCAGTCTGATGGAGAAGTCGGTGGGCGAGGTGGTGCGCGTCGTTCGCACCAATCCGGCGACTGGCGAACAGGTCGAGAAGGCCGCGGTCATCCGTGCGGGCGCTCAAGGCACTGTGTTGGAGATCGACGGCCGGTTCGAGGCGCTGGACTGCTCGGGCCAGACCGAGCGGGTCGTGTTCGACCGCGTGCCAGAGGGGCTGGGCGACCAGCCGACCCTGTCGGTCCGCACACGGGCCGAGCGGGCGGGACGGCACACGGTGACGCTGGCCTATCTGACCACGGGGCTGCAGTGGTCGGCCGACTATGTCGCGCGGCTTAACCCGACGGACGGGACGCTGGACCTGACCGGCTGGGTGACGTTGGCCAACTTCGGCGGCACGGGATTCCCCGACGCTCCGGTTCAGGTGGTGGCGGGCACGCTGAGGAAGGACGCAGGCACCGTGCCGGTCGAGCCGATGGTCCGCTATCAGCAGAACCAGTGCTGGCCGCAGGGAACGACGACGTTCGGTTCAGGGCAGTTCGCGGGCTATGGCGGCGCGCCGCCTCCGCCGCCGCCGCCGCCGCCGGCTCCGCCGAGGCCGATGGCGATGGAGGCGGCCGACGTCGTCGTCACCGGCAGCCGCATGGCGCGCGCTCCGAAGCTGGCTGAACAAGGCGAACTGGGCGACTACAAGATCTACACCCTGCCTGAGCCCACGACCGTCGCAGCGCGGCAGACCAAGCAGGTGCGCTTTCTGGAACGCGAGGGCGTGGCCTATGAGCGGGTCTATCGTGGCGGGGTGCTGAACCCGGACGACGAATCGCAACCCACAGCTATCGTCATGAAACTGCGCAATGAAGAGCGCGCCGGACTGGGCGTGGCCCTGCCGGGCGGTTCAGTGGCGGTGATGCAGCCGGACGGGGCGGGCAGCGTGCTGTTGGCCGGTCAGGATCGGTTTGAGGACAAGGGCGTGGGCCTGCCGCTGCGGCTGACCTTCGGCGAATCGCCGGACGTGCGGGTGCAGACGCGGCTGGTGAAGTCCGGCAGTTCGACGCGCGGCGCCGTCACGACCGAGCGCACCGAGGTTGAGACCACAGTCACCAACGCCCGCTCTGAGCCGGTGACGGTCGAGCTGGTCGCCGATGCGGCCGGGCAGCGCGGTTTCCGTATCCGCAGCCAGTCGGTGCGCAGTCGGGTGGACGACACCGGCTATCCGGTCTGGACGCTGAGCGTGCCGGCGAATGGCGCGGCGACTCTGAAGGCGGCGTGGACGACGACGGATTGATCGCCCCTCTCCCAGCGGGAGAGGGTTACTCCCCCTTCGCCGCCTGCCTCGGACTAAACTTGGGAGCAGGAGCCAGACGCATCACTTCGCCCTGATAGCGTTCGTCGTCGCCATTCACCGCGAAGGGCAGGGCGTCGGCGCAGGCCTGCAGCATGGCGTCCAGCCACAGCTTGTCGGCCTTGTGGAAGTCGCCCAGGACGTGGGCGTGGACCAACTGAGGCTCGCCGGGGTGGCCGATGCCCATGCGGGCGCGGCGGAAGTCGGCGCCCAGGTGGCTGATCAGGCTGCGAATCCCGTTCTGGCCTGCTGCGCCGCCGCCCTTCTTCATGCGGAAGCGGCCGGGAGCCAGGTCGATCTCGTCGTGGAAGACGATGACGTGTTCGGGCTTCACCTTGTAGAAGCGCGCCGCCTCGCCGACGGCGCGGCCGCTCTCGTTCATATAGGTCTGGGGCTTCATCAGCAGAACCTTGGTCCCCTCGACCTCGCCGTCGGCGACGATCGACTGGAACTTGGCGCGCGAGGGACCGAAGCGCCAGCGGTCGGCGATTTCGTCCACGGCCATGAAGCCGATGTTGTGGCGGTTCTTTTCGTATTTGGGGCCGGGATTGCCCAGGCCGGCGATGATGATCATGCGATCCTCATGCCTCGTGCTTCGGGCAAAGAAAAGCCCCGCCAGGCGAACCGGGCGGGGCTGATTTCTGATCCCCTCAGGCAGCCCTGCATCGCGCGCAGGGCGATAGGGGAGGAAACCTTAGGCTTCTTCGGCTTCGCCTTCGGCGGTGGTGTCGCCGGCGTCCGACTGAGCGGCGGCCGAGTTCTTGATCGCGGCGATCATGAAGTCACGGTCGGTGATGGTCGGCGCAGCGCCTTCCGGCAGTTGAATGTCCGAGATGCGGATGTTCTCGCCGATCTCGCGGCCCTTCAGGTCGACGACCAGTTCAGCCGGGATACGGTCGGCGCGGACCATGATCTCGACGGTGTGGCGAACCACTTCCAGCATGCCGCCCTGACGGGTGTAGGGAGCTTCGTCGGCGTTGACGAAGGCGACCGGGATTTCGATTTTGATCTCTTCCTTGGCGCCGACGCGCATCAGGTCGAAGTGCAGCGGACGGTCGGAAACCGGATCGAACTGGATGTCCTTGGCGATGACCGGCTGGGTTTCCTTGCCGTACTTCAGGGTCACCAGGTGACCGATCAGCTTGCCGGTGTACAGCGACTTGCGGAACTCACGCTCGTTCACGGAGATGGCCACCGGGGCCTTGTCGCCGCCGTACAGCACGCCGGGGACGGCGCCTTCGCGGCGCGCGGCGCGGGCGCCGCCGGTGCCCACGTTTTCGCGGACATCAACGTTCAGAATGATCTCAGCCATCGGGCTCGCCTTCAATACAAGTAAACGCCTGCGCAGAACCGTGTCCCGCGCGGCGGGGTCATGAACCCTTCGAATTCAAGAGCGCGGGCTATTACACGGAACACGGGGAGGACGCAACCGCCCCGGCTCAGCCCACTGCGATAATCAGCCTCAGCCGTGCGGGGACGCGGTCGGCGAAGACTGGTTCTGCGCCTGGGCCATCGGCGTGGGCGCGCCTGCAGGCGGCACGGCCACGGTGATGGTGGGCATCGGTCCCGTGTACTGCGAGGTGCACTGGGCCAGGTCGCGAACGACGTGACGACCGGCGCAGAAGATGTCCTCATAGTTCGGCTTGGCCGCCGCCAGGCACTGGAACAGCATCAGCTTCGACATGCTGAGGCAGAACTCATTGTTCGATTCGGTCGTAAGGGCGTCGGTGTTCGCCTTGGCGTCCTCGCCCGCCGCGCCCAGAGCCGCCAGGGCCGCGATGGCCAGGGAGTTGACGATGGCGGGCGTGAAGGGCGCGCCGCGCTGGGCGGCGGTCAGGTTCAGGCCCGAGCCGCTGTTGGCGGCGGCGAACAGGCGGGCGCTGTCCTCGGCCGAGGGCAGGCGCGGCACGGCCGACAGGGATTTGGCGCCTTCCAGGCGGCCGTTGCGGTCGGCGACGGGCTGGGTGGCCCAGCGGCGGCGCGGGTCGCGACGTTCCTGGATGGTGTAGGCGTCCGTCTCCACCGCTTCGGCAAGGGCGGTCATGGTCGCCGCGTCCTGGCCCATGGTGCTGGCGATCAGGCCGGCGGCGGCTTCCGCGCCGGGCAGGGTGGCGGCGTAGGCCGGGTCGGCGACGATTCGCGACACCATCTGCTGGCGCTGGGCCGGGTCGGAGGCGAACTGGCGCACGCCGGCGACGTATTCAGGCGACTGCAGAGCCAGGATGGCGCCGTAGGCGATCATGCCGCGCGACAGCTGGCCGGCCTCGACGGCGGCGCCCTTGCGGACGGCGGCCTGGATGGATTCGGCGTCGGGGAAGCCGGCCTGGATCGACCCGACTTCGCGCACGAAGGCGACATAGACCGAGGCGGCCTCGGCCACGCTCTGGTTCAGCGCCAGGGCGGGCGGCGGCGGCGGGGGCGGCGCAGGGGGCGGCGCTTCCGGCTCAGGCGTCGAACAGCTGGCCAGGACGGCGGCGGCGGCGACAGCGGCGACGGAGAGGCCGCGTCGCAAGAAGGCCTGGGGCATCGGCGGTCTTCCCTTGTTTTAAGCGATACGCACTTGGACGGGCGCCGGAGGCGCGAGGCGCCTACCGAACTACAAGCCCTTATATCGCGGAGGGAATGGTTAGCCGAACCTTAATCGAACAGCTTTGAGACCGACTCTTCGTTGGCGATGCGCCGAATCGCCTCGCCCATCAGCGGAGCCACGGGCACGCGACGGATCTTCGAGCAGTTCAAAACTTCGTCAGGTTGTTCGATGGAGTCGGTAATCACCAGCTCCTTCAGCGGGCCGTTGGCGACGCGGTCGACCGCCGGCCCCGACAGGACGCCGTGGCTGATGTAGGCCGAGACCTCGGTCGCGCCGCGGTCGATCAGCGCCTTGGCGGCGTTCACCAGGGTGCCGCCCGAATCGACGATGTCGTCGAACAGGATGCAGCGGCGGCCTTCGACGTCGCCGATGATGTTCATGACTTCGCTCTCGCCCGCCTTGGGACGGCGCTTGTCGACGATGGCGAGGTCCGCATTCAGGCGGCTGGCCAGCGAGCGCGCGCGCACCACGCCCCCGACGTCGGGCGAGACGATCATCAGATCATCGCCCTTCGGATAGTTGTCCTTGATGTCCTGGGCCAGGACGGGCGTCGCCACCAGATTATCGGTCGGGATGTCGAAGAAGCCCTGAATCTGACCGGCGTGCAGGTCCATGGTCAGGACGCGGTCGGCGCCGGCGCGGGTGATCAGATTGGCGACCAGCTTGGCCGAGATCGGCGTGCGGCCGCCGGTCTTCCGGTCCTGGCGGGCGTAACCGAAGTAGGGCATGACGGCCGTGATCCGCTTGGCCGAGGCGCGCACCAGCGCGTCGGTCATGATCAGCAGCTCCATCAGATTGTCGTTGGCCGGATACGAAGTCGACTGGATGATGAAGACATCCTCGCCGCGTACGTTCTCCTCGACGACGGCGAACACCTCATTGTCCGCGAAACGCTTCACCTGGGCCTTGGTCAGCGGCATGTCCAGGTGGGCAGCGATGGCCTGGGCCAAGCTCCGGTTCGAATTGCCTGCGAGCAGCTTCATTGACCGGTCATCCTTTCGCCGTCATCGCTCCGCCAATAGTCGCGGATGCGTTTCTGGACGCGCTCTCTAGGCGGCGAACGGTGCGGCGTCCAGCCGTGTTCCGGTCGGATCTTCGATTTCAGCCGATTGGCTTGGGCGCGGGCGCTGTTATAGAGGACGCATCCTGCTAACGAGGGCGCGTGTCGCGTGTCCGCGTCCCGAAGGCATCTTGATGAGGTCGCCCTTGCTCGCTTCGAAGTCTCGTACCGGCCTGACCCTGTTGACGGTCGCCGTCGCGGCCCTGTCGCTTTCCGCCTGCGCCGGCAACAAGCCGCGCCAGAAGCTGGCCTATGAGGAGCGTCCGGTCGAGGCCCTCTACAACACCGGCTATCAGCGCCTGCAGTCCAAGCGCTGGATGGACGCCGTCGACTACTTCCAGGAGGTGGAGCGTCAGCACCCCTATTCGGAATGGGCGCGTCGGGCGATCCTGATGCAGGTCTACGCCTATTATCAGAATAACAACTATCAGGACGCGATCGCGGCGGCTGACCGCTTCATCGCCCTGTTCCCCGGCAATCCGTCGGCCAGCTACGCCTTCTACATGAAGGCTGTCTGCAACTTCGAGCAGATCGTCGACGTGGGCCGGGACCAGGGCTACGCCGAGGCCGCCCTGGCGGGTCTGCGCGACGTGGTGCGTCGCTATCCCGGTTCGTCCTACGCCACCGATGCGCGGGTCAAGATCGACATGGTCAACGACCAGCTGGCGGGCAAGGAAATGACCGTCGGCCGCTATTACCAGCGCGCCAACCAGCCGCTGGGCGCGTTGAACCGCTACAAGGCCGTCATCAACAACCCCGACTTCCAGCGCACCTCGCACACGCCTGAGGCCCTGTATCGTCTGGTCGAGGTCAATCTGAGCCTGGGTCTGACCGAGGAGGCGACGCGTAACGCCGCCGTCCTGGGCCACAACTATCCGGGCAGCCCCTGGTACGCCGAGGCCTTCGCCCTGCTGCGCGAGCGCGGCGAGAACCCGACGGTTCAGCCCGAAGGCAAGCGCGAATCCTGGCTGCAACGCCTGATCCCCGGCGGCGCCTGATCCGGTCGCAGGGCAGTGACGCGGCGTGATTAAGGCGCTGCGTTCCTGTTCTGTTTCCGGCTAGGATGCGGCGAAACATCGAATCAGATCGCCCATGCTGACCACCCTCTCGATCCGTGACGTCGTCCTCGTCGACGCCCTTGACCTGGAGGTCGAGGACGGTCTGACCGTGCTGACCGGCGAGACGGGGGCGGGCAAGTCCATCATCCTCGACGCGCTGGGTCTGGCGCTGGGCGCGCGCTCCGACGCCGGACTGGTGCGGAACGGCGCCAAGCAGGCCTCGGCTACGGCCGTCTTCACCGCGCCTGATGATGAAGCCCTGATCGCCCTGTTGTCCGAACGCGGCTTCGAGGTCGCGCCGGGCGAAGAGCTGATCCTGCGCCGGGTGGTCTCGGCCGACGGCCGCAGCCGCGCCTATGTCAACGATCAGCCCGCCGGGGTGACGGCGCTGCGCGAGATCGGCGCCCTGCTGGTCGAGGTGCACGGCCAGCATGAAACCGTCGGCCTGCTGGACTGGAAGACGCACCGGGCGCTGCTGGACAACTACGGCGGGCTGCAGCCGCAACTGGCGGGCGTAGCGGGGGCGGCCGAGCGTCTGAAGGCGGCGCAGGCTCATCTGGATGATCTGGAAGCCTCGGCCGCCGAGGCTGCGGCCAAGGCCGAGGAAATCGCGCAGAATCTGGCCGATCTCGACGCCCTGGATCCCAAGCCGGACGAAGAGACGGAGCTTGCGGGCGAACGCGCCATCCTGGGCGCGGCGGAAAAGGCGGTGGCCGATCTGGCCGACGCGCGCAATCTGCTGGGCGGCGACAAGCTGAGCCAGCGTCTGGCCTCGGCCCTGCGCGCGGTGGAGCATGCGCGCCAGCGGGCGGTGCAGGCGGGCGCCGAGGGCGACAATCCCATCATCGTCAAACTGGCCTCGGCCGCCGAGGCGGTGGACCGCGCCCTGGTCGAAGCGACCGAAGCGGTGGCCTGTGTCGACGCAGCGGCCGACGCCTTCGACTTCGAGCCAGGCCGTCTGGACAAGGCGGAGGAGCGGCTGTTCGCCCTGCGCGCCGCCGCTCGCAAGCTGAACACGACAGTCGAGGCGTTGCCGGGGCTACGACTGCGCCTGCGCGAGCAGTTGCGCCTGATCGAGGACGGTGAAGAGGCGCTGACCAAGGCCCGCCGCGACGTCGCCGTGGCGATGGAGGCCTATGACGTGGCGGCCATGCTGCTGACCTCGGCGCGCGAGGCGGCGGGGGACCGGCTGGTCGCCGCCGTCATGGACGAACTTGGCCCGTTGAAGCTGGAGCGCGCCCGCTTCCGCGTGACGCTGGAGCCGGTCGAAGGGCGTCGCGGTCCGCTGGGCGTCGAGACGGTGCGGTTCGAGGTGGCGACCAACGCCGGAACCGCCTTCGGGCCGCTGGACACGGTGGCGTCGGGCGGGGAGCTGGCGCGTTTCGCGCTGGCGATGAAGGCGGCGCTGGCCAGCCGCGAGGACCAGCGCCAGCCGGTCATGATCTTCGACGAGGTGGATCAGGGCGTCGGCGGCGCCGTGGCCGAGGCCGTGGGCGGGCGCCTGCAACGCCTGTCGCGCGGGGCGCAGGTGCTGGTCGTGACGCACAGCCCGCAGGTCGCCGCGCGCGGCCACGCTCACTGGAAGGTCCGCAAGGCCGATGTCGAGGGCCGCACCCGCACCTCCATCGACGTGCTGGAGACAGGCCCGCGTCAGGAAGAGATCGCGCGGATGCTGTCGGGCGCCGAGATCACCGATGAAGCGCGCGCGGCGGCGCGGGTGCTGATCGGCTGACCTCTTCCTTCTCCCTTGTGGGAGAAGGTGGCAGGCTGAGCCTGACGGATGAGGGGTGTCGACTCCCATTTTCTCGGAATTCGATGAGCGGGCGTCAGTACGGCGTTCACAACCGATGCGCTGACACCCCTCATCCGAGCGCCTCCGGCGCCCACCTTCTCCCTCAAGGGGAGAAGGAAGACTTAGACCCCCAGGATCCAGCCTTCTTCACCCTCGACCTGGGCGATCAGGGCTTCGTCTGCGCTGGCGGGCGGGGCGAAGGCTTTCTGCAGGTCGCCGGCGTCGTCCATGCGGGCGAAGGCTTCGGCGGCGGCGCGGACCTGGGCCTGGGTCTTGTATTCCTTGACGCCCTCGGCGTTCACGCCGCGCTTGGCTTCATGGAGGGCGGGCCAGACTTCGACGACGACGGCCGACAGGGGCTCGATGTCGGCCTCGGTCAGTTCGCGCCAGCCGGTGCCGAAGGGCCAGACGGCGGCCGAGGCGCCCAGCGTATCCAGGAGGCGGCGCAGCATGGGCACGCCGACCAGGGTCAGGCCGCCGATCGCGCCCGCGCCGTGCATCTGCCAGACGCTCTTGGGGGGCAGCTTGTCCTTGCGCGCGGCCAGTTCGGTGGCGCGGAACTCGGGAATGTCGGCGCCGGCGCCTTCGGGCGGCTTGGTCGTGGTCAGCCAGCGTTGAGCCTGGCTGGCGGGCGCGCCCCAGAAGGGCCAGGGCTCGTCCGTCATCAGACGGTTCATCTTGGCCGCGACCTGATAGCGATTGTTCGAATTATCGGCTTTGTCGACGATGTTGGCGGCCAGGAATTTGCCCATAGCGTCCCACGGGCGGCCGTCCAGCTTCAGCCGCGCAGCGGTTCCGGCCGGGAAGCCGAAATCGAAGTCGAAGCCCACTAGGACGCGGTCGCCGCGTTTGCGGTGCTCGGTCAGCAGGTCGGCGATCAGCTTCTCGCCCTCGGCGCGCGTGGCGACGTTGTGCGTCTCGGCGTACAGGCGGAATCGCACGTCGCGCTTGGCGACGCCGACCCACAAGGTCTGCTCGCCCAGCTTCTTGCCCTCGGCGGCGGTCCAGTTGGCGATGATGTAGGCGTCGAAAAGGCGGGCCACGGGGGCTCCTGAAGAAAAAGCGAAGAACAGGAACGGGGGCTTCTAGCCGCCCTGACTCAAGCCGTGAAGGGCGATCAGCGTTGCATCAAGGCTTCGACGTGCGACAACCAGCGGCGCCCCAGTCGCAGGCCCTCGCCGGGAGAGCGGGTTCCGGTGGCGGTCTCGGCCTCGGAGGCGGGGGCGGTACGCGAGCCGCTCCACAGGGCCAGCTCGAACTCGGCGTTGTGCGGATCGCTGAAGATCAAGCGCAGCACGACCAGTTCGGCGTCGGGCGCGTCGAGGTCGATCTCCTTGCGGTGCTGGCCGCGTAGGACGCGGGCGACGACGTGGCCGTCGACGATGATCTCGGCCCCCAGTACTTCCTCGAAGGCGTAGACGAGGCCCATCGCGCCGCGATTCCACAGGACCGCCAACTGGCCGCCTTCAAGGTCCAGTCCGGCGGCGCGGCCTTCATGGGCAGACAGGGCCAGGGTGTCGGCCGGGGCGCCCAGCGCCTTCTTCATCGCCCGCCGCAGTCGCCGCTCGGACTCCATCCACCAGGAAAACAGCAAGACGCCGGTGGTCAGGAAGGCGGCGATCAGGGCGATCAGCAGAATGGCCCTGAACGTCTCGCCCATGGATCAGGCCTCCAGGTCCAGATCGACCACGACGGGAACGTGATCGCTGGGCTTGTCCATGTCGCGAGCCTCACGGTGCGTCTCGATGGCGCGGAAGCGATCGGCGGCGTGAGGCGACAGCAAGGCGAAGTCGATGCGGATGCCGTGGTTCCTCTGCCAGGCGCCCGCCTGATAGTCCCAGAAGGTGAAGGTTCCGGCGGGCTCGCGGCCCAGTTCGTGGGAATCGGCCAGGCCCAGCCATTTCAGCGCGCGGAAGGCCTCGCGGCTTTCAGGCTGGAACAGGGCGTCTTCGGCCCAGGCGGCGGGGTTCTTGGCGTCCTCAGCCTCGGGGATGACGTTGTAGTCGCCGCACAGGGCCAGCGGCTCTTCCAGAGCCAGAAGTTCGCGGGCGTGGTTCTGAAGCCGTTGGAACCAGGCCAGCTTATAGGCGAACTTTTCCGTGCCGAGCGGATTGCCGTTGGGCAGGTAGATGGAGGCGACCCGGATCGGGCGGGGCGCCTCGATCAGGGCCTCCAGATAGCGGGCCTGTTCGTCCGTATCGTCGCCGGGCAGGCCGCGCCGCACGTCCGACAGCGGGTATTTCGACAGCAGGGCGACGCCGTTGTAGCTCTTCTGGCCGTGCGTCTCGACGTTGTAGCCCAGGTCTTCGAAGGCCTCGCGCGGGAACTTCTCGTCCACGCACTTGATCTCCTGGAAGCAGGCGACGTCGGGATTGGCGGCCTGAATCCATTCCAGCACCTTGGGCAGGCGGGCGTTGACCGAGTTCACGTTCCAGGTGGCGATGCGCATGGGACGCAAGGCTAAGGTGAGCCGCTGCGTTCGGGAAGAGGGGCGGGCAAAACAAAGACGCCGCCGGATCGCTCCGGCGGCGTCTGATTTTCAGCCTGAACTGAGGATCAGCTGTTCGGCGCGGCGGCCGGAGCCGTGGTCGTCAGCTTGCAGCCGCCGCCGATCTGCTGGGCGGTGGCGCAGGGGTAGACCTGCTGCACGGCCTTGGCCGTGTCGAAGCGGACGATGACGCCGTCCGCGCCGTTGCAGGCGGCTTCATAGAAGGAGCCGTTGGCGTTCTTGCCCATGTAGCGGGCCTGGCTGATGTCGCAGGCGGCGGCTTCGGAACCGGCCAGCCAGCCCTTCAGCGTGGCGACCTGCTCGGCCGGCGTGGTGAAGCGGCACGAGGCGTTGGCCGAGACCAACTCCATGCAGGACGCGACTTCCCAACCCGAGGCGGCCTTGTTGATCTGGGCGCCCTCGACGCCGGCGCAGCCGATTTCATAGACAATGGCGCCGCCGGGCTTGGCGCCGATGATGGCGCCTTGGTCGACGGTGCATGGCAGGCCGGCCTCCTTGGCGAAGGCGGTGAAGACCGCCATGGCGTTGTCGTTTGCGGGCAGGGAGCACTGCGAGCCGACGTCGGCGTTGGGATCGCGCGCTCGCGTTTGTTCGGCTGATGACGCCAACACCAAGCAGTCCATTGCCTGAGGCGGCGTGGAAGCAAGAATGATATAGCCTGGTCCGCTAGCGCAGGCCGCCTCGTAAATCTTTGTCTTGTCAGACGTTTGGCCAAGCAACTTGGCCTCTGTGATTTGGCATTGCGTGCCTGTGGCTGCAAACAGCGTTTCCGCTTCAGCCTTGATTGTAGCGGGATCTACCGCTGCGGCTTCAGCTTGCGCGCGTGCGCGGGCGTCGACCTGGGCGCGACGGTTTCCACGGACGCGGCTTGCACTGGTATCGCGCGTGCCCGCCACAGGATTGGGATCGACCGAGCTGCCCGGGGCCGCGCGTCCGCCGTGCTCAGGATTGCTGGATTGACTGAGCGAGGACTGTGCAAGCGATGTTTCCGACGCTGCCATGACGAGAACCATCGCGCCCGCGGCGGCGAGAGCTAGGCGAGATTTGAACATTTTGAGACTCCGAGGCTGCCGGAATTTTGAAGCGATAAGCCTTGGGCGGAGAGCTGCGTGCGGTCAAGTCTGCGATCGTCGGCGAAAGTCGGTTGGCATGTCGTACTTTTGGGCATACGCAGTACAGTATTCAAAGGAGACTGACTTGGCGGATGGCGTTCCAGCGGCTGACCCTGACATAAAGCGCGGACTGACCTACCCCTTTGCGGTGGTTCCCGTGACGGGTGAGGCGGTTTCGGTTGCGCCCGGCGTGCTGTGGCTGCGTCTGCCGCTGCCGATGGCCCTTGATCATATCAATCTCTACGCCATTGAGGATGACGGGGGCTGGACGGTTATCGACGCCGGGCTAGCGACGAAGGTTTCACGGGCGGGGTGGGACCAGGCTCTGGCAGGGGCCTTCGGCGGGCGGCCGGTCACGCGCGTCATCTGCACCCATATGCATCCGGATCACATCGGCCTGGCGGGCTGGTTGTGCGAACGGTTCGGCGCGCCGCTGCTGATGTCGCGGACGGAGTATGTGACGGCGCGGATGTTGATCGGCGACGACGCTCTGGGGCCGCCGGCGGCGGCCGAGGCCTTCTATCGAGCGGCGGGCTGGTCGGATGAGCAACTGGCGCGCTGGCGCGACGGCTACGGCGGCTTTGGCCGCATGGTTCAGGATTTTCCGCGCGACTATCGTCGGGTGCAGGATGGCGATGTCCTGAGCGTCGGCGGCGATGACTGGCGCGTGGTGGTCGGCGAGGGGCACAGCCCCGAACACGTCTGTCTGTGGCGCGAGAAGGACGGCGTCTTCATCGCGGGCGATCAGATCTTGCCGCGCATTTCCTCTAACATCTCGATCTGGCCGACGGAGCCGCAGGCCGATCCGCTGGGCGACTGGCTGCGGTCGCTGGCGGCGCTGAAGGAACGCCTGCCGGGCGATTTGCTGGTGCTGCCGTCGCACGGGGAGCCGTTCTACGGCGTGACCTTGCGGCTGGAGGCGCTGATGCGCGGGCATGAGGTGGCGCTGAAACGGCTGGAGAAGACGCTGCGCACGCCGTGCCGCGCCGTGGACGTGTTCGGCGCCCTGTTCGCGCGGCCGGTCGGCGACGCCGTGCTGGGCATGGCGACCGGCGAGGCGCTGGCGCACCTCAACTATCTTGAACGCCAGGGACGGGGCCGCCGCGTGCGGGACGAAGGCGGCGTCGACTGGTGGAGCCTTTTGGAGACAGGCCAATGAGCGAACATATCCGGACTCATCTGGAAGGCGGCGTCCTGACGGTCGTCTTCGACCGCGCGGACAAGAAGAACGCGATCACCCAGGCCATGTATGCGGCCCTGGCCGACGCGACGGAGCGGGCGAAGGCCGACGACGCCGTGCGGGTCATCCTGTTCCGCAGCGAGGGGGATTCCTTCTCGGCGGGCAATGACATCGCCGACTTCATCGCCCTGGGACAGACGCCCGGCGACCTGGTCGAGATGGGGGTGTTCCGCTTTCTGAAGGCGCTGGCGGACCTGGACAAGCCCGCCGTCGCGGCGGTGCGCGGCCGGGCGGTGGGCATCGGCCTGACGCTGCTGCTGCACTGCGACATGGTGGTGGTGGCCGAGGACGCCCTGCTGTCCGTGCCCTTCGTCAATCTGGCGCTGGCGCCGGAGGCGGCGTCGTCGCTGCTGCTGCCGCGCGTTCTCGGCCATCAGCGGGCGTTTGAGCTGTTCGCCCTGGGCGAGGCGATCGACGGCAGGACGGCCCTGGCCTGGGGCCTGGCCAACCGCGCGGTTCCGGCCGATCAGGTCGAGGCGACGGCGGCGGATCTGGCGGCCAAGCTGGCGGCGCGCGCGCCCAACTCCATCCGCAAGACCAAGGCCCTGATGCGCGACGCCGAGGCGCTGTGGGCCGTGATGCAGTTGGAAGCCCAGGCCTTCGGCGCGCAGATGCGCAGCCCTGAGGCGATGGAGGCTTTCATGGCCTTCAGCCAGAAGCGGGCGCCGGACTTCTCCAAACTGGGCTGATGTCGCGAAATCGCGATTGATTCGAGGGGCGAGGGGGACTACGGGCCGCGCATGAACGCCGCGCCTGCCTCCGCCCCTGAAAACGACCCGCATTTCGTAGGCGGAATCGTGCGTGAAACGCCCGAGGACGCCGCCGCGATCGACGCCCTGGTCATCGCCGCCTTCGGCCCCGGTCGCTTCGCCAAGACGGCCGAGCGTCTGCGCGAGCGGTCGCCGCTGGCGGCTGGGTTCTGCCTGTATGAAGGCGAGCGTCTGATCGGGTCGGTGCGGCTGTGGTCGATCCTGACGGGCGAGGCGCGGTCGGTCTTTCTGGGCCCGATCGCCGTGGACAGGGCCAGCCGCAGCACCGGACTGGGCGGCGAACTGGTGCGGGCCTGTATCGCAGAGGCGAAGGCGCTGGGGCTGGACGGCGTCCTGCTGGTCGGCGATCCGCCCTATTTCTCGCGTTTCGGGTTCGTGCCTGCGCCGGATGCTGTGCTCCCGGGGCCGGTGGATCAGCGCCGGGTGATGTGGCTGCCCTTCACCGCAGCGGCTCCGGTCGGAGCGGTTCGTCCCGACGCCTGAACCGGGCGCAGCCTTCCTTTGCGAGGCGACGCATCCCATAGTTCAGACATGACGAACTCACCGACAACCTCGGGTCTGACAGGCGTGGCCGAGGCTGCGCGGCAGGCGCCGGGCAGGGGGCTGCCGCCCGTGCATCTGTGGCGCCCCGAACATTGCGGCGAGATCGACATCCTGATCCGCGCCGACGGGGTGTGGATGCATGAGGGCTCGCCCATCGGGCGGGCGGAAATGGTGCGGCTGTTCTCGACGGTGCTGAGGAAAGACCCGGACGGCTATCATCTGGTCACGCCGGTCGAGAAGCTGAAGATCACGGTCGAGGATCTGCCGTTCCGCGCCGTGGCGGTGCGTGTGGAGGACGACGCCCTGGTCTTCATCACGGATCAAGGCGACGAGGCCGCCGCCGGTCCTGACCACGCCATCGTCGTCGAGACGGACCCGGCGACCGGCGAGCCTGCGCCGCGCGTCCATGTGCGGGGTGATCTGTGGGCGCGGATCGCGCGGCCGGTCTTCTATGAGTTGGTCGAACGGGCGCAGGAGGCGGAAGGGCGGCTGGCCGTGCGTTCGGGCGGTGTGATGTACCCGCTGGGGCCGGAAGGAGCGGGGCTTTGACCTGTTCCGGCTTGAAGACGCGGCTTCAACAGAGGCTAGACCCTGTGTCCGCATGGTCGCCGGAGCGTGTGGCGGTGCGGTCCGACTATGACCTGAACCCCGACTACAGCCGCCCGAAGGCCAAGTTGAGACCCGCGGCGGTGCTGATCCCCATCATCGCGCGTGAGGATGGGCCTTGCGTGCTGCTGACCCGCCGATCCGACAGTCTGGCCAGCCATACGGGGCAGATCGCCTTTGCGGGCGGGCGGCTTGATCCCGGCGAGACGGCGCTGGACGCCGCCCTGCGCGAGGCGTGGGAGGAGATCGCGCTGGACCCCGCCGTGGTCGAGCCGCTGGGGCTGGGCGATCCCTATGAGACGGGCACCGGCTTTCTGGTGACGCCGGTGGTGGGCTGGCTGACGGCGCCGCCGGTCGTCACCGCCTCGCCCGCCGAGGTGGCCGAGGTGTTCGAGGCGCCGTGGGACTTCCTGATGGACCCGGTGAACCATCGCCGCGACTACTACGATCAGGAGAACGGGCCGCGCCGCTGGTTCTGGGCCATGCCCTATCGCGAGCGCTACATCTGGGGCGCGACGGCCGGCATTCTGAAGGGGCTGTTCAACCGGCTGTACGGTGAAGAGGCTGCGCCGCAGCAGGCCGCCGAGGCCGACGCCAGCGAGCGCGTGGGATGAGCCGCGTCCTTGAGGAGCAGGACTGGTTGACGGCCGACGCCACCCGCGCGGTGATGGCGGCGCTGGCGGCGGCGGGCGGGGCGGATTGCGCCCGCTTCGTCGGCGGCTGCGTACGCAACGCCGTGCTGGGCGCGCCGATCGACGACGTGGACATCGCCACTGTCCTGACGCCCGAGGCGGTGGTGAAGGCGCTGAAGGCGGCGGGCCTGAAGAGCGTGCCGACCGGCATGGAGCACGGCACGGTGACGGCCATATCGGAACGCCAGCCGTTCGAGATCACCACCCTGCGCCGGGACGTGTCGACCGACGGGCGGCGCGCCACGGTCGCCTTCACCGACGACTGGGCCGAGGATGCGGCGCGGCGGGATTTCCGTCTGAACGCGCTCTATGCCGATGCGGACGGGCTGATCCTCGATCCGACGGGCGCGGGGTATGAGGACGCCCTGGCCGGACGGATCGTCTTCGTCGGCGAGCCGGAACAGCGCATCCGCGAGGACTATCTGCGCATCCTGCGTTTCTATCGTTTCTTCGCCTGGTATGGGCGCGGCGCGCCGGATGCGGCGGCGGTGTCGGCCTGCGCGGCTCTGGCCGAGGGCGTGGAGCAACTATCGGCCGAGCGGGTGTCGAAGGAACTGCTCAAACTGCTGGCCGCGCCTGATCCGCGCGCGGCGGTGCGGTTGATGGATCAGGCGGGCGTGTTGGGGCGGGTGGCGCCGCAGCCGGAAAGTCTGACGCTGTTCGAGGCGATGGTCGGGGTCAGCGCGGACCCGGTGCTGCGCCTGTCGGGGCTGTTGTCGGATGAAGCGGAGGCCGTGCGCGCAGCGGCGCTGAAGCTTCGGCTGTCGAACGCCCAGCGAGACCGACTGGTCGAGGCCGTCGCCGAACGGATCGACCCGGCGATGAGCGAGGCCGAGACGCGCGCCGCTATCTGGCGCGCCGGGCGTCAGGCGGTTGAGGATCGGCTTTATCGCGCCTGGGCGTCGGGTGCGGACGCCGGGGTGGTGCAGCGTCTGCTGGCGCTGGCGACGGCTTGGACGCCGCCGAAACTGCCGGTCGGAGGCAAGGATCTGGCGCGACTGGGCCTGTCGCCGGGGCCGGAGACGGGGCGGCTGCTCAAGGCCTTTGAAGATGGCTGGATCGCCGACGACTTCCCCGACCACGGACACGAGGCGCGGCTGAAGGCTCTTATGGCTCGGCCCGGCTGAGACGCACGATCACGGGGCGGTGGTCCGAGCCCGTCTTCTGACCCAGCCGTCGCTCGACCAGCGCCAGATCGGGCGAGCGCCAGACGTGGTCGATGGTGATGCCGAGGAAGGGGGGCAGGGCCGAGGGCCAGGTGCCGGGCCGCGCGGGGGCGGGGATCAGGCCCGTCTCGGCCTTGATCTGACGGCCGATGCGCCCGCTGGAGACGCTGTTGAAGTCGCCCGCCACGACGACCGGACCCTCCAGCCCGGCGCGCAGTCCTGCCAGCCGCTGCGCCTGGCTGATCTGGCCGTAGGGGTGCTGGAAGGGCCAGGGCCGCGTCATATGGACGGCGATCAGGCTGACCGGCCCCAGCGACGTCTCGGCCTGGGCGACCAGGGCGGCCAGGCCCTGACCGTCGGCGTCGCGCACCCGATGGAGCGGCAGGCGCGAGGCGATCACCGAACGGGCGGCGCCGCTGGGCCGGTCCTTGCGCGGCGTGCTGACCCGGTGCGGGTAGGCGCGCAGGATCGTGTCCAGTTGCGCGGCCGGGGCGTCGCCCAGTTCGATCAGCATGACCACATCGGCGTCGGCCTGTTCAATGGAGCGGGCGATGGCCGCCACATCCTGATTTCGGGCCCACAGGTTTGCGGAATAGACGGTCAGGGTTTCCGGTCCGGCGGCGCGGCCTTTCTCAGGCGTCCACTGGGGCCAGACGGCCAGAAGCAGCAGCCCCGCCACGCCCGCGCCCAGCGCCGCCATGTCCCACAGACGAAGCAGCAGGAAGAGGCCGCACAGCACGACGGTCGCGACTAGGGCGGGCGCGGTGAACTGGGTCAGCAGGTCGGGCAGGCGGTGGCCGATCCGGCTGAGGGCCGAGACGCCGACGAGGCCGGAGGGCGCCAGCAGGGCCAGGGCGGCCAGCCGCATCAGGGCCTGGGTCAGGGTCATGCTGCGACCTTTGGTGAAAATGGGCGGAAGCGTCGGTTAGCGCGCCGGCGCCGGGCCTGTCGAGCGTGGCCTCATGCGGCCGAATGCGCTGGCGCGGCGCGTGTCGATAGCGCGTTCGACGCGGCCAATCCCTGAAAATTCCCGGCTTTGGCGCTGTGTGGAGCGGATCGGCGCGCCGGGGCCCGGCGCCTGAGCAGACTGCGGTCTCAACCTTTGGAGACCGCCATGAGCGATGACGCCAGCGCGCGACTGGGCCTGCCTTATCTGGCGGCCGGACAGCTGCAGAAACACGTGACCCTGAACGAGGCCTTGACCCGTCTGGACGCCCTGATCCAGACGGCGGTGGTCAGTCGCACCACAACAGTACAGCCTGCCGACCCGGCCGAGGGCGCGCTCTATATCCTGCCGGAGGCGGCGACGGGCGCGGACTGGGCGACGCATCCGGTGGGCAGCCTGCTGCGACATGAGCGGGGCGGCTGGTTGCCGGTTCCGGCGCCGAACGGCCTGCTGGCCGTGGTGCTGGATAGCGAGGAGATGCTGGTCCGCCGCCCAGGCGTCTGGACGCCCCTGTCCTTCGGCCTGCCGCAGGAGATTCAACAGATCACCCGTCTGGGCGTGAACGCCACGGCGGACGCGACGAACGTCGTCGCCGTGCGGGCCAACAAGGCGCTGTGGACCGCGCTGGAGAGCGAGAGCGGCGGCGACGGCGATCTGCGTTTCACCTTCAACAAACAGGCGGCGGGCGACGTCCTGTCCCTGCTGTTCCAGAGCGGCTGGGGCGGGCGGGCCGAGCTGGGTCTGGTCGGCGACGACGACCTGCGGCTGAAAGTCAGTCCCGACGGCGGGGCCTGGCATGAGGCGCTGAGGGTCGACCGCAGCACGGGCCGCGCCTGGTTCGGCCAGGGCGCGACGCGGCGCGAGACGACGGTATTGACGACCTCTGGAAGCTGGACGCCGCCGTCGTGGGCGCGCTGGGTCGAGGCGGTCTGCGTCGGTGGAGGCGGCGGGGGCGGGGCCGGTCTGGCGGGAGCCTCCGGCACGGCTCGGCATGGCGGAGGCGGCGGCGGCGGCGGTGGCGTGATGTCGGCGTGCTGGCCTGCCGTGAATCTGTCGGCGGGGCTGAACATTACTGTGGGCGCGGGCGGCGCAGGCGGCGCCGCATCAGGCGCGGCGGGCGGTCAGGGCGCGGCCAGCCTGGTGAAGACCGGCGCCCAGATTCTGCTGACCGGGGAGGGCGGGCGCGGCGGCGCGGGCGGATCTGCGGCGTCGGGAGCCGGCGGCGCGGGCGGCGGCGGCCTGCCGCCTTCCAACGCAGGCGGGGCCTCTTCCGTTTCAACAGCGGGGGGCGCCGGGCAGGCGGCGGCGCGGCCCGACGGGCCGGGCGCGGGCGGCGCGGGCGGCGGCCTCAGCACGGCCAATGCGGCGCAGGCGTCCGGCGCAGGCGGCGACGGCGCCATGCTGCTTCTGAAGGCGGCGGGCGGAACGACGGAGGGGGCGGCCGGGCAAACGGCGCCCTGGCTTGATCTGCACTGGGCCGGAGGCGGCGGCGCGGGCGGCGGCGCCAGGACGTCCGGGGCCGGTCAGGCAGGCGGCGCGGGCGGACTTCATGGCGGCGGCGGCGGCGGCGGCGGCGCGGGCGTAACGGCGGCGGGCGCAGGCGGCGCAGGCGCGGGCGGCGTGGTCTGGCTGACGGCGGCGGGGTGAGCGCCATGATCCGACGCCTGCATCGCATCATCGACGCCGAAGACGCCCTGTCGCTCGGCGAACTGGAGCCGCTGCTGGACGAGGAGGCCTGGGCCGCGCCCGATCGCCTCTCGGCCGACGACTGTTTCGACCACCTGGGCGGCGACTGGCGAAGCTCGGCCGCGCCCGATGACCCGGAGGACGGGCAATGACGTCTGAACATCACGATAAACCGGCCGCGCGTCCGCAGGAGCTGGCCGAGGGCCGCTGGCTGTGGCGGCGTCTTTATGTCTATGCGGCCAGCCTGGCGCTGTGGCTGCTGTTGCGGCTGGCGGTGACGCGGGCGGCGGCGAACGACCTGCCGCGCATCGCCGAGGGGCTGATGGGGCTGATGGCGCTGATGCTGCTGCTCTATCTGGTGGCGCCCAGCGCCCAGCAGATCGTCAATCTGGCGCGACTGCGCGCGGGCGGGAAGCCATGAGCTTTCGTCTGTCGCAACGCTCGCGCGAGCAGTTGAAGGGCGTCCATCCCGATCTGGTCGCCGTGGTCGAGGCGGCCATCCTGCTGACGCCGGTGGACTTCATGATCACGGAGGGGCTGCGGACGCCCGCGCGCCAGGCGGAACTGGTGCGAGCCGGGGCCAGCCGGACGTTGAACTCGAGGCACCTGACCGGCCATGCGGTCGACGTGGCGGCCTGGGTCGACGGCGGGGTGCGCTGGGACTGGCCGCTGTATCCGCGCATCGCCGGGGCGTTCAAGGAAGCGGCTGCGGCTGCGAGCGCGCCGCTGATCTGGGGCGGAGACTGGCCGCGCCTGCGCGACGGACCGCATTTCGAACTGGATTGGAGGGCCTATCCATGATGGGCCGTTTCCTGCGGATTCTGACGCCGCTCGGCTGGTGGGCGACGATGCTGGCGGTGGGCGTGTTGTTGCTGATCGTCGGGCGGGGGTTGGGCTTGCGCTGGGATCCGCTGCACCTCCAGGCGCGTCGGTTGGAGGCGGCCCAGCAACGCCTCGATCGGGCGCAGACCGAGGCGTCCGCCCGAAGTCTGGAGGCCGCCGCACGCGCTCGCCAGCTCGAGGATCTCGACGCCTTTCACCGCAACGCCCAGGCCGTGACGCAGGCGACCGTCGCGGCTGAAACACGAGCGAGGACCGCTGATGATGCTGATACGCCCCTGGACCCTGATCGCGCTCGGCGTCTGCGCGATCATGACCGCGAACTGTGCCGCCTCGCGCCCGTCGTCGCCGGTTGCGCCGCCTCGGCTGATCCTGGCCGAGGCGGCGACGCAGCCCTGTGAACTGGCCATGCTGCCCGAGCGTCCGACGGCGGCGGATCTGGAGGCGGCCTATGTGCGGCGCGGCGCGCAGGTGGCGGCGTGCGACGCCGCCAGGCGCCTGGCTGTGGAGACGCTGAAAGCCGAACGCGATTTGATCGACGCCTGGGCGCAGGGGCGAAAGGAAGCTGGGCCGATATTGCCGGGCGACTAGGCAAAAAACGCCGAGCTGCCGAGCCGGTGGGCAAATATTGCCGGGCTTGGCGGCATGGTTTCCAAAATCTAACGCTGAAAAATCAAGGCTGTGCGTTCGAGATAGGTCTGGCGCCGCCTGGCCCGCTCCTTGCGGTCATGGCCTGCGAGCAGAAAGCTCCCGACAGCCAAAACGGCGTCGGACATCGTCGAAGACAAAGGACAGCCAAAATGGCTAACAGCATCAACACCAATGCTGGCGCTCTCATCGCCCTGCAGAATCTGAACGCGACGAATCGTGACCTGAACGTCGCGCAAAACCGCGTGAACACGGGTCTGAAGGTCTCCACGGCCAAGGACAACGGCGCCATCTTCGCCATCGCCACCGCACAGCGCGCTGAAATGGGCGCTCTAGACTCGGTGAAGCAGTCCATCCAGCGCGGTCAATCGATCGTCGACGTGGCCCTGGCCGCCGGCGAGACCATCACTAAGGCCCTGGAAGAACAAAAGAGCCTGGCGGTCGCCATCGCCTCTTCGACCGGCGCGGCTCAAACGGCCTACCTGGCCGACTACAACGCCCTGGGCGGTGAAATCACCAAGGCCCTGGCCGGCGCGACCTTCGACGGCGTGAACCTGTTCTCCAACACCACGCAGCAGTCGGTTCTGACCAGCACCTCGGGCGCGACGCAGGACATCGGCACGGGCGCGGCGATCACCGTCGCCACCACGGCTACGCTGACGGCTCCGGCCGACGCCACGGCCGCGCAAGCCGCGATCACGGCCGTCGACACCGCCATCAGCGGCTTCACCGCCGAACTCGGCAAGCTGGGCACCCAGTCGAAGTCGATGGAGCGTCAACTGACCTTCGTCAGCAAGATGCAGGACTCGCTTGAAGTCGGCATCGGCAACCTGGTCGACGCCGACCTGGCCAAGGAAAGCGCCCGCCTGACGGCTCTGCAGACCAAGCAGCAGCTGGGCGTGCAGGCGCTGTCGATCGCGAACCAGTCCAGCTCGATCCTGCTGGGCCTGTTCCGCTAACGCTGAAGGCGGCGGTTGAAGCCGCCGCCTGACCACCTCTCGCTACCGAGCAGAATGCTCACCGACGCCAAAACGGCGTCGGCCATCGTCTGAAGACAAAGGACAGCCAAAATGGCTAACAGCATCAACACCAATGCGGGCGCGCTCATCGCCCTGCAAAACCTGAACGCGACGAACCGCGACCTCAACGTCACGCAAAACCGCGTCAACACCGGCCTGAAGGTCTCTACGGCCAAGGACAACGGCGCCATCTTCGCCATCGCCACGTCGCAGCGCGCTGAAATGGGCGCTCTGGACTCGGTGAAGCAGTCGATCCAGCGCGGTCAGTCGATCGTCGACGTGGCTCTGGCCGCCGGCGAGATCGTCACCAAGGCTCTGGAAGAACAGAAGGGTCTGGCGGTCGCCATCGCTTCGTCGACCGGCGACGCCCAAACGGCCTATCTGGCTGACTTCAACGCCCTGGGCAATGAAATCACCAAGGCTCTGGGCGGCGCCAGCTTCGACGGCGTGAACCTGTTCAAGGCCAACGCCGCGGCTGTCGACGTCCGCACCGGCACGGGCGCGGGCGACACCTTCACCGTGAAGGCGATCGCCGGCGCTGACACCGCCGTCGCCACCGCCGGCGGCGCGGCGACCGTGGCCACCGCCACGACCGCTGCGGTCGAGGGCGCCATCACGGCCTTCACCGCCGTGTTGGGCGACCTGGGCACCAAGTCCAAGTCGATGGATCGCCAGCTGACCTTCGTCAGCAAGATGCAGGACTCGCTTGAAGTCGGCATCGGCAACCTGGTCGACGCCGACCTGGCCAAGGAAAGCGCCCGCCTGACGGCTCTGCAGACCAAGCAGCAGCTGGGCGTGCAGGCGCTGTCGATCGCGAACCAGTCCAGCTCGATCCTGCTGGGTCTGTTCCGCTAATCCGACGCGGTTAGGGAAGGGGCGGGCCGCGGGGTTCGCCCCTTTCTCGCGTCGTTTGAGACGGGAGGCGCGGCAGGTCCGCGCAGAGGGATATGGCTGACAATGTCGCAGGAGTTTCCAGCGTAACCTATCTGGACCGCGAGCCGCAGGGCGCCGTGGTCGAGACGAAACCCGCTGTTCAGGCGTTGCAGGGCGCAGCCGATGACGCCGGCCGCTACCGGTTGACGATCGAGCGCGAGTCGACGGGCTATGTCTACAAGACCCTGGATCGCGTGACGGGAGAGGTGATCCGCCAGTTTCCCCGCGAGGAAGTGCTGAAACTGCGCCAGAGCCCAGCCTACGACGTCGGGAAGATCATTAAGACCGAAGCCTGATCCGTGCGTCCTAAGCAATGAAACGCCCCTCGGCATGGCCGGGCGGCGTTAACAGGCGTTGCGACGGCGTTAACCATACGCTCAGGAATCAGCGTCATTAATGCTCGCCAGAATCGGATCTGAGGCGAGAAAGCCATGAGCAACAGCGTAATCACCAATGCGTCGGCGCTTGTCGCGCTTCAGAACCTGAACGCCACCAACTCCAAGCTGGCGGCGACTCAGAGCCGGGTGAACACGGGCCTGAAGGTGCAGGGCGCCAAGGACAACGCCGCGACCTGGGCCATCGCCCAGAACCAGCGCGCCGACATGAGCGCGCTCGAATCGGTCAAGACCAGCCTCAACCGCGCCACCTCCTTGGCGGACGTCGCCCTGGCCGCAGGGCAGCAGATTTCCGATATCCTGGTCGAGTTGCGCCAGAAGGCGACCGCCGCGGCCGATCCTTCGGCGTCGGCGGCGACGCGCAAGGCCTATGACGATGAGTTTCAGGCTCTGCTGACATCGCTGGGATCGTTTGCGGCCAACGCTTCTTTTGACGGCGAGAACATTCTCGACGGCAGCTCGACCACGGCGCTGGATTTCCTCGCCAACGCCGACGCCTCTGAAACGATTTCGATGAATCGTCAGAATCTGACTCTGGCCGGGCTCTCGTTGACCGGGCTGGACCTGACGACCGAAACCAATGCAACCGCTGGCCTGACGGCCATCGAGGCGGCCTTGACCGACGCCAACGCCAAGCTCGCCGAGCTGGGCGCTCAATCCAAGCAGATCGAGAAGCACACCCAGTTCGTCACCAAGCTGATGGATTCGCTGGAAGTCGGCGTCGGCAACCTGGTCGATGCGGACATGGCGCGCGAAAGCGCGCGACTGCAGGCCCTGCAGGTTCAGCAGCAACTGGGCGCTCAGGCGCTGTCGATCGCCAACCAGGCGCCGCAGATCATCCTGTCGCTGTTCAAGGGCTGATCGCGGCCCTAGCCCAGCCGTCGCTGCGCGCCGTGTCCTAGCGACAGGGGAGGCGGCCGACGGCGGGTCGGTCGAGGGATCAGGCCGTAGAGGCTCATCAGCCTCATCAATATCCAGCGCACGCGTGACATGGGCAGTCTCACCTCGGCTGTGGCGAGGCGAAAACGGCGGTGTTCGGCGCGCGGTTCCTGGCGACTGTTAAACAGTTCGTTACCGTGGCGGGCGATGCTGACGGGCGGAGGTTTGCTTGGCGGCCATCAACAACAGTTATCTGCTGGGTCTTTTCGGCGCCGGAGCGGGTCTCGGCGGCCTGCCTTCGGCCGCGCCTGCGGCCAAACCCAAGACCCAGCCGACGGCGCCCTGGAGCCTGGACGCCAAGGAGAAGCCGAGCCAATCGGAACTGCTGCGCTCGGCGCTGAGCGGACGCAAGCTCGTCAACGAAGAAAACGCGGTGCTCGACGTCAAGGGCGCCTCTTCGAGCGACTATCGCAAGATCTTCGCCCTGTATCAGGGGCTGACGATGCTGGAGGCCCTGACCACGCGGGCGGGCGAGCGCAACGTGGGACGATTGGAGTCCGATCAGTTGTCTCGGCGCTTCGCCTCGGGCATGGCGGAAGTGACGGACTTTCTGGCCTCGGCCCAGTTCGACGGCGTGCGGATCGTTCAGGGCGTTTCGGCTTCGCAGAGCCAGTCGACGGCGGCCGTGGCCCGCGACAGCTCCAAATATCTGACCGGCCCGATTCATGACGGCGCCCTGACCGACGAGGTCGCCGCCTTCCAGGGCGATGTGCGTTTCGGCGTGACGGCGAAGACGATCGCGGGCAGCCAGACGGTCGCCATCGACCTGGCCGAGATGGGGTCGACCCCGCGCACGATGGATGCGGTGCTGGAGCACATCAACGGCAAGCTGGAGGCGGCGGGCGTGCAGACCCGCATTCATCGCCAGATGATCGAGGCCGAGCCGCGGACCGTGAAGGTCGGCGACAAGACCATCACCTTGCCCGCCGGGCCGACGCGCTGGGGACTGACGGTCAGCGGAACCTCGGCGGAGACGATCAGCTTCGTTCCCGCAGAGGCGCGGGATTCGATCCAGGTGGTGCAGGGCGTCGGGACCAAGGGCGGTCACGAAGTGCTGAAGTTCGACCCGGACGGCAATCCGGTCGCCGGCGCGGGCGGCGAGAGCTTCTGGGTCGAGGGCCGCAGCGGCGTCTCCACCCTGCCGGACGGCGTAGAGACGGTGCGCGCCAGCGCTGCGGGGCCGGACGGCTCCATGTGGATCGTGGCCGACGTCAGCGCCGGTTCTTCCACGCAGCCGATCAAGGGCCAGGCCGACGTCGTCCTGATGAAGCTGGATTCGGCGGGCAATGTGGTGGTCAGCCGGGCTTTGGGCGCGGCCTCCAAGGCCAGCGGCTACGCCATCGCCGTGGATGCGGACGGGCGGGTGGCCGTGGCCGGATCCGTCGTCGGCGCCCTGGTTCCGGGGGAGGCCGGCGCCTCGGCCACGACGGCGGACAGCTTCGTCACCGTCTTTGACGCTGACGGCCGCGAGCAATGGACCCAGAGGCGCGGCGCCCGGGCCGAGGACGAGGCGACGGCCGTCTCCTTCGGCGCGGACGGTCGGGTCTATGTGGCGGGACGGGCCAAATCGGCCATGCCGGGCGCGCTGGCCGTGGGCGGCTGGGACGGCTACGTCCAGGCCTTCAGCGAAAGCCAGATCCACAGCCTGGCGCCGATCAAGGCGACCGCGACGGGCGCGGCCCAGTTCGGCACGGCGGGAGACGACAACGTCCAGGCCATGACCGTCGGCGGCGACAATCTCTATACGGCGGGGGTCGAGAACGGCGCCTTCGTGCTGCGTCACTTCCGCGTCGGTCCGACGGGGGCGCCTGAGTTGCTGAGCGTGCGGAGCCTGGGCGCGTCCTCGGGCGGCGAGATCGCCGGTCTGGCGGTGGCGAACGGGCGGCTGATCGTGTCGGGGGCGACGGGCAACGGCGCCCTGAACGCGGGTCAGGTCGCCAACGCCCACGCGGGCGGGCAGGACGCCTTCGTCGCCACGTTGTCCACGGACCTGACCGCCTCGGGCGCCGATCGGCTGACCTATTACGGCGGGGAGGGCGACGACACGGCCGCCGACGTCAAGGTGCACGACGGCAAGGTCTGGCTCACGGGCGTTTCGGACCGCCCTGTCGGCGCCAAGAAGGACGACCCCACGCGCGGCTATCTGGCGCGGCTGGACGCTCAGACCGGCCAGGTGGAATGGAGCCAGAACTGGACGGCGGCCGAAGGACAGGCCAAGCCGCTGGCCCTGACGGTTTCGTCCGGCGGCGCCAGCGTTCTGGACCGGCTGGGCCTGCCGCAGGGCGAGATCGATCAGAGCGATTCCAAGGCCCTGGTGGACGCCACCGCCGTGCGCGCCGGCGATCGCTTCTATGTGCAGAACCCCGCGACCGGGCGGCAGACGGCCGTGACCATCGAGGCGAAGGACACGCTACAGTCCCTGGCGCGCAAGATCGAACTGGCCTCGGGCCGCCATCTCAAGGTCACGATCAAGACGGACCGGGACTATCTGACGGGCATGGACGGCGACACGCGCGTGACCAGCGGCGGCGTCCAGCGTCTGTCGATCACCAGCGCCGACGGGCGGGCCGGCGCCGTGCTGATCCCCGGCGAAGGGGGGCGCGACGCCCTGGCGGGGCTGGGCCTGACGCCCGGCTTCATCGGCAAGTCGGCGGACGACAAGAAGAAGACCTTCGGGGTCAACCTGTCGCCGTTGCTCAACCTGTCCGGCGCCGAGGCCATCGCCAAGTCCAAGGATCAGGTGCAACTGGCGATCAAGGCCATGCGCGACGCCTATCGCGCCCTGTCGCCCGAAGCGTCCAAGCCGCCGGTCACGGGGCAGGCGCCAGCCTATCTGCAGGCTCAACTGGCCAACTATCAGGCTGCATTGGCGCGACTCACAGGCTAAGCTGGGGTGAACGGCGCTTTCGGTTGACGGCCGTGGGGCGGACGGGGTTAGTGGGGCCTTCGTTAGCGTTGAGAGCTGCATGGCCCTTTCCAAAGACAATCGCACGGTCCTGATCGTCGGCGCCGGCCTGGCCGTCGTCGGCGCGGTGGCGGCCGCCCTGGTGTTCAGCGGCGGGCGCGACGGACCTGTCGAGGCGCCGCCGGCGTCCAAGGGCGGACTGACCATCGACGTCGCCGAGGCCCCGACCCTGGAGCCGACGCGCGAGCTGCGTTGCTTCGTCAACGGACAGTTCGTCGGCCTGGCCACCCTGGCCGATTGCGCCCAGAAGAACGGCGTGGCCACCAGCGCCCTGGATGTCGGCCTGGATTCGACCGGCTCCCTGGTCGCAGCGCCGACCGCCTCCTTCGCGCCCCCGCCTGAAGCGCCCGTAGTGACGATGGCCGAGGCCGCGCCTGCGGGGCAGCCCAGCGCCGCCGACGCCGCACGCCCTGCGGCCGCCGCATCGGGCACGGCCTGTCTGCGCCACACGGGCTCTGAATGGCGGCAGGTGTCGGGCAATATGAGCCTGGGCGCCTGCGTTCAGGCCCTCTACGCCGGAACCTGCGTGCGACCGGGCGACGCCCAGTACGGCCGCTGGGGCGACACTACCCTGCGTCTGGTGCCGCGCCGCGTCGAGCAGTCCAGCGACAACAACCGCTTCCGCACCCTGGCCCAGCAGGACCGCAACTGTCAGTTCCCGGAGCTGTGACGAAGGTGCGTGTTCTGACCTCTGGATTGGCCGTCGTGCTCGGCTCGGCCGCCCTGGCGGCCTGCGGCGCGCCTCAGCTCAAGGCGCCGACCGACAAGGGCGTCTGCTATCACGTCGGCGAACTGGCCAGCGACGCGCCCCGCTTCAACGTGGTGGCGCGCGATCAGCCGCAGATCGAGTTCTGCGCCGCGCGACTGGAAGAGATGCGCCTGAAATTCCTGAGCCTGGGCGGCAGCAACAATGAGATGGTCGGCGCCTATCAGGGCCAGTTCATCTTCATCGACCGCACGGGCGTCAAATTCAGCAAGAGCCTGGACGGCGCGCGGTTCTTCGCCCTGGCGCGGACCGGCGACGGCCGTCTGGCCATTCCGGGGGCCATCCAGCGCCGGATCGACGGGCGCCCCGTGGCGGTGGCGCCCAACTAATCCACCCTGAATGGGGTGAACGAAACTAGAACATTTCGTCCGTTTCGGTTAAGGAGCGGACGACAAGACGAATAAAAGGACATCGGTCATGGCGGGCAGCGTCAACAAGGTCATTCTGGTCGGCAACCTGGGTCGCGACCCGGAAATCCGCTCGCTGAACAACGGCGATCGCGTCGCCAACCTGCGTATCGCCACCTCGGAAACCTGGCGCGACAAGGCCACGGGCGAGCGCAAGGAAAAGACCGAGTGGCACTCGGTCGTCATCTTCAACGACAACATCGTCAAGGTGGCCGAGAACTATCTGAAGAAGGGCTCGACCGTTTACGTCGAAGGCTCGCTGCAGACCCGCAAATGGACCGATCAGCAGGGCGTCGAGAAGTACTCGACCGAGATCGTCATTCAGCGTTTCAACGGCCAGCTGACCATGCTGGGCGGCCGCGGCGACAGCCAGGGCGGCGGCGGTGATCGCGGCGGCTACGGCGGCGGCGGTCGCGACGACGACTATTCCTCGGGCTTCTCGACGGGCGGCGCCAACAAGCCCTCGGGTCCGAAGGAAAGCTACGACCTGAACGACGACATTCCGTTCTAAGCCCGACGCGAAAGGGCGCGGCGTGGGGCTGGGGGCTTACAGCTATCGCGACGATCCGGCGGTGCCGTCCTTTCCGGACGACCGGCCGCTGGTCCTGTTCGACGGCGACTGCGCCCTGTGCTCCCATTCCGCGCGGACCCTGCTGAAGCACGGGCCACGGTTTCGCTTGGCTGCGACGCAGTCGGAGCTGGGGCGGGCCTTGCTGCGGCACTACGGCCTGTCGCCGGATGACCCCTCGACCATGCTGGTGATCGAGGACGGGCGCGCCATCGGCCGCTCGAACGGGGTGCTGCATCTGGCGGCGTCCCTGCCGTTTCCCTATCGACTGGCGACGGCGGGGCGCTTGATCCCCCGGCCGGTGCGAGACGCGGTCTATGGCTGGGTCGCCCGGCATCGGCGGCGCTTTCCCGGCCAGGCCTGGTGCGCCATGCCGCCCGAAGGCGTGGACATGTCGGATCGAGTGCTGGGGTGAGGTCATTATGAGCGGGCGTGTTCTGGTTCTGGGGGCCAACGGCTTCATCGGCTCTCATCTGGCGGCCGCCCTGTCGATTACGGGCTGGACGGTCCGGGCTGGAGCGCGCAGGCTAGACGAGGCGGCGCGCCGCGCGCCGGCTTTCGAGTGGGTTCAAGCTGACTTCGCCCACCTGACATCCAAAGAGGCCTGGGCGCCTCTGTTGGATGGCGTGGACGCCGTGGTGAACTGCGTCGGGGTGTTGCAGGATGGGGCGGGCGACAGCACGGCGCTGGCCCATGTCGAGGGACCGCGCGCGCTCATTCAGGCTTGCGAGCAGGCGGGCGTGCGTCGTCTGGTCCATATTTCCGCCGTGGGCGCCGATGATGCGGCGGGCACGGCCTATGCCCGCACCAAGGCCAAGACGGAACGGCTGGTGCGGGCCGCCGATCTGGACTGGCTGATCCTGCGCCCGTCGCTGGTGGTGGACCGGGCGGCGTTCGGCGGGACTGGCCTGATCCGGGCGCTGGCGGTCTTTCCCCTGTTCAGCCCGGTGGTTGGCGGCGATCAGGTCTTCCGCCCTATTGCCCTGTCCGATCTGGGCGAGGCGGTCGTAGCGGCGCTGAAGCCTGGCGCGCCGGTGCATGAGACGTTCGACATGCCGGGGCCCGAGGCGGTCAGCATGATCGAGACGGTCCGGCTTTATCGCGGCTGGCTGGGCCTTTCGCCCGCGCCGGTCGTGCGGATTCCGCGCGCCCTGGCCGCGCCGGCGCTGATGATCGGCGACCTGTTGGGGCGGCTGGGCTGGTCCTCGCCGATCCGCAGCACGGCCATACGCCAGATGGATCACGACGTGTCCGGCGTCGACAGCGGTTGGGCTGAGCGTCTGGGCGTCCGGGCGCGGGGTTTCCGCCGTTTTCTGGCCGAAACGCCGGCCTCGGTTCAGGATGTGTGGCACGCACGGCTGTGGTTCGTGCGGCCGGTCTCCATCCTGACGCTGGGCCTGTTCTGGCTGATCACCGGCCTGATCAGCTTCGGGCCGGGCTGGAGCGGGGCGATCGCCGTCCTTCACGAAGGGGGCTTCGGCCGCTGGGCCGGGCCGATCGCCTGGTGGGGGGCGCTGCTGGACGTGGTGCTGGGGCTGGCGCTGTTCGTGCGGCCGTGGACGGCGCGCGTGGCGATCCTGATGTGTCTGGCCACGGTCGGCTATCTGATCGCCGGGACGCTCAGCCTGCCGCACTACTGGATCGACCCGCTGGGGCCGTGGCTCAAGGTGCTGCCGATGATGGCCCTGTGCCTGTTCGTGGCGGCGACGGACGCGAGGCGGTGATGCTGTATCTGATCCTGAAGATCATCCACATCCTGTCGGGGGCGGTGCTGTTCGGCACGGGGGCGGGCATCGCCTTCTTCATGCTGCGCGCCCACATGAGCCGCAACGTCGCGACCATCGCGGCGGTCGGCAAGATCGTGGTGCTGGCCGATTTCGTCTTCACCGCCAGCGCCGTGGTGGTCCAGCCGCTCAGCGGGCTGGGCCTGATTCACCTGCAGGGATACGCTCTGACCGAGCCGTGGCTGCTAGCAGCCTACGCCCTCTATGTGTTGATCGGGGCCTGCTGGCTGCCGGTGGTGTGGATGCAGATGAGGATGGCGCGTCTGGCCCAGACGGCGGCGGAGGCAGGGGAGGCCCTGCCGCAGACCTATCACCACCTGTTCCGGGGCTGGTTCATCCTGGGGTGGCCCGCCTTTGCAGGCGTAATCGGCATCTATTGGCTGATGGTGGCCAAGCCGGTCTTCTAGCGCACGAAGCGGCCCTTCTCGGCGGTTTCGGTCAGGGCCTGGCGGACGGCGGCGGTCAGTTCGTCCATGGTCTGCACCTGGCGCACGCCATAGGCGCGGGCGGTGATGTCGACGTTGCCCTTGCGCCAGAAGCCTTCGGGGGCCAGCACGATCAGCTTTCCGCCGCGCGCATGCAGGCCCATTTCCAGCAGGCTGATCGGGCTTTGCGTGCCCGGCGCGAAATACATGACGATGACGTCGGCGCTTTCCAGGGCGGCCAGCTCCCACTCGACCTGGCGGCGGAACTCGGGCTCGTCCGCCTCGGGGCGCCAGGCGGGGTTCCAGTCGGGGCGGCGGGGGTTCAGCACGGTGACGTCCATGTCGCCCAGGGCCTGCGTCAGCGCCGCCTGCCAGTCCGGCGCGCCGCCCATGTCGATGCTGCCGCCCAGGAAGACGCGCGGCCGAGCGTCGTCGATCGGCAGAGGCTGGGGCGAGACGACGACCGTCGGCTTGGCCACGGCGGGCGCGGCGGCGACGCAGGCGGTCAGGACAGCGAGAGCGGACAGCAGCGCAGAGGTTTTCATCGCGTCTCTATAGCCGGTTCGCACGGGCGGAGCAGGGGGCGCGGACGGGTAACCTGCGGTCATGCTTCGTGAGAGGCCAATCGTCGCGCCCTGTGGCAAGCATGGGGGCGTGTCCAGTTCCTCCTCCTCCCCGCACGCGCTGACGCCGCTCGAGATCGCCGCCATCGTGGCCGTTCTGGTCATCTGGGGGGTGAACAACGCCGCCGCCAAGGTCGCCACCGAGGTGCTGCCGCCGCTGATGACGGGGGCGCTGCGCTTCGCCATCGCCGCCGCCTGCCTGGTCTGGTTCGTGCGGCCGCCGTTTCCGAACTGGAAGAGCCTGCTCATCATCGCCGTGGTGGGCGGGCCGATCCACTACGGTCTGATCTACCTGGCCTTCTGGCTGGCCCATGACGTCAGCCCGGTGACGGTGGCGACCCAGCTGTGGATTCCGCTGACGTCCCTGTTCGCCTTCCTGTTGCTGGGCGAGCGGATCAGTCGGATGGCGACCGTCGGCCTGGTGATCGCCTTCATGGGCGTGGCCTGGATGACGCTGGACCCCCACGCCTTGCAGGACTGGAAGGCTATTCTGGTCGGGGCGCTGGGCGCCTCGGCCTGGGCGCTGACGACGGTGATCGCGCGCCGCACCACCTCTATCCCGCCGCTGAAGATGCAGGGACTGCTGGCGCTGATGGCCTTGCCGGCTCTGACGCTGGGTTCGGCCCTGTTCGAGACGGGGCAGTGGGAGGCGGCCAAGGCGGCGACGCCGCTGGTGTGGGGCACCCTGATTTGGGCGGGGGTGATTTCGTCCGTGTTCGCGACCAGTTTGATGTTCTGGCTGGTGCAGAGGCGCGAGGCCGGGCGGGTGACGCCCTATCTGCTGGGCTCGCCCCTGGTGTCGATCCTGATCGGCGGCCTGTTCATGGGCGATGTGCTGACGCCGCAGATCCTGACGGGCGTGGCGATCGCCCTGGCGGGCGTGGTGACGGTGGCCCTGGGGGAGCGCGGCTTGCGCGCCGGCGCTCCCGCCAAGGTTTAGGCGGCCTACTGCGCCTTGATGACGGCGCAGGCCACGCGGTCGCCCGCGCCGCCGATCGGCTGGCTGGAGTGATCGTCGGCGTTGGCGTGGATCACCAGGGCCGAGCCGTCGGCGTCCAGAAGCCACTGGCCGGGGCCGTTCTGCGACAGGCGGGCGTGGCTGGTGAAGACCTCGGCGTTCACGGCGCCGGCGGCGTCGGCGAAGACGTTGGGCAGGTCGCCGTCATCGGGGCCCTCGGCGTTCAGCAGGCCGTGGGGCTTCTTGGGGTCGCCGTGGTTGATGTGAGCGCCGGCCGAGGTGAAGGGCGCCTCGCACTGGCCCGTGGCGTGGATGTGGATGCCGTGCCAGCCGGGCGCCAGGCCCGTGGCCTCGACCTTGATCAGCAGGCCGGTCGAGCCCTGCGTCAGGGTGGCCTTGCCGATGTCGGCGCCCTGGCCGTTGATGATGGCGACCTGAGAGGTCTGGCCCGGCGTGGCGCGCATCATGGCCATGTGGGCGGCGTGCTGATCCGGCGTATGGCCTGCATGGCCCGCATGTTGTTGAGCCGACGCGGCGCCCGCGGCTAGGGCGATCGCCAGAACGCCGGGCGCGATGAAGGCGGTTGGTGTCAAGCGCATGAATTTCCTGTCCTTTTACACGCGGGGATTTCAGCGGCGTTTCTTTGCCACCACGGCCCCCTGATGATAGAAACCTGAATAGCGGATCACGTTCCGATTCCGGCCATCTAAAGCCTGATTTCCTTGACCGACGACAGCTACCAAAACGCCGCCCCCATGGTGCCGGGCGATATTTCGACCATCACCATCGAGGATGAGCTGAAACGCTCCTATCTCGACTACGCCATGAGCGTGATCGTCAGCCGGGCCCTGCCGGACGCGCGCGACGGTCTGAAGCCGGTGCATCGTCGCATCCTCTATTCGATGCACGATCTGAACATGACGCCGGAGCGCGCCTATTCGAAGTGCGCCCGCGTGGTCGGCGACGTGCTGGGCCGGTTCCACCCGCACGGCGACGCCTCGGTCTACATGGCCCTGGTCCGCATGGCTCAGGACTTCTCTATGGGGCTGATGCTGGTCGACGGCCAGGGCAACTTCGGCTCGGTCGACGGCGATATGCCGGCCTCCATGCGTTACACCGAGGCCAAGATGGCCCCGGCCGCCGTGGCCCTGCTGACCGACATCGACAAGGACACCGTCGATTTCCAGCCGAACTACGACGAGAAGGAGCTGGAGCCTGTCGTCCTGCCGGCGCGGATTCCGAACCTGCTGGTCAACGGCGCGGGCGGCATCGCCGTCGGCATGGCGACCAACATCCCGCCGCACAACCTGCGTGAAGTGATCGACGCCGCGGTCGCCCTGCTGGACAACCCCGACGTGTCGGACGACGCCCTGCTGGATATCGTGCCGGGACCGGACTTCCCTACGGGCGGCGAGATCATGGGCCGCACGGCCCCGCGCAACGCCCTGCGCGACGGTCGCGGCTCGGTCATCGTGCGCGGCAAGGCGTCGATTGAAGAGATCCGCAAGGATCGCGACGCCATCATCATCACCGAACTGCCGTTCCAGGTGAACAAGCAGACCCTGATCGAGCGCATCGCCGAAATGGTGCGCGAGAAGCGTCTGGAAGGCATCGCCGACGTTCGCGATGAGTCCGACCGCCTGGGCATGCGCATTGTCATCGAGCTGAAGCGCGACGCTTCGGGCGATGTGATCCTGAACCAGCTGTATCGCTATACGGCGCTGCAATCCTCGTTCGGCGTCAACATGCTGGCGCTGAACCACGGCCGTCCCGAGCAGATGGGCCTGCGCAAGCTGCTGGAGCTCTTCCTCGACTTCCGCGAGGAGGTGGTGGTCCGCCGGGTCAAGTTCGAACTGGCCAAGGCCCGCGATCGCGGCCACGTCCTGGTCGGTCTGGCTGTCGCCGTCGCCAATATCGACGAGGTGATCCACATCATCCGCAGCTCGGCCGACCCGGCCGAGGCGCGCGAGCGGCTGCAGGCCAAGGCCTGGCCGGTCGGGGACATGATGGCCCTGGTCGAGCTGATCGCGGACCCGCGCACCGTCCTGGTCGAAGGCGACAAGATCCGCCTGACCGACGAACAGGCCCGCGCCATCCTGGCCCTGACGCTGTCGCGTCTGACGGGCCTGGGCCGCGACGACATCTTCGGCGAGGCGCGCGCCCTGGCCGACACCATCCAGGGCCACCTGGCCATCCTGTCGGATCGCAAGAACGTCCTGGCCATCATCCGCGAAGACCTGCTGCTGGTGAAGGATCAGTTCGGCGTCGATCGCCGCACCCTCATCGGCGAAGGCGACGCCGAGATGGAGGACGAAGACCTGATCCCGCGCGAGGACATGGTCGTGACCGTGACCCACTCGGGCTACGTCAAGCGCGTGGCGCTGAACGCCTATCGGACCCAGCATCGTGGCGGCAAGGGCCGCAGCGGCATGGCGATGAAGGATGAGGACGTCGTCACCAGCGTCTTCAGCGCCTCGACCCACACGCCGGTCCTGTTCTTCGCCACCAACGGCAAGGCCTATAAGCTGAAGACCTGGCGCCTGCCGCTGGGCAATCCGCAGTCGCGCGGCAAGGCCTTCGTCAACCTGCTCCCGATCGAGCCGGGCGACAGCATCATGAACGTGCTGCCCCTGCCGGAAGACGAAACGACCTGGGGCGACTACGACATCATGTTCGCCACCCAGTCGGGCGACGTGCGACGCAACAAGCTCAGCGACTTCGCCACGGTGAACCGCGCGGGCAAGATCGCCATGAAGCTGGAAGACGGCGACGGCATGGTCGGCGTCGGCCTGTGCACGGCCGAGGACGACGTGCTGCTGACGACCGCCCTGGGCCGGGCCATCCGCTTCAAGGCCGACGACGTGCGCGTGTTCAAGGGCCGCGACTCCACCGGCGTGCGGGGCATCCGCCTGCAGGACGGCGATACGGTCATCTCCATGGCCATCCTGGGCCGTGTGGACGCGACGCCGGAAGAGCGCGCCGCCTATGTCAAACACGCCAACGCCATGCGTAAGGCGCTGGCTGGCGCGGACGCGGAAGAGGATGTCGTTACGGTCGAGGCGGACGATGAAGAGGCCGGCGACGCCGCCCTGTCCGTCGAGCGCATCGCGGAACTGGGCGCGGCCGAGCAGTTCATCCTGACGGTCACGGAAACCGGTTTCGGCAAGCGGTCCTCGGCCTATGAGTACCGCCGCACGGGTCGCGGCGGGCAGGGGCTGACGGCGCACGGTCTGGGCGGTCGCGCGGGCACGCGCCTGGCCGCCGCCTTCCCGGTCGAGGAGTCGGACGATCTGATGCTGGTCACGGACGGCGGCCAGATGATCCGCACCCCGGTCGGACAGGTCCGCATCGTCGGCCGCTCCAGCCAGGGCGTGACCATCTTCCGCACCGGCAAGGACGAGAAGGTCGTCTCGGTCGAGCGTCTGGCCGATTCCGGCGGCGACGATGAAGACGGCGACGTCAACGAGACGTCGACCGACGAGGGCGGCGAGGCCTGATCCTGCATGGCCGTCGCTCCTGAACTCTGGATCGACGGCCGACCTGCCGGGGTTGAGGATCTGGGCCGCCAGGCCTTGTTCAACTACGGCGCCCTGACCTCTTTCCGCGTGGAGGGGGGCGGGGTAAGCGGGCTGGATCGGCATCTGGACCGTCTCAACCGTTCGGCGATCGAACTGTTCGGTGAAGCTGTCGCCGAAGATCGCCTGCGCGATCAGATGCGGACGGCGCTGGCCGGGCGGGACGAGGCCTGGCTGCGCGTCAGCCTGTTTTCCAGTGAACTCTCCCTGCGCCAGCCGGACTGGATCGGCGCGCCGCAGGTGATGATCAGCGTCTCGGCCCCGCCGTCGCCCTTGCCGCACGGGGTGCGTCTGCAAAGCCAGGCCTATGCCCGCGAGGCGCCGCATCTGAAGCACGTCGCCACGATGGGCCTGTTGCGGGCGCGGCGCATGGCGCGGCTGGCGGGTTTCGACGACGCCCTGTTCACCGACGCCGAGGGCCGGATTTCCGAGGGCTCGCTGTGGAATGTCGGCTTCATCGAGGGCGAGGCGGTGGTCTGGCCCGAGGCGCCCATGCTGGACGGGGTGGCGCAGGCCCTGATCCGCGAGGCGCTGGAGCGCGCCGGATCGCCGCAGCGGACCGAGGTCGTGCGCCTGTCGGACCTGCCCCGGTTTGACGGCGCCTTCCTGTGCAACAGCGCCACGCCCGCGGCGGAAATCGCGGCTGTCGACGGCCATGTCTTCGCCGGCGCGACGGATGCGGTGCAGCAGATAGACGCCCTTTGGCGATCACAGCCGCGTCAGAAAATCTAGGCCGTTCATTTCGCACCTGCTAAACGGGCCCAAACGATGGGGAGGCCGCCGGCCATGCGTATCGGACTTTATCCGGGCACCTTCGATCCGGTCACCAACGGTCATCTCGATATCATCGGGCGGGCGGTCAAGCTGGTGGACCGGCTAGTCATCGGCGTCGCCAAGAACGACGACAAGGGCCCGCTGTTCTCGACCGCCGAGCGGGTCGAGATGCTCAAGGCCGAGGTGGCGCGCTTCAACGCCGACATTGAGGTGCGGCCCTTTTCCAGCCTGCTGATGCATTTCGCCGAGGAACTGGACGCCAGCGTCATCATACGCGGTCTGCGCGCCGTCGCCGATTTCGAGTATGAGTTCCAGATGACGGCGATGAATCAGCGCCTCAACAGCGACATTGAGACGGTGTTCCTGATGGCCGATCCGCGGCATCAGGCCATCGCTTCGCGACTGGTGAAGGAAATCGCCCGGCTGGACGGCCGGATCGACAGCTTCGTCAGCCCGGCGGTCGCTGCGAGCGTGTTGGCCAAGGTCAAGAAGGGTTGAGGTCGGGTTTGAAGATCAAGTCTGTGATGGCGCTGGCGGCGGGTATGGCCCTGCTGGCCGGTGGAGCGATGGCCCAGTCGGGCGCTCAGTCGGGCGATTGGCGCACTGTGGCGCCCGAGAACCTGTGGGTGATCGACACGGCCAAGGGCCGCATCCTGGTCGAACTGGAGCCGCGCGCGGCGCCGAACCATGTTGAGCGCATCCGCACCCTGACCAATCAGGGCTTCTATGACGGGCTGAAATTCCACCGCGTCATTCCGAACTTCATGGCCCAGACCGGCGACCCTCAGGGCACCGGCGCGGGCGGCAGCGAACTGCCGGACCTGAAGGGCGAGTTCACCTTCCGTCGCGGCCGCGACAGCGGCTTCGCCCCGGTTGAGAACAGCGGGCCGGGCCTGCGCGGCATCATGGGCTCCATCCCGGTGGTGACGCAGCCCGACGCCCAGATGTTCGTCACGGCGGACTTCAAGACCTCGGCCCAGGGGCTGTTCTGCCCCGGCGTGGCGGGCATGGCGCGCGCCGGCTCGCCTGACAGCGCCAACAGCCAATTCTATCTGATGATGGGCCAGAACGACAATCTGAACGGCGCCTACACGGTCTTCGGCCGGGTGGTGCAGGGCCTGGACGTGGTCAAGGCGCTCAAGGCGGGCAACGACGCCAACGACGGGGCCGTCGGTCCCGACGCCGACGTCATGACGCGGGCGCGTCTGGCCTCGTCCATGCCGGAGGCCGAGCGGCCGACGATCCGCGTGGCCGTGCCGGGCTCTGCGCCGTTCAACGCCGCCGTCGAGGCGGCGCGGGCTGAGAAGGGCGCGTCCTTCGGCATCTGCGACGTCCAGCCGCCGGTTCAGGGCGGCTGAAAGCGAACATCCACGCCAGGGGAGGGGCGCGGAACATGAGGCACCAACTTCGGATGACCGGGGCGGCGCTGCTGGCCGCCCTGATGGCGAGCACGGCGACGGCCCAGGACGCGGCGCCGGCACCCAGCGACGCTGCGCCTCGTGAGGCGGCCCCGGCGATCGCCGCCGGCGACTGGCGCGTGGTGGCGCCGGACAATCTGCTGGTCATCGACACCAGCAAGGGCCGCATCCTGGTGGAAATGACGCCTGAGGCCGCGCCCGGCCATGTCGCCCGCATGCGTCTGCTGGCCAAGGCGGGCTTTTATGACGGCTTGAACTGGCATCGGGTCATCGACGCCTTCATGGCCCAGACTGGCGATCCCCTGGGCACAGGCGAGGGCCAGAGCTGGCATCCCGACCTGAAGGCCGAGTTCACCTTCCGCCGTGACGCACAGACGCCCTTCGCCGCCGTGGCTGCGCCTGCGGGCGCCCTGATGGGCTTCGTCCAGTCGCTGCCGGTGCAGACCCAGCCTGACGTCGTGATGAGGACGACGGCGGACGGCAAGGTCCACGCCTGGGGCCTGTATTGTCCCGGCGTCGCGGGCATGGCGCGCGACGATGCGCCCGACAGCGCCAACAGCCAATTCTTCCTGATGCGCCAGCCCTATCCGGCGTTGGACAAGCGTTACACCGTCTGGGGACGGGTGGTGTCGGGCCTGGACGTCGTGCGCGCGTTGAAGTTCAGTCCGAATCCCGACGGCATCGTGAGCGATCCCGACCGCATGACGCGCGTGCGCGTGGCGGGCGATCTGGCCGAAGCCGAGCGGCCCACGGTGCGCGTCCTGAGCACGAGCAGCGCCCCGTTCCGCGCCCTGGTCGAAACCACGCGGACGGCGAGGGGCGCCGACTTCTCAGTCTGCGACATCGACCTGCCGGTCCAGGTGGATTAGCCGCTTCAAAGTCCTTCTTCCCTTGTGGGAGAAGGGCGATTATTGGCCGCCGCCAGCGCCAGCGCCAGCGCCAGCGCCAGCGCCAGCACCACCGCCGCCCCTGCGACGCCGGCGACGACGCGGTTTAGGCTGCCGGTCTTCGCGCATCTTCTGCAGCAGCAGGCCTTCACGCAGGCCGCGGTCGGCCACGCGCACCCGCTCGCACGGCCAGGCGCGCTGTACGGCTTCCAGGATCGCCGCGCCCGCCAGCACCAGGTCGGCGCGATCCGGCCCGATGCAGTTCTCGGCCGCGCGCCCGATGGGACCGAGGGCGATCAGGCGGTCGGCCGCCTTTTCGCAGTCGCCGCGCGTCATCCAGAGGCCGTCGACCAGATCGCGCTGATAGCGTTTCAGCTCCAGATGAATCCCGGCCAGGCTGGTGATGGCGCCGGAGGTGCCGACCATATGTCCGCGCCCGGCGCCCACGCGGGTCAGGAAGTCCGGGCCTTCTGGACCGCCCGTAGCGATGGCGGCGCCGAAGTCGGCGACCATGGCCTCATACCATTCGGGCGGGCTGCCATCCGGCTCGGGGTGGCGTTCGGCCAGGCTGACCACGCCCAGCGGCGCTGACATCCACGCCGCGGTTTCGAAGCCGCGCGGTCCCTTCATCAGCCAGGACAGTTCGGTCGAGCCGCCGCCCACGTCGATCACCAACACCGCCTCGGCGCGCGGATCGAACAGGTTCAGGCAGCCCGCAACCGACAGGGCGGCTTCCTCGGACGGGTCGATGATCCGAAGCCGCAGGCCGGTGCCGCGCCGCACCCGCTCGACGAAGGCGGGGCCGTTTTCGGCCATGCGGCAGGCCTGGGTGGCGACGGCGGTCAGGCGGTTGGGATCGACGCCCTTGCGCACCAGGCGTTCGGCGCACAGGGCCAGGGCGTCATAGGCCCGGTCCATCGCCCGATCGTCCAGGCGGCCGGTGCGCGACAGGCTCTCGCCAAGGCGTACGATGCGGCTGAAGGAATCCACCACGCGAAAGCCGTCACGCGCCGGACGCGCGATCAGCAGGCGGCAATTATTGGTCCCCAGGTCGAGCGCGCCGTAGAGGGGCGCGTCTCGATCGAAAGCACCGCTGTTGCGGGGCCTCCGAGGCAGGGACCGCGTGTCGCGCCGTCCGGGCGCGCCAGGGGTCTCCGGCATGGGCCGAGTTCTCATGTGGGCGGTCCGAAGCGGCGCCCGTCCCTGACAGGTTAAACCGCCCCGGCCGGTCGCGCCAAGCCGTCATCTGCTCGGCGCGCCTTTAGACCCTTAGCGACGGCGCGGGCTGAGGATGTCGCCCAACCGATCCGGCGTGCCGGGAATCCGCTCCAGGCGCGGGTAGCGCAGGCCGTCGTGATAGTCGAAATCGACGGTGCGATAGCGGTCGCCGTTCTTGAGCAGCAGGCGGATCGGGGCGTCGGTTTCCTTGGCGGCGGTGACGGCGTCGCGCAGCTTCTCGGCCGAGGCGGCGATGTCGTTGACGGCGACCAGCTCCCAGCCCGGCCCGATGTCGGCCTCGAAGGCGCGGCCGCCCCAGCGAATGCCGGTCAGCTTGTTCGACGAGGACAGGGTGAAGCCCAGGGAATACTGGAAGTCGTTGGCCCAGCCCGACTGGATGCGCTTCTCGTCGGCCGTCAGGGTGTCGGTGTAGGTCAGGCGGTAGCCGCCGCGCGCCAGACCGTCCAGCGGGGCCCTTGCGTCTGGGCCGCTGGCGTCCAGGCGCGTGCGCAGGAAGGTCGCCCAGTCGTGCGGATGGACCGCGTTCAGCGCCGCGACCACGTCGTCGAACGTATAGCCGCGCGGCGCCCAGGAGCCGTCGTCGCCGCCGAAGAAGCCCTTGGCGAAGTCGTCCAGCGACTTCTTCCCGCCCGTCGCCTCGCGGATCAGGGTGTCGGCGTCCAGCCAGATCAGTAGGGCCTCGCGGTAGTAGTCGCCCGTGCCGCGCATCCACGACGAATAGGGGTTCGAGGTGCGATAACCGAGCAGGTTGTGGTTGTTCGCATCCTGCAGCGGGCGCCACTCGCGGCCCGGCTGGTTGTCATAGAAGGCGGCGTTCTCGGCCACGGTGACCAGAATGTCTTCCTTGGAGGCCAGGCCCGAGCGGGCGGTCAGCACATCGCCCCAGTATTCCGTCTGACCCTCATAGACCCACAGAAGGGTGTTCTGGGTCGGGATGTTGTGGTTGGCGGTCAGTTCGTCGACCGGGCGCTGGCGCTTGCCGTTCCAGGCGTGGACGAACTCGTGCGGCAAGAGGCCGACGGCCCCCATGCTCTTGCCCCAGTTGGTGAAGAAGTCGGTCGGGACCGAGTTTTCGGACGAGCGGTGATGCTCCAGCCCGATCCCGCCCATCTTCGACGTGGCGGCGACCAGGAAATCGTAGCGGTCATAGGGGCGGGCGCCGAACAGGCGGTCGGTCTGGGTGACCAGGTTCTCGAACCAGCCGAGTTGCTGGGTCGTGGGGGCCAGATCCTTGGCTGTATCGGCGACGATGTTCAGGTGGACGGCGCCTTCGCCGTCGCCTCGGCGCGGATCGATGGCGATGCGCTGGAAGTTGGCGCCGCCAAACAGGGGGCTGTCGATCAGGGTGTAGAGGTCGGTCGGCGCAAACGTCGCCAGGCCGTCGACGAAGCTTTGGGTGTCCAGCGCCACGCCGTATTTCCAGCCCTGTGGCAGGCGGATCGACGGGGCGAAGGTGATGCCGGTCGAGCGGTAGCCCGCCGGATAGAGCAGGGCCTTCTCCCACTGCAGATTGACCATCTCGGGCGTCATGACCACGCGCCAGGTCGAGCTGTCCGGCTGGGTCAGCCACTGGAAGTCGACGGTGATCTCGCTGACGCCCTGCGGCACCTCGATGTGGAAGGCGTAGGGGTCGATGGTGTCGCGCAGCCAGTCGATGCGGGCGCCGCCGCCCTGCACCGTCACGCCGGACACCAGCTGGATCGGGCCAGTCGCGGCGTGGTTGCCGGGCAGGAACTTCGGATAGAGCAGGACCAGATGACCGGGCTTGACCGGAATGGTCTGGCGCACGCGGACGATCTTCTTCTCGACGTCGGTGGCGTCGACCTCATAACGGATGACGCCGGGATAGGCCTCGGCCGTCGGCGCCGGGATCGGCGGCAGGGCGCGGGGCAGGGCCAGCGGCGTGTTCTGCGGCGTCGGCGCGGCGGGAGCCTGCGGGCCGGTCCATTGCTGAGCGAGCGCAGTCGAGGCGGCCGAGGTCAGCAGCAGGGCGAGGGCGGCGGCGGGCAGGCGTCGGGTCATCGGGTATCCAGAACTCTGAAAGCGGTCGGTATTAGGCTTGGCAGGAGGCGCTATCGGCGGCGAGGCGACAGGATGTCGCCCAGGCGGTCCGGCGCGCTTTCGATCCGCTCAAGGTGCGGGTAGCGCAGGCCATCGTGGTAGTCGAAGCGCACCGTCTTGAAGCGGTCGCCGTTCTTGAGGATCAACTCGATCGGTTCGGACGTCCCCTTGGCGGCGGTGACGGCTTCTTTCAGCGCGTCGGCCGATGCGGCGCGCCCGCCGACGGCGACGACTTCCCAGCCCGAGGTTAGGCCTTGTTCGAACGCCGGGCCGCCCCACAAGACGGAGGTGATCTTGTTCGCACCGTTCATCATGAAGCCGAGCGAATAGGTGAAGTCGTTGCGCCCCAGCTCCTTGTAGAGGGCGCCCATGTAGCCGGACGGCTCCTCCTTGAAGACCAGGCGGTAGCCGCCGCGCTCAATGCCGTCCAGCGGTCCGCGCGAGTCGGGGCCGACCGCGTCCAGCCGCTCGCGCAGGAAGGCGGCCCAGTCGTTCGCCTGCACTCCGTTCAGCGTCGAGGCCACATCGGCGAAGGTGTAGGGGGCCGGATTCCAGTCGCCGTCCTCGACGCCGAAAAAGGCCTTGGCGAAGTCGTCCAGCGACTTCTTCCCGCCGGTCCGTTCGCGGATCAGAGTGTCGGCGTCCAGCCAGATCAGCGCGCCTTCGCGGTAATAGTCCTCGCTGCGCTGATAGCTGCTCCAGGGTTGGGGGCGGCGCTGGCTGATGATGGGGTCGTTGGTGGTGTCCTGCATGGCGCGCCACTGGCGGCCGGGGATGTGCTGGAAGCTGGCGGCGCTCATGGCCAGGACGTCCAGCGCCTGCTGCTTGGACATCAGGCCCGCGCGGGCGGTCAGGACCAGGCCCCAGTACTGCGTCTGGCCCTCATAGACCCACATCAGGGAGTTCTGCAGCGGCTCGTTCAGATTGGGCGTCAGCTGGTCGGCCGGGCGGCGCCATTTCCCGTTCCAGCTGTGGGTGTATTCGTGACCCAGCAGGTCGCGGTCGGCCAGGGTCGCCTCGCGATCGGTGAAATATTTCACATCGACGCTGTTCTCGGACGAGCGGTGGTGCTCCAGCCCGATGCCGCCCAGCTTGTCCGTCACGGCCAGCAGGAAGTCGTAGTGGTTGAAGTGGCGCGCGCCGAACAGGCGGTCGGCCTGCTGGACCAGGTTGCGGTGCAGTTGGACGTGCTCGTCCGTCGCTTCCAGCATCTTGGCGTCATCGGCCACGACGTTCAGGCGCACCGGCGAGCGGCCGCCCGGATCCAGGTCGATCTGGCGATAATGGGCGCCGGCGAAGACCGGGCTGTCGGCCAGATGCTCAAGCGTGAGCGGGGCGAAGGTCGCCAGGCCGTTCTCGAAGCTGACGGTGTCCAGGGCGACGCCGTAGTTCCAGCCCTGAGGCAGCTTCAGCGTCGGCTGGAAGGTGATCTGACGCGAATAATAGCCCGCCGGATAGAGCAGGGCCTTTTCCCACTGGATGTTCAGCATCTCGGGCGTGACGACGACGCGGCCCTGATTGCCTTCAATGGGCGTCAGCCACTGGAAGGCGGCCTCGACCTCGGTCACGCCGGCCGGAACCTCGATCTGATAGGCCCAGGGCTGGACGGTGTTGCGCACCCACTCCAGCCGCCGCCCCTCGGCGGTGAAGGTCAGGCCGCCGACGTTGGCGACGGGGCCGACCGGGCCGTGGTTGCCGGGAATCCACTGCGGATAGAAGAGGACCAGAGGGCCGGGGCCGCTGACGGGGATGGTCTGGCGCACCTGGATCAGGCGGCGGTCGATGTCGGTGGCGTCGACGTCCAGCTTGATGGCGCCGGGATAGGCCTCGTCCTTGGCCGCTGGAATCGGCGCCAGGGCGACGGGCAGGGCGGGCGTTCCCACCTGGGCCAGGGCCGAACCGGCGCTGAACAGCAAGGCGGAGGCGCAGGCGGTGACAAGCAGGCGGGCGGCGGGACGCATCATCAGAGGGACTTTCCGGCAAGGCGGCGAGGACGCAGCAGATCACTGTGCGTTGCGGCTATGGTCAAGCCCGACGTGGGCGGATGAATTCGCCGTCATGTTTGGGGCGCCTGCGCGGAGGCGGATTTCACCGGCTTCGATTGCGTACTAGCGTGGTAGCGGTGTCACAAGGCGATGGAGATCACATGAGCGGGAAGCGGATTCTGGCGAGCGTCGCCGCCGTGCTGGCGCTTTCGGCGTCGTCGCCGACGTTCGCGGCCCAGATGGCGGCGCCGGATCGCGCCAGCCCCGAACCCGTGATCGAGACCGGCGACGTCGACCGCTTCTATGCGCTTTACGACAGCACTGCCGGACGGCCGAGCGCTGAGCAGCTTCAGGCCTATCTGGATGGCGGCTCCACCGGCCTGACGCATCTGGCGAAGGTGCGCAGGGTGACGGGCGCGAGGATGGCGGACGCCATGGCTGCTCGACCCGAAATCTATGTCGAGGCGCGGGCCTGCGCTGACCACCTGCCGCGCGTCCGTGCGCGGGTCGCCGAGGGGCTGGCCCGCTTCATCGATCAGTATCCCGGGGCGCAGTTTCCGTCGGCGACCTTTGTGATCGGTCGCGGCCGCCCGGTCGCGGTCGGCAGTCCGGTAGACGGAATCCAGGTGGGCTTGGAGGCGCTCTGCGCCACCGACTTCATCAATCCCGACATCGAGGACCGCTTCGTGGGTGTTCTGATCCACGAGTATGTCCACACCCAGCAGGCGCCGGAGCTTACTGAAAAAGAGCAGTTCACGGTGCTGGAGGTGTCGATGGCCGAGGGCGTCGCGGAGTTCGTCACCGAACTGATGATCGGCGCGCCGGCCTATGCCTATCTCGCGCCGCAGACTCGTGGGCGCGAACTCGAGATCGAGACCGCCTTCATCGCTGATCAGGACAAGACCGACCTGTCGGCCTGGGTCTATAATTCAACGCCTGAGAAGCCTGGCGACCTCGGCTACCGGATCGCCAAGGCCTACTACAGGAACGCCCCGGATAAACGCGAAGCCCTGCGACGGATATTGCAGATGACGGACGCCAAGACCTTCCTCGTCGAGAGCGGTTGGAAGCCGGGCATGAACCTGGACTAGCGCTCCGGGTTCACCTCAAGCAGTTCGACAGTGAAGCGCAGGGCCGAGTTGGCGGGGATTTCCGTGCCCATCCAGCGCGGGCCGTAAGCCAGGTCGGCGGGAATGACGAACTCATAGGTCTCGCCTTCGCGCATCAGGGCCACGCCCTCCGTCCACCCCTTGATGACGCGGTTGAGCGGGAAGCTGGTCGGTTCGTTGCGCGAGTAGGAGCTGTCGAACTCACGCCCATCGATGAATGTGCCGCGATAGTGGACCTTGACCGTGTCGGTCGCCGTCGGCTGCTCGCCCTTGGGGTTGGCCTTGCCGACACGACGGTACTGCAGACCGGAGGGCGTGACGGTCCAGCCGCGCTGCTGGCTGTTCCACATCAGATAGGCGGCCTGGCCGACCTCCCAGTTCTCCTGGGTAGCGGGGCCGACGGGCGTGCGTGGTTCGGCGAGACGAACGTCTTGCGTCGAGGCGCAGGCGGCAAGCGACAGGGCGGCGATAACGGGCAGGGCGATGTGCTTCATAAGGCTAGGCTTATCACGCTGATTGAAACTGTCGACTGCTCGCGTGAGGGGCCTTTATTTCGCCGAAGAAGGGCGTATATATGCGCGTTCGCAGATTCCCTGAATCCCGCGCGAAAGCGCCGAGGCCCGGTTTGTCGCCCTCCGACCGGTGCGAAGGCGTCGCCCCTCCCCAAGGGGGCGGATACATCCAGGCGTCCTGATCCGCTCGCGGATCGAGGGTGGGCGCCGAGAGACATTTACGGTCACGGATCGCCGGTCGGCGTGCCGTGGCTGCTGCATTGAGAGCGGGCCTCGCAAGGGGCCGCGATTGGGAAAACAGAATGGCCAAGTCCACCGACGGTCTCGCCTTGGGTAAGATCGCTGCCGCCACGTCGTTCACCGGCAAGAAGCGCATTCGCTACAGCTTCGGGCGCATCCCCGAAGCCGTGCAGATGCCGAACCTGATCGAGGTTCAGCGCGCTTCCTATGAGCAGTTCCTGCAGCGCGAGTCGCGCCCGGGCCTGCGTAACGACGAGGGCATTGAAGCGGTCTTCAAGTCGGTCTTCCCGATCAAGGACTTCAACGAACGCGCCGTCCTGGAATACGTCTCCTACGAGTTTGAAGACCCGAAGTACGACGTCGAGGAATGCATCCAGCGCGACATGACCTATGCCGCGCCGCTGAAGGTCAAGCTGCGCCTGATCGTCTTTGAAACCGAAGAAGAAACGGGCGCCCGTTCGGTCAAGGACATCAAGGAGCAGGACGTCTACATGGGTGACATCCCGCTCATGACGGACAAGGGCACCTTCATCGTCAACGGCACCGAGCGCGTGATCGTCTCGCAGATGCACCGCTCGCCGGGCGTCTTCTTCGACCACGACAAGGGCAAGACCCACTCGTCGGGCAAGCTGCTGTTCGCCGCCCGCGTCATTCCTTACCGCGGCTCGTGGCTGGACTTTGAATTCGACGCCAAGGACATCGTCTACGTCCGCATCGACCGCCGTCGTAAACTGCCGGCCTCGACCTTCCTCTATGCCCTGGGCATGGACGGGGAAGAGATCCTCAAAACCTTCTACGAGACCGTTCCGTACGAGAAGCGCGGCGAAGGCTGGGTCACGCCCTACAAGCCGGAACGCTGGCGCGGCGTGAAGCCGGAGTTCGATCTGGTCGACGCCGACACCGGCGAAGTGGTCGCCCCGGCCGGTCAGAAGATCAGCGCCCGCGCCGCCAAGAAGCTGGCCGACGGTGGTTTGAAGTCGCTGTCGCTGGCGGCTGACGCCCTGCTGACCAAGTATCTGGCCGCTGACGCCGTCAACTACCAGACCGGCGAAATCTACGCCGAGGCGGGCGACGAGCTGGACGCCGCCGCGATCGAACTGCTGGAAGCCAACGGCTTCACCACCATCGACGTGCTGGACATCGACCACGTTACGGTCGGCGCCTACATGCGCAACACCCTGCGCGTGGACAAGAACACGGGCCGCGAGGACGCCCTGTTCGACGTCTATCGCGTCATGCGCCCGGGCGAGCCGCCGACGCCGGAAGCGGCCGAGGCCATGTTCAACTCCCTGTTCTTCGACGCCGAGCGCTACGACCTGTCGGCCGTGGGTCGCGTGAAGATGAACATGCGTCTGGAAACCCCCGAGGTTTCGGACGAGATCCGCGTCCTGCAAAAGGACGACGTGCTGAAGGTCCTCCAGATTCTGGTCGGCCTGAAGGACGGCCGCGGCGAGATCGACGACATCGACAACCTGGGCAACCGCCGGGTGCGTTCGGTGGGCGAGCTGCTGGAAAACCAGTACCGCGTCGGCCTGCTGCGCATGGAGCGCGCCATCAAGGAGCGCATGTCCTCGGTCGATATCGACACGGTCATGCCGCACGACCTGATCAACGCCAAACCGGCCGCGGCTGCGGTGCGTGAATTCTTCGGCTCGTCGCAGCTGTCGCAGTTCATGGACCAGACCAACCCGCTGTCGGAAATCACCCACAAGCGTCGCCTGTCGGCGCTTGGCCCGGGCGGTCTGACGCGCGAGCGCGCGGGCTTTGAAGTCCGCGACGTTCACCCGACGCACTACGGCCGCATCTGCCCGATTGAAACGCCGGAAGGCCCGAACATCGGTCTGATCAACTCCCTGGCCACCCACGCCCGCGTGAACAAGTACGGCTTCATCGAAAGCCCGTACCGTCGCGTGGTCGAAGGCAAGGCGACGGACGAGGTGGTCTACATCTCGGCCATGGAAGAGGCGAAGCACGTCATCGCCCAGGCCAACATCGACCTGAAGGACGGCGAGATCGTCGAGGAGCTGGTGCCGGGCCGTATCAACGGCGACTCCCAGCTGCTGACCAAGGAAACGGTCGACATGATGGACGTGTCGCCGAAACAGGTCGTTTCGGTCGCCGCCGCCCTGATCCCCTTCCTGGAAAACGACGACGCCAACCGCGCGCTGATGGGCGCCAACATGCAACGTCAGGCCGTGCCTCTGGTGCAGTCGGACGCGCCGCTGGTCGGCACTGGCATGGAAGCGGTCGTGGCTGTGGACTCCGGCGCCGTGGTGATCGCCCGTCGTGACGGCGTGGTCGAACAGATCGACGGCACCCGCATCGTGGTTCGCGCCACGGGCGACGTGGACGCCGGTCGTTCGGGCGTCGACATCTATCGCCTGTCGAAGTTCCAGCGCTCCAACCAGTCGACCTGCATCAACCAGCGCCCGATCGTGCGCGTGGGCGACGAAGTGAAGACCGGCGACGTGATCGCCGACGGTCCGTCGACGGACCTGGGCGAACTGGCTCTGGGCCGCAACGTTCTGGTCGCCTACATGCCCTGGAACGGCTACAACTTCGAAGACTCCATCCTGATCTCCGAGCGCATCGTGCGCGACGACATCTTCACCTCCATCCACCTCGAAGAGTTCGAAGTGATGGCGCGTGATACGAAGTTGGGCCCGGAAGAAATCACCCGCGACATCCCGAACGTCGGCGAGGAAGCCCTGCGCAACCTCGACGAAGCGGGCATCGTGGCCATCGGCGCCGAGGTCCAGCCGGGCGACATCCTGGTCGGCAAGGTGACGCCGAAGGGCGAAAGCCCGATGACCCCGGAAGAGAAGCTGCTGCGCGCCATCTTCGGCGAGAAGGCTTCGGACGTGCGCGACACCTCGCTGCGTCTGCCGCCGGGCGTCGCCGGCACCATCGTTGACGTGCGCGTGTTCAACCGTCACGGCATCGACAAGGACGAGCGCGCCGTGGCCATCGAACGCGCCGAGATCGAGCGTCTTGGCAAGGACCGCGACGACGAGCTCAAGATCCTTGAGCGCAACGTCTACGGCCGCGTGAAGCCGCTGCTGCTCGGCAAGACCGCCGTGTCCGGCCCGAAGGGCATGGGCCGCGGCGAGGTCACCGAAGAGAAGCTGGCCGAAGTGTCCAAGGGCCTGTGGTGGCAGGTCGCCCTCGACGACGAGAAGGCGATGGGCGAGCTGGAGGCCATGAAGAAGCAGTTCGAGGACGCCCGTAAGGCCCTCGACCGTCGCTTCGAAGACAAGGTCGAGAAGCTGCAGCGCGGCGACGAGATGCCGCCTGGCGTCATGAAGATGGTCAAGGTCTTCGTGGCCGTGAAGCGCAAGCTTCAGCCGGGCGACAAGATGGCCGGCCGTCACGGCAACAAGGGCGTCATCTCCAAGATCCTGCCGATCGAGGACATGCCGCACCTGGACGACGGCACCCACGTCGACATCGTTCTGAACCCGCTGGGCGTGCCGTCGCGCATGAACATCGGCCAGATCTTCGAAACCCACCTGGGTTGGGCCGCCGCTGGCCTGGGCAAGCAGATCAAGGGCTTGCTGGAGCAGTGGATGGACGGCGGCATGCGCGACGCCCTGGTGTCGCGTCTGACCCAGATCTACGGCGCCGACACCCCGCTGCCGCAGAGCGACGAAGAGCTGATCGAACTGGCCCAGAACCTGTCCAAGGGCGTTCCGTTCGCGACTCCGGTCTTCGACGGCGCGCGCATCTCGGACATCGAGGACCTGCTGGAATCGGCGGACCTGGATCGTTCGGGGCAGTCGATCCTGTTCGACGGCCAGACGGGCGAGCAGTTCAAGCGTCCGGTCACGGTCGGCTATGTGTACATGCTGAAGCTGCACCACCTGGTCGACGACAAGATCCACGCCCGCTCGATCGGCCCGTACTCGCTCGTCACCCAGCAGCCGCTGGGCGGTAAGGCGCAGTTCGGCGGTCAGCGCTTCGGGGAAATGGAGGTCTGGGCTCTGGAAGCTTACGGCGCCGCCTACACCCTGCAGGAAATGCTGACGGTGAAGTCGGACGACGTGGCCGGCCGGACCAAGGTCTACGAGGCCATCGTCCGCGGCGACGACAGCTTCGAGGCCGGCATCCCCGAGTCCTTCAACGTGCTGGTGAAGGAAATGCGCTCGCTGGGCTTGAACGTGGAGCTGGAAAACAGCTGACCGGATCAAGCGCCCTTCCTCGCCTCGGCGGGGGAGGGCGGTCCGCCTGTTCTCCTCTCTGAATGATTTTCGCGGGGCATTCCCGCAGAAGGAATAAAGATGAACCAGGAAGTCCTGAACATCTTCAACCCGGTCCCGGTCACCCCGACCTTCGACCAGATCAAGATCGCCCTGGCCTCGCCGGAGAAGATCCGTTCGTGGTCGTTCGGCGAGATCAAGAAGCCGGAAACCATCAACTACCGCACGTTCAAGCCCGAGCGTGACGGCCTGTTCTGCGCCCGTATCTTTGGCCCGACCAAGGACTACGAATGCCTGTGCGGCAAGTACAAGCGCATGAAGTACAAGGGCATCATCTGCGAGAAGTGCGGCGTTGAAGTCACTCTGGCTCGCGTTCGCCGCGAGCGCATGGGTCACATCGACCTGGCCGCTCCGGTCGCCCACATCTGGTTCCTGAAGTCGCTGCCGTCGCGCATCTCGCTGATGCTGGACATGGCGCTGAAGGACGTCGAGCGCGTCCTGTATTTCGAGAACTACATCGTCACCGAGCCGGGCCTGACCCCGCTGAAGCAGAACCAGCTGCTGACGGAAGACGAATTCTATCACTATCAGGAAGAGTTCGGCGACGACGGCTTCACGGCCGAGATCGGCGCTGAGGCCGTCCGCAACCTGCTGATGGCGATCGACCTGAACGCCGAGGCCGAGAAGCACCGCGCCGAACTGGCCGACAGCCCGTCGGAGCTGAAGGCCAAGAAGGCCTCCAAGCGTCTGAAGCTGATGGAAGCCTTCATCGAGTCGGGCAACAAGCCCGAGTGGATGATCCTGACCATCGTGCCGGTCATCCCGCCGGAACTGCGTCCGCTGGTGCCGCTGGACGGCGGTCGCTTTGCGACGTCGGATCTGAACGACCTGTATCGCCGGGTCATCAACCGGAACAACCGCCTGAAGCGTCTGATCGAGCTGCGCGCGCCGGACATCATCATCCGCAACGAAAAGCGGATGCTGCAGGAGTCCGTCGACGCCCTGTTTGACAACGGCCGTCGCGGTCGCGTCATCACCGGCGCGAACAAGCGTCCGCTGAAGTCGCTGGCCGACATGCTGAAGGGCAAGCAGGGTCGCTTCCGTCAGAACCTGCTGGGCAAGCGCGTCGACTACTCGGGCCGTTCGGTCATCACCGTGGGCCCCGAGCTGAAGCTGCACGAGTGCGGCCTGCCCAAGAAGATGGCGCTGGAGCTGTTCAAGCCGTTCATCTACGCGCGTTTGGACGCCAAGGGCCTGTCGGGCACCGTCAAGCAGTCCAAGCGCATGGTCGAGCGCGAGCAGCCCGCCGTCTGGGACATCCTGGACGAGGTCATCCGCGAGCACCCGGTCCTGCTGAACCGCGCCCCGACGCTTCACCGTCTGGGCATCCAGGCGTTCGAGCCCAAGCTGATCGAGGGCAAGGCCATCCGTCTGCACCCGCTGGTCTGTACGGCGTTCAACGCTGACTTCGACGGCGACCAGATGGCCGTGCACGTCCCGCTGAGCCTCGAGGCCCAGCTGGAAGCGCGCGTGCTGATGATGTCGACGAACAACATCCTGTCGCCCGCCAACGGCAAGCCGATCATCGTGCCGTCGCAGGACATCGTCCTGGGCCTGTACTACCTGTCGCTGGTCAAGGAGAACCAGCCGGGCGAGGGCAAGCTGTTCGCCAACATGGGCGAGATCGACGCGGCCCTGGACGCCCAGGTCGTCAAGCTGCACACCAAGATCAAGGCGCGCTGGACCGAGATGAACTCGGACGGCGAAGTCGTGACCAAGGTGATCGACACCACGCCGGGCCGGATGAAGCTGGGCGCTCTGCTGCCGCTGAACCCGAACATCGGCTACAAGCTTCTTGAGAAGAACCTGACCAAGAAGGAAATCGGCAACCTGATCGATCAGGTCTACCGTCACTGCGGTCAGAAGGCGACGGTCATCTTCGCCGACCAGATGATGCAGATGGGCTTCCGTGAAGCGGCCAAGGCCGGCATCTCGGTGGGCAAGGACGACATCGTCATCCCGGCCAAGAAGGAACAGCTGGTCAACGAAACCCGCACCCAGGTGGAAGAGTACGAGCAGCAATATGCTGACGGCCTGATCACCAAGGGCGAGAAGTACAACAAGGTCGTCGACGCCTGGGCCAAGGCCACGGACAAGATCGCCGATGAGATGATGGGCGAAATCGCTCAGCCGCGCGTCCTGATCAAGGGTCAGGAGCCGGACATCAACTCGGTCTTCATGATGGCCAACTCGGGCGCTCGTGGCTCGCAGGCTCAGATGAAGCAACTGGGCGGCATGCGCGGCCTGATGGCCAAGCCCTCGGGCGAGATCATCGAGACGCCGATCATCTCGAACTTCAAGGAAGGCCTGACCGTCCTTGAGTACTTCAACTCCACCCACGGCGCCCGTAAGGGTCTGGCCGACACCGCGCTGAAGACCGCCAACTCGGGTTACCTGACCCGCCGTCTGGTGGACGTGGCGCAGGACTCCATCGTCACCGAGGAAGACTGCGGCTCGACGCGCGGCATCACCCTGCGCGCCGTGGTCGAAGGCGGCGACGTGCTCGTCTCGCTAGGCCAGCGCGTCCTGGGCCGTTACGCGGCCGAGGACATCAAGGAGCCGGGCGGCGAAGTCCTGTTCCCTGCGGACACCTATCTGCAGGAAGAGGAAGTCGAGCTGATCGACAAGGTCGGCGTCCAGTCCATCAAGGTCCGTTCGGCCCTGACGTGTGAAGCCGACGCCGGCATCTGCGGCATGTGCTACGGCCGTGACCTGGCGCGGGGCACCAACGTCAACATCGGCGAAGCGGTCGGCGTCATCGCCGCCCAGTCGATCGGCGAGCCGGGCACCCAGCTGACGATGCGTACCTTCCACATCGGCGGTACGGCCCAGGTGGCGGAAACCTCGTTCTTCGAGGCGACCAACGCGGGCGTTATCAAGGTGGTCGGCCCGACCGTTATCGCCGCTCACGGCGATCCGGTGGCCATGAGCCGCAACGTCGTGGTCACCGTGACCGTCGACGGCAAGGACCGCGAATCCTACAAGGTGCCTTACGGCGCGCGCCTGCGCGTCAAGGACGGCGGCGAGGTGGTCAAGAACCAACGCCTGGCCGAGTGGGATCCGTACACCACCCCGATCCTGACGGAAGTCGGCGGCGTGGTGCGCTTCGAGGATCTGGTCGAGGGCCTGTCGGTCAAGGAAGAGACGGACGAGGCCACGGGCATCGCCCAGCGCGTCGTTTCCGACTGGCGCGCCAGCCCGCGCGGCGCGGACCTGCGTCCGGCCATGGGCGTCACCCAGGGCGACAGCTACGCCAAGCTGTCGAGCGGTTCTGACGCGCGTTACCTGCTGCCCGTGGGGGCCATCCTGTCGGTGGCCAACGGCGACGAGGTCAAGCCCGGCGACATCATCGCCCGTATCCCGACCGAAGGCGCCAAGACCCGCGACATCACCGGCGGTCTGCCGCGCGTGGCCGAACTGTTCGAAGCTCGTCGTCCGAAGGACTGCGCGGTCATCGCCGAGATGGACGGCCGTGTCGAATTCGGTCGCGACTACAAGAACAAGCGCCGCATCAAGATCACCCCGGAGCCGGATGCCGACGGCAACCAGGCCGAGGCGGTCGAGTTCCTGATCCCGAAGGGCAAGCACATCTCCGTCCACGACGGCGATCTGATCCAGAAGGGCGACTACATCATCGACGGCAACCCGGATCCGCACGATCTGCTGCGCATCCAGGGCGTCGAGGCGCTGGCCGAGTATCTGGTGAACGAAGTGCAGGAGGTTTACCGACTGCAGGGCGTGCCGATCAACGACAAGCACATCGAAGTCATCGTCCGTCAGATGCTGCAGAAGGTCGAAGTCATCGACTCCGCCGAGACGACGCTCATCAAGGGCGACCACGTCGATCGGGTCGAAGTCGACATCGAGAACGCCAAGGTCGAGAAGCGCGGCGGCCGCATCGCCACCGTGCAGCCGGTCCTGCTGGGCATCACCAAGGCGTCGCTGCAGACCCGCAGCTTCATCTCGGCGGCCTCGTTCCAGGAGACCACCCGCGTCCTCACCGAGGCTTCGGTCCACGGCAAGAAGGACACGCTGGAAGGCCTGAAGGAAAACGTGATCGTGGGTCGCCTGATTCCGGCGGGCACGGGCTCCTACCTGCGCAGCCTGCAGAAGATCGCCAACGAGCGTGACGCTGAGCTGACCCAGGCCCGCGAAGACGCGGTCGAGCCGCTTCCCGCGGACCTGGCCCTGGAGCTGGAGCAGTCGGCCGACTGATCCGGGTTCAGACCTGAAAGACAGAAGAGGGCGGCGTCGAAAGGCGCCGCTCTTTTTGTTTGGCCTACCGTGCTTTGCGCTGCTTGAGGCCGTTGGGTGTACGCGAGCTGAGAGGGGCGTGCGCCGAGAGCCTACTGCGGCCGCATCGGCTCGCGCGGACCGGCGGCGCCGGGCGTCATCGGGCGGCCCGAGGCCGGGGCGCCGTCGCGGCTGGTCTGGACGTTGCGGTTGGAGTCCATCTGCATCGAGGAATCCAGGTGGGCGCCCGCGCAGCCCGTGCCGAAGTTAGAGCCGGGGCAGTCCTGCGGCGCCAGCACGCCGACGCCGCCGCTGAGCGGGCGTCGTTGGGCCTCGTATCGTTGCATCTCGCGCGCGCCTTCGCGGGCGAAACGGGCGTCGCGCTCGGTGTTGCCGGTGCCGGTGATGCGGCCGTTCTCTGCGCCCTGCGCCGCGCGAGCGTTGAAGCGCTCGTCGCAGATGATCTCTTCCCCGCGTCGCAACAGTCGGCCGGCGGGGCAGCCGGCGGGCGAGGTGCGCAGCGCCCGGGCGTTGCGGCCGGACTGGCCTTCCGGCGTTACCCGCCAGGCGTCCGACACGCCATCCACGCCTGAGGCGGCGGCCGAAGGCGCGCCGGGCGCCGGATTGGCCAGGCGCGGCGCGGGCGGAGCGGGCAGGCCGTCGCGGCCGTCCTCTTCGTCCTTCTTGCGCGGGCGGATGGGGGCGATCACGGCGGGCGTGCCGATGATCTACCTTCCCGCAGGCCCCATGCTGCGCGGCAATTACCGGGGTCAGCATCTCGGCTCTGGCTCGGACGCGTGGAAATACTGGGATGAGCGGCGCGCGGGCAATATCTCTGACGCCGAATGGGAGGGGTTGCAGGGCGGTATCGCGCGCTCCCCCGGCGTGTGCATGACGATGGGCACCGCCAGCACCATGACCGCGATCACCGATGCCATGGGCCTCACCCTGCCCGGCGCCTCGTCCATCCCGGCGGTGGATTCAGGCCATCAGCGCATGTCAGCCGAATGCGGGCGGCGGATTGTCGGTATGGTCTGGGAAGACCTGACACCGAACCGGATTGTCACCGCAGCCTCGGTGCGCAATGCGGCGATTGTGGCCATGGCCACCGGC
>Ga0209699_100042_pt1 | contig 180815 bp, 175 predicted proteins | sample SynthPrep_1_END__FD_187204 | JGI IMG/M metagenome (GOLD analysis project Ga0209699, IMG submission 187204) | Synthetic microbial communities from Ohio, USA - SynthPrep_1_END_DS7_MetaG (SPAdes) (version 2) | ecosystem: Engineered > Bioreactor > Aerobic > Activated sludge | place: USA: Ohio...
GTGATGGCGGGCGACACGTACTTTGCCGACGCCACCCTGCGTCCCGACGGATCGGCCTTCATCGAAGGTGCGGGCGAGGGCGTGCGCGCCTTGGCCGTGCGGTGCGTGAGCGCTACTGCCTTGAGCGTGGCATTGCTGGCGCCCGCACCCGGTACTACCGGGCTCGATCCGACCATGCCCGTGGCGCGCGTGGGCCGTCCGCGGGTGCTGGACAGCGTGGAGCTGGCGGTCGAACCGGGTGCGTGGGAACGGCTGCGCACGCGGTTGCGCCTGCTGCGTTCGGCCGAACTGCTGGGCGCGGCATCGGCCGCGCTGGAAATGGCGGCGGCCCATGCGCGGGAACGCCGTCAGTTCGACCGCGCCATCGGCGCCAACCAGGCGATCAAGCACCGCCTGGCGGAGGACTGGATGGCCCTGGACGACGCCAGGCTGGCGGGCGTGGCGGCGGTCGTGGCGCATGACGCGGGCGCCGCCTCGGCGCAACGCGACAGCCTCTATGCGCCCTTGCTGGCGGTCGAGGCCGGCAGGCGCGCCGCGCAAAACGCCATCCAGGTCCATGGGGCCTTGGGCGTGACCTGGGAGTGCGATGCGCACCTCTACCTGAAGCGGGTGCTGCGCCTGGCCGCCGGCCTGCAGGCGGAAATGTCGCGCGCGGAACTGCTGGAACGCATCTGGGAGAGCGGGGACGACAGGCTGGCCGCCTGACGCAGACGTGGCGTCCGACCTACAATCGCCGCCATGCATAAATCGAACTTTCCCTCCGAGCTGGACCAGCCGACCCTGTCCGAGGTGGACGGCGTCCGCTATCTGCACTTCAACACCGTCTGGGTCCAGGGCGCCATGCGCATCAAGAACCCGTCGGAGCTGGTGCTCGAATACACCGCCCAGATGATGGCCTGGCTGCTGTTCCTGGAACCGCCCAAGGAGGAAGCCATCGGCATGTTGGGCCTGGGCGCCGGCTCGCTGGCGCGCTACTGCGTGAAACACACGCGCAGCCCCTTGCTGGTGGTGGAGTGGAATCCGCGCGTGACGGCGGCCTGCCATATGTTCTTCCGCCTGCCCGGCGCGAACCGGCTGGAGGTCGAGCACGCCGACGCTGGCGTTTGGGTCGCCGATCCGCTCAACGCGGGGCGCTGCCCGGTGCTGATGGTCGACCTGTACGACGCTTCGGCCGAAGGGCCGGTGCGCGACAGCGTGAAGTTCTACCGCGACTGCCGCCGCGTGCTGGGCGAGGTCGGCGTGCTGGCGGTCAACCTGTTCGGCCGCCACGAGAGCTTCGGCAAGAACATCGACAATCTGTCCAAGGCCTTCGACGACCGCATCGTGCTGCTGCCCGAGGTCGAAGCGGGCAACCAGATCGTGCTGGCCTTCTCCGGTCCGCGCCTGGAAGTCACTCCCGCTGAATTGCTGGCCCGCGCCGAGGTGGTGGAGGCCAAATACGGCCTGCCGGCGCGCCGCTGGGCCCGCTCGCTGACCCGCCACGCGGTCGATGGGGTGCTGCACTTCTGAATTTCTGTCCCCGTTTTTCGGAATTGGTTAAAGGGGCCTCTGGATTTCGGAGGCTCTTTTTTTTCGCCAGGCCACCCCAAGAAAAAAGCGCCCCCTTGGGGGACAGAGAGCCCGCAAGGCGGCGAAGCGTGGGGGCTTTTATCCCTAGGGTAGCTACCGAGGCGCAAGGGGTTTTCTTTTTCCCGCATCCGGCTCTATCATGGCCTTATTCATAATTATGAATTACGGTGCAGTCCAGGCCGCTGACCCATGACCCTCCCCATCGTCCGGCAAGCCCTCTACCTGGAAGTCGCGGACCGCCTGCGCGGCATGATCCATGCACGCTCCCTGCGCAACGGCGAATGGATCGACGAATTGCGCCTGGCGGGGGAACTGGGCATCTCCCGCACTCCCTTGCGCGAGGCGCTCAAGGTGCTGGCCACCGAAGGGCTGGTGCGGCTGGAGCCGCGCCGCGGCTGCTTCGTCAATGAACTCTCGGCGCAAGACCTGGAAGACATCTTCCCGCTGATGGCCATGCTGGAAGGGCGCTGCGCCTTCGAGGCCGCGCGCAAGGCCAGCGATGCGCAACTGGCCGAACTTGAGCCCTTGCACGCGGCGCTGGCCGGCCACGCCCAGGCCGGCCGCATCGACGCCTACTACAAGACCAATTACCTGATCCACGAAGCGGTGCAGGCCCTGGCCGGCAACCAATGGCTGTCGGACATGGTGGGCAATCTGCGCAAGGTGCTGAGTCTGTCGCGCCACCGCAGCCTGTCGCAGCCCGGCCGCATCCAGCAGTCTTGCGCCGAACACCTGGCCATATTCGAAGCGCTCAAGGCGCACGACAGCGAGGCCGCGCAGGCGCTCGCGCACAACCATCTGATGCGGCAGCTGGAAGCGCTGCGCGCATTGAGCCTTGCGGACGCCGTTGACGCGGCGCCGTCCGACCCCATCGTCATCGAGGAGCCCGCCCATGTCCGCACCCGCCAATCTCGCGCCCGCGCGCGGCGCACGCACGCCTGAGCCCGAGGCCGATGCCGTCGATGCGGCGGCCGCCGCCGCCGAAAGCGCCGGCCTGATGTCCCGCCTGGGCAAGTTGTGGGAGCGCGGCCGGCTGCCTAGCGAATCCGAAGTCCGGCGCCTGTTCGAAGCGCGCCTGACCGACGTGGCGGCCAACAAGCTGGCGCGCCGCTGGTGCGAACAGTACAGCGCCGCGGACGGCAAGGACCGCCGGCTGATGTTGACCGCGCTGGCGCAGGCGCGCGGCGGCTATGCGGGCGAAGGCGGCGAGGGCGCGCGTTTGTTCAAGCGCTTCAACGCCCAGCCCCAGGGCCTGCGTTTCCTGGTCGAGCTGCGCGCGGACATGCTGCGCTGGCGCAAGCAGGTGGCAGGCATTCAGACCTTGGACAAGGACCTCGAAGGCCTGCTGTCCGCCTGGTTCGACGTGGGCCTGCTGGAACTGCGGCCGCTGACCTGGGATTCGCCGGCGTCGCTGCTGGAAAAACTGATCCTCTACGAGGCCGTGCACGAGATCACCTCCTGGGACGACCTGCGCCGCCGCGTTTCGCCGGACCGCCGGTGCTATGCCTACTTCCATCCGCAAATGCCTGGCGTGCCGCTCATCTTCGTGGAAGTGGCCTTCGCCAGCCAGATGGCCGACAACGTGCAGGTGCTGCTGGACAGCACCTTGCCGCCGCAGGACCTGGACAAGGCGCGCTGGGCCATCTTCTATTCCATCTCCAACACGCAGCCCGGCCTGAAGGGCATCAGCTTCGGCAACTTCCTGCTCAAGCGCGTGGTCGAGCAGCTGCTGCATGAACTGCCCAAGCTGAAGTCCTTCGCCACGCTGTCGCCCATCCCCGGCTTCGCCGACTGGCTGGGCAAGCTGGACGCCGAGGCGGTGGAGGCCATCGTGCGCGAGGACAAGGTGCGCGCCAAGTCGCGCAAGCGCGAGGGCGTGCCCGACGGCCGGCGCTGGGTCGCGCGGCTGGCCAAGGCGGCCCAGGGCAAGGCCGCGGATGTGGTCAAGCGCGCGGGTTTGCGCCTGACGGCCAATTACCTGCAGTCCATGAAGAGCGGCCTGCCGGTGGACGCGGTGGCGCGGTTTCACCTGGGCAACGGCGCGCGCATCGAACGGCTCAATTGGGCCGCCGATACCTCGCCCAAGGGCCTCAAGCAGTCCTGCGGCATGATGGTGAACTACCTTTACGACCTCGATGAACTGGACGACAACCTGGCCCTGCTGGGCGAGGGCAAGCCCCAGGTCAGCCGCGGCGTGGGGCGCGTGGGATAAACGCCGCGCGCGGCGCGACAACATAAGAAAGAGGGCAGGAGACATGACGGACAACATGGCCGGCCGCGTGCTGCTGGAACGCGAGGGCGATCTGGCCCGGGTGACGCTATCGCACCCGGGGCGCCTGAACGCGATCACGGTGGGCATGTGGCATGAACTGCGGGACGTGTTCGGCCGCATCGCGCAGGACGACACCGTGCGTTGCGTGATCGTGCGCGGCGAGGGCGGCAATTTCGCCGCCGGCGCCGACATCCGTGAATTTCCCGCGCAGCGCGGCGACATGGCCGGCGTGCAGCGCTACCACCGCGAGGTGCTGGCGCCCGCCTTGCAGGCGGTCGCCTTGTGTCAGCATCCGGTGGTGGCGCAGATCGAAGGCGTGTGCGTGGGCGGCGGCCTGGAGATCGCCAGCCAGTGCGATCTGCGGATCGCAGGCGAATCCGCGCGTTTCGGCGTGCCGATCAACCGCCTGGGATTCCCCATGGCGCCGGACGAGATGAGCGGCCTGCTGGCCCTGGTCGGGCGTGCCGCCACCTTGGCCATCCTGCTCGAAGGTCGCGTGTTCGGCGCCGCCGAGGCCCGCGAGCTGGGCCTGCTGACACGCATCGTCGCCGACGACCAGGTGGCCGACGCGGCCCGACGCAGCGCCGAGCGCATCGCGGCGGGCGCGCCCTTGGCGGCCCGCATCAACAAGCGTCTGTCGCGCAGGCTCGCCGCGGGCGGCGCCTTGACCGAAGACGAATACCAGGATTATTTCTCGTACGCCGACAGCCGGGACCACCAGGAGGGCGTGCGCGCTTTCCTGGCCGGCGTGGACCCTTCCTTTTCCGGAGACTAGACAAGGTGAGCAACGCCAATCTATACGCTGTCCTGCAAGGCGGCTTTCCCAAAGACCGCAGCAAAGTCGCGCTGGAAACGCCCGACCTGCAATACACCTGGGACGACATCGATCGCGCCACCGCGTGCCTGGCCAACCTGCTGACCTCGCTGGACCTGCCGGCGGGTTCGCGCGTGGCGGTGCAGGTCGAGAAGTCGCCCGAAGCGTTGTTGCTGTACCTGGCCACCTTGCGCGCCGGCCTGGTGTATCTGCCGCTGAATACCGCCTACCGCGAATCGGAAATCGAGTATTTCCTGGGCAATGCCGAACCGGCCGTGGTGGTCTGCGCCAGCAAGAACCTGGACTGGGTGCAGCGCGCGGCAGACAAGGCTGGCACCGCGCATGTGTACACGCTGGACGAGGACCGCAGCGGCACGCTGCTGGATGCCGCTGGCGGCTTGCCTCAGACCTTCAAGACCGTGGCGCGCAAGCCCGACGACCTGGCCGCCATCCTGTACACCTCCGGCACCACCGGCCGCAGCAAGGGCGCGATGCTGTCGCATGGCAACCTCGCCGCCAATGCCCGCGTGCTGCACGATTACTGGGGCTGGCGCCCGGACGACGTGCTGTTGCACATGCTGCCCATTTTCCACGTGCACGGCCTGTTCGTGGCTTCGCATGGCGCCTTGCTGGCGGGCGCCAGGATGATCTGGCTGCCCAAGCTCGACCTCGACCAGGCCCTGCGCTACCTGCCGCAGAGCACCGTGATGATGGGCGTGCCGACGTACTACGTGCGCCTGCTGGCCGACCCGCGTTTCGACCGCCGCGCCTGCGCCAATATGCGTCTCTTCATTTCGGGCTCGGCGCCGCTCCTGGCCGAGACCTTCTCGGACTTCCAGACGCGCAGCGGCCATGCCATCCTGGAACGCTACGGCATGAGCGAGACGGTCATGCTCACCTCAAACCCCTACGATCCCAAGCTGGGCGAGCGCCTGGCCGGCACCGTGGGCCGCGCCTTGCCGCAAGTGCAGGTGCGCGTGGTCGACGACGCCGGCATCGCGCTCGCGCCGGGTGAGATCGGCAATGTGCAGGTGCGCGGACCGAACGTGTTCTCGGGCTACTGGCGCATGCCGGAAAAGACCCGCGAAGAGTTCACCACGGACGGCTGGTTCAAGACCGGCGACGTGGGCCGCTGGGGCGGCGAGTCCGCCGGGCGCGACGTGCCCGCGGACTATCTGTCCATCGTGGGCCGCAGCAAGGACCTGATCATTTCCGGCGGGTTCAACGTGTATCCCAAGGAAATCGAAACGCTGATCGACGACATGCCCGGCGTGGCCGAATCGGCGGTCATCGGCGTGCCGCATGCAGACTTCGGCGAGGCCGTGGTCGCGGTGGTGGTGCCCAAGGACGGCGTGGCGCTGGACGCGGAAGCCATGCAGGCCGAACTGAAATCGCGCATCGCCAATTTCAAGGTGCCCAAGCGCGTGCACATCATCGGCGAGCTGCCGCGCAACACCATGGGCAAGGTGCAGAAGAACGTGCTGCGCGAAACCTACAAGGCGCTCTGACGTTCGCCAGGACCGCTCCCCGTCGGGGAGCGGATTTTCCGGCCAGGCGCGCTGCGCCGGCCCTCTTTCAGGAGTCCGCCCCAAGAAAACACCGCAGGTCCCAGCAGCCCATTCCATACAAGAACTTCAAGAGACGAGACGCCCACAACCGCGCCGTCCCCATGCTGCAGCTAGAGGAGACACTATGAAATATCGCACCACCGCCGCGGCCGTTTTCGCCGTGGCCGCCCTGGGTTTTGGCGGCATCGCCGCCGCGCAATGGCCCGAACGCCCGATCACGCTGATCGTCCCGTTCCCCGCCGGTGGCGGCACGGATACTTTTGCCCGACCGCTGGCCCAGCAATTGACCACGCAGCTGGGCCAGCCCGTGGTCATCGACAACAAGGGCGGGGCGGGCGGAACCGTGGGCGCGGGCGTCGCGGCCAAGGCCAGGCCCGACGGCTACACCTTCTTCATGGGCGGCGCGCATCATGCGCTGGCCCCCTCGCTGTACAAGAACCTGAATTACGACATCCAGAAAGACTTCGTGCCGGTCGCGCTGGTCGCGCAGCCGCCGCAGGTCATCGTCATCAATCCGGCCAAGCTGCCGGTGAAGACGGTCCAGGAGCTGATCGACTACGCCAAGAAACGTCCTGGTGAAATCAACTTCGGCACCGCCGGCAAGGGCAGCACGCACCACCTGGCCGGCGAACTGTTCGCCATGCAGACCGGCATCAAGCTGGTGGACGTGCCCTACCAGGGCGCGGGGCCCATGCTGTCGGCCCTGATCGGCGGACAGGTGGACCTGGCGTTCGACGGCCTGGGTTCGTCCGCCGGGCATATCCGCTCCGGCACGATCAAGCCGCTGGCCGTGGCCGCCACCGAGCGCTCGCAGTCGCTGCCCGACGTGCCCACCGCCGCCGAGGCCGGCGTGCCGAACTACGTGGTGTCGACCTGGTACGCGATCTGGGCGCCCGCGGGCACGCCCAAGGAAGCGGTGGACAGGATGAGCGCCGAGATCACCAAGGCCCTGAATGCGCCGAAGATCAAGGAAACCTGGGCCGGCAACGGCTCGGCCGTGCCCACGCTGACCGGGCCTGAGTTCGGCAAGTTCGTCGACAGCGAGGTTGGGCGCTGGGCCAAGGTAGTGAAGGATTCGGGGGTGAAGCTGGATTGAAGCATCGGTGGACCGGATTTCAATTAATATTGATAATCGTTATCATTGTTTGGTTTGCCTTCCGGTCCATCGAATGTCATGAATCAAAGCGGTTTCTCAGCGTCCATCGAGGGGCTCTATGTCCAGCATCAATCCTGGCTGTGTGACTGGCTGCGCAGAAAGACAGGCTGCCCGTTCGACGCGGCCGACCTGACTCACGACACCTATCTGAAGGTGTTGGTCCGTGAGGACGACACGCGCCCACTGCGCGAACCACGCGCCTATCTGACGACGATAGCGCACGGCTTGATGGTGAACCTGTTCCGCCGCCGCGACATCGAGCGCGCCTATCTGGATAGCCTGCCGCTGGTCGAGGAGCTGTCCGTGCCGTCGCCGGAGCGTCGCGCCCTGGTCTTGGAAGCGCTGATGGAGATAGACCGGTTGCTGGACGGTTTGCCGGCCAAAGTGCGCAAGGCGTTTCTGCTGTCGCAGCTGGAAGGTCTGCGCCATGGCGAGATCGCCGAACGCATGCAGGTCTCGGTCAGCTCGGTGCGCCAGTATCTGGCCCGGGCCATGCAGCATTGCCTGGCGGCCTGGTGAGCCGGCGCGCCGCGGCCCGGGCCGAATTGCCGCCTTCCGTCATCCGCGAGGCCAGCGCCTGGTTTGTCCGCTTGGGGGCTGACGACGCCACCGCAACGGATGGCGTAGCCTGTAGCCGCTGGATCGAGGCCGACCCTTTGCACCGGCTGGCCTGGGAACGCGTGGAAATGCTGGGACGCCAGTTCGGCCAGGTCGACCCGCAAGCCGGTCTGGCGGCCTTGGATCGCCCGTCCTCCCGCAGCCGGCGCCAGGCGCTCAAGGTCCTGTCGCTCGTCATGGGCGCGGGTGGATTGACGGCAGCGTCGCTGCCTTGGACGGCATGGACTTCGGACTTTGGCACGGCCGTCGGCGAGCGGCGCGCTGAGACCTTGGCCGACGGCAGCGTATTGACCCTGAACACCGACAGCGCGGCTGATGTGCGCTTTGACGCCACGCAGCGCCTGGTCGTGCTGAGCAGGGGCGAATTGCACATCGCGTCACGGCGCGACCCGCAGGCCCCCGCCCGGCCGCTGGTGGTGGCGACCCCCATGGGCCGGATCACCGCGCTCGGTACGCGCTTCGTCGTCCGTTTGCTGGATGGGGAGACCTGGGTGGCGGTGACCGAAGGCGCGGTCAGGATCGAACCCAAAGCGGGCGGCGCGGGTGGGGCGCGGATCGTGGAAGCCGGGGCCGGCACCCGTTTCAATGAGCGCCTTGTGCAGAACATACGGCCCGCGCCGCATGCCGGCGATTGGGCGCAGGGCGCGCTGTTTGCCGACGACATGCGTCTGGACGCGTTTGTGGCGGAACTCAGCCGCCATCGCAAGGGCCGCTTGGTGTGCGACCCGGCGGTGGCGGGGCTGCGCATTTCAGGCTCATATCCGCTCGGCGACACCGACCGTATCCTGGCAGCGGTCGAGCGTGCGCTGCCAGTGCGGGCGGATCGCTACACCCGCTATTGGGTGGTGTTGCGCGCCCGCGGCTGACGGCTCCGGGAAAATTTCCTGGCGCCGCGCTGTCACTTTTGAGTTTTCGATTGGCATACGGGTGAAGCCTCGATTTCCTTCGCCTGGAACCCAACGATATGACTCTGCCGTTTTTCCCCACTCACTCCACCGCGCTGGTGCTGGCCGCAGTCGCTGCCGCCGCGCTTGCGCCATTGCCGGTTCAGGCGCAGCCAGGCGCCGCTGCGGCGGTCCGTCATGCCGTCAATGTGCCGGCCGGCTCGCTGGGCGCGGCGCTGTCCGACCTTGCCCGGCAGACTCAGGTGCTGTTGTCGTTCGATCCTGCCCTGACGTCGGGCATGGAGACTGCGGGCCTGCAAGGGGGCTATACCGTGGATCAGGGCTTTGCGGCGTTGCTGGCGGAGACTGGACTGGAGGTCGTGCGCCGCGCGGATGGCGACTACCTGTTGCAGCGCGCGGGCGGTCAGCAAACCACTCAGCTTGCGCCGGTGGTGGTCCTGGGGGCGGGCGCCACGACCGAAGGCACCGGCGAGTACACCGCAGACTGGATGCGCTCGGCCAACGGCCTGGTGTTGTCGCAGCGCGAGACGCCGCAATCGACCAGCGTGCTGACGCGGCAGCAGATGGACGACCGCTCCATCACGTCGGTGCGCGACGTGATGGAAAACGCCACCGGCATGAATGTGCAGCAGGCGGAGTCCGAGCGCTTGACGTACTACTCGCGCGGTTTTTCCATGGACACTTTCCAGTTCGACGGCGTGGTCAAGCCGCTGAATGGCCTCTATCAGTTTGGCGACGGCAACCTGGACCCGGTCATCTACGACCACGTTGAAATCATCCGCGGCGCCACCGGCCTGATGAGCGGCACCGGCAACCCGGGCGGTTCCGTCAACTTCATCCGCAAGCGTCCAACCCGCGAGTTCCAGGGCGATATCAAGCTCTCGGCCGGGACCGAGGACACCTATCGAGGCGAAGTGGACCTGTCCACGCCGTTCAACGAGTCCGGCTCGGTGCGCGGGCGTATCGTCGGCGCCAAGGAACGGCGTGGCGACACCATGGACCTCTACAAGAAAAAGCGCGACGTGCTGTACGGCATCGTCGAGGCGGACTTGGCGCAGAGCACCACCGTCAGCATCGGCGGCTCTTTGCAACGCACGCGGCCCAGCGGCATCAGCTGGGGCGGCTTGCCCGCCCTGGACGCCAACGGCAAGCCCATCGACTGGCCCAAGGGACAGGCCATGGGCGCCAAATGGTCGCGCTGGGACACGGATTCCCACGAGTACTTTGCGCAGATAGAACATGGCTTTGCCAACGGCTGGAACGCCCGCCTGTCGTACACGCGCCTGGAGAACAAGTTCGACGCGCCGTTGCTCTTCACCTCCGACGTGCCGGTGACGATCGACGGGTTCTCAACGGCGCCATTGCTGCGCAAGTTCGTCGGCGGCAGCGACCAGGATGTGGTCGGCGGCTCCATGGACGGCGATTTCGACGCCTTCGGCCGCCGTCACCAGTTCAACCTAGGCTTCTCCCATTCCATCATCAAGGCATGGAACCAGAGCTGGGACACCTCGGATCAGGCAACATATCCCATTCCCGACGTCAAGAACTGGACTGGCGATTGGCCCGCGCCGGACTGGGACATCCTGGCGCTGTCGCAGACCAATCGCAACAAGCAGACAGGCATCTATGGCACGTTGCGCCTGGGGTTGACCGAGAGGCTGCATCTGCTGACCGGCGCGCGCTGGACGCGCTGGGAATCCACCGAGACCAGTTGGGGCGTGACGGGCTATTCGCACACGTATTCCGAGGTCACGCCCTACCTGGGCGTCACCTATGACCTGAACGACACGTACACAGCCTACGCCAGCTACACCAATATCTTCCAGCCGCAGATGGTCAAGACGCAGACCTGGGACATGGCGGGCCCGGCCTATGGCCACAACTATGAAATGGGCCTGAAGGCGTCCTACCTGGACGGCCGGGTGAATGCATCCGCCGCTGTGTTCCAGACCGACCAAAAGGACGTAGCCGAGTACGGCGGCTACGACTACGCGCATGATGACGGCTGGTACTACATACTGGACGGCACCCGCACGCGCGGCTTCGAGGTGGAACTGGCCGGGGAAGTGATGCCGGGCTGGAATGTGTTCCTGGGTTACACGTATCGGCAGTCCAAGGACAACAACGGCAAGAAGGTGCAGACGACCCAGCCCGAACAGCTGCTCAAGCTGAGCACGGCGTACCGGCTACCCGGCGAGTTGAGCAAAGTGACCGTGGGCGGCGGCGTGCGCTGGCAGAGCCAGACGAGCGCACAGACCTACTACGGCTTGCAGTCCGGCTCCATTGTGCAGAAGCCCTATGCCTTGTTCGACCTGATGGCGCAGTACAACTTCTCCGACAAGACACAGTTGCAGCTCAATGTGCGCAACCTGGCCGACAAGAAGTACTACCGGTCCATGGGCTTTTACAACTCGGTTTTCTATGGCGAGGGCCGGACCGCGCTGCTCACGCTGACGCAGCGCTTCTAGTTCCCGACCGCTAGCGCCATTCACTCGCCTGGCTCAGCTTGGCCAACTGATCGCGCGTCAGCGTCAGGCTGGCCGCCTTGACCAGTTCGTCCAGCTGCTCCAGCGAGGTCGCGCTGACGATGGGCGAGGTGATGCCCGGCTGCGCGATCTGCCAGGCCAGGGCGGCCTGCGCCGGCGTGCAGCCGGCGTCCTCGGCCACTTCGTCCAGGGCCTTCAGGATGCGGTAGCCGCGGTCGTTGAGATAGGTATCGACGATCTTGCGGCCGCGCGGGCTCTTGCCTGCGTCCGCGGGGCTGCGGTATTTGCCGCTGAGGAAGCCGCTGGCCAGCGCGTAATAGTTGATTGTTCCCATCTGCTGCGTCTTCACCAGGCCTTGCAGCCCGGACTCGAAGGGTTCGCGGCGGTACAGGTTGTACTCGGGCTGAATGCTCTCGTAGCGCGGCAGGCTGTGGCGTTCGCTCGCGATCAGCGCTTCCGACAGCCGCACCGCGGTGTAGTTGGATGCGCCGATGGCGCGCACCTTGCCGGACTCGATGTGCTTGGCATATTCGGCCAGGGTGTCGGTCAGCGGCGTATCGGGATCGTCCTGGTGCGACTGGTACAGGTCGATGTGGTCCGTTTGCAGCCGGGCCAGCGAGGCTTCCAGCGAACGGCGGATGTAGGCGGGCGCCAGGCCCTTGGCGTCGGGCCCCATCTCCATGCCGACCTTGGTGGCGATCAGCACGCGGTCGCGCTTGCCCGAACGCTTGAGCCATTTGCCGATCAGGGTTTCGGATTCGCCGCCCTGGTTGCCCGGAACCCAGCGGGAATACACGTCCGCCGTGTCGATGAAGTTCAGGCCGGCGTCCACCAGCGCGTCCAGCAGCGAATACGTGCCGGCTTCGTCCACGGTCCAGCCGAAGACGTTGCCGCCGAAGGTGAGCGGGGGGATCTGCAGGCCGGAACGGCCCAATGCGCGTTTGATCATGATGAGGCCTCTGGATGCTGCGGTTGGCGGCGAGAAAAAAGTCCGGTTTCTGCATATCCGGCCGATGCGATTCCGGGCTTTTTCAGTATATTTACGCCGCTGCGCCCCGTCGCGGGGCATGCCGTTGCGGCATGCACCATTTCAGGGATTCCCCCGAAACGCTTTGAGGTGGCGGCAAGTTAGACTATACGGCTTTACGGCTAGTCCGGCCGGCGGGGAGCCGCCAGCGGCGCCGTAATAATGAGCAAATACAAGGGTTCAAGGAGCTTAACTATGCTGATCGGAAAAAAACATTTTCTGACGGTTGGCGCCATGGCGCTGGCGATGGCTATCGCCGCGCCGGTGGCGGCGCAGCAGAAGTCGGTGGCGGTGACCGCCATCGTCGAGCATCCGGCGCTGGACGCCGTGCGTGACGGGGTGCAGGACGCCCTCAAGCAAGCCGGCTACGAGCCGGGCAAGAACCTGAAGTGGCAATACCAGAGCGCCCAGGGCAACAACGGCACCGCCGCCCAGATCGCGCGCAAGTTCGTCGGCGACAAGCCCGACGCCATCGTCGCGATCGCCACGCCTTCGGCCCAGGCCGTCGTCGCGGCCACCAAGGACGTGCCGGTGGTGTACTCCGCCGTGACCGATCCGGTCGCCGCCCAGCTGGTCGCCAGCATGGACGCCTCGGGCACCAACGTGACCGGCGTGTCGGATCTGCTGGCCCTGGACAAGCAGGTCGAGCTGATCAAGAAAATCGTCCCCAACGCCAAGCGCGTGGGCATTGTCTACAACCCGGGCGAAGCCAACTCGGTCGTGGTCGTGAAGAAGCTGCAGGAAATCCTGCCGAAGTCGGGCATGAGCCTGGTCGAAGCGGCCGCGCCGCGCTCGGTGGACGTGGCGTCCGCGGCTCGCAGCCTGATCGGCAAGGTCGACGTCATCTATACCAACACCGACAACAACGTCGTGTCGGCCTACGAGTCGCTGGTCAAGGTCGGCAACGACGCCAAGATCCCGCTGATCGCGTCCGACACCGACAGCGTCAAGCGCGGCGGCATTGCCGCCCTGGGCATCAACTACCGCGACCTGGGCGTGCAGACGGGCAAGGTGGTGGTGCGCATCCTCAAGGGCGAGAAGCCCGGCGCCATTCCCTCGGAAACGATCTCCAAGCTCGAGCTCTACGTGAATCCGGGCGCCGCCGCCAAGCAGGGCGTGACCCTGTCCGACGCGATCATCAAGTCGGCCGCGGTGGTTGTGAAGTAATAATCAGCCGTACCCGCCCCGCCATGCCTACCCGGTGTGAGCGGGGCTTGTTTTATTTTTTGGTGTCTTGCCTTACCCCATGGTCCTCAGGGCGGCAGCATTCACAAGATGCTCGCGGCCCGGCGCAATGTGCTGGTCTTGAATGGCCGGCGGCCCGCCTTGCGGCGTCGAGCCGCCCGGCGTTTTTGCTCCCTGAATGGTCCTGCAGACTCCTGCTGGCGGCTTTGCCGCCCGGCACGGGATGCCTTTGGCAGGAAACCAGAGAAAATCCCCCGCGGGGAAACGTTTCTTGCGAAAGCTGGGGTAAAACTGACCCCGAAACGCAAGATATCCGACGTTGCAACTCTTTAATATGCTCGTTTCTTGCCTTCGTGCAACTTATTAATGTGCTCGTTTCTCACTGATTGGATTTGACCCATGTCATTGTTCTCGTTGTTGGGCGCGTTGGAGATCGGCCTGATCTTCAGCCTGGTGGCTCTGGGCGTGTATATCTCGTTCCGCCTGCTGCGCTTCCCGGACCTGACCGTTGACGGCAGCTTCCCGTTGGGCGGCGCGGTCTGTGCCACGCTGATCGCCTCGGGCACCGATCCGTTCCTGGCCACGGCCATCGCCACGATCGCGGGCGCGGCGGCCGGACTGGTCACCGGCTGGCTGAACGTCAAGCTCAAGATCATGGACCTGCTGGCCAGCATCCTGATGATGATCGCGCTGTACTCGGTCAACTTGCGCATCATGGGCAAGCCCAATGTCCCGCTGATCACCGAATCCACCGTATTCACCATCCTGCAGCCGCAATGGCTGTCGGACTACGTCGCCCGTCCGCTGATCCTGATCGTGATCGTGATCCTGGCGAAGCTGGCGCTGGACTGGTTCTTCGCCACGCAGACCGGCTTGGCCGTGCGCGCCACCGGCTCCAACGGCCGCATGGCCCGCGCACAGGGCGTCAACACCGGGCGCATGATCCTGGGCGGCATGGCGCTGTCCAACGCGCTGGTCGCGCTGGCGGGCGCACTGTTCGCCCAGACCCAGGGCGGTTCGGACATTTCCATGGGCATCGGCACCATCGTGATCGGCCTGGCTGCCGTGATCGTGGGCGAGAGCATCCTGCCGTCGCGCAAGCTGGTGCTGGCCACGCTGGCCGTCATCATCGGCGCCATCGTCTACCGCTTCTTCATCGCCTTGGCGCTGAACAGCGATTTCATCGGCCTGAAGGCGCAAGACCTGAACCTCGTCACCGCGGTGCTGGTCACGTTCGCCCTGGTCATTCCCATGCTCAAACGCCGGCTCCTCGGCAAGAAGGGGAGCTGATATGTTGTCCGCAAAAGACCTCAAGATCACGTTCAACGCGGGTACGCCCATCGAGACGCGTGCCTTGCGCGGCCTGTCGCTGGAGATACCCTCGGGCCAGTTCGTGACCGTCATCGGCTCCAATGGCGCCGGCAAGTCCACCTTCCTGAATGCAGTCTCCGGCGACCTGCCGGTCGATTCCGGCCGCATCGACATCAACGGCGTCGACGTTACCCGCCAGCCCGTCTGGGCGCGCGCCGCCCGCGTGGCCCGCGTGTTCCAGGACCCCATGGCCGGCACCTGCGAAGACCTGACCATCGAAGAAAACATGGCGCTGGCGCAGATGCGCGGCGCGCGCCGCGGCTACAGCCGCGCGGTCAAGGCCTCCATGAAGGAAGGCTTCCGCGAGCGCCTGGCCACGCTGGGCCTGGGGCTGGAAAACCGCCTGAGCGACCGCATCGGCCTGTTGTCGGGCGGCCAGCGCCAGGCGGTCAGCCTGTTGATGGCGGCCTTGCAGCCCTCGCGCATCCTGCTGCTGGATGAGCACACCGCGGCGCTGGATCCGCGCACGGCGGACTTCGTGCTGCAACTGACCACGCGCATCGTCGCTGAAAGCCAGCTCACCACGATGATGGTGACGCATAGCATGCGCCAGGCGCTGGACGTGGGCGACCGCACGGTCATGCTGCATCAGGGCCAGGTAGTGCTGGATGTGTCGGGCGAAGAGCGCCGCGGCATGGACGTGCCGGACCTGCTGGCCATGTTCGAGCGCGTGCGCGGCGAGAAGATCTCGGACGACGCCCTGCTGCTGGGGTAGGCGCCAGGCGCCGGTTGCGTGAACCGCAACCGGCTCGCGAGGCTGCGGTCGCTGCCTCCGGTCCTAGATGAACCGGCCTGGCCGGAATGCCTCGTGGCGCGAGGCCGCGCCGCCGTCGCACATCAGTTCGCCCAGTATCCTGGCGGTGCCGGGCGCGGTGCTGAAACCGATGTGCTGATGCCCCAGCGCCAGCCACAGACCAGGATGGCGCGGCGCTTCGCCTATCATCGGCCGGCTGTCGGGCAGCGTCGGACGCCGTCCCAGCCAAGCCGCGGGATCCAGCCGCCGGTCCAGCGGAAACGCTTCCCGGGCCCGCGCTTCCGCCAGGTCCAGCTGCAGCGGCCGGGCGGGAGCCTCGCAGGCGTCCAGTTCCACGCCCGTGGTCAGGCGCAGCCCGCGCGCCATGGGCGACAGCACATAGCCGCCGCCGGTGTCGTAGACCGGACGCGTCAGGCTGGCGCCGTCCACGCCGCTGTAATGCATGTGGTAGCCGCGCTCGAACGCCATGGGCAGGTCTATGTCCGCCGTCTTCAGCAGGCGCTTCGACCAGGGACCCAGCGCCACCACCAACCGATCCGCCGCCACGGATTCGGACCCTTGCGCGCCTTGCACGATCCAGCCCTGGCCCTCGCGGCGGATGGCGCTGGCGGTCAGGCGCCGGAAAGCGCCGCCCGCGCGGCGGAACAGGGCGGCGTAGGCCGCGACCACTTCGTGCGGGTCATCGACGGAATATGAACCCTGGATCCACAGGGCGCGGCGGAAGATCGGCGCGAGAGCGGGTTCGATTTCCGCGAGTTCCGCAGGCTGCAAAACCTGGGTCGGCACCTGGTATTGCGCAAACGTCCGGCGCGACAGTTCGCCGCTGTTCCAGCCTTGTTCCGAGCGGTACAGGAATATCCAGCCGGTATCGCGCAGCCGGTGCGCCGCGCCCGATTCGTTCAGCAGCCGCAGATGCTCGGGCGCCGAGAGCCGGATCAGGCTGTCCAGCGCCTCCACGGTCTGCCTGAACACCGCCGGCCGGGCGCTCAACAGGAAGCGCGCGGCCCAGCCCAGGTTCCGCGCCAGGTAGTTCAGCTTGTAGCGGAACTGCACGGTGTCGTTCTTCAGCAGGCGGGGCAACTGCGCCCACAAGCCAGGGTGGTTGAACGGCATCAACGAACTTCGCGCGATCACGCCCGCGTTGCCCAGCGAGGTTTCCAGACCCGGCTCCTGCCGGTCGACCAGCGTGACGGACAGGCCGCGGCGCTGCAGTTCCAGGGCGCAGCAGACGCCCACGATACCCGCGCCTAGGACAACGACTTGCTTTCCCATGTGTTTTTATCTGAGTCCGGTCAGGAGGTGCCGTGATGCCGGCAGGCTCGCGGAATTGTATTGCAGGCGGCTGCAAGGCCCAGGGAAAAGTCGCGCGCAAATCTCAGGATTGATACAGCTTCCGGCCCATGATCCGCCCCGCCGCGGCCACGCCCCACCACGAGGCTTCCTCGAACACGGAATAGCCCGAAAGGTCTGCGTGCGCGAACAGCACCGGACCGTCCACGTCGCGCAGCGCGGCCAATCCCGGATTGGACAGGTAGCCGCATAGCGGCGAGGCCATGGCATGGCCGCGCACCGTGATTTCCAGCTGGCGCGCATGGCGCCAGAATTCCTGGCCGTAGGCCGCGACCAGGTCGGACGCGGCCTCGGCCCGCAGTTCCTCTGGACTGGCGCGGGTCAGCCAGTCGCGCGCGGCGCCGGGCTTCATTTCGCTGAGCGCGTGGTAGGCGGTGAAGACGCAGCGCGGCGTGCGGGCCACGCGCAGCAGCTGGTGCGTGGAGACGACGTAGCCCAGCGCCTTGCCCTGATAGACCACGTTGTCCCAGGACAGCGGTTCGCCCGGGGCTTCGGCGGGGTAGCCTTCCATGACGAAGTTCGACACCATCCACGGCGCGTGCGGCGGCGCATGCACCGCCGGATCGTAGCCATAGGCGCGGATGTCGGGCAGGATGCGCTGGGCCACGAACAACGGCATCGCGCACACGGCGCGGCGGGCCTGCACCGTGTAGGCGGCAGCCGAACTCAGGCACGTGACTAGTGGACCGGCAGGCGTCTCTTGCACCCGGACTGCCATGCCGGCGGCCAGCCAGCCGGCATGGCCGAGTTTTTGGGTGATGGCGTCGCGCATGCGCTGCATCAAGGTCGACAGGCCGCCGGGCCAGGTCAGCACGGCGCCTTCGCCCGCATTGGCGGCGTGGCCGTCGCGGCTGGCGAAGTAGTGCAGGCCGGCCCAGGCCGAGACGACGTCGTACCGCGCGCCGTAGTCGTCGCGGCAGCAGTAGTTCAGGTACCAATGCAGCGCGGGCGAGGTATAGCCCTCGCGTTCCAGCCATTGCCTGAACGTGATCGCATCCAGCGCGCGCCAGGCCGGATCCTGGGACGAATGGGCAAGAGGGATGCAGAAGACCTTGCGGCCATCGTTGCCCGTCTGCGTGTGCAGGCGATCGATCAGCGCAAGAAACTTGCGGTGCTGCGCCAGGTCCGCTTCCGGCAGCCCGCTCATGGGCAGCAGGTTTTCTTCCCAATGGCCGCCGCGCAGCAAGCGTTCCTGGGGCGAATGGACCAGCGCGGTCTCGTCGTAGTAGGGGCGGGCGTCGCTCGCGCCGCGTTCGATGATGCCGAAATCGGCCAGCATCTCGCGCACGTGGGTGGACGCCAGCGAGGGCAGCGGCAGGTAGTGCGCGCCCAAGGGGTAGTCCAGGCCGTCGCGCAGGCCGGCGGCGGCATTGCCTTCGGGTTCCGGCCCCTGCACCACCAGGAAATCCGTGTGCCCTTCGCGCGCCAGCTTCCAGGCGCAGGACAGGCCCGCCACGCCCGAGCCCAGTATCACGACGTCGCGCTTGTGGCTGGCCGAGGGCTGCGGCCAGGCCGCCCCGTCGCGCAAGGCGTGGCCCGCCTGCATGCCCGGGTAATGGATCTCCGGCGTGGTCTCGACGATGCGCGAACGGTAGTACCCGGCGCTGCCGGCTATCGCCGCCGTGGCTGCGCCCAACAGGAAGCTGCGCCGCCGCATCAGCGGATGACCTTGCGCCAGTCCTCGTCGAAGTAGCGCACGAGCGACTGTTCATTCAGGCGGTTCGGCGGCATTGCCAGCGCGGGCATGTCGGCGGGGAAGTGGAACAGTTCGCGCGTCGTGACCGGGTCCAGATAGCGCGTGGGCACGGTGATCGTGGCGGGCGGCTCGTAGTCGCGGCGCTTGCTGGCCAGGATGAAACCCCAGTCGCCGAAGGACGGCACATAGGTGTGGTACGGCCAGGTGTTCAGTCCGGCTTCCTTCAGGGTGGCATCGACGCTCCAGAACGAGCGCGGCGCGAAGTAGGGCGAGGTGGACTGCACCACCATATAGCCATTCTCGGCCAGGTGGCGCGCCATCAGGTGATAGACCGGCACCGAGTACAGGCGGCCCAGGCCGAAGTTGGACGGGTCTGGGAAATCCACCACGATGTAGTCATAGACCTCGGCATGGGTTTCCAGCCAGCGGCCGGCGTCGTCGTTGATGACCGTGACCCGCGGATCCTTCAGCGACCCCTGGTTCAGCTTGACCAGCGGCTCGGAACGCGAGAACAGCCCGGTCATGGCAGGGTCCAGGTCCACCAGCGTGACGTGTTCGATGTGCTTGTATTTGAGGATTTCGCGCACGGCCAGGCCGTCGCCGCCGCCCAGCACCAGCACGTTGCGGGCCCACGGCAGGGCTTGCAGGCCGGGGTGCACCAGCGCCTCGTGATAGCGGTGCTCATCGCGCGAGGAGAATTGCAGGTTGCCGTTGATGTACAGGCGCAGGTCGTCGTGCCAGCGCGTGACCACCAGACGCTGGTATTGGGTGGTCTCCGCGTGCACCACGTCGTCCCCGTACAGGCCTTTTTCGGCCCAGGCCGTCATGGTGCCGGAATAGATGAAGCCCAGGCCCAGGAACCCGATCACCACGCCGGCACGGATGGCTTTTTCGCCGGGGCGGGGGATCTCGGCGCGGAACAGCCAAGTGGTCCACAGCGCCACGCTGGCGTTCAGGATGCCGAACAGGAAGCTGGTGCGCAGCAGGCCCAGCTTGGGGGCGAGCAGCAGGGGAAAGACCAGCGAGACGGCCAGCGCGCCCAGGTAGTCGAAGGTCAGCACGCGGCTGACGATTTCGCGGAATTCGGTCTTGCGCTGGTTGAACACCCGCATCACCAGCGGGATTTCCATGCCGACCATCAGGCCGATCAGGAACACGCCCACATACAGGGCCGCGCGAAAGGGGGCGGGCATCCATGAGAAGACCAGGAACAGCACCGCGGCGGAGACGCCGCCCAAGAGGGCGACCAGCAGCTCCACGTCGATGAAGCGATTCAAAACGTCTTCGTCTCTTACATATTTTGACAACCACGAGCCTATGCCCATGGCGAACAGATAGCAGCCGATGACGGAGGAGAATTGCAGTATCGAATCCCCCAGCAAATAGCTGGCCAGCGCGCTGCTGATGAGCTCATAGCCCAAACCGCAGGAAGCGACGATCAATACTGAAAGGATGAGAACGCGGTCGCGCATGAGGTGTCCGACACGAAAAATGCGTTCGCAGTATATCGAACGCGCCGTATATACTGCGCGCAATTAGGAGGGTGGCAATGGGAGAAGCAATGCATCCGGTGGTGACCTATCTGATCTATATGGCGTCGGCGCTTGCCATGCTGGGTGCCTTCACCCTGGTCTATACGGCCGTCACGCGCTACAAGGAATTCGAGCTGATCCGCGAAGGCAATATCGCCGCGGTGCTGTCGTATGGCGGCGCGCTGGTGGGTTTCAGCTTCACCTTGTGCTCCAGCATCGCGATCCATGCCAGCTATGCCATGTTCCTGCTCTGGGGCCTTGTGGCCATGCTGGTGCAGATTGTCGTTTATGTGGGCGTGTCCCAGGCCGTGCGCGGCATGAACGAAGCCATCGAAGAAAACAACATCGCCATGGGCGGGCTGATCGGGTCGATTTCGATCGCGGCCGGCATCGTCAACGCCGCCAGCCTGACCTGATACGGGCAGGCGCCGAACCCGATCTGACAGGAGGACTACTCATGAGTCTCGGTTCATTCATCCGCAAGCAGTTCATCGACATCCTGCAATGGAACGAGGACCGCGACGGCGTGCTCGCCTGGCGGCATCCCATGCAGGATTTCGAAATCCAGTACGGCGCCAGCCTGACCGTGCGCGAATCGCAGATGGCGGTGTTCGTCAACGAAGGCAAGGTGGCCGACGTGTTCGGCCCCGGCATGTACAAGCTGACCACGCAGACGCTGCCGATCCTGACCTATCTGAAGAACTGGGACAAGCTGTTCGAGTCCCCCTTCAAGTCGGACGTGATCTTCTTCAGCACGCGCCTGCAACTGGGCCGGCGCTGGGGCACGGCCCAGCCGGTGACGCTGCGCGACAGCGAATTCGGCATGGTGCGGCTGCGCGCCTTCGGCGTGTATTCCTACCAGATCTCGGATCCCGCCAAGTTCTACCGCGAGATCAGCGGCACGCGCGACGAGTACACGGTCGACGACCTGGAAACGCAGCTGCGCAACATGGTGGTCGCGGCGATGACGACGGCGCTGGGCGGCTCCAAGGTGCCGTTCCTGGACATGGCCGGCAATCAGGGGCTGATGTCGCAAAGCATCGCCGAGCAGCTGGCCCCGGTGTTCGACCGCTACGGCGTCAAGCTGGACAACTTCACGGTCGAGAACGTTTCGCTGCCGGAAGAGCTGCAGAAGGCGCTGGATACGCGGATCTCCATGGGCATGGCCGGCGATCTGGGCAAGTTCACCCAGTACCAGACCGCCACCGCCATTCCGATGGCGGCGCAGAACGAGGGCGGCATCGCCGGCATCGGCGCGGGTCTCGCGGCCGGGGCGGCGCTGGGCCAGACCATGGCTGCGGGCTTGGCTGGCGCCCAGGGGCAGCCGCCGCAGCCGGCGGCGCAACAACCCGCTCCGCAGGCGCCTGCCGCCGCGGGCGGCGATCCGGCGCAGCGGCTGCAGCAGCTCAAGGATCTGCTGGACAAGGGCCTGATCACGGCCGCGGACTACGATTCGGCCAAGGCCGAAGTGCTGAAGAAACTCACCAGCTAAGGCTCCATGCAGCAGGTTCTGTGTCCGCAGTGCGGCGCCCCAGTCAAATTCACGTCCGCGGCATCGGTCATGGCGGTCTGCGGCGCCTGCCGCAGCACCTTGCTGAAGGACGCCGAGTCGGTCAAGCGCATCGGCGAGGCCGCCGAGGTCCTGGAGGACTACTCGCCCTTGTGCCTGGGCGCGGCCGGCACCCATGACGGCAAGCGCTTCGATTTGATCGGCCGCATCCAGCTGCGCTACGGCGAAGGCTTCTGGAACGAGTGGTACCTGTGGTTCGAGGACGGCTCCGACGGCTGGCTGTCGGATGCGTCGGGCCAGTACGCCGTGACCCGGCGGCGCAAGGTCAAGTCCACGCAGGGCATGCCCGCGTTCGACGACATCGCGCCCGGCGACGAACTGAAGCTGGACGGCCAGCGCTTTACCGCCGCCGACGTGCGCGCCTGCCAGGCGGGCGGCACGCAAGGCGAGCTGCCCTTCGTGCCGGGCGAGGGCTGGCTGGCCAAGGTGGCGGATTACCGCAGCCTGGACGCGTTCCTGACCCTGGACTTTTCCGACGGGCCCGAGCCCGAGCTGTATATCGGCAAGGCGTTCGACCTGTCCGCCATGCAGGCGGCGTCGCTGCGGACCAACGAACAGGTCGAGGAGACCGCCGGCCGTTTCCGCGGCCAGATCAAGGCGCTGGACTGCCCGAACTGCGGCGGGCCGATAAGTTTCGTGGCCGCCATGGCCACGCAAGTGGTCTGCCCTTCGTGCGCGGCCACCGTTGATTGCTCGGGACCCACGGCTGAAGTCATAGAGAAGGCGCGCAAGGTCAAGGCCATCAAGACCACGCTGTCGCTGGGCGCGGTGGCCAAGATCGACGGCGCGTCCTATACGCTCATCGGCCTGATGAAGTGCGCCGATCCGGATCCCGAGGAGCCGTCCGACTGGATCGAGTACCTGCTGTTCAACCCCGCGAAGGGCTTCATCTGGCTGGTGGAAACCGACGAGGGCTGGGAGCGGGTGCAGGTATGCGACACCTGGCCCAGCCACAACAACGCCAGCAGCGTGCGCTGGCGCTCCAATCTTTACCAGAAGCTGTATGACTACACCTCGCGCGTGGAGTTGGCGTTGGGTGCCTTCAACTGGCGCGTCAAGGTCGGCGACAGCACCAAGATCACGGATTACAAGGCCGGCAACCTCAAGCTGACCCGCGAACTGAGCGAGTCCGAGCTGGGCTGGTCGGCCTCGGGGCCGGTAGCGCCGGCGCAGTTGGCTGAATGGTTCGGCGATCCTGAACTTGCCAAGCAGAAGGCCATGCCGCTCAGCGGCAAGCCTGGGGGCTATCGCAAGTTCGCCTGGACGGCCATGATCGTGCTGGCCTTCCTGAACATCGACACTATTTTCAGTGGCGGCTTCGTCCCGATCCTGATCGGCCTGGCGTTCCTCTGGATCCCGGCGGCGGTGGCGGACAAACTATCTGGCAAGGACGAGTAACAGGATGGGCAAACTCTTATATACCGTCTATGCCGTCGTGGTGGTGATATTCGCTACCGGCGCCGGCTCGCCCGGCGCGCGCATGTCCAGCGGCGGCAGCACCAGTAGCAGCAGCTGGGGCAGCAGTTCCTCCGGCGGGTCGGGCTGGTCCTCGGGCGGATCCCACAAGTGACCCCGCATGCCACACCCGGCCGCCATGTGCTGGCGGATTTCCGTGGCGTGCCCGCGGATCGCCTGACCGATGCGCAAGGGCTGGAACGTGACCTGATCGCCGCAGCCCGTGCGGCCGGCGCCCATGTGCTGAGCGCGCACTTTCATCATTTCGGCGACGGCGCGGGCGTGACTGGCGTGGTCCTGCTGAGCGAATCCCATATCAGCATCCATACCTGGCCCGAACATGCGTTCGCGGCGTTGGACATCTTCATGTGCGGCGCGGCCCGGCCCGAGCTGGCGCTGGAACACCTGCGGGCGCGGCTGGCGCCCGAGGCCGTGCACGCGACCACGGTGGCGCGCGGCTGAAGCCCGCGGCCGCCACTCCTTGATTTTGCTCAAAGCTCCCCCGGGTAGCCAAATTGACGAGCGTTATATACCTATATATATTTCGTTACCGACTTAGCGATTTCCCCTGGGAGAAGAACATGTTACGTAACCGTCCGATCGCGGCGCTGTCCTTGGCGCTGGCCGCCGCATGGAGCGCCAATGCCAGCGCCGGCGACCTGGTGGTGTCGGCCGCCGCCAGCCTGACCAACGCCTTCAAGGAAGTCGCGCAGGGCTATGAAAAAGAGCATGCCGGCACCAAGGTCATCCTGAATTTCGGCGCGTCCGATGTGCTGCTGCAGCAGATCGTCAAGGGCGCGCCGGCCGATGTGTTCGCCTCGGCGGATCAGAAGGCCATGGACAAGGCGGTCGAGGAAAAGGCCGTCAAGCCGGCCTCCCGCGTCGACTTCGCCGCCAATCAGGTGGTGCTGATCGTCCCGATGGACAGCAAGGCCAACATCACCGCGCTCAAGGACCTGACCCGCGATGACGTCAAGCGCATCGCCTACGGCAACCCGGCATCGGTGCCGGTGGGCCGTTACACGCAGGGCGCGCTGGAAGCGGCCGGACTGTGGAGCGCGGTGCAGGCCAAGAGCGTGCTGGCCCAGAACGTGCGCCAAAGCCTGGACTATGTGGCGCGCGGCGAGGTCGACGCGGGCTTCGTGTTCGCAACCGACGCGGCCATCATGGCGGACAAGGTCAAGGTGGCCGTGCGCGTGCCTTCGCAGACGCCGGTCACTTATCCCATCGCCGTGACCACCCGTGAAGCCGCTGCCAAGGAAGCCGAAAGTTTCGTGGCCTATGTGCTGTCTCCCGCGGGTCAGGCGATACTGTCGCGCTACGGCTTCCAGAAGCCCTGATACCTGTTGAATCGTAGGCATTGATGAGTGATCCGGTTTGGGTGCCGCTGCTGCTTTCCCTGAAAGTGGCAGGCTGGGCAACGCTGTTGGCGACCGTGGCCGGCACGGCCGCGGCTTATGGCCTGTCGCGCTGGCGCTGGCCGGGGCGCGACCTGCTGGACGCGCTGCTGACCTTGCCGCTGGTGTTGCCGCCCACGGTGCTGGGCTACTACCTGCTGGTGCTGCTGGGGCGCCGCGGCATCATCGGCGAAACGCTGGCGGGCTGGGGCATCGAGCTGGTCTTCACCTGGCAGGGCGCGGTGATCGCCGCTTCCGTGGTGGCCTTCCCGCTGGTCTTCAAATCGGCCCGCGCCGCCTTCGAGAACGTCGACAGCCAGCTGGAAAACGCGGCGCGCGTGCTGGGCGTATGCGAGGCGGGGGTGTTCTTCCGGGTCACCTTGCCATTGGCCGCGCGCGGCATCGCCGCTGGCGTGCTGCTGGCGTTCGCGCGGGCGCTGGGCGAATTCGGCGCAACGCTGATGATCGCTGGCAACCTGCCGGGACGCACGCAGACCTTGTCGGTCGCCATCTACGAGGCGGTGCAGGCGGGCGATGACGCCACGGCCAATATGTTGGTGCTGGTCACGTCGGTGACCTGCGTGGTGGTCCTGCTGCTGGCCGGCAAGCTGGTGCCCGTGAGCAGCGGCCGGCGCAACGGGGGCGCGCCATGAGCGTCAGCATCCAGGTGCGCAAGCAGATGGTGTCCGGCGACCGGCGCTTTGCGCTGGATGTCGCGTTCGACTCGTCGGCCAAGCGCATCGCGCTGTTCGGCCCGTCTGGCGCGGGTAAGAGCCTGACCTTGCGCGCGGTGGCGGGCCTGCTGCGCCCGGACTCGGGCCGCATCGAAATCAATGGCCGCGTGCTGTTCGACACGGATGGCGGCGTCAACCTGCCCGCGCAGTCGCGCCGCGTCGCCTACCTGTTCCAGGACTACGCCCTGTTTCCCCATCTGACCGTGGCGCAGAACATCGCTTTCGGGCTGCGCCGCGGCTGGCGCAATCCGCCCCGCCGCGAGGTCGGGCCGGAGGCGCAGCGTTGGGTGGAAGCGTTCGAGCTGGGCTCCATCGTGGGCAGTTACCCCAGCGAGATATCGGGCGGCCAGAAGCAGCGGGTGGCATTGGCGCGAGCCCTCATGCTGCGGCCCGACATCCTGCTGCTGGACGAACCTTTTTCAGCGCTGGATTCGCAGCTGCGCGGCAAGATGCGCTTGGAACTCAACGCCTTGCAGCGCCAGTTGGACGTGCCGATGCTCTTGATCACGCACGATCCAGCGGATGTGGACGCACTGGCCGACGAAGTGTTCGAAGTGCGCGAGGGCAGGGTGCGGCGCCATGACGAGGACGTGGGCGTCTGAACGGCTTAGTCCAGCACGCCCAGGATCACGCTGGACGCCTTGAAGATCGCCACCGCGTCGGCGCCGACGTCCAGCGCCAGGTCCTGCGCACTCTCATTGGTGACGATGGCCGCCAGCGTCACGCCGCCGTCCAGGCCGATCAGGATCTCGCTGTTGACGGCGCCCGGGCGCAGCGCCGTGATCTTGCCCGGCAGCTGATTGCGCGCAGACAGGCGCAAGCCGGGGCCGGGGGCGCCCACGATGACCGACGACGCCTTGACCAGCGCGATCGCCTCCTTGCCCATCGCCAAGCCCAATTCCTGCGTGCTTTCGCGGGTGATGGTGGCCGTAATGGTCTGGCCGCCCGCGATGCGCAGCACGATCTCGTCGTTGACGGCGCCGGCGCGGATCTGGATGACGGTGCCTAGCAGTTTGTTGCGTGCGCTGGTCTTGAGCATGAAACGCCTCATGAGGTCGATGTCGCCGCTGGCGTTCATGCCGGCGCGGGTCAGGTTTTCCATGAACTTGCGGTGTTCGGCTTCCAGGGCGCGGAAGGTGGCGATCAGGCCGCGCGCGCGGTCGGTCAGGCGCGTGCCGCCGCCGCCCTTGCCGCCGGCGGCGCGGATCACCAAAGGCTCGCCCGCCAGGTTGTTCATGGCGTCGATGGCGTCCCAGGCGCCCTTGTAGCTCATGCCCACGGCGCGCGCGGCGGCCGTGATCGAGCCGGTGGCGTCGATCTGCGCCAACAGGTCTATGCGGTTTTTTCCGCCCCAGGTCTGGGCGCCGGAGCGAAACCAAATCGAGCCGTCGAGTTCCAACATCTGTGTTGTGCCGTGGTCAGGGTATGGGACAACCGAAAGTGTAATGGACGGGGCTGTCCTGGCGGTTCGTGGCGGCTGCGATGAGAATGAGATTCTGTTGAAATTTTGCAGGCTTCGCGGCACTATGTTCAAGCATCGGGCTCACGGAGAAAACGACATGAAAGCGTTCAAATTGCTGGCTGCGGGATCCATGACAGCGCTGTTGGCGGCTTGCGCCACCGGCCCTGACGTCAAGAGCGACTACGATCATCAGGCGAATTTCGCCCAGTACCGGACCTTCGGGTATATGACGCCGCTGGGCACCGACAAGGCCGGCTACAGCACCTTGCTGACCGAGCGCCTCAAAAATGCCACGCGCGGCCAGATGGAAATGCGCGGCTATACCTACAGCGCCTCCAATCCCGACCTGCTGGTCAACTTCAGCGCCAAGCTGCAGCAGAAGGTGCAGGTCACGCCGGCTGCGCCGCCCATGGGCCCGTACTACGGCTATCGCAGCGGCTTCTATGGCGGCTGGCCCGGCTACGGCTGGGGTGACGACGTCTACCAATATACTGAGGGCACCTTGAACATCGACCTCGTCGACGCGCGCCGCAGGCAACTGGTGTGGGAAGGCGTGGCGGTGGGCGAGGTCCAGCCCGATGCGGCCGCTACGTCCGAGAACACGGACAAGGTGGTTGCGCAGATCTTCTCCAAGTATCCGTTCCGCGCGGGCGTGGCCGCGCCGCAGCTGCCGGAAAAAAGCAAGTAGGGCGGTCCGCCAGCCCTGCCTAGAGGAAGCCGTATGAGTACTCGCCGCAAGGCCCCCAAGCAAGACACCGGCGATACGCCGCCCTATGAAGTCGTCGCCCTGGTGTTGCAGGGCGGCGGAGCGCTGGGGGCCTACCAGGCCGGGGTGTATCAGGGGCTGCACGAAGCGGGTATCCGGCCCAACTGGATTTCCGGCATCTCCATCGGGTCGATCAACGCGGCGATCATCGCGGGTTCCCCCGAGGATGAGCGCGTGGAGCGCCTGCGCGGTTTCTGGGAGAGCATCTGCCGCCCGGCGGGCTTTGCGTCGGTGCCCTGGGGCGACACGCTCGGTCCCATGTTCGAGGGTTTGCCGTTCGGCTTCGGCTCGCCCGTCATGAACGGGCATGTCTCGGCATTCCAGGCCTTGTTTTCGGGGCAGCCGGGCTTTTTCAAACCGCGTTTTCCGCCGCCCTACCTGGTGCACGGCAGGGGGGCGGCGTCCACCAGCTTCTACGACACCACGCCGCTGGCCGCGACCCTGCGGGAGTTCGTGGATTTCGACCTGCTCAACAGCGGCGCCGTGCGCGCCAGTTTCGGCGTGGTCAATGTGCGGACCGGCAACTTCGCCTATTTCGACAGCCTGAAGGACACCCTGGCCCCGGAACACATCATGGCCTCGGGCGCCTTGCCGCCAGGCTTTCCCTCCGTCGAGATCGACGGCGAGCACTACTGGGACGGCGGCGTCGTGTCCAACACGCCGCTGGCCCAGGTGCTGACCACCGACAACATGCGGGATACGCTGGCGTTCCAGGTCGACCTGTGGCCCGCGCGCGGCGGTCTGCCGACCAATCTGGAGGAAGTGGCCGAGCGCCAGAAGGACATCCAGTACTCCAGCCGGACCCGCCTGGTCACGGACCAGCTGCGGCGCGTGCTCAAGCTGAGGCACGGCTTGCAGCGTTTGCTGGCGAAGCTGCCGCAAGCCGAGCGCGACGCGGCTGAATTCGACGACATCCGCAGGCTGTCCCATACGCCGGCCACCAACATCATCAACCTCATCTACGAGTCCAAGCATCGGGAGCGTTACTCCAAGGACTACGAGTTCGGCACCGAGGCGATGCGCGAGCACTGGGAGTCCGGCCTGGCCGACATCCGCGCCACGCTGGCCAAGCCCGGCATCCTGGCCCGGCCGACCGAGAACAGCTGTTTCGTCACGCACGATATCCATCGCAACGGCAAGCGCAGCTGAACTGGCGGGGCTGTGGCGAGCGTTACGTTTTTGGATAGGGGCGGGACAGCTTTCTGATCGGATTGGTCTTATAGATGCCTTGCAACTTCAATGTCCGTGGGTTCCGGCGGTAGTCTTTCGGGGCAAATTGCAGCTTTGTTCCGGGAGCCGGCCGCCATCCCGCGCGGCGCGGGCCGTCCTGGTGGAGACCCGTCGTGAATGCCCCCGCTCGCCTTGCCCAGGTCGCGCCCGCCCGCGCGGCCGACATTCCCTATGCCATGGACGGCTGGTGGACCCTGGTCTACCAGGGCTGGACCCTGCTTACGCCCCATGGCATCCGCATCGGCCTGACCGCCCTGGAACGCACTTGCCTGCTTTGCCTGGCGGGCAATCCCGCCAGGGAATTGCGGCGCGATGAATTCATGGTCGTGCGCAGGCGCACCACGATGCGCACGCTGAACGTGGCGATTTGCCGTCTGCGCGGCAAGGTCCTGCTGGCTGGAGCCCGGCTGCCGCTGCACACGGTGCACGGCATGGGCTATGTGTTTCTGGGCAAGCTGCGAGAGCTTTCCGAGAACTGATCTGTTGTATGAAATCCCCCCGGTAGTGGTATTTGAGGCACTAAAAATCAGTGATTTCCCCAATAACTGAGTTACATTACTGGGCTGATTACGTGCCTTGGACGCATGCTTCTCATTTGATCGTGGCCTGAGCCGCATTCAAATACTGCGGTTACATGACGCGATTACGGTTAATTACGCTACGCGGGGGTTTCAATGCGGTTTTCGCCTAAACGTGTTTCAGGGCTGGCTTTTTCCGGCGGGGTCCTCGCACTGATATTGGCTGGTTGCGGTGAAAAGCCGCACATGAATCCAGGCATGCCCCAGGTCAGCGTCATTACGATTCAGCCGCAGCGCGCGCCCATCGTGTCCGAACTGCCCGGCCGTGTCGATGCCGTGCGGGACGCACAGATCCGTGCGCGGGTCACCGGCATCGTCCAGAAGATCGCCTTCGAGCAAGGCGGTGACGTCAAGGAAAACCAGCTGCTCTTCAAGATCGATCCGGCCCAGTACAAGGCCACCTACGATCAGGCGACGGCGCAGCTCAAGCAGGCCCAGGCCACTCTGTTCAGCGCCAAGCTGCTGGCCGACCGCTATGCGCCGCTGGTCAAGGCCAACGCCGTCAGCAAGCAGGAATACGACAACGCCGTGGCCTCGTACCGCCAGGCGGACGCCGCTGTCGCCGCCGCCCGCGCGGCGCAGGACAACGCCGCGATCAACCTCGGCTACACCGACGTCACCTCGCCCATCACCGGCCGCATCGGCAAACCGCTGGTTACCGAAGGCGCGCTGGTCGAGGCCACCTCGGCCACGCAGATGGCCACGGTGCAGCAGCTGGATCCGATCTACGTGGACTTCACCCAGTCCACCGCGGAACTCGCGTCCCTGCGCCGCGCCTTCGCCAGCGGTCAGCTGCAGCAGGTCGGCAAGGATACGGCGCGCGCCACCATCGTGCTGGAAGACGGCTCCGAATACGGCCAGCCGGGCAAGCTGCTGTTCACCGGCATCACCGTGGATCCGACCACGGGCCAGGTGAACCTGCGCGCCGAAGTCCCCAACCCCGACGGCATCCTGCTGCCCGGCATGTATGTGCGCGTGCGTCTGGAGCAGGGCGTGGACGACAAGGCCCTGATGGTGCCGCAGCAGGCGCTGCAGCGTACCGCGGACGGCCTGCAGAGCCTGATGCTGGTCAAGGACAACAAGATCGAACAGATTCCGGTCACCACCGGCGGCGCGCTCAAGAGCAACTGGATCGTCACCAGCGGCCTGAAGGCTGGCGACGTGGTCGTGGTGGAAGGATTCCAGAAGGTCCGGCCCGGCGCTCCGGTGCAGGCCAGCGAATGGAAGAGCGGCACGCCCGCACCGGGCGGCCAGGCCCCCGCGCAACCGGGCGCCAAGCCCGCGGAATCCGCCCCGCAGCCTGGCGCCAAGCCGGCCGAGCCTGCGCAGCAAGACAAGGCCGCAGGCCAGAAATCTTAAGCGGCACGCGGCGCAAGCGCCGCGTTCCTCTTTGGTGAGCATCGCTTTCAGAGTCAGCCCACATGCCGCAATTTTTTATTGATAGACCGATTTTCGCCTGGGTAGTCGCCCTGTTCATCCTGCTGGCCGGGGTGTTGGCGATTCCGAACATGCCGATCTCGCAGTACCCGGACGTGGCGCCGCCAGCGATCACGATCACGGCGACCTATCCCGGCGCTTCGGCCAACGAAGTGGCCGAGCAGGTCACCAGTATCATCGAAGACCAGCTCAACGGCGCCAAGGGCCTGATCTACTACGAGTCGGTCAGCGATTCCTACGGCACCTCGACCATCACCGCGACCTTCGCTCCGGGGACCAACCCGGACTTGGCGCAGGTGGACGTGCAGAACCGCGTGTCCAACGTGGTCGCGCAGTTGCCCACCGCCGTGCAGCAGCAGGGCCTGCAGTATGAGCAGACCAGTACCGGCTTCCTGATGGTGGCGGCGGTGTCGTCCACCGACGGGTCGCTGGACCAGACCGCGCTGGCCGACTACATCACCCGCAACATCAAGAACCCGGTGTCGCGCGTGCCCGGCGTGGGCCAGTTCCAGTTGTTCGCGGCGCCGCGCGCCATGCGCGTGTGGGTCGATCCCGCCAAGCTGGTCGGTTTCAACCTGAGCATGTCGCAGGTCAACCAGGCCATCGCCCAGCAGAACGTGGTGATTTCCGGCGGCAGCATCGGCGCGCCGCCCAACCCGGATTCGCAGCGCATCACCGCCACGGTCACGGCCAACGGCCAACTGAGCACGGTGGAAGGCTTCGGCAAGATCGTCCTGCGCGCCAATACCGACGGCTCCAAGGTGCTGCTGCGCGACGTCGCCCGCATCGAAGTCGGCGCGGACAATTACCAGTTTGGCGCCCGCCTGAACGGCGTGCCCACGGCGGCCTTCGCCATCGTGCTGTCTCCGAACGCGAACGCGCTGGCCACCGCGCAGGGCGTGCGCCAGCAGATGGAGGAACTGTCCAAGTACTTCCCGGGCAACATCAAGTACTCCATTCCGTACGACACCGCGCCCTACGTGAAGGTGTCCATCGAGCAGGTGGTCCACACCCTGGCGGAAGCCATGGTGCTGGTGTTCCTGGTGATGTACCTGTTCCTGCAGAACGTCCGCTATACCCTGATCCCGGCCCTGGTCGTGCCGGTGGCCATGCTGGGGGCGTTCGCGGTGATGCTGGCGCTTGGATTCTCCATCAACGTGCTGACCATGTTCGCCATGGTGCTGGCCATCGGGATTCTGGTGGACGACGCCATCGTGGTGGTGGAGAACGTCGAGCGGATCATGTCCACAGAGGGCCTGCCGCCCAAGGAGGCCACCAAGAAGGCCATGCCGCAGATCAGCGGCGCCATCATCGGCATCACGCTGGTGCTGGTGACGGTGTTCCTGCCCCTGGCCTTCATGAGCGGTTCGGTGGGCGTGATCTATCGCCAGTTCTCGATCGCGATGGCCGTGTCCATCTTCTTCTCGGCGCTGCTGGCCCTGACCTTCACCCCGGCGCTGTGCGCCACCATCCTCAAGCCGGTGCCCAAGGGCCACCACGAGGACAAGAAGGGCTTCTTCGGCTGGTTCAACCGCAAGTTCGACGCCACCACCCATAACTACCAGAACTGGGTGTCGCGCATGCTGCACAAGGGCGGCCGCATGATGCTGGCGTTCCTGGTGCTGGTCGTGCTGCTGGGCTGGCTGTACCTGCGCCTGCCTTCGTCCTTCCTGCCCGAGGAAGATCAGGGCTATGTGGTCAGCAACATCGAGCTGCCCACCGGCGCCACCGCCAACCGCACGGTCGAGGTCATCGAGCAGGTCGAGAAATACTTCTCGGGCGTACCGGCGGTCGAGAACATCATTGCCGTGCAGGGCTACAGCTTCAACGGCAACGGCCTGAACGCCGCTATCGCCTTCGTTACGCTGAAGGACTTCAGCGAGCGCAAGGAACGCAAGGATTCCGCGGGCGCGATCGCCTTCCGGGCCTTCGAAAAGCAGCTGATGGGCATCCATGACGCGCAGGTGTTCACCTTGGTGCCGCCCGCCATTTCGTCGCTGGGCAACGCTACCGGCTTCGACTTCCGCCTGCAGGACCGCGGCGCGGCGGGTTCCGCCGCCCTGGCTGCGGCGACGGGCGAACTGATGGGCCTGGTCATGAAGAGCCCGGTGCTGTCGCAGGTGCGTATTACCGGCCTCGGGCCGGGCGCGCAGCTCAACCTGACGATCGACCGCGAGAAGGCGGCCGCGCTGGGCGTGGACTTCAACGAGGCCGCCTCGCTGATCTCCACCGCGGTCGGTTCCGCCTACCTCAGCAAGTTCCCCAACCTGGGCCGGATGCAGAACATCTGGGTGCAGGCCGACGCGCCGTACCGCATGCAGCTCAATGACGTGCTGCAGTTGAATGCGCGCAACGGCCAGGGCGGCATGGTGCCGCTGTCCACCTTCGTCAAGGCCGAATGGAAGCAGGGTCCGGTGCAGGTGGTGCGCTACAACAGCTACGAGTCCATGCGTATCGGCGGCGACGCCGCGCCTGGCTACACCACGGGCGAGGCGATGGCCGAGATGGAGCGCCTGGTGGGCCAGTTGCCGCAGGGCTTCGGCTACGAATGGAACGGCCTTTCCTACCAGGAACGCCAGGCCGGCAACCAGGCTCCGATCCTGATGGGCCTGTCGCTGCTGGTGGTGTTCCTGGTGCTGGCCGCCTTGTATGAAAGCTGGGCCATCCCGATTTCGGTGATGCTGGTGGTGCCGCTGGGCATGTTGGGCGCGGTGGCGCTGATCAGCGCGCTGGGCATGTCCAACGACGTGTACTTCCAGGTGGGCATGGTGACCGTGATCGGCTTGGCGGCCAAGAACGCCATTCTTATCGTGGAGTTCGCCAAGGACCAATACGCCCGCGGCATGGGGCTGTACGAGTCCGCGGTGGAAGCCGCGAGACTGCGTTTCCGCCCCATCCTGATGACCTCGCTGGCCTTCATCCTGGGCGTGGTGCCCCTGGCCATGGCGACCGGCGCAGGCGCCGCCAGCCAGCGCGCCGTGGGTCTGGGCGTGCTGGGCGGCATGTTGGCCGCCACGCCGTTCGCGGTGATTTTCGTGCCGACCTTCTTCGTGGTGGTGCTGGGCCTGTTCAAGACCCGGCCGCGCCTGCTGGGCGCCGAACTGCGCGCCTTCGAAGAAGAGCAGGCGGCCAAGAAGGCTGCAGCCGGACAGGCTGCACCGGACGCCGCCGCGCAACACCCCGCACAACCCAACGGTGGCCAGGAGGGCAAGGAATGAAAGCCCTGAAGTTCAAACAGACCGCCTTGTCCGCTTTCGTGGCGGTGGCGTTGGCCGGCTGCTCGCTGGCGCCTGATTACAAGCGTCCCGACGCGCCGGTCTCCGGCACGTGGCCCGATCAGCCCAAGGTCCAGTACGGCGGCTACGCCAAGCCCACGTCGCTGGGCACCCAGCCGTCCACCGCGGTCATGCCGCAGGAAGGCACGCCCGCCGCCAATCTGGGCTGGCGCGAGTTCTTCCGCGATCCGCGCCTGCAAGGCCTGATCGAGCTGTCGCTGGCCAACAACCGCGACTTGCGCGTGGCGGTGGAAAGGGTGGAAGAGGCCCGCGCCCAGTACGGCATCCAGCGCGGCGCGCAATGGCCCAGCATCGGCGCCGGCATCCAGGGCCAGCGCCAGCATCTGCCGCAGAACATGCGGGCTGCCGGCGCGGGTTCCATCAGCAGTTCGTACCAGGCCGGGATCGGCCTGACCACCTTCGAGATCGACCTGTTCGGCCGCCTGCGCAACCTCTCCGAGGCGGCGTATCAACAGTACCTGGCGACGGAGCAGGCGCAGAAGAGCGTGCAGATCACGCTGGTGGGTTCGGTCGCGCAGTCGTATTTCAACCTGCGCGCCGCCGAAGTCCAGCTCGATCTGACGCAGCGCACCCTGGCGGCGCGCCAGGAATCCTATAACCTGGTCAAGCGCCGCTTTGACGGCGGCGTGGCGTCCGAACTGGATCTGAACCAAGCCAAGACGCTGCTGGACTCGGCCTCGTCCGATCTGGCGCAACTGGCCCGCGCCCAGGCCCAGGCCATGAATGCGCTGGTGCTGCTGGTCGGCACGTCGCTGCCGCCGGATCTGCCGGCGCCTGCCGTGTTCGGCCGCGACCAGTTGCTGGCCACGGTGCCCTCGGGCCTGCCATCCGACCTGCTTGAGCGCCGTCCGGACATCATGGCCGCGGAAAACCAGCTGCTGTCCGCCAATGCCAATATCGGCGCGGCGCGCGCGGCGTTCTTCCCGACCATCTCGCTGACCGGCCTGCTGGGCGTGGCCAGCCCCTCGTTGGGCGACCTGTTCAAGGGCGGCCAGGGCTATTGGAGCTTTTCGCCTTCGATCACCACGCCGCTGTTTGCCGGCGGCAGCATCCGCGAAGGGCTGAACCTGGCCAAGGCGCGCGACAATATCGCCGTGGCGCAGTACGAACAGTCCATCCAGCAGGCATTCCGCGAAGTGTCGGACGCGCTGGCGGGCGAAGCCACCTACGGGGCGCAGCTGGACGCTCAGCGCGCCTTGCAGGATGCGACCGGGCGCACGCTGGAACTGTCGAATTTGCGCTATACCAATGGTATCGACAGCTACCTGCAGGTGCAGACCGCGCAGGTGGACTTTTTCAATGCCCAGCTCTCCCTGGTCCAGACCGGTCTGGCGGCGCTGATCAACCGCGTCGAACTGTACAAGGCCCTGGGCGGCGGCTGGGAAGAAACGACGAAAGTGCAATGATAGAACTTGGTGTAAACATCGATCACGTTGCCACGCTGCGGCAACAACGCCACACGGCCTATCCGGACCCGGTCCTCGCCGCGCTGCGCGCGGAGGACGCCGGCGCCGACCTGATCACGCTGCATCTGCGCGAAGACCGGCGCCACATCCAGGACAAGGACGTCTACGCCATGCGTCCGCAACTGCGCACGCGCATGAATCTGGAATGCGCGGTCACGGCGGAAATGCTGGAGATCGCCTGCGCGGTCAAGCCCAGCGACGTCTGCCTGGTGCCGGAAAAGCGCACCGAACTCACGACCGAGGGCGGCCTGGAAGTGGCGGGCGCCATGGGACCCGTTTCGGATGCGGTGGGCCTGCTGGCCGAGGCCGGCATCCGCGTGTCGCTTTTCATCGATCCGGATCCGGAGCAGATCGCGGCCGCGGCCAAGGCCGGCGCGCCAGTGATCGAATTGCATACCGGCGCCTACGCCGAGGCTGAAGGAGAGGCCGCCGAGGCCGAACTGAAGCGACTGCGCCTGGCCGTGACCGAAGGGCTGCGCCATGGCTTGCGCGTGAATGCCGGCCACGGCCTGCATTACGGCAACGTCAAGCCGGTGGCCGCGCTGGAAGGCATTGCCGAACTCAACATCGGCCACGCCATCGTGGCGCAGGCGGTGTTCGACGGCTGGGAAAAAGCGGTGCGCGACATGAAGGCGCTGATGGTGCAGGCTCGCCTGCAAGCGCTGCGCGGGCTGTGATCGCGGCCCCGGTCCCGTTCTTGCCTCTGGCTGCGCGCTGATTTCCATGTCTGACGCTTCCCGCCCCGCCGCGCCCGCAGGCGCCATTGCCGGCATCGGCATGGACCTGCTGCGCATCGACCGCATCGAGCGCGCGCTGGCGCGACACGGCGACCGCTTCGCGGAAAAGATCCTGGGCGTCGAGGAACTGCAGAAGTTCCATGCGCGCCGCGCCCGCGACCCGGTGCGCGGCCTGCGTTTCCTGGCTACCCGATTTGCGGCCAAGGAGGCGTTTTCCAAGGCCATCGGCCTGGGCATGCGCATGCCCATGACGTGGCGCCGGGTGCAGACCTTGAACGCGCCTGGCGGGCGTCCCGTGCTGGTGATCGCGCCCGAACTGCTGCAATGGTATGAGCAGCGTTTCGGCGCGGCGCATGTTTCCATTACCGACGAATCCGACATGGCCGCCGCTTACGTGGTGGTCGAACGCAAGCCTTGATCCGCGGACCCGTGTCCGCCGCCGGCTTGCCAGACTTAGACAGAAGGACAGCCTGACATGGCCAAGAAGAAATCCAGGGCGGTCCTGCCGCCCGGCCCCGTGATGGTCGATGTGGCGGGATTCACGCTGACGAAGGCGGAAAAGAAGCGCCTGCGCCATCCGCTGGTGGGCGGCGTGATTCTGTTTGCGCGCAATTTCGAAAGCCGCAAGCAGCTCACCGAGCTGACGCGCCAGATCCACAAGGCCCGCAAGGAGCCCCTGCTGATCCTGGTGGACCATGAAGGCGGCCGCGTGCAGCGTTTCCGCGAAGACGGCTTCACGCCGCTGCCCGCCATGCGCGATCTGGGCGCACTGTGGGACCGCGATCCCCTGCAAGCCATGCGCCTTGCGACCGAAGCCGGCTACGTGCTGGCCGCCGAGCTGCGCGCCTGCGGCGTGGACATGAGCTTCACCCCCGTGCTGGACCTGGACTATGGCGTCAGCAAGGTGATCGGCACCCGCGCCTTCCACCAGGACCCGCGGGTGGTCACGATGCTGTCGCGCGCGCTGATCCAGGGCCTGCAGCTGGCGGGCATGTCGGCTTGCGGCAAGCACTTTCCCGGCCATGGTTTCGTGGAAGCGGATTCGCACCACGAGATCCCGGTGGACCCGCGTCCGCTGGACAAGATCCTGAAGGACGACGCCGCCCCGTACGCCTGGCTGGGCGACGCGGTGCTGCCGTCGGTGATGCCCGCGCATGTGATCTATCCCAAGGTCGACAAGCACCCGGCCGGCTTTTCCAAGCGCTGGGTGCAGGACATCCTGCGCACTCGCCTGGGCTACGATGGGGTGGTGTTCTCGGATGACCTGACCATGGAAGGCGCCTCGGTGGCGGGCGACATCCTGGACCGCGCCAACGCGGCGCTGGGCGCGGGCTGCGACATGGTGCTGGTGTGCAACCGGCCGGATTTGGCCGACGAATTGCTCGAACGCCTGAAGTTCGAGCACGCGCCCGAGTCCGTGGCCCGCATCCGCCGTCTGATGCCGCGCTTTGACGCGCCGGACTGGGATACCTTGCAGGCTGAAAGCCGTTACCAGAATGCCCGACGACTTCAATCTCAAATCGTTCCTGGCTGACCTGCCGCATCTGCCGGGCGTGTACCGGCATCTGGATGCGGCCGGCGAGGTCATGTATGTCGGCAAGGCGCGCGACCTGAAGAAGCGCGTCTCGTCGTATTTCCAGAAGAACCTGGCCAGCCCCCGCATCGCCCAGATGGTGGCGAAGGTGGCGCGGCTGGAGGTGACGGTGACGCGCTCCGAGGCGGAAGCGCTGATCCTCGAAAACAACCTCATCAAGACGCTGAAGCCGCGCTACAACATCCTGTTCCGCGACGACAAGTCTTATCCCTACCTGCTGATCACCGGCCATGACTGGCCGCGCATCGCCTATTACCGCGGCGCGACCAACAAGCGCGGCCAGTACTTCGGACCGTTTCCCAACGCCTGGGCCGTGCGCGAAACCATCCAGATCCTGCAGAAGGTATTCCGCCTGCGCACCTGTGAGGACTCGGTCTTCGCCAACCGTTCGCGGCCCTGTCTGCTGCATCAGATCGGGCGCTGTTCGGCGCCCTGTGTCGGCGCGATCGAAGCCGCCGACTACGACCGCGATGTGCAGCGCGCCGTGCGCTTCCTGAACGGAGAAGCCAAGGACGTGATGGGCGAAATCGAAAGCCGGATGCAGCAGGCCGCCAGCGAACTGCGCTTCGAGGAGGCGGCGGCGCTGCGCGACCAGATGGGGTCGCTGGCGCGCGTGCTGCACCAGCAGACCATGGAGAACGTCAGCGGCGAGGACACCGACATCATCGCGGTGGCGATCGCGGGCGGCAAGGTCTGCGTCAATCTGGCGATGGTGCGAGGCGGCCGCCATCTGGGCGACAAGCCTTTCTTTCCCTCGCATGCCGAAGGCGAGGCCGCGCCGCAGGTGCTGGAAGCCTTCGTGGCGCAGCACTACACCGACAATGCCATGCCGCCGGTGCTGGTCTGTTCGCACGCCTTGCCGGATCCCGACCTGATCGGCCTGCTGGTCGAGCAGGCGGGCGGACGCCCGTCGCGCGTGCTGACGCGCCCGCAAGGCGCGCGCCGCGCCTGGTTGGAACAGGCGGGCAAGAACGCCGAGATGGCCCTGGCCCGCGCCTTGACCGAGTCCGGCGCCCGCGCCGCGCGTACGCTGGCGCTGGCCGAAGCGCTGGACCTGGATACCGACGAGGCCGCGCTGGACGCGCTGCGCATCGAGTGTTTCGACATCAGCCACACGGCAGGCGAAGCCACCCAGGCGTCCTGCGTGGTGTTCGAGCACCACGATATGCAGCCTTCGCTGTACCGCCGCTACAACATCGGCGGCATCACGCCGGGCGACGACTACGCCGCGATGCGCCAGGTGCTGAGCCGCCGCTTCGCCAAGGTCGCCGACGGCGAGGCGCCCATGCCCGGCCTGGTGTTGATCGACGGCGGCAAGGGCCAGGTGGAAGTCGCCCGCCAGGTGTTCGTGGAACTGGGCCTGGATGTGCAGACGCTGGTGGGCGTGGCCAAGGGGGAAGGGCGCAAGGTCGGCCTGGAGACCCTGGTGTTCGCGGACTCCCGGCCGCCGGTCGCGCTCGGCGGCGAATCCGCCGCGCTGATGCTGATCGCCCAGGTGCGCGACGAGGCGCACCGCTTCGCCATCACCGGCATGCGCGCCCGCCGCGCCAAGGCCCGCAACGTGTCGCGCCTGGAAGAGATCGAAGGCATCGGCGCCCGCCGCCGCCAGCGCCTGCTGGCCCGCTTCGGCGGCTTCTCCGGCGTGGCCTCGGCCAGCATCGAAGACCTGGCCTCGGTCGACGGCATCTCCCAGGACCTGGCGATCCGCATCTATGAAGCCTTGCGGTAATGCAACTGTGCGTCAATGCCGGCTGCCAATGCACTCCACACCCCTACAGCGCAGATGCTTCACGACTCTGGCCGCAAACGCTGCAACGGGCGTAGCGCAAAGCCGGGCCGCGCGGATCCGGCTCCGCCGGTCCGCAGCGGCGCCCCCCTGGGGGGGAAGCGCCCCCGGCGCTTCGGGGGGGCATCTTACTGTTAGCATACGAACACTATGCCAATTAATGTACCCATTATCCTGACATGGCTGCGCATCGCCATGATTCCGCTGGTGGTCGGGCTGTTCTATGTGCCCGAAAGCTGGATGTCCGTTCCCGTGCGCGACACCATTGCTGCCTGGGCCTTCATCATCGCGGCCCTGACCGACTGGTTCGACGGCTGGCTGGCGCGTCGCTGGAATCAGACCTCGGCGTTCGGCGCCTTCCTGGATCCCGTTGCCGACAAGCTGATGGTTTGCGCCGCACTGATCGTCCTGCTGGACCTCAGCCGCGTCGACGCTTTCATCGCGCTGATCATTATCGGCCGTGAAATCACGATTTCCGCCCTGCGCGAATGGATGGCCAAGATCGGCGCCAGCGCCAGCGTGGCGGTGCACCGGCTGGGCAAGTTCAAGACGGCCGCGCAGATGGTGGCGATTCCGTGCCTGCTGTACAACCAGCCGGTTTACGGCGTCAGCACCAAGCTGCTGGGCGATGTGCTGATCATCGTGGCGGCGGTGCTGACGGTGTGGTCGATGCTGTATTACCTGCAGCGCGCCTGGCCCGCCATCCGCGAAAAGGCCCTGTAGACCAGTCCGTATATATTGGTTGACAGAACGGCGGCCCGGCTCGCGCAAGGCGGCCACCGTTACATACTAAGAGCGATCCGCCGGCGCGTCCGGTACGGCGCCTCAAAGTCCAACGCCCGGAGCACCCGGACGTTGCCGGAGACAACCCGCGCGCCGCCGCATCCGGCGCCGCGCTACCTGCCGCTGACCGCGGCCGCCTGCAATGAACACCGCTGCGAATACCCTGGCCCTGGACGCCGCCGCCCGCCGGCGCGACTGGAAGATCATCCTGCTGATCGGGGTGGCCCACGCGTCCTCCCACTTCTTCCAACTGGTCCTGCCCTCGCTCTATGTCTCGCTGGGCAACGAGTTCGGCCTGGACTTCGCCCGCCTGGGGCTGCTGGTGTCCACGTTCTACGTGGTGTCCGGCATCGGCCAGGCGTCCTCGGGCTTCGTGGTGGACCGGATCGGCGCGCGGCCGGTGCTGTGGTTCGGGCTGACGTGCTTCGTGCTGTCCGGCGTGCTGATCGGGTCGGCCAACGGCTACGCCATGCTGGTGGCGGCGGCGGTGGTGGGTGGCATCGGCAATTCCGTTTTCCACCCGGCCGACTATTCCATCATCAACCATCGCATTTCCGCGCTGCGCCTGGGGCATGCTTTTTCCACGCACGGACTGACGGGCAACCTGGGCTGGGCGCTGACGCCCGTGTTCATGACCAGCATCACGCTGCTGGCGGACTGGCGCGTGGCGGCCTATAGCGCGGCCGGGTTGGTGGCGCTGGTCCTGCTGCTGACGGTGTTGGGACGCGACCTGCTGGGCGGTCCGTCGCCGCTGGAGGGCCATGCGGACGCGGAAGCCGGCAAGCTTGCCGCCAAGCCCGCGGCCAAGCCGCAGGAAAGCGTGCTGACCACGCTGTCCACGCTCTTGTCCAAGCCAGCGCTGTGGGGCGCGTTCCTGTTCTTCGCCTGCACCTCCATCGCGCTGTCGTCGGTGCAGAACTACACCATTCCCTTGCTAGGCCAACTGTACGACCTGTCCAAGGTCGCCGCCAGCTCGGCGCTGTCCGGCTACATGGTGGCTTCGGCCGTGGGCATGGCCGCGGGCGGTTTCCTGGTGTCGGCCAATCCGCGTACCGAACGCACCGTGATGGTGGCGCTGATCCTGGCGGGCCTGACGCTGGTGGTGCTGGCGCTGGGCCTGGTGCCGGCCGTGCTGGCCGCGCCGGTGGTGGCGCTGGCGGGCTTCTGCTCCGGCGTCGCGGCGCCGTCGCGCGACATGCTGATCCGCCGCGTCACGCCCAAGGGCTCCACCGGATCGGTCTACGGACTGGTGTACTCCGGCATGGATGTGGGCTCGGCCCTGGGACCGCTGGCCTTTGGCCTGCTGCTGGACGCTGGTCTGCGGCAGGGCCCCTGGGTGGGCGCGGGCGTCGCGTTCGCCGCCGCCGCTTTCCTGGCGCAGTGGATCGCGGTGCAGGCGCGGCGCGCGGAACCCGCGGCCGCCGCATCGGCCGCCGCACGTTCCTGAACCGGCCGAGGCCCGCGCCCCGGCAGTTTGACCCTACGCAAGGTTGATGCGGCGTCTCTCTGATGTAATGACCTCGTCAGTGAAGTGGTCATTACTCAGGAGAAGCCAATGAGAAGGGCAAGCGCGTTGCTGGCGGCAGGAGTCGCCTTGGGCGGTTGGATCGGTCTGGCCCATGCGGCCTCGCAGGAACCGATACAGCCGGTGGAGCCGGCGGTCATCAAGGAGCCGGCCAAGGTCGAGCTGGGCAAGAAGCTCTTCTTCGACCCGCGCTTGTCCCGCTCAGGTGCGATTTCCTGTAATTCCTGCCATAACCTGGGCATGGGCGGCGCGGACAATCTCAAGGCGTCGATCGGCCACAAGTGGCAGCAGGGCTCGATCAACTCGCCGACGGTGCTCAATTCCAGCCTGAACATCGCCCAGTTCTGGGATGGCCGCGCCAAGGACCTGCGCGAGCAGGCGGGCGGCCCCATCGCCAATCCCATGGAGATGGCGTCCACCCATGAGCTGGCGGTGCAGGTGCTGAATTCGATTCCCGGCTACCGGGCGGAATTCAAGCAGGTCTTCGGCAAGGAAGACATCGGCATCGACGAGGTCACCGGCGCCCTGGCCGCGTTCGAGGAAACGCTGGTGACGCCCAATTCGCGCTTCGACCAGTGGCTGCGCGGCGATCAGAAGGCGCTGACCGTGCGCGAGCTGGCGGGCTATGAGCTGTTCAAGAACAGCGGCTGCGTGGCCTGCCACAACGGCGTGGCGGTGGGCGGCAATTCGTTCCAGAAGATGGGCCTGGTCACGCCCTACGTCACCGAGAACAAGGCCGAGGGCCGCGCGGCGGTGACGGGCAAGGACGCCGACCGCTTCAACTTCAAGGTGCCGACGCTGCGCAACGTGGCGCTGACCTATCCGTACTTCCACGACGGGGAGGCGGCCACGCTGACGCAGGCGGTGGATGTGATGGGCCGGCTGCAGCTGGGCCGGACCTTCACGCCGGACGAGAACGCGCAGATCGTGGCGTTCCTGCAGACCCTGACGGGCGATCAGCCGGCGATCCAGTACCCGGTGTTGCCGCCGTCGGCGGACGATACGCCGCGGCCCGAGCCCTTCGTGAAATAAGGCGGTACGCGCGGCCTACTGGCGGACGGTGCGCACGTCCGCTGGCGGGCCCGCCTCGAAGTTGCTGCGCCAGGGGTTGATGTCGAGCCCGCCGCGGCGCGTATAGCGCGCGTAGACCGTCAGTTGTTCGGGGCGGCAGGCTTGCATGACGTCGCTGAAGATGCGCTCGACGCAATGCTCGTGGAATTCGGCGTGCTGGCGGAACGAAACCACGTAGCGCAGCAGCGATTCGCGGTCTATGGGCGCGCCGCGGTAACGGATTTGCACGCTGGCCCAGTCGGGCTGGCCCGTCACGGGGCAGTTCGATTTCAACAGGCGCGAAGCCAGCGTCTCCTCGACCACGTCGCCCGCGCGGGTGCGCAGCACTTCGGGCGCGGGTTCGTAGGTGTCGATCTCGATGTCCAGCTTGTCTATATAGATGCCGTCCATTTCTCCCATCTGCAACTCGGAGAAGCGCTGCGGCAGGAAGAAATCCAGCCCCACCGGCGCGCCGGCGGCGGCGCTCAGGTCGCGCTCCAGGCGGCCGCGCAGGGCGGCCGAATTGACCAGGCGGGTCTGGTTGAACGAGTTCAGGTAAAGCTTGAAGGACTTGGACTCGATGATGTTGGGGCTGTCGGCCGGCACCGAGAAGGTTGCCATGGCCACGCGCGGCTTGCCCTTGGCGTCCAGCCAGGACAGCTCATAGGCGTTCCACAGGTCCACGCCGGTGAAGGGCAGCTTGCCCGCTTCCAGGTTCAGCGCCGCGCGGTTGTGCGAACGCGCGATGGGGAAGAGCAGCGAGGGGTCGTATTGCGAGGCGTAGGCCACGCTCTGGCCCAGCGGGCCGTGGGACAGCGTCATAGCGGAATCATCGGAAACTTGAAGAATGAACGCATTGTAGGCGGTCGGAAAAAACCCCGATTTTCCATATTGTGAAATGTAACCTTCGTCATGTGAAAGCCGCTGCTGCGTAGCAGCGGGAACCCATTTCACAGATGACAATTGCGTTTCGCAATACGAAATTAAATTTATAACTAATTGATTTATAAGAATAATATTTTTCGTCTTGTATAAGACACAAGCCCACATTGCTCCGCAGCAGAGGCATAGACTTTGTCCAACGATTCACGCAACTCAGGACGCGAATCTTTTGCAGTCTTCCCCATCACTGACCAGGAGCATCAACATGAGCAACCGCGAAACCGAAATCCGCAATCTGCAGAAGGACTGGGCCGAAAACGCCCGTTGGCAAGGCATCAAGCGCGACTACAGCGCCGAAGACGTCATCCGCCTGCGCGGCTCCATCGGCGTGGAACACACGCTGGCGCGCCGCGGCGCCACCCGCCTGTGGGAACTGCTGCATAGCGAGCCTTTCGTGAATTCGCTGGGCGCCCTGACCGGCAACCAGGCCATGCAGCAGGTCAAGGCCGGCCTGAAGGCCATCTACCTGTCGGGCTGGCAGGTCGCCGGCGACGCCAACCTGGCCGGCGAGATGTACCCCGACCAGTCGCTGTACCCCGCCAATTCGGTGCCGCAAGTGGTTCGCCGCATCAACAATTCGCTGAGCCGCTGCGACCAGGTCCAGTGGATGGAAGGCAAGAACCCGGGTGACGAAGGCTACATCGACTTCTTCGCGCCCATCGTGGCGGACGCCGAGGCGGGCTTCGGCGGCGTGCTGAACGCGTTCGAACTGATGAAGGCCATGATCGACGCCGGCGCGTCGGGCGTGCACTTTGAAGACCAGCTGGCTTCGGTGAAGAAGTGCGGCCACATGGGCGGCAAGGTGCTGGTCCCGACCCGCGAAGCCGTCGCCAAGCTGGTGTCGGCCCGCCTGGCCGCCGACACGATGGGCACGCCCACCGTGCTGCTGGCCCGCACCGATGCCGACGCGGCCGACCTGGTCACCAGCGACGTCGACGAGAACGACCGTCCCTTCATCACCGGCGAGCGCACCGTCGAAGGCTTCTTCCGCACCAAGGCCGGCATCGACCAGGCCATCTCGCGCGGCTTGGCCTATGCGCCCTATGCCGACCTGATCTGGTGCGAAACGTCCACGCCCAACCTGGAATACGCCCGCAAGTTCGCCGAGGCCATCCACCGCCAGTTCCCGGGCAAGCTGCTGGCTTACAACTGCTCGCCCTCGTTCAACTGGAAGAAGAACCTGGATGACGGCACCATCGCCAAGTTCCAGCGCGAGCTGGGCGCCATGGGCTACAAGTTCCAGTTCATCACGCTGGCCGGCTTCCACGCGCTGAACTACGGCATGTTCGAGCTGGCCCACGGCTACGCCCGCCGCCAGATGAGCGCCTTCGTCGAGCTGCAGCAGAAGGAGTTCGCCGCCGCTGAAATCGGCTTCACCGCCGTGAAGCACCAGCGCGAAGTCGGCACCGGCTACTTCGACGCCGTGACGCAGACCATCGAAGGCGGCCAGTCCTCGACCACCGCGCTGACCGGTTCGACCGAAGAAGCCCAGTTCGAACACGGCAAGGAACAGAAGGTCGCGTAAGCATCGCAGGAGAGTTATGCAGTTGTAGTTGCTGTTGTAGGGTGGATTCGGGTGCCTTCGGGCACCCTTTTTTTTCAGAGTCCGAAGAACGCCGAGTACACCAGCCTTTCCTCCACCACGCGGCGCTGCTGTATGGCGCCGGCGCGCCGTTCGGGTACGGAGCTGTCGGTGTAGTAGCGCTCGTACTCGCGCACCGCGATGCGCGCGGGCTTGCCGCCGCTGTCGGGGAGCGCGGCGCTGGCGGACCAGATGACGGGGTCCAGCAGTTCGCCCAACAGGGGGCCTTCCAGCACGGGCGGAAAACGCACCACCGGGCCGACCACCACGTTGCCCAGGCGCGAAAGGTCGGCGAGTGTCGTGGGCGTGGCGGTTTCCAGGATGGGCAGTTCGCGCATGCGGTCTATGAGGATGGGGCCGGGGCCGGACGGCTGGGGGGGCGGTCCCGCCGGGTCCAGCAGGCCCGATGCCAGCACCTTGGCATCGCTCCAGGCCAGGTCGCTGTCCAGCGCCGGGTCGCGCGTCTGCAGCACCAGTTCCACGCGGTTGCGGCCGCTTTCGGCGGTTTGGCCTATGCCGGGGATGAAGGAGATGTTCAGATACTCGGAGTCCAGCGGGAACTTCATGGGGCCATGCTTGGGCACCACGCCGCGCAGGCTGAACGCCAGCCGGCCGCGCTTGATCTCGAACACCGCGCGGCGGCGCGGCAGCACCTGGGAGAACTCGGCCTGCACCACCCGCGAGAGCTTGGCGGAACTGATGGCGTTGGGCTGATAGCGCGCCAGCGCCAGGCGCACGAAGGGCATGTAGGTCCGGCCGGGATCGAGCTCGATGTCGCAATACCAGCGCGCGCGTTCCTCGCTCCAGCGCACGCGGTGTCCGACCACGTGGACCCGCTGAGCCGGGATTTCCTGCAGATAGACCTGCTCGTCGGTGACGCGCGTGGAGAAGTCCGACACGCGCGCCTTGTGCTTGGGCGGGGGCGTCTCCCACAGCGGATCCATGCCCCATTGCGTCACCAGCGGCGTCAGCGGATTGCCGATGTCGGTGAAGTTCTGGCCGTCGCCCGCGATCACCACGCCCAGCAACTCGCCGTCGCCGGAAGAGAACCAGGGGCGCTCCAGCCAGACCCGCAGGCCGTTGCCCAGCCGCGTCACGTCCAGCTTGCCGGCGCCGGCCGTTTCCTGCCAGCGGAAAGTCGGCACGACGTATGTGAGGACGGGGGCGTCCGGCGGCGCGCTGGCGCGCACCACCGTGTTCTGCGCAGTGCCGTCGCGCCTGAGCACCGGAGCGCCCGGGTCGTCGTCCGCGCCTACCTCCACCAACGGCCCGTCGGCCACGGGCCCCAGCCGCGTGACCTTGTCCGCCTGCGCGTAGAGCGAGGGCGGCAGGTATTCGCGGAATCGCGTGGCGGCGCGCAGGCGGTAGCGGATGAGCCGGAAGCGGGTGTCACCGAATTCGTGGCGGTCGCCGCGCGCGCGCAGCTTGCCGTCCGCGTTCAGTTGTTCCTTCACCGCGTTGCTCAGGGTGAAAAGGTTCGCGTAGTTTTCCGACAGGGGAACCTCGGCCAGCACGCCATGGCCGGCCTGGCGTTCCGGACGCAGCTTCTGCAGGTCGTCCACCCATTCGTGCCAGTCGGCCTCGATCTCGACCTTGCCGGTGGTGGGGCCGTGCAGCCGCACGCGGGCATACAGGTCCGCGTGAGCATCGCCGGGCCCGCGCTGCGGTTCCTCGGCCATCAGCAGCAAGGGCTCGCATATCGGCTGTTGCGTCGCGTGCACCAGCACCAGCGGGCGGTAGGGCGTGACCATCCAGCAGCCGCCCAGCACGGACGACAGGCGCAGCGTGGCGCGCTCGCCCTCGTTGTTCGCCCAAGCGGGTATGCCGAAGGTGTTGGCCAGGCCGGGATTCACAAAGCTGGAATAGCGCAGCCGGGCGATGCGGCCCTTGGGCAGGTAGAAGGTCAGGACCCGCTGGGCTTCGTCCCAGTTGGGCAATCCGTCGTCGAGAAAATCTTCCGAGCAGGGCGGATCGGTCAGGGTGGCGCGGCGTTCTTCCAGCACGATGCGCAAGCCCTGCGTATCCGGCCACTTGGACGCGTGCGCCACCAGCAGCACCAGTTCTTGCGCGGGCGTCAGGGCGATCACCGCGCTGGGTCCCAGCACCTTGGGCCCCGTGACGCCGGGCAAGGCATGGCCGGGCTGGGCGCGCAGCGCGATGCCGCCCGCGGCCGGATCCGGCAGATAGGGCGTAAGCACCTGGGCTTCGCGGTGGATGACGTACTGCCCGGCGGCCAGGCGTTCGCCGGTAGGGTGCTCGGCCGAGGGCAATTTCGGAGGCACTTGCCCGGTGGTGGCCACCTCCTGCAGCGCCCGCGGCGTCACCAGTTCTATGTCCGTGCCCGGCCCCTTGTCGTAGAGCGTGCCCGCGTCGCGGGCTGCGATTTCATAGGCCTGCTTGATGCTGGCGGGGCTGCCCATCATGGCGTCGAACAGGCCGTGCGTTTCGCATTGCAGCTGGGACGCCTTGGGCGGCACCACGTGGCGCTGGTTGACCGCGTCGTAGGCGAAGTCCTTGGCAGCGTCTTGCAAGAGGGCCTGCTTGAAGTCGGGACTTTCGAGGTAGGCCGCGGGGTCCATGCCGGTATTGCTGCGGATCACCATGCGTTCCAGCGACTCGCCTTCGCTCAGGCGGGCGCGCTGCACCAGCGCGGGCGGATCCACCGGTTCAAAGCGCCAGTAGACGACCGGCTGGGTGGCGTTGTCGTCGCGCTCCAGCGAGGGATCGTCATGGGCCAGGCTGTTGCCGGCCAGATCCACCAGACGCGCGCGGAAACGGTAGGGCATGCCGAAGCGCAGGCGCGGCAGGCTGCCCTTGGCAGCCGTGAAGCTGACCGCCAGGCCGTTGCCTTTTTCCGTGGCCGTGTCCTGCACGTCTTCCGGCGTTTCGCCCTGCACGCCGCTGTCCGGATCGACGCGGTCGCGCAGCGTGCGTCCCGGGCGCGGCGCCACCAGGCTCCAGCCGGTCCAGCGGAACAGGGACTCATGCAGGTATTGGTCGTCCGGATTCTCGCCGCCGCTGGTGGAGGCGCCTTTCACATAGCCCTCGTCAGCGGGCAATTGCAGCGGCGCGCCGCCGTCCGTGCAGCGGTAGGCGCCGGCGCGCTGGCACAGTGAATGCCATTTCTGGGGATCGCCAGACACCTGCGGCTGCGCGTCCACGCGATAGCCGCGCAGCAGATCCTCGGCATAGAGCACGATGCTGCCCGGCGCGCCCGACAGGGCGGCGTTCTTCAGGGCCGCGGCGGCCGCATTCTGCGCGACCTCCCAGGCGCGGCCGCGCCGCGCCACGCCCAGGCCGCCCGAGCGCAGCGCGGCCACGCCCTGTTTGTCGCCGGTGGTGTAGGTCACGGCGCCGTCGGCGCCCAGCGCCAGGCTCCTGGCGATCAGGTTCTGGGCGCTGAGCACGAAGTCCACGGTCTTGAGCGCCGCGCCGTCGGCGTCGACCTGATAGACGTCGAAGGGGCTGCGCGGTTCGTACAGGTTCCAGCTATCGTCGGCGCGGCGCAGCTTCAGCATGCCGCGCTCATGATCGGCGGGGTTGCGGGGACGCGTGGTGAAGCGTTCCGCGTCGCCCGTCCAGGCGGTGGCGGGGCAGGCGTCGTCGCCGGCGTCGTGGCCGTCTTCCCAGCGCATGGTCAGGAAGAAATAGCCCTGCGCGGCGGGCGCGGCCGCCAGTTGCCGCGCGATCGGCGAGTCCGCCGGCAGCAGGCAGTCGATGACCAGGCCGAGCTGGCGCAGCAGCGCCGGGTAGTCGCCGTAGGACGCGACGATGGCGTGGAAATCCATGTCCGGCTGGGCGGGCGGCGCGGGCACGTTCGCGCCGTCCGGCCGCCGGATGCTGCGCTGTTGCGCCGTGGGCGGATCGCGGCGATAGAAGCGGTTGGCCTGGAACAGGGTGTACTCGGCCTGTGAGTTCCACAGCTTCATCAGGTTCTGGTCGGGGCCGGCGAGTCCGCCGTCGTTCCAGCGGGTCGGCAGGGCGCGCAGCGGAAAGCTCACCCCGGGCTGGGGATTGCCCTCGGCGTTCACGCCCGGCGCCGCGGCGCGGCCCTCATAGATGCTGTGCGGACCATAGACCTGCGAGCGCAGCACGCGCTCGGCGCCATCGCCGCCGTCGTCGAAGAAGCGGTCGAAGCCGGGCAGCGGCATCTCGACGCGCCGGTCGCCCAGCGAGATGAAGGTGGTGCGCGTGCCGCAGTCGCCCAGCATGTCCTTCAGGCCCGGATGCGCGTCGCGCCAGGGCAGCAGCGTGGGCGGCGTGCCGGTGGCCTGCACCGCCAGCCTGCCGTAGTGCTTGCGGGTCAGGCCCAGCACACCCGCCACTGAATACGAGAACAGGTTGACCTTGCTCATGTCGCGGAACACGAAGCCGGCGACCGGCGTGGTCTTGGGCAGCAGCCGTTCCCACAACGCCGCGTCGGCCTGCGCCTGCGGCGCAAGCTCGATCTCCGCCATGCCGGTGTTCAGCACGAAGCGCACCCGTTCCAGGGTGCGCGGCCAGTTGACCCAGTCGGTGAACGCGTGCAGCTGCTGCTCGTTGACGGCCTGCGGCGTCAGGCGCGGCGAGGCCACGATGGAGATGCGCAGCCGGCCGGCGTCGGGGCCGGCGGGCACGCGGCCGTTGGGGATCGCGGTCCAGACTATCGTTTGCTTGGCCATGGACGTTCCTCAGGCAAAGGCTTCGGCGTATTCGCGCCAGGCGTACTCGCTGCTGTCGTCGATCAGCGCCAACTCCTGCGCCAACGGCAGGTCGGGACGAGGCCCCATCAGGTCGCGGAAGCCCGGGTCGCCATTGGAACCGGCGAACTTGCGCTCGCATGACAGCGATACGCTCATCGAGAACATGAAGACTTCGATCTCGACGGTGATGGTCGCGCGCCCCGCGCATTTGCCGCTTTCGAACTCGTAGCGCAGTTCCAGGTAGATCTCGATGGAAATGCTGACGATGCCCAACACGCTGACGCAGCCGCCCATGCGGAAGTAGCCCGCCAGCGAGCAGGCGTTCTTTTCCATGCGGAAGTAGATGCCCGCCATGACGTGCACGCCGCCGGAGGCCACGCCCAGGTTCACCGACACGCTGGCGCCGAACTCGAAGGCGGCTTCCATGAGCTGGATGCCGCTGGGATCCAGCGTGATGCCGAAAAATCCGCCGCCGCCGAACATGCACACCGACAGATTGAAGGGCTGCTCGCGCGTGCAGAAATTGAAGCGCACGGACAGGGGCTGGCCGATGAAAGGCACGGTGAAGCCCGCGCCCAGGCTGAGGTTGGACAGGTTGAAGACGCCGATGGCGACGGCCGGCAGCGCCAGGTCGAAGCCAGCGTCCACGCCCTTGGCCGAAATATCCAGGTAGGGCGGATCGGAGAATCCGTCCAGCGGGATCAGGTCTCGCAGCGTTTCGACGAAGGACAGCGGGCCCACGAACTTGATGTCGGTCAGCAGCACGTCCACATCCATCTTCGCGGCCGTGTCGATGCGGAACTCGATCTTCTCGAAGTTCAGCTCCATGAAGCTGGCGGGCGCAATCAGCACCAGGTCGAAGTCCTTCAGCGAGCAGACCACCGACATCTTGGGCGCGCTCTGCCCGTTCTTGCGCACGCGCGCCTCCACCGCCACCCGGAAGCCGCGCGCATCGTTGACGCGGAACAGCGGCGGGTCGCCGGGCTTGATAGACCAGCTCTTGATCACCGGATTCCAGTCGAAGCGGAGGGTGAGCTCATCGCCGGTCAGCAGCTCCAGCAGTTCGGCGCTGGCCAGCACCGCATCGACCGCCAGCTTGACCGCTTGCAGCGCGGTTTGCGCGATCTGGCGCGGCGCGCCTTCCAGCAGGCGTGCGCCTCCTATGGTGCCCGACAGCGGGTCGACGGCGTTCGTGATGGCCTGCAGGCGCGGCTTGAGCGTCGCGGCGTCGGCGAAGAGTTCGTCCAGCTGGTCGGGGTGGCCCACCACGGCGTCGAGCGCGTCGTACAGCGCCTTGCCCTGCAGCAGCAGCGCCGGCACGACGGCCACGCTGTCCAGCAGCGTCTGGGCGGTGTTGGCGGCCTGGCGCAGCGATTGCCGCAGACCATCGGGCAAGTGCGCGCCGTTCACCTGCGCGTCCGCCGCCGTGCGTAGCGCCGTCGCGGCATTGCGCGCGGCGGTGAGCACCGCGGGCAGGCCCGGCAGCGCGGGCGCGGCGTCAAAGGATAGTCCGGCCAGCAGCGCGACCTGCGCGCGCACCGCGTCCAGCGCGGCGATCAGATCGTTGACGCGGGCCTTTGCGTCCTGCACCAGGTTCTGCGCATAGGCCTGCGCCTGGCCAAGCAGATCCTGCAGCGTGTCTTTCAGCACCTGCAAGGCGGCTTCGGCGATGCGGCCCGGCTGCTGCGCCAGGTCCGCCACCAGGCCGTAGAGCCGGCCCATTTCGTTGACCAGGCTTTCAAGCTGGGAACAGGCTTCCGATATGAAGCGCGGCACCTGTTCCGGCGTGCCGGCGGCGTTGGATACCGCTTCGATCACGTCGCCTAGCGGGATGCAGCCGAACAGCAGCGGAAAGGGCAGATCCGACGCGATGACTTTGGGGAAGATGTCCGGGCCGTTCATCTTGCCGGCGACGAAGTCCGCCACCTTGCCGCTGACCGGACCGGCCATGCGCGACAGCGCCGTGGGACGCAGATTCGGCTGGACGAAGCCGCCCGCGCGGTCGCCTTGCGCGGAGAAGTTCAGCACGGCGTCGCCGCGGTAGCCGGGCTCGGCGTCTATGTTGCCGAAGACCTGGCCGACGTTGCCGGGATCGAAGCCGAACCGCAGGTAGTGGTCGTTCCAGCTCAGCACGCTGTTGCTGTCGCTGCCCGTCAGTTCGGCCAGCGCGGCGATGCGGATCGCGGCGCGCTTGATGCCGGGATAGAAAAGGGGGCCGTTCAAGGAATCGCTGTAGGCGCGCAGCTGGGTATTGCCCGGATCGACCAGGCCGTCGAACTCGATTGTCTCCGCTTGCGCCGCGGTATCGCCGGGCTTGAGCGGGGAAGCGAACGTGACGCGCTGCTGCTTGAACGGCGCGGTGCGGCGGCTGGATTCGGCATTGCGCCAGGCCTCCCGCGTTTGCGTGGCAAAGATTTCCGCGTTCGCATAGTCCGGCGTCAGCCATTGGCCGCTGAGCTTGCGCGGGCAGGCCCGGCCGCCGTCCATGAAGATCATGGGCAGGTCGAACTGCACGATGCGGCCGTCGATGTCGGTGGCCGAACAGGCGAAGCGGAAGGGGCTTGCGCCCACGCAGGGCCAGAACAGCAATTGCCCCTCGTTGCCGATCTTGCTGGCCGGGGAGGTGGGCAGATCCAAGCTGGGCGTGACCGTGGTCAGGATGCGCACGCTGGAGAACGGCATCTGGCGATGCAGGAAGATCATGTTCCCCGTGTCGTCCCGCGCCTGCAGCAGCGGGTCGGCGTAGATGCGTTCGCGCTGGCGCACGATGATGAACAGGCGCTGGCGCAGGTAGGCCGTGTTGCCGGGCGTGCCCGTATGGAATTTGCGTTCGCTGACCTTCACCAGCGAGGCGCGGTGGCCGAAGGGAAACAGCAGGCCTTTGTAGACCACGCGGACGTAATGGTCGCGGCCCATGGCGCCGCGATGGGTCCATTCTTCCAGCGACAGCCCCGGCGCGTCCCAGTTGCCGCGCGAGTCCAGCCAGGCGCCCAGCGCGGACAGCATCAGCAGCTTGGCGTCCACGGGCTGCGGCGTGTAGTTGGCCACGGAAAAGTTCGACGACAGATGCGCGATCTGGAAACGGTCGAAATCGTCCATCGGCATGCGGAAGGGCGAGGTGTTCGGCTGCGGCAGATAGGTGACCGTCGGCACCGGGAACGCCGCCTGCATGGGCTTGGTCGTGCCTTCGCCGCCCAGGGCCCAGACCGCGCGCACGCTGGGCTGGGGATCGTCCGCGAGCGGCGCCCGGGCGCTGTCCTCCGGCTGCGCGGCCAGCAGCTGGGTATGCCAGAGTTCGGTGTGCTGCGTGGCGGCGGACGTCGCCGGCGCCTTGGCGTGGCGCCAGCGTTCGTCCGCATGCGGGCTGAGGATCAGCCGCCAGGGCAGTTCTATCGCCGTCTGCTGCGCGGCGGGCAGCGCCGGCTTGGGGCCGCGCCTGAGGATTTCGATCAGCGCGCTGGTGCGCTGCACTTCACGGATTGGCGTGCCGCTGCCCAGGCGCAATGCGCGCAGTCCGGGGGCGCCCCCGGCCTGGCGCAGCAGCAGCGCGCCGGGCGCATTCAGCTGCGTGGCGATGCGCGCACTGCGCAGCGCGAAGCTCGACAGCGCCGCGCGTTGCACCGGCGAGAGCTTGTCGATGCGCGTGTCGAACAGATCGCGCAGCTTGAGGCGCGGCGCGCTGGGGCCCGGCGGGCGCGCGTTGGCGGCCACGGCCTGGGGCAGGGACTCCATTGCCGCCAGCACGCCTTCCAGCGTGTAGGGCACGTCGAAGCCGTCGGGAATGGCGAAGGCCAGCCGCGATTCGCCGGCGATGCGCGCGCGCACTGGCGGGCCGGTGGGCTCCTCCTCTATGCCGCCCGCGGGTTCCGGCTTGTCCGGCGTGGGGCGGGGCGGCGGCTGATTGGCGGTGCCGAGCGGCCGGCTTTCGAAGAAGGTCTCTTCGGTGATCGACTGCGGCGGGAAGTGGACGATGAGCGTGGCGGCCCCGTCGCCAGTTTTCTTCAGGCGGGGCGGCTGTCCTGGCGTCACCGCCAGATTGTGCAGCTCCAGCCGCAAGGCCAGCAGATCGGCCGGGCGCAGCACGGCATGGCCGGGGCGGGTGCCGTCGAAGAAGTTGCGGTTGGGATTTGGGGCCAGGACAGGAATGTTCAGCCTTCTGGTGACCATGCCAGTTCTCCTGCAAATAAGGAAACCCAGGAACGAAATCCTGCACGTCCAGCTACCTGCGAATCGAACTGCCAATGTGGCGAAAATTATCGTTGTGTTGCGTTAGTAGTCAATAACGCGCAGGCATGCGGCGGCGGCGGCCGCGGCAGCGCCGGTTTGAGAATCCGGATGTGGCTGATAGATGTAGATGCCGCATGCCTTCACTCGGGAAGTTCACGCTTTGCATGAGGCTTTGGGCGCCATCCGAACGAACGGAAGGGCAGGTCGCGGCATCCATCCGCATGGGGGACGGGTGGCCGCCAGCGGAATTTATTTTGTACGAATGCGTAACGGCTCCGACCCCGGAAATTGCGCGTTCCGGGGGGCGGTGCGGAGCCCTAGCTGGCTACCGCAGGCGCGTCGCCCAGCGCCTGCAGGCATTCAGCCAGCGACGGAATGGTGCTGGCCAGCGCTTGGACGGTTTGCGCGTCGACTTTCGCCAGCGGCGGGATCTCGGCCAGCACGCGCACGTCGCCGAAGCGCTCGATGGCTTCCTTGTTGCCCGCCGAAAGCGGCCCGCTCATGATCACGCCCAGTATCGGAATGCCGCGGCGCTTGAGCGCCTCCAGGCTGAGCAGAGTGTGGTTGATGGTGCCCAATCCGCTGCGGGCGGCCAGCACCACCGGCATGTCCAGCCGCGCGATCAGGTCGATCATCATGTGGGTGTCGTCGATCGGCACGTAGAGGCCGCCCGCGCCTTCCACGATCAGCGGCGCCTGCGTGGCCGGCGGCACGATGCTGGTGGCGTCGACGATGGCGTCTTCCAGCGTGGCGGCCGCCCAGGGCGACAGCGGCGCCTGCAGCACGTAGGCGGGCAGGTGCAGGCGTTCGGGCGGCAGCCCGGCCAGTTGCGCCACGGTGTCGGTGTCGCCGGGTTCTTCCGCCACCCCGGTCTGCACCGGCTTCCAGTAGTCGGCGTTCCAGGCGCGCGCCAGGATCGCGGACACCAGGGTCTTGCCGATGCCGGTATCCGTGCCGGTCACGAAGACGCCGGCGGGGTGCTGGTTCGATTTTTTCCACATACCGTAGGCCAGGTGATAGGTCACCCCGGCTCCTTGTTCGTCAAACGCCGCCAACACCCGCCGCAGTTGCGCCGCGCCCAGAGGCGCGCGTCCGGGGGCGGGCGTGGTGGCGCCTATGCCTTTCAGGCCGCGCAGGAAACGCAGCCCGTCAGGATGATTATGTATCAGCCGTTCGCTGCGCACGCCACCCGCCAGATTGCCCCCGTCCGGATGGATGGCGGCGGCGGACGGATAGCGCGGCGTGGCGGCGCTGAGGCCGGCGGCGGCATGGGCGGCCTGCCATTCCTGGAACGTGCCGTCCGCCAGCGTCGCCACGGCCAGGCAGCCGCCCGGCGCCAACAGCGCGGCCAGCCGGCCCAGCCCCGCGTTCAGGTCGGAAAACCACTGCACGGCCAAGCTGGAGCAGATCAGGTCGTAGCCGCCCTCGAGTCCGGCCGGATGCTCGCCGTCCAGAAGCTGGTAGCGGGCCTGGCCGGGCAGGGACGGGCCGCGTTGCGCGGCCGCGAGCATGCCGGAAGCAATGTCGGTGACGGTCCAGTCGGCGGGACCGATGCGGCGCGCCAGCGCCTGGGTGAGCAGGCCGGTGCCGCAGCCGATCTCCAGGATGCGCGGGCGGGGCGGCAGCGGCAGCAGCGCGATATCGCCGGCCAGCCGCTCGGCGGCCAGGCGCTGGATGGACGCGTGGTCTTCGTAGGCAGGGGCGGCGGCGCCAAAGCGCGCGCCGATGCCGGCGTTGCGCGGGGTCAGCGTCATAGGGCCTGCGCCAGGCGCGCCATGAAGGCGCGGATCTGCGCCGCGCACCAGGGCGCGTGCGACAGCGGCAGCAGATGGCCACCGCCCTCGCACTGGCGGATCGCTGCGTCGGCGCTGCCGGCAAAGCCCGCCTGGGTCATGGGCGCGGGCACGATGGGATCGTCCGCGCCGGCCAGGACCAGCAGCGGCACGGGCAGCGCCGCCAGGGCTTCGCGCCGGTCTTCGTCGCGCAGCGCCTGCAGGTCGCGCGCCAGCGGCGCGAGTTGCGGCTCGCCGAAATCGGACCCGTCGCCGCAACGCTGGCGGAAGTCGCTCAGCACCGCCACGGGGTCCGAGGACAGGCGCCGGGCCATGCGTTCCAGCACGCGCGGCGCCACGCCGGCCTCGAAATCGGGGGCTGCGGCGAAACGCGCGAAGCCGTTGATGGACACCAGGCCCAGGCAGTCTTGCGGTAGTTCGCGCAAGAGGCGCAGCACGCCCAGCGAATGGCCGATGGCGATCACGGGGCCGGCTATGGCCGGCTCCCGCGCCGGCCCGAAGTAGCCCGCATCGAAGACGGCCTGCGGACTATCCTGGAGTTCGGCGCGCAGCGGCGCCCAGACCGAGGCGTCGAAGGCCCAGCCGTGCACGAACAGCAGGGTGGGGCGGGACATGCCGGCTTGCATGGAGGCAGCGGCCATCACGCCAGCACGGCGGCGAAGCCGTCGATCAGCCGCGCCACATCCACGTCGCGGTGCGCCGCGCTCAGGGTGACGCGCAGGCGGCTGGTGCCGGCGGGGACGGTGGGCGGGCGGATCGCCACCGCCAGCAGGCCGCGCTGCTCCAGTCCCGAGGCCAGCGCCAGGGCGCGGGCTTCGTCGCCCACGATGGCCGGCACGATCTGAGTGGAGGATGCGCCCGTGTCCAGCCCCATGCCGCGCAACGCGGCGCGCAGATTGTCACCCGCGGCCGCCAGCCGGGTGCGTTCGGCGTCCAGCGTGGGCACCAGGTCCAGCGCCGCGTCCATGGCGCCCAGCACCGCGGGCGGCAGCGCCGTCGTGTAGATGAAGCCCGAGCAGGCGTTGATCAGGTAGTCGCACAGCGCGCGCGAGCCGGCGACATAGGCGCCGAAGCCGCCCAGCGCCTTGCTGAACGTGCCCATGGCCAGATCGATGCGGCCGGGCGCCAGCCCCGCCAGCCCCATGCCGCGCGGGCCCAGCACGCCGGTGGCGTGCGCTTCGTCCAGGTAGACGAAGGCCTGGTGGCGGTCGGCCAGGGCCGCCAGCCGCTCCACGTCGGTCCGGTCGCCGTCCATGCTGAACACACTCTCGGTGACGATGAATCGCGACACGGATTTTCCGGCCGCGGTTTCCGCCTTGCCCGCCAGCAGGCTCTCCAGATGGTCCAGGTCGTTGTGCCGGAAGCGGATCTGTCTGACGCCGGCCGCCTGGCAGCCATGGTGCAGGCTGGCATGGTTGAGCTTGTCGGCGTACAGCTCGACCTCGCCTTGGCTGGCAGCGGCGCGTAGCAGGGCGGGCAGCACGGCGGCGTTGGCCTGCCAGCCCGAGGCCAGCAGCAGCGCGGCCTCGGTGCCTTTCAGCCGGGCCAGCTTGGCCTCCACCTGTTCGTGCAGGTCCAGGTTGCCGGTCACCAGACGCGAGGCCTGGGCGCCCGCGCCGTGGCGGGCCGCCCATTCGCGCGACCGCTCGACCAGCAGCGGATGCCGCGACAGCCCGAGGTAATCGTTGCTGGAGAAGTTCAGGACTGGCTCGCCCTCGAGGACGAGGCGTCCCGGGGCGGCGGCAGAGGCCGTGCGCAGGCGGCGGCGCACGCGGCGCGTTTCGGCGCGCGCCAGTTCGGAGGAGAAAAGCGGATCCAGCTTGGACATCAATATTTCCGGCAGCGGCCGGGCAGGGGGCGAGCCCGCGCCAGGCCGTAGAATGCGAGCCATTGTAGTGGAGGCGGACGCCGCCCCTGTCGCGGCCGTGTCCGCCGGGCGGGGCCGGGCGCGCCGCCCGTATCGAGAGGTGAATCATGCACACGCCCGACTGGGTGGCCCAGGGCCAGCCCCATATCTGGCTACCCTATGCCCAAATGAAGACGGCGACGCCGCCGCTGCCCGTGGTGCGCAGCCACGGCAGCCGGCTCGAACTGGCCGACGGCCGCAGCCTGATCGACGGGGTGGCGTCCTGGTGGACGGCCTGCCACGGTTACAACCATCCGCACATCGCCCAGGCGGTCCGCGCGCAGCTGGACGCCATGCCGCACGTCATGTTCGGCGGGCTGACCCATGAGCCGGCGCTGAACCTGGCGCACCGCCTGGCCGCCATGCTGGGGCCGGGACTGGACCGCGTCTTCTATACGGATTCCGGCTCGGTGGCGGTGGAAGTCGCCATGAAGATGGCGCTGCAGTTCTGGTTGAACCAGGGCGAGCGGGGCCGCAGCCGTTTCCTGGCGTTCCGCGGCGGCTATCACGGCGACACCTTTGGCACCATGGCGGTCTGCGATCCGGACGAGGGCATGCACAGTCTGTACCGGGGCATGCTGGCCGAGCACGACATCGTCGATCTGCCGCGCAGCGAGGCGGAGCTGGCCGCGCTGGAGGCGCACCTGGAAGTCCATGGGTCGCGGCTGGCCGGCATCCTGGTCGAGCCGCTGGTGCAGGGCGCGGGAGGCATGCTGCTGCACGACCCGGAAGTGCTGCGGCGCCTGCGCCGCCTGGCCGACCGGCACGGCCTGCTGCTGATATTCGACGAGATCTTCACCGGCTTCGGGCGCACGGGCACGATGTTTGCGTTCGAGCAGGCCGGCATCCGCCCCGACATCGTGACCCTGTCCAAGGCGCTGACCGGCGGCACCTTGCCGCTGGCCGCCACGGTGGCCAGCGGCAAGGTGTTCGAGGCCTTCTGGTCCGACGATCCCTCGCACGCGCTGATGCACGGCCCCACCTTCATGGGCAACGCGCTGGCCTGCGCCGCGGCCAACGCCTCGCTGGATCTCTTCGAGACCGAACCGCGGCTGGCGCAGGCGCAAGCGATCTCCGCGGCCCTGGCCGTGGGCCTGGAGCCGTGCCGCGAGCTGCCCTGGGTGCGCGACGTGCGCGTGCTGGGCGCGATCGGCGTGGTCGAGCTGGACGGCATCGCCGACCGCGAGGGACTGAAGCGGCGCCTGGTCGAGGCCGGCGTCTGGGTGCGGCCGTTCGGCAACGTGGTCTACCTGACCCCGGCGCTGACCATCGCCGAGGACGAACTGGCCAGCCTGATGCGGGCGGTGGTGGACGTGCTGCGCCGTCAGCGGCCCTGAGTCTGGCGTCCGTGGGCCGGCCCCCTCAGCCGGGTGCGGCTGAGCCCACCCACGTTGCCGGGGCAAACCCGCCGGATCGACCTTGATCCAGATCAAGGCGGCTTTGTAACGCGCTGAGTAACATCGGCGCATGCGAGCAAAATCGATCTTCGCCGTCCCGGCCGGCCTGTCCGCCGCCGACCGCCAGCAGCGCCGCCATGCGCTGGTGCGCCTGTCGCTGGCGTGGCTGGCGATGATGCAGGTGATGATGTTCGCCTGGCCCGGCTACCTGCGGCATGAAAGCATGCCCGCCGATGCGTTGGAAACGCTGGACTGGGCCATCGTATTGATGAATTGGGCCAGCTTTGCGCTGACCGTGCCGGTGGTGGTGTATTCGGCCTGGCCGATCTGGCGCCACGCGGGCGACAATCTGCGCCACGGGCGCGCCGGCATGGACGTGCCGGTGGCCCTGGGCATCGTCGCCGCCTTCATCCCCAGCGTCCACGCCACCTACACGGGGCGGGGCGAGGTGTATTTCGATTCGGTCACGATGTTCGTGGCCTTCCTGCTGACCGCGCGCTATCTGGAGCTATGCGCCCGCCAGTCCTTTGGCGGCGCGGCGGGCGGATTGCGCCATGAGCGCGTGGAGGCGCAGCGCCTGGAGCTGGGTGCGCGCGCCGACCGGCTGGCCTCGCGCTTCGTCATGGCCCAAGTCGCGCTGGCGCTGGCCGCCGCGGCCGCCTGGGCCTATATCGATCCGGCGCACAGCATCCCGGTGATGGTGGCGCTGCTGGTGATGAGCTGCCCCTGTGCCATGTCGATGGCAGTGCCCACCGCCATGGCCTCCGCCCATTCGGCGCTGGCGGCCCATCCCCACATGCCAGACGCGGCCTTGGACGAGCTGCTGGGCGAGGCGCGGCGTCGCGCGCGCCAGAACCTGTACGGCTCGCTCATCTGGCATCTGCTGATGACGCCCCTGGCGCTGGTCGGCTGGGTCACGCCGTGGCTGGCCGCGATCACCATGCTGGTGTCCTCGCTGGCGGTCGCCTACAACTCGTGGCGCCTGTGCCGCCGCGATTGGTCCGGCGGCCTGGCTCCCGCCGCCGCGCTGGAAGCGGCGCAATGACCATTCTCTACCTGCTCCTGCCCCTGTCCTTGCTGTTCGTGCTGGTCATCGGCGTGTCGCTGTGGTGGGCCGTCTTCAACGGCCAGTACGACGACACCGACGACGCCGGCCGCGCCATCCTGCTCGACGACGACAGCGGACCCGCCAGCCGCGGCTGAACGGCGCGCTTGATTTCGCGCGTGGACCCGTTGCGCCGGCGCTGCGTTCCCCAGCGTGTAACCAGATGCTTGATCCAGATCAACGCTGCCTTGAGTGACTAGTCCCATCATTGCAGCCTGGAGCTATCTGTAACTTTAGGGGAAGGGCGATGAACGATTGCGCCGCAATCGCAAGCAAGGCCGACACCTTCAACTACAAGATCGTGAGGCAATTTGCGCTCATGACGGTAGTGTGGGGCATCGTCGGCATGGCTGTGGGCGTTTTTCTGGCTGCGCAGCTTATCTGGCCGCAGCTGAACTTTGATACCGCATGGCTGAGCTACGGCCGCCTGCGTCCGCTGCACACCAACGCGGTGATCTTCGCCTTCGGCGGCAGCGCGTTGTTCACGACGTCGTACTACGTGGTCCAGCGCACCTGTCAGGCGCGCCTGTTCTGCGGCCCGCTGGCCGCGTTCACGTTCTGGGGCTGGCAGATCGTCATCGTCGCCGCCGCCATCACCTTGCCCATGGGCTTCACCAGCAGCAAGGAATACGCCGAACTCGAATGGCCCATCGACATCCTGATCACCCTGGTCTGGGTGGCTTATGCCATCGTGTTCTTCGGCACCATCATCAAGCGCCGGTCCAAGCACATCTACGTGGCCAACTGGTTCTTCGGCTCGTACATCCTGACCATCGCCATCCTGCACATCTTCAACAATATCGAAATGCCGGTGTCGATGTGGAAGTCCTATTCCGCCTACTCCGGCGTGCAGGACGCCATGGTGCAATGGTGGTACGGCCATAACGCCGTGGGCTTTTTCCTGACCACCAGCTTCCTGGGCATGATGTATTACTTCGTGCCCAAGCAGGCCGGCCGCCCCATCTATTCCTACCGCCTGTCCATCGTCCACTTCTGGGCGCTGGCCTTCACGTACATGTGGGCGGGCCCGCACCACCTGCTGTACACCTCGCTGCCCGACTGGACCCAGTCGCTGGGCATGACGTTCTCGCTGATCCTGCTGGCGCCGTCCTGGGGCGGCATGATCAACGGCATCATGACCCTGCAGGGCGCCTGGTACAAGCTGCGCACCGATCCGATCCTGAAATTCATGGTGACGGCGCTGTCGTTCTACGGCATGTCGACCTTCGAAGGTTCGATGATGTCGATCCGCACGGTCAACGCGCTGTCGCACTACACGGACTGGACCATCGGCCACGTGCACTCGGGCGCGTTGGGCTGGGTCGCCATGATCTCCTTCGGCTCGCTCTACTACCTGATCCCGCGCCTGTATGGCCGCGAGAAGATGTACAGCGTCAAGGCCATCGAACTGCACTTCTGGATCGCCACCATCGGCGTGGTGCTGTACATCGCCGCCATGTGGATCGCCGGCGTGCAGCAGGGCCTGATGTGGCGCGACACCGCCAGCGACGGCACCCTGGTCTACAGCTTCGTGGAAGAACTGAAGACGCGCGTGCCGTACTACCTGATCCGTTTGCTGGGTGGCACCTTGTTCCTGTCGGGTGTGTTCGTCATGGCCTGGAACGTGTGGATGACGGTGCGCGGCGCGCAGCCGGTCAACCCCGCCATTCCGCAAGACGATCCCCATGCCGCACGCCAGCCGGTCCCCGCGACCGCCGTGCCGGCCACTGTTTGACGAGGACATCATGGCCAACAAGAAATCTGGTTTCTTTTCCCACCAGACGCTCGAGAAGAACATCGGCTGGATGATCATCGCCAGCATTCTGGTGGTGTCCTTCGCGGGCCTGGTCCAGATCGTGCCGCTGTTCTTCCAGCACAGCACGACCCAGCCCGTCGCAGGCGTCGAACCCTACAGCGCGCTGCGCCTGATGGGCCGCGACGTCTACATCCGCGAAGGCTGCGTCGGCTGCCACTCGCAGCAGGTGCGGGTGCTGGCCGCGGAAGTGCAGCGCTATGGCTCGTACTCGATCGCCGCGGAATCGGTGTTCGACCATCCGTTCCTGTGGGGCTCCAAGCGCACCGGTCCCGACCTGGCGCGCGTGGGCGAGCGCTACTCCGACGACTGGCACCGCATCCACCTGCGCGACCCGCGCAAGGTGGTGCCGGAGTCCAACATGCCCGCCTATCCCTGGCTGGAAAAGACGGTCATCACCGGCGAGAACGTGAGCGACCGCATGCGCGCCCTGCGCAAGCTGGGCGTGCCCTACTCGGACGAGGAAATCGCCGGGGCGCCCAAGGCCATCGAAGGCAAGACCGAGGAAGACGCGCTGGTCGCCTACCTGCAAGGGCTGGGCGTGGGTGTGCGCAAGGCCAAGCAGGCCGAGCAGGCCAAAAAGGCGGAAGAGGCCAAGAAGGCCGCCCAATCCGCCACTCAACCGGCCGCACAATCCGCCGCGCCCGCGGCGGCGGGAGGCTGATCATGCTGGGCTACCTGAGCGCGATCGTCACAGCCGTCTCGATGGCAACTTTTTTCGGCATTGTCTGGTGGGCCTGCTCGCGCGGCCGCCAGAGCGCCAACCGCGAATCGGCCATGCTGCCGTTCGCACTGCCCGATGAGTTCGGGCAGGGACAACAAGATGGAGCGAATCGGTCATGAGCGATTTCGTTAATGGCTTCTGGGGATATTTCATCTCTATCGTCGCCGTGGGCGGCGTGGTCTGGTGCGTGTGGCTGCTGTACACGCAGCGCCGCTGGCTCAGCACCAAGCCGGCCAATGGCAAGGTCGAGGACACGGGCCACGTCTGGGACGGCGACCTGACCGAACTGAACAACCCGGTGCCGGGCTGGTGGACCTGGATGTACCTGCTGGCTTGCGCTTTCGCGCTGGGCTACCTGTTCTTCATGCCGGGCCTGGGCGAATTCAAGGGCCAGCTGGGCTACAGCAGCACGGAGGAAGTCGCCAAGCAGCAGGCCAAGATGGCCGAGGCCGTGCGGCCGATCTACGCGCGCTTCGAAACCATGGACATTCCGCAGATCGCCCAGGATCCGGGCGCCCGCGAAATCGGCCAGCGCCTGTTCCTGAACACCTGCGCGCAATGCCATGGCTCGGACGCCAAGGGCGGCCCCAGCTTCCCCAACCTGGCTGATGGCGACTGGCTGCACGGCGGTTCGCCCGAAGCCATCACCCAGACCATCACGCAAGGGCGCGTTGGCGTGATGCCGCCCTGGAAGGCCGCGATCGACGCCAAGACCGCGGGCGACATCGCGCAATACGTGCGTTCGCTGTCGGGCCTGACGGCCGATCCGGTGCGCGTGTTCCGCGGCAAGCGCGAGTTCGCCAACTACTGCGTGGCCTGTCACGGTGTCGACGGCAAGGGCAACCAGGCGCTGGGCGCGCCCAACCTGACGGACGACGTCTGGCTCTACGGCAGCTCGGAGGCCACCATCGTCAAGACCATTCTTGACGGCCGCGACAACCGCATGCCGGCGCATGGCGACATCCTGACGCCCGAGCAGATCAAGATCCTGACGGCATGGGTCTGGGGCCTGTCGAACAAGCCGGAAACGACGGCGAGCGCCGCGCCGGTGAGCACCGCGCCGGCGAGCGCCGCGCCGGCAACGGCGACGAAGTAAGGCATTGCAGAGCTTGGATGGGGGCCGCGCCTGGCGTGGCCCCCATATCACTGGACATACAGCAGGGAGCAGCAAATGGAAGATGGGTCAGCCGCAAGGGTCGGCAATTCGCCTGACGGTGACCCGCCGCCCTGGCGGCCGCACGTGAGGCCTCCGCGCCCCGGGACGGAAACCCTGGAGCAGACGCTGGCGGGCGTGCGCAGCAAGATCTACCCGCGGTCCGTCAGCGGCATCTTCGCCCGCTGGCGCATCGCGTTCGTCTTTCTGACCCAGCTGATTTTCTACGGCCTGCCGTGGCTGCAATGGAACGGCCGCCAGGCCGTGCTGTTCGACCTGGGCGCGCGCAAGTTCTATCTCTTCGGCCTGGTGCTGTGGCCGCAGGACGTGGTCTACCTGGCGGTGCTGCTGGTGATTTCGGCGCTGGCGCTGTTCCTGTTCACCGCGGTGGCGGGGCGGCTGTTCTGCGGCTATGCCTGTCCGCAGACCGTCTACACCGAAATCTTCATGTGGATCGAGCGCAAGGTTGAAGGCGACCGCGTCGCGCGCATCCGCCTGGACGAATCGCCCTGGACCTGGCGCAAGGCGCGCCTGAAGCTCACCAAGCACTTCCTGTGGATCGCGCTGGCCTGGTGGACGGGTTCCACCTTCATCGGCTATTTCGCGCCCATCCGCGAACTGGGCCATGAGCTGTTCGCGCTGCAACTCGGCCCCTGGCAGTGGTTCTGGATGCTGTTCTACGGCTTCGCCACCTGGGGCAACGCCGGCTTCATGCGCGAATCCGTGTGCAAGTACATGTGCCCCTACGCACGCTTCCAGAGCGTGATGGTGGACCCCGACACCTTCGTGGTCACCTACGACAAGCGCCGCGGCGATCCGCGCGGCGGCCGCTCGCGCAAGGTGGACCACAAGGCCGCCGGCCTGGGCGATTGCGTCGATTGCAGCCTGTGCGTGCAGGTCTGTCCGACCGGCATCGACATCCGCGACGGCCTGCAGTACATGTGCATCGGCTGCGGCGCCTGTATCGACGCCTGCGAACAGGTCATGGACAAGATGCAGTACGAGCCCGGCCTGATCCGCTATACCTCGGACCGCGCCATGCAGGACGGGCTGTCCACCAAGAGCGCGCGCTCCCATCTGCTGCGCCCGCGCGTGCTGGTCTACGGCACGCTGATCCTGGCGCTGGCCATCGCCTTCGTGGTCTCGCTCGCCATCCGCAACCCCTTGCGGGTGGACGTGATCCGCGACCGCGGCGCGCTGGGACGCGAAGTGGCGGGCGGCATGATTGAAAACGTGTACCGCCTGCAGATCATCAACACGTCCGACCAGCCGATGCGCCTGCAGCTCTCGGCGGACGGCATGCCCGGCCTGCAGGTAATGACCGGGCAGCAGGGCTCCGACACGGTCGACGTCGAAGCGGCGGCCAACAAGCTGGTGCCCATGGTCATCCGCGCGCCGGCTGGCGCCGAGCCCGGCGCCCATGCCATCACGCTGCGCGCGCGCGGCCAGGACGGCGAGCAGCGTCAGGTCGAGACCGACGAGCCCGCCAGTTTTTACGTACCCGATTGAGCACTGAAGAGGACACGCCCATGAACCCCTCCCAATCCGCCAAAGCCGCCAAGCCCTGGTACCGCGAACCCTGGCCCTGGATCCTGATGGCCGGCCCGTTCGCGGCCATGATAGGCTGCTTCATCACGATCTACTTCGCTTTCACCAACTTCAGCAGTCAGCCGATCCAGGAAGGCGTGGTCAAGCGCGGCCTGGTCATCGAGCAGGTTGCGCCCAGCGCCAATCCGTAACCGGGGAGTACAACAGATGGGCTTGCGATCATTGATGTGGATCCTGTGGCCGTCCTTCATGGCGGCCGCGGCGGGGAGCGCGCTGATCTTCGCCTTGATCGATCCCCTGGACGTGGCGATCTTCGGCCACGTCCCGACGGGGCGGACGGGGTTCTATACCGTGTCGTTCTTTGTGCTGTGGGTGATGGCGGGACTGTCCAGCACGCTGACGGCGTATCTGATGCCCAAGCCGGAGGAAGACGAGGATCTGTAGCCGGGGCGCGGCAGCGCCCCGGGGGGCCGTGTGAACAGGCCCTAGACCTTCTTCACGAATTCCGATTTCAAGCTCATCGCCCCGAAGCCGTCGATCTTGCAATCGATGTCGTGGTCGCTGTCGACCAGGCGGATGCCCTTGACCTTGGTGCCCATCTTGACCACGCCGCCCGACCCCTTGAGCTTCAGGTCCTTGATGACGGTGACGGTGTCGCCGTCCTGCAGTACGTTGCCCGCCGAATCGCGGTAGACGCGGGCCGACTCGTCGGAAGATTCGGCCGCCTGCGACGACCATTCATGCGCGCATTCCGGACAGACGTAGAGAGCGCCGTCTTCATAGGTGTATTCGGACTGGCATTTCGGACAGGCGGGCAGTGCGCTCACTGGCGGACCTCGGTGTAAAAAACGCGCGATGCGCAACACGCGATTGTACTGCGCCACAAGCCGCTTTCCGCTGTACTGCGCGCCGTTTTCCCCTGGTTTTGCGCGGTCTCAACCCGCCGCGTCGCCATGCAGCAAACCCACGAAATGCCGCGCCGCCGCGCTCAGCGGCCGGTCCCTCGGCACGATGCTGCCGAAGGCCGTGAGGCTCTGCCGGATCTCGTAGGGCAGGATCGCCAACAGCCCATGCGCCGCGTAGCGGCTGGCCACCGATTCCGGAATCACGCCCAGCATCGTCGACTTCATCGCCAGGTTGGTCGTGGTCAGGATGGACGCCGATTCGATCAAGCCCTTGGGCGTGCTGGCGTTGTGCGAGCGGAACTCTTGCTCGATCACGTCGCGCATCGGGCTGCCGTGGGGTTGCAGCACCCAGGGGTAGGCCAGCATGGCGTCGAAGCTCACGCGCTTGCGGCTGGCCAGCGGATGGTCCACCGCCGCGATCACCGAGAGCGCCTCGTCGCCGATCGGGCGAAAGACGTACTGGCTGTCCGACAGGGTCAGCATGCGGCCGATCACCACGTCCAGCTTGCCCTCGTTCATGCGGCCGATCAGCAGGTCGCTGGTGCCGGTGGAGATCTCCACCGCCAGCAGCGGATAGGTTTGCTTCAGGCGCAGCAAGGCGTCGGTCAGGTGGCCGGGCGAGGCCGCCATGATGCTGCCGATGAACAGCTTGCCCGCACTGCCCAGGCGCAGTTCCTCCAGTTCGCGGGCCAGGGACGACACCGTCCCGCGCATGCCCCGGAAATATCCCATCACGCATTCACCGGCCGCGGTCAACGTCAGGCCGCGCCCGATCCGTCCGAACAGCGGCTGGCCGATGGCCAGTTCCAGTTCGTGCAGCATCTTGCTGGCCGCGGACTGGGTCATGTTGAGCTGGCTGGCGGCGGCGCGCAGCGTGCCGCGTTCCTCGATCGCCAGCAGCAGGACGATCTGCCGCATGCGCAGCCGGGCCAACAGGGAAGGGACGTGGATGGCGCGTTCCATGATTGATCGCCTCAGGTGAACGGTTGGTGCAAAAGTTTCATTTTACGGAAACAGAGCTTCTTTCTAAGATGGACCCACAAAAGATTGCTCATCCGAAGGGCAAAAAAACATCAACCAAGGAGACAACCATGAAGACTCGGCTATTGGCCGCGATGGCGGCCGGCGCCCTGTGCCTGTCGGCCCTGGCGCCCGTCCAGGCGCAGACCGCCGACTGGCCCAACAAGCCCCTGCGGCTGCTGGTGGGTTCCGCCCCGGGCGGCGGCACCGACGCCATGGCGCGGGCCGTGGCCGACAAGCTCGGGCCCTTGCTCAAGCAGACCGTGGTGGTCGAGAACAAGCCGGGCGCGTCCAACACGCTGGCGGCCGACCTGGCGGCCAAGTCCACGGACGGCCACACCATGGTGATGGGCGTGTCGACCGCCCATGCCATCGCGCCGCACCTGCTGAAGCTGGGCTATGACAACGACCGCGACCTGACGCCGGTGGTGTTCGTGGGCGCGGTGCCCAACATCCTGGTGGTCAACAACGACGTGCCGGCCAAGTCGGTGCAGGAACTGGTCGCGCTGCTCAAGAGCAAGCCGGGCACCTACAACTTCGCCAGCAGCGGCTCGGGCAGCACCCAGCACATCGCCGCGGAACTGTTCAAGGACGCCACCGGCGTGCAGATGACCCACATCCCGTACCGCGGCAGCGGCCCGGCGCTGGTGGACCTGATTGGCGGCCAGGTGCAGATCGCGTTCGAGACCGCGTCTTCCGTGATTCCGCACATCAAGAGCGGCAAGGTGCGCGCGCTGGCCGTGCTGAGCGCCAAGCGCAACGCGCAATTGCCCGACGTGCCGACCATGGCCGAGGCCGGCGTGCCCGGCGTGGAAATGAGCGCCTGGTACGGCATCTACATGCCCAGCGCCACGCCCGCCGCCAACCAGAAACGCATCCATGACGCCGTCAACGGCATCCTGGCGCTGCCCGACACGCAGGCCCGCCTGCAGGCGATCGGCGCCGACATCAACCCGATGAGCCAGGAGCAGTTCGCGCAGTTCCACAAGGCCGAGAACCAGCGCTACGCCGGCATCATCAAGAAGAACAACATTTCCGTGGAATGACCCTGACATGAGCACGCAGCAGAAACCCGTCATCGCCCTGACCCTGGGCGACCCCGCCGGCATCGGCGCCGAACTGATCGCCCGCCTTCTGGCCAGGCCCGAAGCCACACAGCTGGCGAATATCGTGCTGGTGGGCGACGAGTGGTTGTGGCGCGAAGGCCAGCGGGTCGCGGGCGTGCAGGTCGCCACGCAAGCCGTGGACAGCATCGAGGCGGTGCGCGGTCGGCCGGACAGCGGCGCACCCGCCTGGCTGGGGATGCACACCATCGAACCCGGCCAGGTGCATGTCGGCCAGGCCGAGGCGGCGGGCGGCGCGTCGGTGCTGCGGGTGCTCAATGCCTGCATGGACGCGGCGCGCGATGGCCACGTCGACGCCATCTGTTTCGCGCCGCTGAACAAGTACGCCATGAAGCTGGGCGGCCTGGGGCATGACGACGAGCTGCATCACTTCGCGCAGTACCTGGGCGTGACCGGCTACTTCTGCGAGTTCAATACGCTGGGCGACCTGTGGACTTCGCGCGTGTCCTCGCACATCCCGTTGAAGGACGCGGCGGCGGCGCTCAGCATCGACGGCATCAAGGCCGCGACGCGGCTGATCTACCGTTCGTTGCAGGCCAACGGCATTGCCGAGCCGCGCGTGGCGGTGGCGGCCTTCAATCCGCATGGCGGCGACGGCGGCACCTGCGGCCGCGAAGAGGTGGACATCATCGCGCCGGCCGTGCGGCAGCTGAACGAAGAGGGGCTGCCGGTGCAGGGCCCGTTCCCCGCCGACACCATCTTCCTGAAAGCGCAGGCCGGCGAGTTCCAGGCCATCGTCACCATGTACCACGACCAGGGCCAGATCGCGATCAAGCTGCTGGGCTTCTCGCGCGGCGTGACGGTGCAGGGCGGCCTGCCCATTCCCATCACCACGCCGGCCCACGGCACCGCCTACGACATCGCCGGCCAGGGCCGCGCCAATCTGGACGCCACCTGGCAGGCCTTCCTCATCGCCTGCCGCATGGGCTTGTCGCACCGCGCTGCGCGGACGCAGGCGGGCTGATCCGCTGCTTTCATTCCATACCCTTATTCCAAGCAGGAAATCCTCATGAAGATCAAATCCGTCCGCGCCCGCGTCTACGAGTGGACCGGCAAGACCGTGCCGCCGCAGGGCAACTTCTGCTCCAACGCCATGGACCTGCTGTATTCCAAGCAGGAAACCATGAGCACCTTCCGCTTCCACGGCTGGACCGTGGTCGAGGTGGAGACGGACGACGGCATCGTCGGCCTGGGCAACGTGGCGCTGGCGCCGCGCGTGGCCAAGGCCATCATCGACCAGTACCTGGCCCCGCTGGTGATCGGGCAGGATCCCTGGGACTACGAATACCTGTGGCAGCGCATGTACCGTTCCACCCACGCCTGGGGCCGCAAGGGCGTGACCATGGCCGCGATTTCGGCCATCGACCTGGCCATCTGGGACATCCTGGGCAAGTCGGTGAACAAGCCCGTCTTCAAGCTGCTGGGCGGCCGCACCAAGGAAAAGATCCCGGTCTACTACTCCAAGCTCTACCGCACCGACCTGAAGGCCATGCAGGAAGAGGCCCAGACCTATCTGGACCAGGGCTTCACGGCCTTCAAGATGCGCTTCGGCCATGGCCCCGCGCACCTGCAGAAGGGCGTGTCGGAAAACCTGAAATCGGTGGCGGCCGTGCGCGAGGTGATCGGCTACGACACCGACCTGATGCTGGAATGCTACATGGGCTGGAACCTGGAATACGCCAAGCGCATCCTGCCCAAGCTGGAGAAGTTCGAACCGCGCTGGCTGGAAGAGCCCGTCATCGCCGACGACATCGACGGCTATGCGGAACTGAACCAGCTGACCTCGATCCCGATCTCCGGCGGCGAGCATGAATTCTCGCTGTACGGCTTCAAGCAGCTGCTGGACCGCAAAGCGGTGTCAGTGGTGCAGTACGACACCAACCGCGTGGGCGGCATCACGGCGGCGCACAAGATCAACGCGCTGTGCGAGGCCTACAGCGTGCCGGTCGTGCCGCATGCCGGCCAGATGCACAACTACCACCTGACCATGAGCACGCTGGCCTCGCCCATGAGCGAATACTTCCCCATGTTCGACGTGGAGGTCGGCAACGAGCTGTTCTATTACATCTTCGACGGCGAGCCGGTGGCCAAGGAAGGTTTCATCGATCTGGACGACGACAAGCCCGGCCTGGGCCTGACGCTGAAGACGGAATACCTCAAAGACTTCAACATCATCGAATAGACATGGCTACCTATCAGAACCCACGCTATCGCGGCATATTCCCGGTCGTGCCCACCACCTTCACTGAATCCGGCGAGCTGGACCTGCCCAGCCAGAAGCGCGCGGTGGATTTCATGATCGACTCGGGCGTCGACGGCCTCTGCATCCTGGCCAACTTTTCAGAGCAGTTCGTGCTGTCTGACGACGAGCGCGAAATCCTGACGCGGACCATCCTGGAGCACGTCGCCGGCCGCGTGCCGGTGATCGTGACCACCACGCACTTCAGCACCCAGGTCTGCGCCGCGCGCAGCCGGCGCGCGCAGGAGCAGGGCGCCGCCATGCTGATGATCATGCCGCCGTACCATGGCGCGACCATCCGCGTGTCCGAGGAACAGGTGACGGGATTCTTCCAGCGCGTGTCCGACGTGGTGGACATCCCCATCATGATCCAGGACGCGCCGATGGCCGGCACGCCGCTGCCGGCCGCGGCGCTGGCGCGGATGGCGCGCGAGATCGAGCACGTGGCCTACTTCAAGATCGAGACGGCGGGCGCGGCCAGCAAGCTGCGCGACCTGATCGCGCTGGGCGGCGAGGCGGTCGAGGGCCCCTGGGACGGCGAGGAAGCCATCACCCTGCTGCCCGATCTGGATGCGGGCGCGACCGGCTCCATGACCGGCGGCGGCTTCGCCGACGGCCTGCGTCCCATCATCGAGGCCCACCGCGCCGGCAGGCGGGACGAGGCTTACCGCTTGTACGAGCGCTGGCTGCCCCTGATCAACTACGAAAACCGGCAGGGCGGCATCCTCAGCGCCAAGGCCTTGATGAAGGCCGGCGGCGTGATCGCCTGCGAGGCGCCGCGCCACCCGCTGCCAGCCATGCGCGAGGAGGTCCGCCAGGGCTTGCTTGAGACCGCAAGGCGCCTGGATCCGCTGGTCCTGCGCTGGGGGCGTTGAGCAGGGATTGATCAGCCCGCCAAACACACTGTTCCGTCACGCTGAACAAGCCTGTCACGCTTGACGGTTAAAATCCCTGGCTATCCATCCAGTCGGGGGCGCGTGTGCAGCCGGTCATTTCAGTTCAGGATCTATCCAAACGGTACGCATCGGGGTTCCAGGCGCTCAAGAGCGTGAACCTGGACATCCAGCGCGGCGAGATTTTCGCGCTGCTGGGTCCCAACGGCGCGGGCAAGACGACGCTGATCAGCATCATCTGCGGCATCGTCAATCCCACCGCCGGCCGCGTGCTGGCCGACGGCCACGACATACTCACGGAGTTCCGCGCGGCCCGCGCCAAGATCGGCCTGGTGCCGCAGGAAATCTCCACCGACGCCTTCGAGAGCGTCTGGAATACCGTCAACTTCAGCCGTGGCCTGTTCGGCAAGCCGGCTGATCACGCCTACGTCGAGAAAGTGCTGCGCGACCTGTCCCTGTGGGACAAGAAGGACAGCCGCATCATGGCGCTGTCGGGCGGCATGAAGCGCCGCGTCATGATCGCCAAGGCGCTGTCGCACGAACCCGCCATCCTGTTCCTGGACGAGCCTACCGCCGGCGTGGACGTCGAATTGCGTCGCGGCATGTGGGAAATGGTGCGGCGGCTGCGCGAAAGCGGCGTCACCATCATCCTCACCACCCATTACATCGAGGAAGCCCAGGAAATGGCCGACCGCGTCGGCGTGATCCGCAAGGGCGAGATCATCCTGGTCGAAGAGAAGCACGCGCTGATGGCCAAGCTGGGCAAGCGCCAGCTGGCGCTGACCCTGAAGGCGCCGCTGCCCGGCATCCCCACGGCGCTGGACGCCTTCCAGCTGGAACTCTCCGACAACGGCCACAAGCTGGTCTACACCTACGACAACCAGGGCGGCGGGGAAATCTCCCGGCTGCTGCATGAGCTCTCGCGGCTGGAGATTGAATTCACCGACCTGAATTCGTCGGAAAGCTCGCTCGAGGATATCTTTGTCAGCCTGGTGCACGGTCAATCATGAACTTCTACGCCATCCGCGCTATCTACCTGTTTGAAATGGCCCGCGCGTGGCGCACGCTGATGCAAAGCGTGCTGTCGCCCGTGATCTCCACCTCGCTGTACTTCGTGGTGTTCGGTTCCGCCATCGGCTCGCACATGGTCGAGATCGACGGCGTGAGCTACGGCGCCTTCATCGTGCCCGGCATGATCATGCTGTCGCTGCTGACGCAAAGCATCGCCAACGCGTCCTTCGGCATCTACATGCCGAGGTTCTCGGGCACCATCTACGAAATCCACTCGGCGCCCATCTCCTACGTGGAGATCGTCATGGGTTATGTGGGCGCCGCCGCCAGCAAGTCCATCATCCTGGGGCTGATCATGCTGGCCACGGCGCGCCTGTTCGTGTCGTTCGAGGTTGCGCATCCGTTCTGGATGCTGGGCTTCCTGGTGCTGACGGCCGTGACCTTCAGCCTGTTCGGTTTCATCATCGGCATCTGGGCCGACGGCTTCGAGAAGTTGCAGATCATTCCGCTGATGATCATCACGCCGCTGACGTTCCTGGGCGGCACCTTCTATTCCATCAAGATGCTGCCGCCGTTCTGGCAGACCGCCACCTTGTTCAACCCGGTGGTCTACCTGGTCAGCGGATTCCGCTGGGCCTTCTACGGCGTGGCCGACGTCAGCGTCGAAGTCAGCGTGGGCATGACGCTGGTGTTCCTGCTGGCCTGCCTGGTGGGCGTGCGCTGGATCTTCAAGACCGGCTACCGGCTGAAGACCTAGCGCCAGCCAGCGCAGGCAGGCCGTGGACGAGGGCGTCTCAGGATTGCGCCATCGGCGCGCGGCGGGCCATGCCGCCGTGCGCGTCGAGCAGCCGCTCGCGCCAGGCGTGGATGGGATCGTCCCCGGCCAGCAGTTCCAGCGTGCTGGTGCAGCGCGCCCACATGAACATGCCGAACACCGCATAGTCGGCATAGGCCGGCTGCTCGCCAGCCAGGTAGGGCTGCTTGCCCAGCATCTGCCGCAAGGGCAGCAGCGCGGAACGCAATGCGGCAACCTGATCGTCATAGCCCGAGGGCAGGTCTTCCAGCCTGCCGAAGCGCTTTTCCCGCGTGGCGCGGAAATAGTCCCGGTCTTTTTCGTGGATCAGGCCGTGGATGCTGGGCAGCAGCAGCCGCGCCAGCGTGGGCACCAGGGTGGTGTCCGACCATGAATTCACGAACAGGCTCAGCGCGCGGCCGCTGGCGCCGCCGTACAAGGAGGGCCGCTCGGGAAAAGTGTCTTCCAGGTAGCAGGCGATCTGCCAGGAATCACTGACGACATGGTCGCCGTGCACCAGCACCGGCACCAGCTTCTGGCCGGAAAAGTCTATGGCTTCCTTTTCGGTGAAGCGCCAGGGCACGGTCGTGGCGGTCAGGCCCTTGTGGGCCAGGGCCATGTGGGTCTTCCAGCAATGCGGGCTGAAGCGCAGCGAGGCGTCGGCGCCCGCCAGGTCATAGAGAGTGAGATCCGGGGTCAAGATACTGCGCTCCTTCTGCGTGTCGGTGAGGGAAACCGGAAACAGGATAACCGGTTGCGCAAGCCGCACGGCCCAGGCTTCCCTGGCGCGCTACCTGTCGGCGTCGGGCCGGATCAGCGTGCGGCCCAGCAATTGGCCCGGCCAACCATTCACGTCGAAGGTCGAAATCCGTTCGTAGCCGCAGGATTCGTAAAAGCGCGCCAGGGCGCCGTTGCCGCCGCCATAGCAGTCCACGCGCAGGCGCTCCACGCTCGCGGCGCGCGCCTGGTCATCGGCAAAGGCCAGCAAGCGCCGGCCGAGGCCGCGCGCGCGCTCGTCGCGCGAGGCGACCAGCAGTCTCACGTAGATTTCCGGCTCGGTCGCCGCAGGCACATAAGGCATGGATGAGCCCAACACCAGAGCGCCGTGGATGGCGCCTCCCGGTTCCTCGGCGACCCAGGCGCCGGGCAGCGCGCAGGCTTCGGTCACGCCCGCGATGCGCTTGGGCAGGGTGGACCAGGGCTCGCTGCCCCATTGCCCCTCGTTGCCCATGCTCACGAACCAGGCGATCACGTCGTCGAAGATCCGCAATACCGCGGGGGCATCTTCCACGCATGCGCGGCGGATCGTCAGCCGGCTTGCTTCTTTTGCCGTCAAGGTCACAACTCCTCCAGGTTTTTATGGCTCGGGGTATTCCGAACAGACCTCATCATAGATGCGCCGCCTGGAGCTGGGCGCGATCCGCGGTCAGTTCCACACCAGCCTGAGTAGGACGGCGGACAAATAGAGACCGCAGCCGAACACCGCATGCGTCGCCAAGCTGCGCAGGCGGTTCTTCCAGGGCGTGGGCGTGCGCGACGCGGCGATTCCCGCGCCCATGGCGGGCTGCATGACGAAAAAAGGCATGGCGACGGTCACCACGCCCACGGCCAGGGCGGGCAGCCATGTGGGATCGCGCAGCCATGCCGCGCCCTGGATGCCGACCAGCAGCGCGGCGAACGCCAAGCCGACGGCGTAGTGGATCGTCCAGCCCAGCGGCGACTCGCCCGTTATGGGCTCGGCCCGGCCGATGTTGGCGTGTGCGATTTTGCCCCGGCACAGGTGGCCGGCCCATCGGCCAACCAGCGCGTAGCCCAGCGTGGGCATGCCCAGGGCCTTCTGGATCATGCCCCACAGGTCCATCACGACGGTCGCGCCGATTCCGACCAAGACCACTTTTGCCGCCACTTCCATCGATACCATGTCCTGTCCTTTCATTGATGAGCGCATCGTTTGCAGGCATCATAGAAGTTAAAGTCAACTTCAAGTCAAGGAGGGCGCCATGGATATTTCGGAAGTCGCCCGGCGCACGGGCCTGCCGGCCTCCACGCTGCGGTTCTATGAAAACAGGGGCTTGATCACGGCAGTCAGCGCCGCTGGCGAGCGCCGGCGGTTTGCGCCCGGCGTGCTGGATCAACTGGCACTGATCGCGCTGGGGCAGGCCGGCGGCCTGTCGCTGGACGAGATCCAGGCCATGCTCTCGCCCGAGGGGGCGCTGCGGGTGGACAGGCAGTTGCTGCTGGACAAGGCCGACGGCATAGACGCGACCATCAAGCGCCTGCGGGCGATGAGCCAGGGCTTGCGCCATGCCGCGGTATGTCCCGCCGCCAACCATGCGCAATGCCCGACTTTCCAGCGCTTGCTGAAGGCGGCTGCGGGCAGGGTGAAGCAAGGCAGAACGGCGACGGCCGTCGCGAAGCAAAAAAACGCCATCCGCCCTTAACGGGAGGATGGCGCCAACTAGCTCTCGGGGAGCCTTACTTCGCGGCGGGGGCGCCCTTGCCCATGCTCATCAAACGTTGCTTGAGCTGGGGGTCCTGCTGTATGGCCTGGCCGATGCCGTTGAATTCGTCGACGCTCAGGCCGTCGGCCTGCACCAGCTTGACCATCTTGGCGTCGGCTTCCTCGACGACTTTCTGCTTGGCGGCATCCGTCTTGGCGGCGTCGACCTTGGGGCGGTACTCGTCGACGACGCCGGAAATCTTCTGCGATGCCGAAGCGAAACGCTGCAATTGCTGGTCGGTCGGCTGGATCGCGGGCGCGGGCGCCATGCGCGGTTGGGCCTGGGTCTGGCCTTGCGCCTGGCTGGCCTGTTGCGCGAGGGCGGGAGCACCGGACAGCGCCGTCGCCAGCACGGCGGCGGACAGGAATGCATAAGTGGAACGCTGCATGAAACCTCCTTGTTCCGGTTGAATGTCGGGCCATGATGACGACACGGCCGGTGCGCGGGCAAGTTTCGCGATGTGTTTTCCTGTGTCGGCAGGACACGGGATGCGCGCGCGCTTCGGGAGGGAGCCCCCCGGGGCGCGCCGGAAACGTTTTGCGCGGTTTCGTAGTCGCTGCTGGCCGCGATGTTTCCTTAGGTTTAAGCGGGACGGGTCCTAGAGCAGCAACATGCTCAGCATCACCAGCGCCAGCAGCAGCACGTAGACTCGTGCGTGCAGGCGGTCCGGGATGCGCGGGATCAGCGGCGCGGCCAGGCGGATGCCGACCAGCGAGCCCAATGCCAGCGCGGCGAAGGCCAGCAGGTCGACGTAGCCCACGATCCAGGGCGCCAAGGGGGCCGCCAGGCCGCCGGCCGCCGCCATGTAGGCGAGTGTTCCCACCACCGCCACCGGCAGCGTCAGCGGATTGGCCATCGCCGCCGCCTTGGCCATGGGCAGGCCGCGGCGGCGCAGCAGTGGCACGGTCATGACGCTGCCGCCTACGCCCAGGAAGGCCGCGACCGCGCCGATGATCACCCCGCCGCCTATCAGGGCGCCACGTTCCAGCGGCCGGGGCCGCTCGTCGCCCTGCGCCATGAAGCCCTGGCGCAGCAGGCAATCCAGGATGGTTACGCCCAGGTAGGCGATGAAGGCGTAGCGCACGAAGTCGCCGCTGGCACGGGTAGCCGCCAGCGCGCCCAGCGCCGCTCCCGCCGCGATGAAGCCGGCCAGGGGCCAGACGTAGGCGCGCAGGATATTGCCGGCGCGCTGATGCTTGCGCGTCGCCGCCAACGAATTCACGATCATGACGCAGGTGGACGTGGCCACCGCGATGTGCATGGCCGCCAGGCCGATGGCGTCTTGCGCGCCGTGCGCGGCGGTCAACACCGCGTACAGCACAGGCACCACGACAAAGCCGCCGCCAAAACCGAACAGCACGGTGGTCACGCCGCTCAAGCAGCCGAACAGGGCCAGAACCAGATAAAGCATGCTGCGTCCTTCCAGGGAAAGCGTCACGATACGGCAGCCGGCCATGGCCCGCTTTCGAGGATGAGACAATAATGTTCGAGTTTCGGCCAATCGACATGCCGCCGCGACGGCGGCTCCCAACGCGATGCGCAATACCCACATCGACCGCTATGACCGCCTGGACCGCGCCGTCGTCGCCATCGGCAACGACTATCCGCCCGGACGGCTGCTGCCCGCCCACGCGCACCGCCGCGCCCAACTGCTTTACGGCGCCACTGGCGTCATGCACGTGGTCACGCGCGACGGCAACTGGGTGGTACCGCCGCAGCGCGCGGTGTGGATCCCGGCGGGCGTGGCGCATCAGGTCCGCATGCTGGGCGTCAGCACGCGCAGCGCCTATATCGAACCCGGAGCGGCGCGCGCGGACCGCGAGGCCTGCGAGGTGATCGAGGTGTCGCCGCTGCTACGCCAGCTGCTGCTGGACGCGGTGGACATGCCGGCGGCCTACGATGAAGCAGGACGCGACGGCGCGCTGGCGTCCTTGCTGCTGCACGAGGTCGAGCGCGCGCCGGTGCTGCCCCTGCACATCCCGCTGCCGCGCGACAGGCGCCTGGCGCCCTTGTGCAAGGCCTTCATCGCCGCGCCGGATGCGCGCGCCGCGCCGCAGGCTTGGGCCGGGCGCCTGCACATGAGTCCGCGCACGTTCAGCCGCCATTTCCGTCAGCAGACGGGCATGGCGTTTTCGGAATGGCGCCAGCGCGCCTGCGTGGTGCTGGCCTTGTCGCGGCTGGCCTCGGGCGACTCGGTGACCGCCATCGCGCTGGATTTTGGCTACCAGAGTCCCGCGGCGTTTTCCACGATGTTCCGGCGGGTGCTGGGCCGCCCGCCCACGGGGTATCTGCGTGAAGGCTGAGGGCGGTTGGTACTATGCCGGCTCTCGTGGCGGCTACTTCTGGCCGCCGGGCTACGCCATTCCATGACCAATACGCATACGCCGCTATCCATCGGCATCGCTGGCGCGGGCAGCGCCGGATTGGCCGCCGCGCTGGCGCTGGCGCAAGCCGGCCATCAGGTGCGCGTCTTCGAAAAGCACCAGGGCTTCACCACGCTGGGCGCGGGACTGCTGCTGCAGCCGCCCGGCGTGCGCGCGCTGGCGGCGCTGGGCGTGGACGTCGCGGCGCTGAACGTGGGCGCGCCGATCGACCGCTTGCTGGGCCTGTCGCATCGCGGCTGGCGGGTCGTGGACATCGACTACGTCGGCGACGGCGCGCGGGCGGTGACGCGGGCAGCGCTGGGCGGCGTGCTGTTCGAGGCCGCGCGGCGCGCGGGCGTCGAGTTCTCGTTCGGCTGTCCGGTCACGACGCTGGCGACCCGCGAGGGCAGGGCGCACGTGACGCATGGCGCGGGCGAGGCCCGGGCCGAGTCCAGTTTCGACGTGTTCGTGGTGGCCGATGGCGCCGCCTCCGCGCTGCGCGAGCAGGTCGGGCTGGCTGCCAGTTCGCGCGTCTATGCCTGGGGCGCGTTGTGGGGCCAGTTCTGGACGCCCGGCTGGAGCGGCGCGACGCAACTGCTGCAGCGGTTTCGCGGCACCCGCGAGATGATGGGCCTGCTGCCCACCGAGATCGGCCCGCAGGGCGTGCGCCTGTCGCTGTTCTGGAGCATCCGGCACGACGCCTTGCCGGCCTGGCGCGCCGCGCCCATCGGCGCTTGGAAGGACCGCATGCTGTCCTTGTGGCCGGAGGCCGCGCCGGTGGTCGATCAGATCTCGCGGCATGAGGACCTGGCTGTGGCCACTTACCGCCACACCTGGCCGCGCGGACTGGCTTCGGGTCCGTATTGCGCCGTGGGCGACGCGGGCCACGCGATGAGCCCGCAGCTGGGCCTGGGAACGACGCTGGCGGTGCTGGATGCGCTGGCGCTGGCGCAGGCCCTGGGGCAGCACGGCGCCGCCGCGGGACCGGCGCGCTATGCCCGCAGCCGGCTGCTGCCTTCGCGCCTGTACCAGACGCTCAGCCGCGCGCTGACGCCTTGTTTTCAGGCCTCGGGGCCGGGGCTGTGGCGCGATCTGCTGTTCGGCGGCGGGCTGCTCGTGCCCGGCGTGAAACCGCTGATGAAGCGCGGCCTGCTGGCCATGCCGCAGCCCAAGGGCCCGGGCCGCGGCTGATCCGCCGCGCGGGCGGCCTTCAGGCCGCGTACCAGAGCACGGCGAAGAAGTGGCACACCGTGCCGGCGAGCACGAACAGATGCCAGATGAAGTGGCTGTAGCGCCAGCGGTTGTCCAGCACGAAGAACACCACGCCGCCGGTGTAGGCCAACCCGCCGGCCACCAGCCACCACAGGCCGCCGGTAGGCACGCGCTCGATCAGCGGATTGACCGCGATGATCACCAGCCAGCCCATCGCCAGGTACAGGCCCGTGGAGATGGCCGGGCGGTTCAGCCGCTTGCTGGCTTTCAGCCCCACGCCCAGCAGGGCCATGCCCCAGACCAGGCCGAACAGGGTCCAGCCCCAGGGCCCGCGCAGAGCGCCCAGGGCGAAGGGCGTGTAGGTGCCCGCGATCAGCAGATAGATGGCGGAATGGTCCAGCACGTTGAAGAGCTGCTTGGCGCGGCTCTTGGGCAGCGCGTGATAGATGGTGGACGCCAGGTACAGCAGGCACATCGTCGCGGCGAAGACGGCGGCCCCCGCAATGAAGGCGGCGTCGCCCTGGCGCACGGCGGCCAGGATCAGGATGGGGGCGGACGCCACGGCGGCCGCGGCGCCGACGCCGTGGCTGATGGAGTTGGCGATTTCCTCGCCCAGGGTCTGGGGTCTGTCGTTGGGGAACATGAATGCGTCTTGGTTGGTTCAGGTGTACACCTTAGGCGCTTTGGCGCGGCGGCTCAAGGCGCCAAGCGGGCTGGCCGCGGCCGACGCGATGTCCGTTTGATCTACTGCAAATCGACCGGCGCGCCGGCGCCCCGAAAGCGCTGCCTGCAAGTTACTCTGTGATACATTCAGCGCGCAAGCAAACGCAGGTTTACTGGCCGAGGCCTAGCAATGGCGCGCAGTTTTACCAATTTGTTTTTCAAGGCCGCGAAGAAGATCGGCAAGCTGCAGCGCGCCGCAATGCGCATGGCCGCGCCCAAGGCCGCCAAGAAGCGCGGCGCGCCCAAGCGCCGGACGGCCAAGCCCGCCGCAGCCTCCGCGTCCCGCAGTGCCGCCGCGCCTTCGCTGGGGACGGGCCGCTGGGAAGCCTCGCGCCAGTTTTCCGACGGCCAGGGCCGCCGCCTTACCTACGCGCGCTACACGCCCGCTGCCGCGCCGCGCGCCGGCATGCCGCTGGTGGTGATGCTGCATGGCTGCAGGCAGACGGCGCTGTCGTTCGCCCGCGGTTCGCGCATGAACCAATGGGCCGACGCGGGCGGCTTCATGGTGCTGTACCCGCAGCAGTCCATGACCCGTCAGATGCAGCGCTGCTGGCGCTGGTTCCAGCCGGACGACGCCCACGGCGGGGCGGAAGCCGACCTGATCGCCGCGCTGATCCGCGCGGAATGCGCCAGGCATGCGCTGGATCCCGAACGCGTCTACATCGCGGGCCTGTCGGCCGGGGCCGGCATGGCCGCGCTGGTGGCCTTGCGCCATCCGCGCCTGATTGCCGCCGTGGCCATGCATTCCGGGCCGGTGGCGGGCGACGCCCACAGCGCCACCGGCGGCATCGGCACGATGCGGCGCGGCGCACTCAAGCCGCTGCTGCCCTTGCTGGAAAAGGTCGCGGATCCGGCGGTCTTCCGGCTCGGCATGCCCGCCATGATTCTGCAGGGACAGCTGGATCCGACGGTGGCGCCGCGCAATGCCAAACAATTGTTCGAACAGTTCCGCGCCGTGAATGATCTGCCGCCCGAAAGCGTGCCGGTCGAGCGCGTGCTGGGCTTGGGCACGGATAAATCCTACCGCCGCGTCGACATGCTGCGCGGCAGCCGCACGGTGCTGCGGCTATGCGAAATCACGCTGCTGGAACATGCCTGGAGCGGCGGCGACGCTTCGGTGCGCTATCACGCGCGTAGCGGGCCGGACGCCTCGGCGCTGATCTGGCGTTTCTTCCAGACGCAGCGCCGCGCGGCCGGCGGGCAGGCGGAATAGGCCAGGGGCCGCCCGCGCGGCGCGCAACAGCCCCGGCAGTAAGATCAACGTATTCCCGGCGCGCCGGCGCGTTCCGCGCCAGCCGTCTCGTCCCTGTCCGGAGTCCCCGCCATGTCACTTTCCATGTATCAGGCCAGCGTGCCTGCCTTCGTCCGCGGCCTGAACGTGCTGGCCGCGCTGCTGCAAAAGGCCGCCGACCACGCCGCCGCCGCCGGCATGGATCCGGCTGAACTCATCAATGCCCGCCTGGCGCCGGACATGTATCCGCTGAGCGGCCAGATCCAGCGCGCCAGCGACGCCTCCAAGTTTGCGGTGCAGCGCCTGTCGCGGGTGGAAGCGCCTAAATTTCCGGACGAGGAAACCACCTTCGAGCAATTGCAGCAGCGCATCGCCGCCACCCTCGCGTATCTGCAGGGCGTGGCGGCGGATCGGCTGGACGGCGCCGAAGGCCGCAAGGTGTCGCTGGCGTTCGGCGACTTCAAGCAGGAATTCCGCGGCGACGACTATCTGCTGACGTTCGCGCTGCCGAACTTCTACTTTCACGTGACGACGGCGTACGCCATCCTGCGGCACGCGGGCGTGAAGATCGGCAAGCTGGATTTCCTGGGGCCGTATCCGCAGCCGGCCGCTTAACCCTGTTTCTTTGAAGGGTCGCCGCAGCCTTCCATCGGACCCATCTTCGCCATGTTCTCCTGAACTTCCTGCGGCGTCAGGTCGAACTTGTGCGTGGCGATGGACCAGCGGTGCCCGCAAGGGTCCACCACCTGGCCGTAGCGGTCGCCCCAGAACATGTCCGCCACGGGCATGGTCACCTGGGCCCCGGCCGCCACCGCCTGTTTCATGGCGGCGTCCACGTCGGCCACGTACAGGTGCAGGGTGACGGGCGTGCCCTTGAGCGCCTTCGGGCCCAGGCTGCCCCATTCTGGGAAGTCGTCCATCAGCATCATGACCGAATCGCCGATGCGTATGGCGGCATGCATGATCTTGCCGTTGGGGCCAGGCAGGCGCGCCAGTTCCTCGGCATTGAAGGCCTTCTTGTAGAAGTCGATGGCCTGCGCCGCGCCTTCGCACACGATGTGCGGGGTGAGCGTGTGCATGCCTTCGGGTATGGGTTTGCTTGCAGGGTTAGCCATGAGGTGTCTCCAGATTGTTCAATAAGGGGCGGGGAGGTTGCGCCGCTGTTTCAGTTGCCGACCAGCGTGGTGAAGCCGCCCCAGCACATGCGCTTGAAGTCGAACACGCCTTCGCAGCAGTTCTCGGCCAGGCGCGGGTCCGACATGACCTTGGCGTTGATCCGGTCGCGGTCCGCCTTGTTGGCGTAGGTGATCCAGGCGAAAACCACCGTTTCGTCCTCGCGCGCGCCGGCCGCGGCGCTGAACGCGGCGAAACCTTCCTTGTCGATCTCTTCGGCCACGCATTCGCGGTAGTCGAGGGCGCCGTGCTCCAGCCACACCGCCTGCGCCTGCTGCGCCATCTTCCGGTAGGTTTCGAGATTGGCCTTGGGCACGGGCAGCAGGAATCCGTCTACATACTTTTCCATCAGTAACTCCTTTGATCCATGTTGTTCTGTTCCACGCCAGGGCGCCCGCAAGCCGCCTCTGGCGCGGCCCGGATCGTATTCCGGTAAGTATCACTGTATCGGGATCGGCGGCGATTTCAGATAGGCGATTGCGACAATCTTGAGGGTGGATTGCGACAGCCTGCGGGGGTATGCTTTGCAGGATGAAAAACGTCGCCTTCCTACTGCCCCTGGGGGCGAACATCGCCTCGCTGGAAACCGCCAGGCACGGCTTTCTGGTCGCCAACGAGTACCTGGCCGCGCACGGGCGCGAACCCAGGTTCACGGTGCGCACCCTGGCCCTGACCCGCGAAGTCCGCCTGGACCAGGGCCGCATCACGGTGCAGGCCGACATGGTGCTGGCCGATGCCCACGACATCGACATCTGCATCGCGCCGCCGCTGTTGGGTTCGGTGTCCGACGCGGTGCTGTCCAACCGCGAACTGATCGAATGGCTGTCGCGCCATCATCGCGAGGGCGGCGAAGTCGCCAGCCTGTGCATGGGCGCGGCGTTGCTGGCGGCGGGCGGGGTCCTGGACGGTCAGCAGGCGGTGGTCCATTGGGTGGCGCAGAACCTCTACGCCAGCCTGTTTCCCAACGTGCAATGGGTCAGCGACCGCGTGGTCATGGCGGACAACGGCATCTACACGAGCGGCGGCGCGTTCTCCGCCGCGCACCTGGTGCTGCACCTGATCGAAAAATACACCGACCGCGACACTGCCATCTGGTGCGCCAAGTATTTCCAGCTCGACTGGAGCCGCCAGAGCCAGTTGCCGTTCGCGGTGTTCGTGGGACAGAAAGCCCATGCCGACGAGGTCGTGCGCGCGGTGCAGAACTACATCGAAGGCCGCTACACGGAAAAAATCACCGTCGAGGAACTGGCCGGCCGCCATGCCATGGGACGCCGCACGCTGGAGCGGCGCTTTCGCCAGGCCACCGGCAACAGCATCGTCGAGTACGTGCAGCGGGTGCGCGTGGAAGCCGCCAAGAAGCGCCTGGAAACCTCGCGCAAGAGCGTGGCCGAAGTCATGTACGAAGTCGGCTACAACGACACCAAGGCCTTCCGCGACATCTTCAGCAAGTATTGCGGCATGTCGCCAGTGGGCTATCGGGAACGCTACCACTTCCAGTAGCAGCTTCAGCCCTGGTGCCGGTACACCCGCGTATCGCGCATCACGAAGCCCGCGGATTCGTACAGGTGGTGCGCGGACAGCCGGCTCGGGTTGGAGGTCAGGTCCAGTGTCTTGGCCTTGAGTTCGCGGCTCTTGACGATGGCCGCGTGCGTCAGCGCCATGCCCACTTTCAGGCCGCGAGCCTGTTCGTCCACCACCACGTCCTCGATCCATGCCCGCACGCCCGTGGGGATGCGGAAGTGCACCAGCGTCAGCGTGCCGACGATGCGCCTGTCGCTGCCCAGGGTGGCGATGAACAGGTGGTTGCAGGGCGAGCGGATGATTTCATCCAGCGCCTCGCGCGTCAGCGGCGGGGCGGTCCTGGACAGTTGCGGCAAGAGGCGCGCGAACGCCGCGACCAGCGCGTCGCTGGCCTGGGTCGCCAGCGCGATTTCCACGTCGTTTCCTGGAGGGGGCATCATGGTCTCCCGGGTGGCTTACCTGAGTGTTGTAGCCGACACCCTGTCTGGATACCAAGCGGTGAATTTCATCGCTCCGGCCAGCGCCGCCACCGTCACGGCGATCGCGATGGCCTGCGGCAGCTGCGGCCTGTACAGCAGTAGCGCGTCCGCCGCAACCATGGTCGCGAAGGCCAGCGCCCAGGCCACGGCGACGGCATAGTTCATGCGGGCGTAGCGGCGGTTCTTCCAGACGTATTCAGGTTCCTTTTCCCGCGCATATTCCAGCGCGAACGGCCGGCGCAGTGCCAGGGTCAGCAACACCAGGGCGAGTATGCCGGCGTCGACCCGCAGGCGCGCCTGGGCGATCGTCCAGGAATCCCCGTCCGCCATCGGGGCATACAGGGTCAGTCCCGTGAACAGCAGCAGCGTGCCGGTCTCCAGGATCTTGATGCGCCGCTCGGGGCTGAGCCAGTCGCGCAGCACCAGCCCGGCGGATACAAAGGTGCCGGCTGCAAGTCCTTCCAGCACGCCGACGGTCCTTTCAATGATGACAAACACGATGAACGGCGCGAACGCCAGCAGGATATTCATCTTGGTTCCCCGACCTCGAGCGCGCGCCCCTGCGCGTTGTCAGCGTCGCCTTGAGAATCAAGACGCGATCTTGTCTATTTACGCCTGTCCGCCAGGGTGCGGGATATGGCGCCGTTCGCCTATCGGCAAGGTGGCGGTGCGCGTATGGACCATATTCTTGGCGACGAGCCGCAGCCTCGTCCGTCCGGCCGGCGCCGGCTGGCGCGAGGGATTAGTGCAATGGTTGGCGTGCGGTGCGTGGGATATACGGCCTTTGGCTTGTTTTCCGCCGCGAAGACGCAGGCATTGATCCGCCTGCGGGCGTCGGCTAAGGTCATGGGCTGATTACAACCCCGCTGCCGAGGAAACCATGACATCAGTCCTTCCGTCCACGACCCTGAGCGTGGATCCCGCCTGGATCGACGAGTACGGCCACATGAATGCGGCCCATTACGTGGGCATATTCGACCGCGTCGGCTTCCAGCTGCTGCGCGAGGTCGGGGTGGGGCTGGATTACACCGAAGCCACGCGCTGCGGCATCTACACGATGAATGTGCACGTGGCCTATCTGCGCGAAGTGCTGGCGGGCGATCCGCTGGCGCTGCGCATCCGCCTGCTGGAAGCGGACGACAAGCGCCTGCTGTGCCTGATGGAGCTGATGCAGACCCGCGACGGCTATGTCGCGGCCACGATGGAGCAGCTGTCGCTGCACGTGGACCTGGAAACGCGGCGCGCCAAGCCGTTTCCGCCGGAGTTGGCGCAGCGGCTGGCGCGCACTGTCGCGGAGCACGCGGCCCAGCCGCTGCCGGCGGGCTATCGGCGGCTCTTGCCGCTGAAGCCGCCGCGTTGAGCCATTCCGGCTGACCGGCCCGGCCGCTCAGCGAGCGACCGCGATCGGCCGGTCGCCGGAGATCGTGGTGCGGTGCATCTCGCGGTCGAAGCCGTCGTAGTCGTTCATGGCCAGGTGCTGGGTGCAGCGGTTGTCCCACAGCGCCAGCGAACCCGGCTCCCAGCGGAAGCGGCAGGTGAACTCCGGCCGCGCCGCGTGGCGGTACAGGAACTGCAGCAGGGGCTCGCTTTCTTCCTGGGTCATGCCGTCAAAGCGCAGCGTGTAGGTGCTGTTCACATACAGGGCTTTCTTGCCGGTCGCCGGGTGCACGCGCACCACGGGATGGATCACCTCGCTCGTGGCGCGGCCGTCGGTGCGCACGTCCATCTTGTGCGCCGGATCGCCGTTGTTCACCACCGCGCCGCCCGCGCCATAGGAGCGCACCGCGCTGTGCACCGCGCCCAGTCCGTCCAGGATCTGCTTGAGCCGGTCCGACAGCCCGTCATAGGCCCGGTACATATTGGCCCACATGGTGTCGCCGCCATAGGGCGGAATGACGCGGCCGTACAGCGCCGAGCCCAGCGGCGGCTCCTCGGCGTAGCTCATGTCCGTGTGCCACAGGCCGCCGAACAGGCGCCGGGTGGTTTCCGCACGGCCCTTCATCACGGGCAGGATGGTGGGGTGTCCTTCCAGCGCCCGCACGAACGGCACTTCCAGCAGTTCGCCGAAGCGCGAGCTGAAATCGATGTGCTGTTGCGGCGTCAGTTGCTGGTCGCGGAAGAAAACCACCAGATGCTCGTGCAACGCGTTGCGCACGTCGTCGAACTGATCGTCCGACAGCGGCCGCGACAGGTCGATGCCGCGGATTTCGGCGCCCAGCGCGCCGGCGATCGGCTGGGTTTCCAGATGGCGATACGTGGTCATGCTTGTCTCCTTGCCTATTGAAGCTTGATCTGCGCCTTGCTGACGAGCGCGCCCCATTTGTCGGTTTCCGCCGCGATGTAGCGGCCGAAGTCGGCCGGCCCTTCGGCTGAAATGATGCCGCCCATGGCGCCTATCTGCTCGCGCACGTCGGGCATGGCCAGCACCGCCAGCAGCTCTTTGTTCAGGCGTTCGATGATGGGTTTGGGCGTGGCCGCGGGGGCCAGCACGCCGAACCATCCGGCGATCTCGTAGCCCGGCAGGCCGGCCTCGGCCATCGTCGGCACGTCGGGCAGCTGCGGCGAACGCGCCGTGCTGGTGATCGCCAGCGCCCGCAGCTTGCCGGCCTTCACCAGTTGCAGCGCGGAGGGCATGTTGTCGAACATCATGGGCACGTGGCCCGCCACCGTGTCGTTCAGGCCCGGCGCGCTGCCGCGGTAGGGCACGTGGGTCAGGCGCACGCCCGCCGACGCGGCGAACAGTTCGCCCGCCAGGTGCAGCGAGGTGCCCGCGCCGGGCGTGGCGTAGTCCAGCGGCGCTTTCGACTTTTTCGCGTAGGCGATCAGCTCCTGCACCGAGCGCACCGGCAGCGAGGGATTGACCACCAGCAGGTTGGGCACGCTCATCAGCATCGTGACGGGCGCCAGGTCCCGCTGCGGCTTGTAGGGCAGGTCCGGGTAGAGGGCGGGGTTGATCGAAATGGGGCCGATATTGCCCATTACGATGGTGTAGCCGTCGGCCGGCTGCTTGACCGCGAAATCGGTGCCTATGTTGCCGCCGGCGCCAGCCTTGTTTTCGACGATGACGGGCTGGCCCAGCCGCTCGCCGAGCTTGTGGCTGACCAGCCGGGCCAGCATGTCGGTCGATCCGCCCGGCGGGTACGGCACGATCCATTTGACCGGCTGAGCGGGCCAGCTTGCTTGCGCTGCGGCGGATCCCGTACAGAACACGAGACCCGCCGCCAAGGCGAGTGCGATGCGTTTCATAGATATGTCTCCTTCCCGGGCTCGCCGGTCTTGCCGGGAGCGTCGTTTATGTGTATTGTTCACCTAGTGATCAATATGTTTATCAGGTGAACGATTGAAGAATAATAGATCGATTCAGCGGTGTCTATCCATCATGCGGGCCTTCCGCGGCAACGGCCGGCCGACGCTGGCCGAGTTGGCGCGCGCGGTCGACCTGCCGCATGCGACCGTGCTGCGGTTTTTGCAGACGCTGGAAGAAGAGGGCTACACCGCGCGCGAAGACAGCCGCTGGCGGCTCACGCCGCAGGTCTTCGAACTGGGGTTCGCCGCCATGGAAAGCCTGGGCGTGACGGATGCCGTGCAGGAGATCCTGCAGAACCTGGCCGACGCCTATTCGGGCACGTCGAACCTGGGCGAGGCCAACCCCGAGGGCGTGATCATCATCGGCCGCGCCATGGCGCCGGCCGAACGCCGCCGCCTGGTGGTGATGAACTTGCGGGTGGGCAGCGTGCTGCCGCCGGCCAGCGCGCTGGCCGGCGGCTTGCGCCTGGCGCCGGGGCAGTGGACCCGGTTCGACTATCCGGACAGCAACCAGGTGTCGGTAGCCGTGCCCGTGCCGCAGGCGGGCTCGCGCCTGTTGTCGGTGGGGATATCGGTGGCTACCCCGGAAGTGGAAGGGAACCGGCTGGAGGCCGACATGGTGCCCGCCTTGCAGCAGGCGGCGCAGACCATAGCCGGGGTGATCCGGGTCGGCGTGGTGTGAGCGCGGTGGCCCGGATCAGCCCTGGGCTGGTTGCGGCAGTTTCGCGATCACCTTGATCTCGAAGTCGAAGCCGTAAAGCCAGGTCACGCCCACCGCGGTCAGCGTCGGATGCGGCGCCTCGCCCCAGTACTCCGGCACGACCTGCCAGATGGTCTCGAACTTGGACGCCGGATCGACCTGCCAGATGGTCTCGAACTTGGACGCCGGATCGACCATGAACACCGTCACGTCGACCACGTCGTCGAAGCTGCAGCCGGCCGCCGCCAGTACGGCTTGCAGATTGCGGAACGCAAGCCGGACTTGTGCCTGCAGGTCCGGTTCCGGCGTGCCGTCTTCGCGGCTGCCGACCTGTCCCGAGACGAACAGGAAGCCGTTGGAGCGGATCGCGGGGGAATAGCGGTTGCGTTCATACAGGGCTTGGCGCCCGGGCGGAAAAACGACGTCGCGTTGGGTCATGGCTATCTCCATCTGTGGGCCGCTTGCGGCCCGGCGTTAACGATGCAGGGACTGTAGGCGGCCCGGCCGCCGCGATAAACGGGCAAGTCCGTCCATCACTGTTTGTAGAATCCAAATAATCTGGAAGAGCGGGAGCAGAGATGGACCGTTTCGACGCGATGCAGGCATTCGCCCGCGTGGTGGAAACCGGCAGCTTCACCAAGGCGGCCGAAACCCTGCACATGAGCAAGACCAGCGTGACGCAACTGGTTCAGCAGCTCGAAGCGCGGTTGCGCGTCAAGCTGCTGAACCGCACCACACGCAAGGTCAACGTGACGGCCGACGGCGCCGCCTACTATGAGCGCGTGCTGCGGCTGCTGGCGGATATGGACGATGCGGAGACCAGCCTGTCCGGCGCCTCGGCGGTGCCACGGGGGCGTTTGCGGGTGGACGTGCCCAGCCCGCTGGCGCGCATGATCCTGGTGCCGGCATTGCCGGCGTTCCATGCGCAATACCCGGACATCCAGCTGGACATGGGCGTGAGCGACCGGATCGTCGATCTGATCGGCGAGAACGTCGATTGCGTGGTGCGCGGCGGCGAACTCACCGACCAGTCGCTGATGGCGCGGCGCGTGGGCGACCTGCGGCTGGGCGTCTATGCGGCGCCTGAATACCTGAAGCGCGCCGGCGCGCCTGCCCACCCGCGCGAACTCGAGGATACGCACCACCGCATCGTGGGTTTCCTGTGGGCGCGCAGCGGCAAGGCTCTGCCGTACGCCATGCGCCGCGGCGGCGAAAGCCTCAAGGTGCAGGGGCGTTACGTGCTGGCGGTCGACGACGGCAACGCCTATCTGGCTGCCGGCCTGGCCGGGCTGGGCGTGCTCTGGCTGCCCGACTACATGTCCCGCGCCCACGTCGACAGCGGCGAGCTGGTGCCGCTGTTCGAGGATTGGCGCCTGGATTCCATGCCCATGTACGTGGCATTTCCGCCCAACCGGCACGTAAGCGCCAAGCTGCGCGTGTTCATCGATTGGGTCGCCGGGCTGCTGGGACAGTACACGCCGGAACCGCCGCGCGCCTGAGACTGGCGCGCGGCGCGGGACAGGTCCGGCCGGCCCGCTCCGCGTGCTTCAAGCCTGTTGGCTGCGTGCTCCGCGCAGCAGCTTGCCCGGCAAGTCACCGGTGGCCGCGCCGCCTTCGAAGATGGGCAGGCCGTTGACCAGCGTGGCCACGTAGCCGTCGGCGCGCTGGATCAGGCGGCGGCCGCCGCCCGGCAGGTCGAACACCATCTCCGGGCAATGCACGCGCACGGCATCGGGATCGATGATGTTGACGTCGGCCTTGTAGCCGGGCTGCAGCAGGCCCCGGTCCAGCAGCCCGTACACGCTGGCGGTGTCGCGCGTCTGGCGCTTGACCACGTGTTCCAGTTCCAGCAGGGGGCCGCGGCGGCGGTCGCGGGTCCAATGGCTGAGCATGAAGGTGGGCATGCTCACGTCGCAGATGTAGCCGCAATGCGCGCCGCCGTCGGACAGGCTGTTGACCGTGTAGGGGTGCTGCATCAGCTGGTGCAGGTGGTCCAGGTTCTCGTACGAATAGTTGAAGGACGGGTAGTACAGGATGGCCTGGCCCTCGTTCTCCAGCATCAGGTCGTAGACGATCTCCAGCGGCGCGCGGCCATTGCGCTGCGCCATGGCGGCCACGCTTTCCTCGGGCAGCGGCTCGTAGTCGGGATCGCTGCCCAGGCGGTAGATCTTGTGGAAGCTGCTGAACAGCGTTTCGGCTCGGCGGTCCAAGAGGCCGCGTTGTTCGTTCATGATGCGGCTGCGGATGGCCGGGTCGCGCAGGCGGGCCAGCTTTTCCGCCAGCGGCAGGGCGTGCAGCGCCTGGTAGCTGGGATGCGCGATGAACGGATGCAGCGTGCTCTGCCACGAAAACAGGATGCCCAGCGGACGTCCGCTGATGCCGGCCAGCAGCGGCACGCCTTCGCGGTGCGCGCGCTCCAGGCTGGCCGCGATCTGCTTCCAGACGTCGGGCGCGGCGTCGGTCTGCTGCAGGTTGAACAGCACGGGCAGGCGGTTGTGGCGCGCCAACTGCTCCAGCCACGGCATTTCGCCTTCCATGGCGGGATGGTTGGCGGTCATCTGGAACACGCCATGCCCGACTTCGCCCATGACCGAGCCCAGGGCGGTGATCTCTTCGCCGGTGGCGAAGGTGCCGGGCGGATACTTGCGCTCGTCGTACTTGTGCAGGAAGGTGCGCGAGGTGGAGAACCCCACCGCGCCGGCGGCCAGCGCTGCGCGCACCACTTCGCGCATGGCGATCAGATCGGCGGGCGAGGCCTCGTCGTGGTGGATGGCGCGCTCGCCCATCACGTAGGCGCGGACCGCGCTATGCGGGATCTGCGCGCCCACGTCCAGCGCCTTGGGGCGGCGGTCCAGCGCGTCCAGGTATTCGGGAAAGGTCTCCCAGTCCCACTGGATGCCTTCGGACAGCACCGAGCCGGGGATGTCCTCGACGCCCTCCATGACCTTGATCAGCCATTCGCGCCGCTCGGGCTTGACGGGGGCGAAGCCCACGCCGCAATTGCCCATGATGGCCGTGGTGACGCCGTGCCAGGTCGACGGGCTGAGGTACGGGTCCCAGGTGGCCTGGCCGTCGTAGTGGGTGTGGATGTCGACCCAGCCCGGCGCCACCAGGCAGCCGTCGGCGCGGATCTCGCGGCGCGCCGCGCCGGCCCGTCCCTCGGCCTGAACGACGCGTCCATCTTCGATGGCCAGGTCCGCCTGGTAGCGGGGCCGGCCCGATCCATCGACGATCGTGCCGCCGCGTATGACCAGATCATGCATTGCGCTCTCCTTTCGATACGCGCCGGGTTATTGGAGGACCAGGCCGATGCGCTTGATCACCGCGCCCCAGCGTTCGCTGTCCTGCAGGACGATCTGCGAGAATTCCTTCGGCCCCGCGCCGCTGACCTCATTGCCCTGCGACACGATGCTCTGGGTTACCTCGGGAGTGTCCAGCGCCTCGCGGAACACCTGGGCCACGCGCTCGGCCAGCGCGGGCGGCATGTCGCCGGGGCCGAAGATGCCTTGCCAGCCGACGATGTCCAGCCCGGGTATGCCTTGTTCCTTCAGGGTCGGCAGGTCCGGCAGCACGCTCAGGCGGCGGTCGGTGGCCGGACCCAGCAGCTTGACCTTGCCGGCGCGCGCGTTTTCCACGGCGGTGGCCGTGCCGTCGAAATAGACCTGGACGTCGCCCGCCAGCAGCGCGCGGCTGGCGTCGGCGGTGCCTTTGTAGGGCACGTGCACGATGTCGATGCCGGTCTGTTGCTTGAGGATTTCGCCGTTTAGATGCGAGGTGGATCCGGGGCTGTAGGAAGCGAAGTTCAGCTTGCCGGGATTGGCCCGGGCGTAGTCGATCATCTGCGCCGTGGTCGAAAAGGGCGCGTCCTTGTTGGCGACCAGCACGGTGGCGGAGCGCACCACCTGGATGACCGGGGTGAAGTCCTTCACCGGGTCGTAAGGCAGCTTCTTGTAGAGATGCGGATTCTGCGTGTGCGTGACGACGATGGTGTAGAGCAGGGTGTAGCCGTCGGGGCTGGCGCGAGCCACTTCCTGCGCGCCTATCATGGTGCCGGCGCCGGGCTTGTTGTCGACGATGACCGGCGCGCCGGTGCGTTGCGTGACCTTCATCGCCAGCATGCGCGCCAGCGCGTCCGAGCCGGACCCGGCTGGAAACGGCACCACCAGGCGGATGGGCTTGCCACCGCCCGGCCAGGGCGGCGCCTGGGTCACCGGGGCAGCCGCCGCCGAAAGACAGGCCAGGGCGCCCAGCACGGCAGCCCCGCCGCTCCCCAACAGCTTCAAGAACGACTTGCGGTTCATATTGTCTCCTCCTGGGGGTAGGCAATGTCATGCATTGCTCTGGAATGAGGTTCACCACAGGGCGCCGGCACTGCAATTTTCCGTCGCGGCAAGTCTTTTGTAGTCTTGCCTTTGCGCTCAATCAAATGCATATTTGGCCCAATATTGATGAGAAAAATACATGAGCCTCACAATACGGTCGCTCCAGCACTACGCCGTGCTGGTTGAGGAAAAGCACTACTCCCGGGCGGCGCAGCGGCTGCATCTGACGCAGTCCGCGCTGACGCGCAGCATCCAGTCGCTGGAAGACTCGCTGGGACTGGTGCTGGTGGACCGGGCGTCCACGGGCGTCACGCCCACGCAGGCCGGGCGCATGGTGCTGGAGCGCGCGCAGCGCATCCTGGGAGAAACCCGCGACCTGCGGCGCGAGGCCGAATTGATCCGCGGCCATGACACGGGCCGCGTGAACCTGGGCGTGGGGGCGTTTCCGGCAGCCGGATTCCTGTCGCCGCTGCTGGTGCGCATCGCGCGCGAATATCCGGGCCTGAGCGTGCACGTCGAGATCGAGAGCTGGCAGCGCCTGCTGGACAAGCTGCAGCAGGACAAGCTGGATTTCGCGGTGGCCGTGACGCACAGCCTGCCGCCGCCCGACGATTTTTCGGTGCGGCCCTTGCCGCCGCAACATGGCGGCTTGTTCACGCGCGCCGGCCATCCGCTGCAAGGCCTGGGCAAGCCGCGCCTGCGCGCCGCGCTGGCGCAGTACCGGCTGGCAGCCACCGATCTGCCGCTGCGGGCGCGCGAGTACCTGGCCCGGCTATACCAGGTGGCGCGGCCGGAAGACCTGCCCATCGCCTTCGAATGCGATAGCGTCGCCACGCTGCGCGAGGTGGCGCTGGGTAGCGACGTGGTGCTGTTCTGCACGCGCGAGGCCATCGCGGCCGAACTGGCGCAGGGCGTGCTGCAGCCTCTGCCGCTCTCCTATCCCGCCGCCGGGCCGCTGACCTACAGCGTCATCCACCGCGCGCGCCGCACGCTGTCTCCGACCGCCGAGCGGGTCATCGAACTGGTGCAGGACCTGCTGTCGGGCGCGCCGGCGCCCGGGGCCGCGGGCGCGAAGAAGCGCCCGTCCCGGCGCTAGCGTCCTGTCCGGGCGGCGGCGACTTCGGCGAAGTCCGGCCGCGTCTGGCCCTTGACCTCAAGTCGACTTCAAGTGAAAGACTAGCTGCATTCCGGCACGAGGCGGACAGGAAATATTCCCTCGCCGCGCGCCATGACTAGCAACCTGGGAGTTCAAGCCTATGTGGGACGAACGTTACGCCGTTGACGAGTACGTGTATGGAACCGAGCCGAACGCCTTCCTGGCGGAAAACGCCGGCCTGCTTTCCGGGCCGGTGCTCAGCCTGGCCGAAGGGGAGGGACGCAACGCCGTCTTCCTGGCCTCGCTGGGTCTGGATGTGCTTGGCGTGGACGGCTCCGCTGTCGGACTGGCCAAGGCGCGCAGGCTGGCGGCCGCGAAGGGCGTATCGATCCGCACCGAAACGGCGGACTTCGCCGAGTACGAACCGCCGCCGGAATCCTTCGGCGCGGTGGTGTCGATCTTTGCCCACACGCCCAGCCACGTGCGCAGGAGGCTGCACCGCCTGGCGGAACTGTCCCTCCAGCCAGGCGGCATCATCCTGTTGGAGGCATACCGGAAGGCGCAGTTCGGCCGGGGCACGGGCGGGCCTCCGGATCCGGACATGCTCATGGCGCGCGCGGACCTGGAGCAGGACTTTCTGAATTGCCAGGTGCTGCTTTCGCGGGAAATCGAACGCGACGTGGTCGAGGGAATATTCCACACGGGGCCGGCATGCGTGGTGCAGTTCATCGCCAGAAAGAAGTGAGGGCGGGCGGCCAGGCCCGTCCCTCAATCGGGAATCTCCGGTTCGACCAGCCGCATCAGTTGCGCCAGCGACTCCTGCCAGCCCAGATAGCACATCTCCGGGGGTATCGCCGCCGGTATGCCTTCCTGCACGATGCTGACCTCCGTGCCGCAGGCGACCTGCCGCAGCGTAACGGTGGTCTGCATGCGGCCGGGCAGGTTCGGGTCGTCGAACTGGTCCGAGTAGCGGATCTTCTGGCCCGGCGCCAGTTCCAGGTATTCGCCGCCGAAGTTGTGGCTGTGGCCCGTGCCGAAGTTGCGGAACGACATCTTGTGCATGCCGCCGACCTTGGCGTCCAGTTGATGCACCTGGCAGGTGTAGCCGTAAGGAGGGAGCCAGCGCGCGATCGCGTCGGGCTCCAGGAAAGCCCGATAGATGCGTTCGGCCGGCGCGCGCATTACGCGGTGCAGGGTTACGGTTCCGGTAGTCATGGTGAGTCCGCCTTTCAGGAAAGTTGTGCGTACTGACACGACGTACGAGTTGACCGCAAATCGACAGCCGGAATCCTGGGGGAAACCCTTAAATAGCACCTCTGGACACGATTTGGTCCGGACTGATGCGGCCCTTTATTCGATGGGCTCGCGCATCACCAGCACGGCGATCGTGTGGTTTTTCCAGAACACCTGGTGGATGCGGGGCGCCAGCACACGCAGTTCCTCGGGGCCCGTGCCGTCGAACGTCACCAGGACGGCCGGCCGCTCCCCCTCGCTCGGGACGCGTTGGATGCGGTCGAAGGACGGAAAGCCGTACTTCATGAGAAAACTCCGGATGTCCTCGTCGGAGGTGCTTTCTTCCACGTGGTTCATCAGCAGGGCGGCCATGATCGTTCTCCTTGGAAGTCTGCGGGCGTCAGAGGCGCGACGCTCAGAATTTGGCTGGGACCATGCGCAAGGGGTGTCCCGGATCGCGGTAGCCGCCGGCTTTCTGCCGCTTGGGCAGCTTCACCTTGGCCCGCGGCATGCGCTTGTACGGAATGTGGGCGAGCAGGTGGCTGATGATGTTCAGGCGCACCTTTTTCTTGTCGTCCGACTGCGCGACGAACCAGGGCGACACGCTGGTGTCCGTTGCGGCGAACATGTCGTCGCGGGCGCGCGAGTAGTCGTACCAGCGGCTGTACGAATCCAGGTCCATCTTGGTCAGCTTCCAGATCTTGCGCTCGTCGTTGATGCGGGCCTGAAGCCGGCGGGTCTGTTCCTCTTCGCTGACTTCCAGCCAGTACTTGAGCAGGATGATGCCCGAGCCCACGATGGCCCGCTCGACCAGCGGCACGCCTTTCAGGAAGATCCTGACGTCGTCCTTGGTGCAGAACCCCATGACCCGTTCGACGCCGGCCCGGTTGTACCAGCTGCGGTCAAAGATCACGACCTCGCCTGCCGCCGGCAGGTAGGGCAGGTAGCGCTGCATGTACATCTGGGTCTTTTCGCGGTCCGAGGGGGCGGGCAGGGCGATCACGCGGAACACGCGCGGGCTGACGCGCTCGGTGATGGCCTTGATCGTTCCGCCCTTGCCGGCGCCGTCGCGTCCCTCGAAAATTATGCAGACCTTGGCCCCCGTCTGGCTGACCCATTCCTGGAGCTTGACCAGCTCTACATGCAGCCGGGCCAGTTCCTCGGCGTATTGCTTCCCCGAAAGCTTGGCTTGCGCCGGCTGCTTGTCCTCTGCTGCTGCCTTCTTCTGAGCGTTCATGATGGCACTCCAGAATATGCTGCGGGGTAACGGGCGGAACGTTCGAATTTTTTACTGTAGCGCCGACCGTCGGCGCTTGTACACAAGCAGACCGCAGCAGTGCGTTTTATCTAGTGCTTGCTCCGCATCGAGCCTCTGGCGAGAAGCGGAAAAGACCAATAGAATCAACCGGCACACAGCGCTCCGACAGGGTCGGAGTTGCGTCGTGGACCATGGCGGTTAGGCTCTAAACGGACCCGATACCCGATGTCGCGGCTGACCTGTTCGAATCGGCTGTTGCTTGTCGGCATTCTGTGCCTGGGCGGCTGCATGCGTGTCGGGCCGGATTTCGAACCCCAGCGCACCGGTTGGGCCGCGGACTGGAGCACTCCCGCGCTGCAACAGGCCAGCCTCCAGTTGCTGCAGCCGGACGCCCGGCAGTGGTGGCGGATCTTCGGCGATCCCGTCCTGGAAGCCCTGATCGTGCAGGCCGACGCGAACAACGCGGGCCTGCGCATCGCAGGCCTGCGCATCATGGAAGCCCGCGCGCAGCTTGGCATCGCTCAAAGCGGCCGCTATCCGCAAACTCAGGTGGTTGGGGCGAACGCGCTGTATCAGCACCGGTCCTCGCGCTCGGCCGAAGGCAATCCGCGTCCCAGCAGCTTCTGGCAATACAGCGCCGGCTTCGACATAGGCTGGGAGCTGGACTTCTGGGGGCGGTTCAGCCGCGCCATCGAGTCGGCCGATGCCCTGTACTTCGAGGCCCAGGCCAATCGCGACGATGTGCTGGTGCTGTTGCATGCGCAGGTGGCGCAGACCTATTACTCCCTGCGCACCACCGAGGCGCGGCTGCGGATCGCCCGCGACAACGCCGCCATCCAGAAACGCAGCTACGAGATCACGCAAAAGCTGTTCCGCAGCGGCGAGACCGACGAGCTGGACCTGCAGCAGGCCCGCACGCAGTACCTGAGCACCCTGGGCACCATCCCCGAATTCGAAAGCCAGATCATGCGCACCCGCAATGCCCTGGCGGTCCTGGTCGGACGTCCGCCCGGCCCCATGCCGGAGCTGGATGACAAGACGGCGGTGGTGCCGCTGATCGACCGGGCTGTGCTGCAGGACGTGCCGGCCAATCTGCTGTTGCGCCGTCCCGACATCCGTGCGGCTGAATTGCGCATCGCCGCGCAGTCGGCGCAGGTGGGCGTGGCCGCGGCTGACCTCTATCCCTCCCTGACGCTGCTGGGCAGCATCGCCTGGTCCGCCACGTCGCTGGCGGGCACGGCGGGCGGCGCGGCGTTGCTGGCGGGGCCCGCCCTCAGCTGGAACGTGTTCGACCACGGCCGCCTGCAGAACAACGTGCGGGTGCAGGACGCGCGGCTGCAGCAGTTGATCGTGGCCTACCAGGACGACGTCCGGCAGGCCGCGCGCGAGGCCGACGACGCGGCCAGCGGCCTGATCAAGGCGCTGGAGCGTGACGGCATCCTGCAGCAGTCGTCGCAGGCCGCGGGGCGTTCGCTCACGCTGGCCAACGCGCTCTACCGGGAAGGCTATACCGATTTCCAGCGGGTGCTGGACGCGCAGCAGGCGCTGGCGGTCCAGCAGGACGCCTACGTCGTGAACCGGGGCGGCGCGGTGGGCGACCTCATCGCCTTGTACAAGGCCCTGGGCGGCGGCTGGTACAGCGCCGAGCCGGTGCTCGACCCGGCGACCCGCGAGCAGATGCGGCAGCGCACCGACTGGGGCGATCTGCTGTCCGAGCCGGCGCCTGCTTCGGCCGCCGCCTTGTCCGCGCAAAAGGTGCGAGCCGATGAGTGAAACGCCGTCCCCGCCCGCCGCACCCGCGCCGGATCCCGCGAAAAAGGGTGTCCGATGGACCGTTGTGTTCATCGTGCTGAGCCTGGCCTGGTATCTGCTGGCCGACCGCTATACGCCATACACGCAACAGGCGCGGGTGCAGGCCTTTGTCGTGCCGGTGGCCTCCGAAGTTTCGGGGCGCGTGACCCGGGTGCACGTGCGCAACAACCAGGACGTAGAGGCCGGCGCGGTGCTGTTCGACGTCGACCCCGAGCAGTACCGGATCGCCGTCGACCGCGCCCGCGCCGACCTGGAGTCCACGCGCAGGCAGATCGGCGCCAGCACCGCGGGCATCGATTCGGCGCAGGCGTCGTTGCGCGCCGCGCAGGCCAATGAGCTGAAAGCCCGCCAGGACAGCACCCGGCTCGAACGGCTGTACCGCGAAGACCAGGGCACCGTCTCGCTGCGCCGCCTGGAAATCGCGCGGGCGAATCTGACGCAGGCCATCAGCCAGGTCGCGGCCGCGCGCGCCGAGGTGCAGCGCGCGCGCGAACAGGAGGGCGGCAGCGAGGAAGACAACGCCAAGCTGCGCAGCGCCGCCGCCGCGCTGGAGAAGGCCGAACTGGACCTGGCCAACACCCAGGTGCGGGCCCGTTCGGCGGGACTGATTACGGACCTGCGCACCGATGCCGGGCAGTTCGCCGCCGCTGGCAACCCGGTCATGACGCTGATCGCCATCCATGACGTCTGGATCAGCGCGGAAATGACCGAGAACAACCTGGGCCACGTGGAGCCCGGCGCGCCGGTGGCGATCATCCTGGACGCGCTGCCCGGACAGATCTTCAAGGGCCGCGTGCGCAGCGTCGGCTACGGCGTCAATGTGGGGCCGGGTACGCCGCCCGGCAGCCTGCCCACGGTGCAGAACAGCCGCGACTGGCTGCGGCCCGCGCAGCGCTTTCCCGTCATCGTGGAATTCGATCCCGGCGACCTGCCGGCCTTGAGCGGCGTGCGCGTGGGCGGGCAGGCGGAGGTCATGGCGTTTCCCAGTTCCGGCAATCCGCTCAACCTGCTGGGCCGGGCGTACATGCGGCTGATGAGCTGGCTCTCCTATGCGTACTGACCCCGATCCCCGCGGACAACGCGCCCTGCGCGTGGGCGTGGGCACCGCCTTCTGCACGGCCGTCAGCTACGGCCTGGACCTGCCCATCCCCATGGTCGCGCCGGTGCTGGGCGTCATGCTGCTGGCATCGATGAACCGGCCCCTGTCGTTCAAGAGCGGGCTGGGCCTGATGCTGATGGCGCTGCTCACTACCGCGATCGGCCTGCTGCTGAGTCCCTGGCTGCGCTATTACCCCTTGAGCGGCGTGCTGCTCATCGCACTGTGCCTTTACTACGCCTTCCTCCACGGGCTGCGCGGCGGCAACAACCTGCTGTCGACCTTCCTCATCATCGGCTTGACCATGATTTCCGCGGCCGGCACCGTCGACTTCGCGCTGGCCGCCCTGGTGATCGAAGCGCTGGGCAAAGGGCTGCTGGTCGCGGTCCTGGCGCTGGGCGGCTGCCATCTGCTGTTCCCCGAGCCAGCGGCCACGCCCGCGCCGCCCGCGGCGCCGGTCCTGCCGGCGGGCGAGGCCAGCCGCGTGGCCTTGCGCGCCGCGCTCGTGGTGATGCCGGCCTTCCTGCTGGCGCTGACCGACCCGCTGGGCTACATGCCCATCATCCTGAAGTCGGTCAGCCTGGGGCGGCAAAGCTGCGTCACCGCCGCCCAGGGCGCGGCGCGCGAATTGCTGGGCTCGACCTTGCTGGGGGGCGCCTTGGCCGTCGTCTTCTGGTGCGCCCTGAGCCTGTTCGTGAACCTGTGGATGTTCTTTCTCTGGACGCTGCTGTTCGCCCTCGTGGCCGCGCGCAAGCTCTACCGGCTGAGCCCGACCCGGCACCCGCCCAGCTTCTGGCTGAACACGCTGGTGACGCTCGTCATCCTGCTGGGCCAGTCGGTGCAGGACAGTGCCGCGGGCAAGGACGTCTACACCGCTTTCGCGGTGCGCATGGGCTTGTTCATCGGCGTCACGCTCTATGCCTGCCTGATGCTGCGCCTGCTCGAATCGCGGGCGCCAGGCAGCCAGGAGCGCCGACGGAATCCTTCAACCGCAGTCCCCTCAGACGCTTGAATCAGGAGGCAACCATGTCATTGCCAGACGAACCGGCCCCACCCTCGCCCTCGGCGGGGTGGCGCTTCAAATGCGGAATCGGATTGTTCATCATTGCCTTCGCCCTGTGGTTCCTCATCCCGGTGGCGGGCTACATGGATGTGCCGGGTCCGCGCATCGCCGCGCTGACCGGCACCATCTTCATCGCCAACAAAGTCTTGCTGTTGAGCTGCATCGCCGTCATGGGCAAGGAGGGCTTCCAGCGGCTCAAGTCCATCGTGTTCGGCCACGCCAAGAAACTCGCTCCCGTGCAGAAAGTCGGCCCCGTGCGCCATGCCATCGGCCTGGTCATGTTCTTCCTGCCCATCCTGACCTCGGTGCTGGAACCCTACATCGACGAAATGTGGCCGGGCCTGCGGCCCAACCTGTGGCAAGCGCAGCTGGCTGGGGACATCATGCTGATCGCCAGTTTCTTCGTGTTGGGCGGGGATTTCTGGAGCAAGCTGCGGGCGCTGTTCGTGCGCACGGCATAGCGGGGAGGGCGTCACGATCCGAGCCGGCATTTTCATAGGAAAATGCCGGCTTGCGCTTTGCGCGCGCCACCTCAGCCACCCACCAGGAACCCGCCATGCAGCAACTCGATATCTATCAGGTAGACGCTTTCACCGCCGCGCCCTTCGGCGGCAATCCCGCCGCGGTGGTGCCGCTGCAGGCGTGGCTGCCGGACGCGACGCTGCAGCGCATCGCCGAAGAGAACAATCTGTCGGAGACCGCCTATTTCGTGCGCAAGGGCGATGCTTACGAACTGCGCTGGTTCACGCCCGCGGTCGAGGTCGACCTGTGCGGCCATGCCACGTTGGCCTCGGCCTGGGTGCTGTTCGAGCAATTGGGCGCAAAGGAAGACGTGCTGCGGTTCGCCACGCGCAGCGGCGAACTGCAGGTGCGCCGCGCGGGCGACCGGCTGGCCATGGATTTCCCGGCCAAGCAGCCCGCAGCCCAGGAGATCCCGCCGGGTCTGCTGCAGGCGCTGGGCCTGCCGGGCGCGCAGGCGCTCTACCAGACGGACGACTATCTGGTGGTGATCGATGACGAAGCGCTGATCGATGCCCTGAAGCCGGACTTCGCCGCGCTGGCGGCCTTCGACGTGCGCGGCGTGGCGGTGACGGCGCCGTCGGCGCAATTCGATTTCGTGTCGCGCTGGTTCGGGCCGCGCGTGGGCGTGAACGAGGATCCGGTGACCGGATCGGCGCATACCTCGCTGGCGCCGTACTGGGCTCAGCGCCTGGGCAAGCGCAGCCTGAGCGCGCAGCAGGGCGGGGCGCGCAAGGGCCAGCTGCATTGCGAGGTGCTGGACAACGGCCGCGTGATCATCAGCGGCCAGGCGGCGCTGTACATGCGCGGCGCGATCTACATCTGAGGCCGGGCGGGCAGCCGCCCGCGCGCGCTGCGGCGTAACAAAAGAGAGATTGACACGGCTTATGCTCAACACTAGCATAAACCGTGCTCTTTTTTTGACCAATAAATGCTCATTATGAGTATAAAAATTCCGCGAGGAGACGCGTCCATGGACACCCCCAACCGCCGGTATGTCGAATTCGATCTGCCTGCCACGCCGAGCTGCACCAGCGCCATCGGCCAGGCCTGGGCCCGCGTGCCCGAACCCTTGCCGGCCGGCGAGCGCGCCGCCTGCGTGGCGCGCATACGCGAACTGCTGGCGCGGGAGCGCGCCGTGCTGGTCGCCCACTACTACGTGGATGCGGAATTGCAGGAACTGGCCGAGGAAACCGGCGGCTGCGTCGGCGATTCGCTGGAGATGGCGCGCTTCGGGCGCGACCACGAGGCCCGTACGCTGGTGGTGGCCGGCGTGCGCTTCATGGGCGAGACGGCCAAGATACTGAGCCCTGACAAGCGCATCCTGATGCCGGACCTGGACGCCACCTGCTCGTTGGACCTGGGCTGTCCGGCCGCCGATTTCGCGGCCTGGTGCGATGCCCATCCGGACCGGACGGTAGTCGTCTATGCCAACACCAGCGCCGAGGTGAAGGCGCGCGCGGACTGGGTCGTGACCTCGTCCATCGCGCTGGACGTGATCGCCGACCTGCATGCGCGCGGCGAGAAAATCCTGTGGGCGCCGGACCGCCACCTGGGCGACTACGTGCAGCGCCAGACCGGCGCCGACATGCTGCTGTGGCAGGGATCGTGTCTGGTGCACGATGAATTCAAGGGCACGGAGCTGGAACTGCTGCGCGCCGAGCATCCGCAGGCCAAGGTGCTGGCGCACCCGGAATCGCCCGCGGCGGTGCTGGCGCAGGCGGACGTGGTGGGCTCGACTACCCAGCTGATCGAGGCCGCGCGTAAGTTCGATGCCGGCCTGCTGATCGTGGCGACCGACCAGGGCATCCTGCACAAGATGCGCGCCGCAGCGCCCGGCAAGACCTTCCTGGCCGCGCCCACCGCGGGCAACAGCGCCAGCTGCAAGAGCTGCGCGCATTGCCCCTGGATGGCCATGAACGCCTTGAGCAACCTGGCCGAGACGCTGGAGCACGGCCGCAACGAGATCAGGTTGGATCCGGCGCTGGGCCTGCGCGCCAAGGCGCCGATCGACCGCATGCTGGACTTCGCCGACCGGCGCAAGCGCCGCGTGCAGGCCAGCGGCGATCTGGCGCGCGACACGGCCCTGTACGCCAGCGTCGGGCCGGCCTGAGAGCTACCGGAGGTCCGCACATGGAATTCGACGTCATCATCATCGGCAGCGGGCTGGCTGGCATGGCCGCGGCGCTGGAATTGGCTCCGCGGCGGCGCGTCGCGCTCGTCTCCAAGGGGGCGCTGCGCGACAGCGCCAGCAACCGCGCGCAAGGCGGCATCGCCGCGCCGCTGGGCGCGCAGGACAGCGTCGAGGCGCACGTCAACGACACCCTGGTCGCCGGCGCCGGCCTGTGCGACCTGCCGGCCACGCGGGGCATCATCTCCCGGGCCTGCGGCGCGATCGCCTGGCTGCAGGAGCAGGGCGTCGCGTTCACGCCGGAACGGGACGGACTGCATCTGACGCGCGAAGGCGGACACGGCCTGCGCCGCATTGCGCACGCGGCGGACGCGACCGGCAGCGCCATCATCGCGGCGCTGGAGGATCGGGTGCGGCGGCAACCCGGCATCACCTTGCTGGAAGCGCATTGCGCCGTGGACCTGATTCTGGACGGGACCGCAGGCACGGCCGGGACGCGCTGCCGCGGCGTGCGCCTGCTGGACCTGCGCCGCGGGCGGATTTTCGACGCAGCGGCCGGTCATGTCGTGCTCGCCACGGGCGGTGCGGGGCAGGCATACCAGACGACTACCGCGCCGCCGGCCGCGACCGGCGACGGCATTGCCATGGCGTGGCGCGCGGGCTGCCGGATCGCCAACATGGAGTTCACGCAGTTCCATCCCACCGGCCTGCATCATGCGCAGGCCGCCGGCTTCCTCATTTCCGAGGCCGTGCGCGGCGAGGGCGGCGTGCTGCGCCTGCCCGGCGGCGCGCGCTTCATGCCGGCGCACGATGCGCGCGCCGAGCTGGCGCCGCGCGACATCGTCGCCCGCGCTATCCAGGGCGAGATGGAACGCCATGGGCTGGCGTGCGTGCAGCTGGACATCAGCCACCAGCCGCCTGAATTCCTGCGGGAACACTTTCCCACCATCCATGCGCGCTGCCTGGCGTTGGGCATCGACATCACAAAGGCTTCCATCCCGGTCTCGCCGTCCGCGCATTACACCTGCGGCGGCATCGTCGCCGACCTGGCGGGCCGCAGCGATCTGTCTGGCTTGTATGCGGTGGGCGAGGCCGCCTGCACCGGACTGCACGGCGCGAATCGCCTGGCCAGCAATTCGCTGCTGGAGTGCGTGGTGACGGGGCGGGCTGCGGCGCAAGACATACTCGAGCAGAAGCCGGAAGATGTCCCCGGTCGGAGGCGGGCCGCCGATGAAATCGCGCTGCCGGCGTCTCCCGACCTGGCCTGGCTGCGGCGCGATCTGCGCCAGCTGATGAGCCGCGACGTGGGCGTGCTGCGCAGCGACACATCGCTCGCGCGCGCAGCGGCCTTCATCGGTCCGCTGCGCGCGCAGATTGAGGCGCGGCTGTTGCGCGAGGGGCCTAGCCTGGAACTGCTGGAACTGCGCAACTTGGCTGTGGTGGCAGATCTCATCGTGCGGGCGGCAAGCGCGCGTGGTGAAAGCCGGGGGGCGCATTTCAACCGGGATCGTCCGGGCTCGGACGCCGTGGATTTGCGATTGCGCGCGCCTGCCGCGCCAGCGTAGGCGCGGGTGGGGCAGTTTCCGGCCGGCCAGCGGCTCAGGAAACACCGGTCAGCAGATGCTGTGCGGCGCCTGTTGCGGCGCGCCTGAAGCGCGACGGCGATACGCCCATGTGCTCGCGGAAGAAGCGCGAGAAATTGCCGGGCGTGGAGAAACCCAGGTCCAGCGCCACCGAGGTCAGCGGCTGTTCCTGCTGCACCAGCAGGCGCACCGCTTCCTCCACGCGCACGGCGCTCCAGAATACCTGCGGCGTGGTGTTGAGCTGGTCTCGGAACAGCGCGAAGAAATGGCCGCGCGACAGGCCCACGCGGCTGGCAACTTCCTCGGCCGTGATCGGTTCGTGGGCATGTTCGCGCATATAGGCGATCGCCGCGCGTAGCCTGCGGTCCAGCGCCGGAGCGGCGGGCATGAGACTGCGCGGGCGTTCGGGTCCGGTGGACGAGTCGATCGCCGCTTGCAGCAGGGCCTCCACTTCGGCATCCAGGTCGGCGCCCGGGTGTTCGTGCGGCGCGACGATCTTGTCCAGCAGGCGCCAACAGCCCTGGCGCACTGCCGCGTCAATCGGAACGCCAGGAGCGGCGAAATGGAACGGCCGGCCGGTGGCGGCGCGCCGCTCGTCCAGCCAGGGCTTGGCGATGTAGAGCACCAGGAAGATCGCTGGGCGCGAGCGCTCCAGCAGCCGCGCGTCGTGCGATTCGTAGGTGTTGGTGCCGAGCGCCAGGTGTTCGCTATAGGGGACCGGGGTCTGGCCGACATGCCCCAGCACGCGCGCGCCGCCCAGCCACAGGGCCAACTGCACTTCCGCGTGCGCGTGCGCGATCAGGTCGTCGCGCAGTTCCAGCACGACGGCGCGGCCGAACGCGCCTTCGTGCAAGGCGTAGGTCTCCTGCATCTTTGTCTCCCGTTTTTCTCATCGCCTCGTCGCGCAAGCCTGGGCGTGCGTGCGTGTGTGCGGGCGGGTGCGGCGCTCAGGGAATTTTATGGGGGTTTGCGCGTTTGTCCGCGCTAGGTGTATTCACTAGGCACAAAATCTGACTCTGCGATAAGTCCGCGTACCCGACGATAAGCGCGCCGCCGCCTGCGCCGATACAGTCATGGAAAATTGCCGGCGCCAATGCCGATGCAAGCAGCGACTGTTCAGATAAAAGGAGACGGCAGCATGAGCACGCAACACGTCAACGGCATGGCCGTGGAAATCGACGGCGGGGGGCCTGCACTGCTGTGCATACACGGCCTGGGCGGCTCCTCGAACACCTGGACGCCGGTCATGGGCGCCTTCGACGGTTTCCGCGTAATCCGTCCCGATCTGCCCGGCAGCGCACGCTCCGCTCTGGGCGAAAAGCGCCTGTCCATCGCCGCCTATGTGGACGCTTTGGCCGGACTGCTGGACGCACTGGACGTAGATGCGGCGCACATCGCCGCGCATTCGCTGGGTACCGTCGTGGCCCAGCATCTTGCCGTGACGCATCCGGGCAGGGTCAAGTCGCTGGCCTTGTTCGGCCCGCTGGCCTCGCCGCCGGACGCGGGGCGGCCCGGCATCCGTGCGCGGGCGCAGCTGGCCCGCGGCGGCGACGCGGCCATGCAGGAGATCGCAGACGCCATCGTCAAGGCCGCGACCAGCGCTCAGACCAAGCAGGATCAGCCCGCCGTGCTGGCGCTGGTGCGCGAGAGCGTGATGCGCCAACCGCCGGAAGGCTATGCGCAGAGCTGCGAGGCGCTGGCCGATGCGCAGCCGGCCACTGTCGAGACGATAGGCGCGCCGGCCCTGCTGGTCACCGGCGACCAGGACGGCGTTGCGCCGCCGGCCAATGTCGAGACCCTGGCCGCGCGCATGCCCGGGAGCCGCCGCATCGTGCTGGACGGATGCGGCCACTGGACCACCTACGAAAAGCCCCAAGCCTGCATGCAGGCCCTGCGGGAGTTCCACGCGGCGCTGCGCTAGGCCACGTTTTCCTGGCGTTTCAACATAAGAAATCGGCCCCCAACGCGGGCCGGAGGAGACCTGTCATGTCCAGAATTGCCATTACCAATGTCGCCATCTTCGATGGCAGCGGCATGGAACCTTTTCAAGGCGAAGTGTTGATCGACGGCGCGCGCATCGCGCAGGTCGCGCGCACGCCCGAGCAGGTGAGCCGGGAGGGCGCGCGCCTCATCGACGGGCGCGGCCGCTTTCTGATGCCCGGCATGACGGAAGCGCACACGCATTTCTCCTGGAATGACCAGCCTACGCTAGCCGCGATCCAGTTCATGCCGCCGGAAGAGCACATTCTCTGGTGCGTGCGCGTGGCCAAGCGCTACCTGGAAATGGGCTGGACCTCGGCCATCGGCGCGGCCGCGGCCAAGCCGCGCCTCGACGTGGTGCTGCGCAACGCCATCAACGCCGGCGAATGCCCGGGGCCGCGCTACCTGGCGGGCAGCCAGGAGATCACCACCATAGGCGCGCTGGGCGACAACTCGCTGCCGCACATGCCGTTCGACGAGCTTAGCTTCGGCAGCGTGTGCTGTGGCCCTGAAGAGATCCGGCGCTCGGCGCGTACCTTCATCAAATACGGTGTCGATCACCTGAAGATAAATCTGTCCGGCGAATACATCGCCGGGCTGCCGGCCGAGATGTCGCCGTTTGCGGAAGACGAGATCGCCATGCTGGCCAGCGAGGCCAAGCGCTATGGCAAGCGCGTCGCGGCCCACGCGCGCTCCAGCGAGTCGGTCAAGCAATGCGTGCGTCACGGCATCGAGATGATCTACCACGCCAGCTTCGCCGACGAAGAGGCACTCGACATGCTGGAAGCCAACAAGGACCGCCATTTCGTCGCGCCCGGCATAGGCTGGTTGATCCGTACCGCCTTCAATGCCTCTGAATACGGCATCACGCCCGCCATCGCCGAACAGATGGGCTACAAGCGCGAACTGGAAATCGCCTCGGAGTCGCTGCGCAAGATGCACAAGCGGGGCATCCGCATCCTGCCCGGAGGCGACTACGGTTTTGCCTGGATGCCGCATGGTACCAACGCCAATGATCTCCAGTATTTCGTCGACTACATCGGTATGACCCCCACGGAGGCGCTGGTTTCCGCCACCGGCCTGGGCGGCCATATCATGCAGCGGCCGGATGAACTGGGCATGCTGCGCGCCGGCTATCTGGCGGACTTGGTCATGGTCGATGGCGATCCGCTCAAGGATCTGTCGCTGCTGGTCGATCCGGACAGGATCGTGCTGGTGATGAAGGATGGGCAGGTGTGCAAGGACACTCGTCCAGGCGGGCGCGGCGATGCCGCAGCGGTGCAGACCACGGAGGACCTCAGGGAGGCCGTGGCGCATTGAACCCTCGGGCGCCCGCAAGGGGGCGTCTTCTTCCGTCAGGCGGGGTGTGCTGTAGCCGCGCGCTGCGCAATCAGTTCTCCGATCCGGTCTATCACCGCCAGCAGCTGCGGCGTTGCCGGCAATGCCGTGTTCATTCGCAGGCAATTTGCAAACCGCTTGCCGTCCGCCGAGAACATCGCGCCAGGGCAGACGCTGAAACCTTCGGCCTGCCCCTGTCGCATCAATTCCCGCGTATCGGTTCCTGCTGCCAATTCCAGCCACAGCAGGAACCCCGCATCCGGTTGCGTGTAGCGGGTGCTTGCGGGCCAGGTAGACCGTATCCGCGCCGAGATGGCGCGCATCGAGGCCTGCGTCCTGGCTGTGAAGCGCCGCAGGTGCCGGTCGTAGTCGCCATTGAGCATCAGATCGGCCAGCGCCGCCTCCATGACGGGCGATCCCGCCAGGCTGGCTTCGACGCGCTTTTCCGTGGCTTCGCGCACGTAGCGGCCGGCCTCCAGCCAGCCGGTGCGCCAGCCTGGGGCCAGCGTTTTCGACACCGACGAGCAATACAGCACCATGCCTGCGGTATCGAAGGTCTTGCACGAAGGTTCGCGTTGCGGCTGCATGGTGATGTCGCCATACAGGTCGTCTTCGATCAGAGGCACACCCGCGCGCGCGATCAGCTTCACCAGCCGCTGCTTCGCTTTCGCAGGCATGGTGAAGCCGGACGGATTGTTCGCGGTCGGACACACGATCACCGCCGCGATCCGGTAGCGCTTCAAGGCGCCATCGAGCACCTCCAGGTCCATGCCCCAGTCCGCGTGCGCGGGGATCTCCAGCGCCTTCAGGCCGTGCGCCTTCAGCAGCATCAGCGTGCCGAAGTAGCAGGGCGATTCCACCGCGACCGTATCGCCGGGCTTCGTCACCACGCCCAGGGCGATTTGCATGGCCTGCGTGGCGCCAGCAGTGATGATGAGCTTGTCTGGATCCAGGTTTCCATCCCAGCGCAGCGCCCGCTTGGCGATTTGGCGGCGCAGGTCCGCGCGGCCGGGCGGCACGCTGTACAGCACGCCCTGTGCGCCCAGGCGGCGATGCGCGGCAGCGACGCTGCGGGCCAGTTCGCGGTTGGGCAGCCAGTCGGGGCAAGGCGTGGCCGCGCCCAGCATGACCAGGTCGGGCGAGCGGGCCTGGGCGAACAGGTCGTGGACCTGCCCGGTCAGCGTGACGGGGCGCGGCAGCGCGGACGGACGCTGGGGCGCCGGACGCGCAACGGGCGCTTGGTGGCGCGGCGCCACGTAGTAGCCGGAGCGGGGGCGGGCGACGACCAGGCCCTGCGATTCCAGCTCACGCAAGGCGCGTTCGGCGGTGGGCGCGCTGACCTTGTTGGCCAACGCCAGTTGCCGCACTGACGGCAGCTTGTCTCCCGGCGCGAGCTGGCCGCGTGCGATCACGGCGCCCAACCGCGAGGCAATGCGGCCATATGTGGTGGCGGAAGCGGCCATTGAATTCTGTATAGGTGGTTTTGTTGGATATCTGACTATACAGATAGGCTGGCGGCGACACTAGCATCACGTCTTGTCTAGACTGGAGAGACTGATGAAAGTCGCAATGCTTGCCTACGACGGGTTTACCGATGTGGACCTGTTCCTGCCCTGGGACCTGTTCAACCGCGTGCAGGATCCGGACTATGTGAACTACCAAGGGCCCTGGTCGGTCCGCATCTGTTCCGATGGCGAAGAGGTCAGGTCCAACACCGGCATCAGCTTCCGGCCGCACGGCAAGCTGGAAGAGCTGCGCGAGGCCGACGCCGTGTTCATCGTCAGCGGTCCGGGTTCGCGCGCCAAGCTGGCGGACGCGGACTTCATGGCCCGCCTGCAACTGGATCCGGACCGCCAGGTGATCGGCGCCATCGATTCGGGGGTGCTGTTCCTGGCCAAGCTGGGCTTGCTGGAAGGCAAGACGGCCACGACCTATCCCGGCGTGTTCGCCGAACTGGAGTCGATGGGAATCAGCACCGTGCACGAAGCGCTGGTCGTGCACGGCAATGTGGCATCGGCGGGCGGCTGCTTGTCCACCCAGGATCTCGCGGGCTGGATCGTCGAGCGCTTGCTGGGCAAGGAAAAGTCCGAGGCGATGCTGGGGATGATCGCCAAGGTGGAGTGAGCGCGCGGTGGCGCTGTTCTACGTTCTCAAACCTCGCCCACCCCCTCCCGCACGCTCGCCGCCAGCATCTGCGCGGTCGCCGCCGACAAGGTCCAGCCCAGATGCCCATGCCCCGTGTTGTAGAACACGCCCGGCCGCCTGCCGGGGCCGACGCGGGGCATCATGCTGGGGGTCATGGGGCGCAATCCGCACCAGGGCACCACGCGCGAGGTGCGGATGCCGGGGAAGTGCTTGCGGGTCCAGTCCACCAGCGGTTGCACGCGTTCGGCGCGGATGTCCATGTTGAAGCCGTTGAATTCGGCCGTGCCGGCCACGCGGAAGCGGTCGCCGAGGCGGCTGGTGACGATCTTGGCGGCTTCGTCGAGCAGGCTGACATGCGGCGCGGCGGCCTGGCTGGCGGCGTCGTCCAGGTGCACGCTGATGGAGTAGCCCTTGACCGGGTAGATGTTGAGCGTGTCGCCCAGCTGCCTGGCGAACTGCCGGCTGACCGCGCCGGCGCAGACGACGATGGCGTCGGCCTCGTGCTGTTCGTGGCGCGTGCCGCCCTCGCGCGCGACGTCGAGCACGTACGGCGCGCCGTCCACGCTGATGTTGCGGATGTCGGCGTCCTGCGCGAAGCGCACGCCGCGGCGCTCGCAGGCGCGGGCCAGGCCGCTGGTGAATTTGTGGATGTCGCCGGTGGCGTCCGAGGGCGTGTAGAAGCCGCCGTAGCAGGGGGTTTGCAGCGTGGGCTCGATGCCGCGCGCTTCCTCGGGCGATACCGCGTAGCGTTCCAGCCCGCCTTCCTGCAGCAGGGCATTGGCGCGTCGCGCGGTCTCGAAGCTGGCGGCGTCGTGGTAGATGTGCAGGATGCCGCGGCGTTCCAGATCGAAATCTATGCCTTCTTCCTCGGCCATGGCGTACAGATGCTGGCGCGCGGCGATGGCGAGCCGCGTGGTCTCGATGGTGTTGCGGCGATAGTTGCGGATCTGCCCGACGAACTGCGCCAGCCATGAATACTTGTGCCAGCTGAACCGGGGGTTGAGCAGCAGCGGCGCGTTGCGGCGGCCGAGCCAGCGCAGGCCTTTCATGACGGTGGCGGCGCTGTTCCAGACCTCGGCGTTGCTGGCCGACAGTTGGCCGCCATTGGCGTAGGAGGTTTCCATGGCGGGATAGCGCTGGCGGTCATAGACGGTGACCTGGTATCCCAGTTTGCTCAGGGCATAGGCGGACGTGACGCCGGTGATACCGGCGCCAATGATGGCGATGCGGGGCATGATGGCTCCAGATTGAGTGGCCGCGGCCACCCGGCCGCAGCACCCCATCTGTCTCTGTACCTGAGAGCTTCACCCGCGGCGCAAGCGGCGGCGGGATCCCCTTCGGTGGGCGCGCTTGGCGCCTCTCTCCAGATTGTCTAGACCGCGCATTCCTGTTTGCCTGAGAGTTTCCGGGGCGGTTGCTCCGTCGGCGCCTGCCGCTGGGACAGGTCTCTTCTGCGGGGTTTTGGATCGACGAGGCGAGAATAGCCAAAATTCTCGGAAATGAGGCTAAGGGTTAGTACCAATGGAGCGCCGCGCCGCGTTACGATGCATGCGCGCCGTTCGCCGCGGCGCCACGGGACTCAATACGAAAAGGGATGACGGGTATGCGCCTGAGCAGAATGCTGCGCACGGGGTTGTTTGCACTGATGGCTGGGGGCTGCGCCCTGGCGCAAGCCGGTCAGGCCGAGACCGACCGCGCGATCGACGAAGCGGCGCAGGCCGTCATGCGCGAACACGGCATCGCGGGCCTGTCGATCGCCGTCACCCGCAACGGCGCGCAGCGCTTCTACAACTACGGCGTGGCGTCCAGGGAAACGGGCAAGCCGGCCGGCAGCGACACGCTCTACGAGATCGGATCCATCAGCAAGACTTACACCGCGACCCTGGCGGCCTACGCGCAGGCGCGCGGCCGCCTGGTCCTGGCCGACAGCCCGGCCAAGACCCTGCCGGAGCTCGCCGGCAGCGACTTTGCCAAACTGAGCCTGATCAACCTGGGCACGCACACGACCGGCGGCTTTCCCCTGCAGGTGCCCGACGGGATCAAGAACCAGGCGCAGCTGATGGCTTACCTCAAGGCCTGGAAGCCCGAGCATGCCGCCGGCACGTACCGTACCTACGCCAACCCCAGCATCGGCATGCTGGGCGTGGTCGCGGCCAAGAGCCTGAACCGGCCGTTCAAGGCGGCCATGGAGCGGGACCTGTTTCCCAAGCTGGGCCTGACCAGCACCTACATCGACGTGCCCGCCGCCAGGATGGCGGACTACGCGCAGGGCTACAACAAGCAGGACGCGCCCGTGCGCGTGAATCCGGGCGTGCTGGCGGACGAGGCCTACGGCGTGAAGACCAGCGCGCGCGACCTGATCCGCTTCGTCGACGCGAACATGGGTTTGAACCTCGCCGATGCCGAACTGCGCGATGCGATCGCGCAGACGCACGTCGGCTATTACCAGCTGGGCGATATGACCCAGGACCTGGCCTGGGAGCAACTGCGCTATCCGGCGACGCTGGACGCGTTGCTGACGGCCAACGCCGGCAACTACAACAGCCAGAGCCAGCCGGTGGCCGCGCTGAACCCGCCGCTGCCGCCGCAGGAGGCCGTGTGGATCAACAAGACGGGTTCGACCAATGGCTTCGGCGGCTACGTGGCGTTCGTGCCGTCGAAGCGGTTGGGCATCGTGATACTGGCCAACCGCAACTATCCGAACGAGGCCAGGGTCCGGCTGGCGTACCGGATCCTGGACGAATGGGATAAATAGGCGCGCAGGCCCGGGCTAGCGCGCAGGCGGCTGGCGCGCCGCGTCGTAGCGGGGCAGCAGCTCCATCACTTCCAGCCGCTTGCACAACTGCGCCAACCGCTCCATCTTGTAGGCGTTCAGGTCCACGCCGGCGTAGTCATAGAAGCCCTGGCCGTCGCGCAGCCCGTTGCGCCCTTGTTCCATGTTGCGGGCGATGAGGGCGGGCGAGGCGAAGCGCGGATCGATGGCGTCGGCGAGATAGCGCGAGGCGTAGTAGAGGATGTCGCCGCCGCCCCAGTCTATGAATTCCAACAGCCCTAGAACCGAGAAGCGCAAGCCGAAGCCCAGGCGCACGGCCGTGTCGATGTCTTCGGCGCTGGCCACGCCTTCCTCCACCATGCGGGCCGCTTCGTTCATGGCCAGGGCCTGGATGCGGGGCACGATGTAGCCGGCGGCGGGGGCGCATTGCACCGGCTTCTTGCCCGCCAGGCGCAGCGTTTCCAGCAGGCCCTGCGTCGCGGCCTCGCTGGTCTGGGGGCCGCGGCTCACTTCCACCAACGGAATGAGGTAAGCGGGATTGAGCCAATGCGCGTTCAGGAAACGTTGCGGGCCCAGCACCAATTCCGCCAGTTCGGTGACGAGAAAGGTGGAGGTGGTCGACGCGATGATGCTGTCCGGCGCGCAGGCCGCGCCCAGCCATAGAAAGGCGTCGCGCTTGGCGTCCAGGCGTTCGGGCACGGCTTCGAACACCACGCGCGCCTGCCGCAGGTCTGCTTCGGCATCCTCGCGCGCGCACAAGCGCACGCGCGCCAGCGCAATCTCCGCCTGCGAGGCATCGAGCAAGCCCAGCCTGGACAGGATGCCGAGTTCGCGGCGCAGATCGTCCCGCACGCGTGCAAAGTACTCGGCCTGCTCAGCGGGCGTGCGCGGCTTGATGTCTATCAGCGTGACGTCCAGTCCGGCATGGATGTATGACAGCGTGATGCCCACGCCCATGCGGCCGGCGCCGATCACGCACAGTTTTTCGTTCATGGCATGCATCCTCGTGTCAGCAGCCTTCAGCCAGCAGTTCGCGCATGCCGTCGCGCGACAGGCGGTCCAGGCCCAGGCGCTCCAGCGTGCGTCCTTCGGCGTAGAGATCGCGGCCGGTCACCGCGCTGGCCAGGCTCAGCAAGCCTTGCGCCACAGGCGTCGGCACGCCCGCCCAGCGGCCGGCGGATACCAGGAATGACAGGCCGAGCCGCGTGTCCTCGAGCATGTAGCGGTGCGTGTGCAGGTCTATGTCCTCGCGCCAGTCGCCGCTGTCGGTGAGCCGGCCGTGGGCGCCGCGGCCGTACATCCATTCGTCGCCTTCGGCGGCATAGTGGTCGGCCAGCGGGAAGTGCGGCGCGGCATAGCCCAGGGCCGCGCGGATGGCGATGCGCTCCGCGTCCAGCGCGTCGGTCACGCGCCGGATGGAGGCCTGGGTGCCTTCGTTGTGGATGTCCCAATTGTCGAAGTGTTCCAGCGGCCCCGCGTTCATCATGATGAGCGGCGGGTGGATGATGGGGCCGGCATTCATCAGCGCGCCGGAAAGCCCGTCCTCTACCGGTTCGATGCTGGGGTAGGCGCGCTGGACCACGGCCAGCGCATGCTCCGACAGCCGGCGCGGGAAGACGCCCGTGGGCAGGCGGGTGGCATAGCCGCTGACGACGACTCTTTCGCCATGCTTGCGGGCCAGATAGGGCAGGGTGCCGGTCTCGGCGAAGGCCGTATCGGCGGAATTGCCGGCGTCTTTCATGGCGCGGGCGAAGACGTAGCAGCCGAAGGTGCCAGGCGGCAGGAACACGGCCTGGCCGTCGCGCAGCAGCGGCGCCAATGCCTGGGCCAGCGCTTCGTGGGTGGTGGACGGCAGGGGTATGACCAGCAGCTCGGCATCCGCGACGGCCGCGGCCAGGTCGCGCACCAGCTGCAATTGCCGCGGTCCGTCGCCCAGCGGGAGCTGGCGCGTGCCGCGATAATCGGTGACCGTCAACGCGCCCGCGTCCCGCAATCCCTGGAAGGCTGCCCAGTCCCGCCGCCACCAGCGCACCTCATGGCCTTTTTCAAACAAGTCGGCCGCCGCCGCGTAGCAGCCGTGGCCGCCTCCTATGACGCTGATTCTCATGGTCAAGCTCCGTCTGTTGGAGCCTTGATCCTAGCGGCGGCGCGCAGGCCAGGCTGCGCCGAACGCGCAAGCGGCGTTCCGATCCGGCAAGCGAATCCACGCGCCGCCCGGCGGCGCCTAATGCCTGCCCTGGCGCAGGGTGTCCGACGGCAGGCAGCCGTAGCGCTTGCGGTAGTGGGTGGCGAAATGTCCGAAGCTGGAAATGCCGTGCCGCAGCAGGATGTCGGTGACGCTGTCGCCTTCACCGGCCTGCGCAAGCGCCGCGTGCACCTGCGCCAGCCGCTGGTTGCGCACGTAGTCGCTGGGACTCTGCTTCAGGAACTGCGAGAAGCCGTTTTGCAGCGTTCGCACGGAGACGCCGCAGTGGGCCGCCAGGTCCATCAGCGAGAGCGGTTGGTCCAGATGGCTTTCTATGTAATCGCGCGCGCGCCGCACGTGCAGCGGCAGCGGCTGGCGGCGGTCCGCCTGCAGGGCCTCGGAGTAGTTATGCGGCAGCTGGGTCAGCAGCAGCGTCAGCAGGTAGTCGGAAAAACCGGCGGCCAGGGTCTGCGTGACGCCTTCGATGGCGGGGTGGCGGTACAGCCGGCAGAGATAGTCCAGCGTTTCGCGCACCGCCACCGGTCCGGGAGCGTCGGCATCCATTTGCAGGTCGAACACCAGCGCCTGTTTGACGGGGCGCTCGAGCAGCCGCTGCAACTGGCGTTCCAGCGCCTCGCGCTCGACGCGCAGGATCAGGTTGCGGCAGTCGCGGCCGATGCGGATCACGCTGCGCTCGGAGGGCGAGGAGATCGTCAGGCTGCCCGCGTTCATGGAGGCGCTGCGCTTGCCCAGCGTGATCAGCCCGGAGCCTTGCAGCGTGATGCGGATCAGGTAGTAGCTGGCGATGTCGCCGGCGTCGATCTCGACCTCGGCGCCGTAATGCAGATCGAACAGCGCCGCATTGCCGAAGAAGACGCCGTACAGGCGGGATTGCAGGGATTTTCCCGGAGGGACGCACATGCGGTGCGACCATAGGTGCTGGCTGACCTGATCCTTGATCTCGGCGATGTTGCCCGAGTCCAGCAAGCAATGGCGGTCCAGCGGATTGGTGTCGTTGAACATGCTTTCCTGCGCAGCGGGAACAGTCATTGCGTCAGGCGTATAGAGGCTGGCCGCGCAAAGACCTACAAAAGATGGGCCTGCAAGCAAGTGAGGCGCAACCCGGCCCGTTGGGCGATGGGCAGATCTCACCACCATACAAGGGAAACAAACCATGACTGACGGCAGCCCGCGGCACGGATCAAAACCTAGCTACGCCTACGAGTGGTACGTCGTGGTGATATGCATGCTAGCGTACATATTTTCCTTCGTCGACAGGCAGATCCTGGCGCTGATGATCGAACCCATCAAGCACGATCTGCAGCTGTCCGACACGCAATTCAGCTTGTTGCACGGGCTGGCGTTTTCCTTGTTCTACGCCTTCATGGGCATTCCGATCGCCTTGCTGGCGGATCGCTATTCGCGGCCGAAGATCATCGCGATCGGCGTGGCCTTCTGGAGCCTGGCCACCGCGGCCTGTGGCCTGTCGCGCAATTTCGCGCAGATGTTCCTCGCGCGCATCGGCGTGGGCGTGGGCGAGGCGGCGCTGTCGCCCGCCACATACTCCATGCTCAGCGACATGTTTCCGCGCGAAAAATTGGGACGCGCCGTCGGGATCTATTCGATCGGCTCGTTCATAGGCGGCGGCATGGCCTTTCTGATCGGCGGCTATGTCATCGACCTGCTCAAGAGCGTGGACACCGTTACCTTGCCCTGGATAGGCGCAATACGGCCGTGGCAGGTGACCTTCTTCATCGTGGGGTTGCCCGGCCTGCTGATCGCGCTGCTGATCCTGCTGACCGTACGCGATCCCCAGCGGCTGGGCTTGCGGCGCAATGCCGCGGGGCAGGTGCAGAAGCCCGCCATGAAGGACACCTTCCGCTTCCTGGGCCGCCATCGCGGCACTTTTTTCTGCCACTATCTGGGCTTCTCGTTCTATGCGATGGTGCTGTTCGCGCTGCTGGGCTGGACGCCGGCGTTCTACATGCGCAAGTTCGGCATGTCGCCCGTGGAAGCGGGCTACATGCTGGGCGTGGTGGTGCTGGTCGCCAACACCGCCGGGGTGTTCTGCGGCGGCTGGTTGATGGACTGGCTGGCCAAGCGCGGCTACAGCGATGCGCCGCTGCGCGCCGGCGTGATCGGCGCGGCGGGCATGGCCTTGCCCGCGGTGATCTTCACCCAGGTCGATTCCCTGTGGCTGTCGGTGGGCTTGCTGCTGCCCGCCATGTTCTTCGCCTCGTTTCCCATGCCGACCTCGACGGCCGCGATGCAGATACTTCCGCCCAATCAGCTGCGCGCCCAGGTGTCGGCGCTGTTCCTGCTGATCTCGAACCTGATCGGGCTGGGTCTGGGCACCACCGCGGTGGCCATGCTGACGGACCGGCTGTTCAAGAACCCGGCGGCGGTCGGGCAGTCCATGTCGGTCCTGGTCGGCGTGGCCACGGTGCTGTGCATTGGCCTGCTGGCCGCGGGCTGCAAGCACTATCGGCGCAGCCTGAACCTGGAAGCGCAAGAGGCGCCACCGCTTGCGCCCGCGCGCGTGTCTTCCTGAAAGCGGCTGCCAGGGCTGCCCGGGGCCGCGATGCGGCCCTTTTTTGAACTCTGTTACCTCTTCGTTGAACTGCACATTCCTCGTAAAAGAAATGGTGCCGGGGATGCGCTATAACGGACGCTTGACGCATTACTGTTCCCCTAATTCATGCCCCGTTTTCCCCGCAGTTCGTCGCTGGCCCTGTCCGTTGCCCTGGTGGGCGTCCTGGCGGGATGCTCATCCCCCAAGCCAGAGTTCGAAAAAGAAGACTTCACCCAGAACAACACCTACTCGCGCACCGTCGCCGCGAGCAACGTCGCCGCCTGCGACGCGGGCCGTCGCGCCTTGCTGAGCCAGGGCTACAACATCGACAAGTTCGAGGGCTCGCGGGTCACCGGGCACAAGAATTTCCAGGACGAAAACGGGCAGCACACGCAGATCGCCTTCAACATCGAATGCGCCTCCGACGGCAGTGCGAACGAACGCGCCACGGTGTTCGCCAACGCGGTGCAGGACCGCTATTCGATCAAGCGCACCAACAGCTCGGCCAGCGTGGGCGTGAGCGTGCTGGGCCAGGTGTCCATGCCATTCGGCTCCAGCGACGATTCGTTGGTGAAGACGGGCAGCCAGACGGTTGCGCGGCCCAAGTTCTATGAAGGGTTCTTCCAGCTGCTGCAGCGCTTCCTGCCGGATGCGCAGGCCGCCGCCGCGCCGCAAGCGCCCGCGGGCGGCCGTGGCAAGCCGCAACCCAAGGCCGCGCCGCCCGAGCCGGCGGAATCTCCGGACAAGCCGGCCGATACGCTGAATCCGGCGGCGGCCAATGATGCCAGTGAATCGCCGAAAGCGCTGTCGGCAGGAGGTTCCAGTTCACCGGCCGCGCCTGCATCCGCCGCGCCCGCCGCCGTGGCCCCTGCGCCGACGGCTCCGACGCCCGCGGCGTCCGCGCCTGCGTCTGTTGCTCCTGCGTCTGCTGTCCCTGCATCCAGCGCACCCGCATCGACTCCCACGCCCGCCGCGCCGGCCAGCTCCGAGGCTGCCAAGTAGGGCAGCGACGCCGCGTCGGTTTGCCCTGGCGCAAACCGATGCGCCGCGCCGATTCGCGGCGCGGCCCGCATCCGGCGATAATCCCGGGCACCATGACCTATCAACTCCTGAAAATGCTCCACGTGGCGGCCGTGGTCGCCTGGCTGGGCGGATCGCTGTTCGTGTCCTTGTTCCTGCTGTCCTCGCAGCCGCAGGACAGTGAGGAAGCCCCCAAGGAACGCAAGATGCTGGGCGCGCTGCGCCGCTGGACGCTGTACGTGACCACGCCGGCCATGGTGTTGACCTGGCTGGTCGGCCTGCATCTGGCCATGACCTTCGGCTGGTTCGCCATGACTTGGATCTGGGTCAAGGTGGGCTTCGCGTTGGCGCTGTCGGCGCTGCTCGGCATCCAGAGCGCGGCGCTGCGCCGCATGGCCAACGGCAGCGCCAGGCGTCCGCCGCTGGTGGATCTGTACGCGCCGTTCACCGTCGTCGCCTCCGCCGCCATCGTGACGCTGGTGGTCGTCAAGCCCTTCTGATCCGCGCGGCTGGGCATGTGCCGGGACCATATGCCCAACCGCCATAACCAAACGCCCCTGTAATAAGGACTCAACGAACTATTCGTTCGCGCGGTCCGTCCCCCTCCCTAGAATCGTTTCTCTCATAACCGCATAGCCTGAGAGGCGATTCCAATATGACTTCCCGTTTCTTCAAGCGCCTGCTGGGCGCGGTGCTCGCTTCGGCGGCAATGTTCCATGGCCCGGCTTTCTCGGCCGATCCCAAGCCCTTGAAGGTGGGCGTGCGCGGCGGCGTCGACGAGCAGATCTGGGAGGTGGTGGCCCAGGTCGCCAAGAAGAACGGCCTGGCCGTGGAGCCCGTGGTGATCACCGGCACCGCCAGCCCGAACGAGGCGCTCAACAACGGCGACCTCAACGCCAACGCCTTCCAGCACATCCCTTTCCTGAACGACCAGATCAAGCAGCGCGGCTACAAGCTCGTGTCCGTGGCCAACACGCTGATCTCGCCCATCGCGTTCTACTCGAAGAAGTACAAGTCGCTGAAAGAGCTGCCCGACGGCGCCCGTGTCGGCATCCCCAACGATCCCAGCAACCAGACGCGCGCGCTGGTCATCCTGCGCGACCAGGGCCTGATCACGCTGAGGGACGGATTCGATCCGGCCACCGGCACGGCCACGCTGGCGGACGTGACCTCCAACCCCAAGAAGCTCAATTTCGTGGAGAGCGCCTCCGTGGTGCTGGCGCGCTCGCTGCCGGACGTGGATACCGCGGCCATCGTCAACAGCTTCGCCTATCAGGCCGGGTTGATCGCCACGCGCGACGGCATCGCGGTGGAGAAGAAGGAAAACAACCCCTACGTGAACATCATCGCGGTGCGTGAACAGGACAAGAACGCGCCCTGGGTGCCCGAGCTGGTCAAGGCCTACCACTCCGAGGAAGTGCGCCAGTTCATCCTGAGCAAGTACGAAGGTTCGGTGATTCCGGTTTTCTGAGGCGGGAATCGGGCAATGATGCAACACGAATTCTCCACGGCCGGGCTGGCAAGCGCCACGCTGCAGGCCCAGGTCCTTGACGCGCACATCGTGTTCGAGGGCCTGCAAAAACGCTACGAAGGCGCGCAGGGGCCGGTGGCCGCGCTGTCCGACGTGTCGTTCTCCATCGCCCGCGGCGAGGTGTTCGGCATCATCGGACGCAGCGGCGCGGGCAAGTCCACCTTGCTGCGTTCCATCAACATGCTGGAACGGCCCAGTGCCGGCCGGGTGCGGGTGGACGGCGTGGACGTGGGCGGGCTGGACGAAAACGCGCTGGTGGGGCTGCGCCGCCGCATCGGGATGATCTTCCAGCACTTCAACCTGCTGTCCGCCAAGACGGTGGCCGAGAACGTGGCCTTGCCCTTGCGCGTGGCCGGCGTCAAGCCCGCCGCGGCGCGTGCCCGGGTGGAGGAACTGCTGGAACTGGTGGGGCTGCGCGACAAGGCCGACGTCTACCCAGCCAAGCTGTCCGGCGGCCAGAAGCAGCGCGTGGGCATCGCCCGCGCGCTGGTGCACGAGCCGGAGATCCTGCTGTGCGACGAAGCCACCTCGGCGCTGGACCCCGAGACCACGCAGTCCATCCTGGCCCTGCTGCTGGACATCAACCGCAAGCTGGGCCTGACGGTGGTGCTGATCACACACGACATGTCGGTGATCCGCGAGGTCTGCCACAAGGTGCTGGTGCTGGACGGCGGGCGCAAGGTCGAGGAGGGCGAGGTCTGGCGCGTGTTCGGCAACCCCCAGGCCGATGCCACGCGGGCTTTGCTGCGGCCCTTGCAGCACGACCTGCCGGCGGACTTGGCGGCGAGGCTCGTGCCCGACCTGCAGGGCCGCGAGGGCGTGGCCGTGCTGCGATTGCGCTTTACGGGGCAAGGGCGTCCGGATGGCGTGTCCTTGCAGGCGCTGGCCGCGCTCGGCCCCGGCGCGACGCTGCTGCATGGCGGGCTGGACCGCCTGCGCGGCCATGCCCAGGGCAGCCTGCTGGTGTCGGTGCCGGCGGGCGCATTACAGGAAGAGGCCGCGCGCGCCGCGCTGGTGGCCGATCAGATCAAGGTGCTGGGTTATGTCGCTGCCGATGCTTGATAAATACCTGCAGGCTTTCCTGCAGACCCTGGCGATGGTGAGCGTATCCGCCGTCATCGCCATCGTTCTCGGCCTCTCGCTGGCCGTGGTGCTGACTGTCACCGCGCCAGGCAATCTGTATCCCAGGCCGCGCTTCAACAAGGTCCTGTCGGTGACGGTAAACACCTTCCGCGCCATTCCCTTCATCATCCTGCTGGTGGCGATGCTGCCGTTCACGCGCTTTCTGGTAGGCACCACGCTGGGTACCTGGGCCGCCATCGTGCCGCTGTCGGCCAACCTGGTGCCGTTCTTCGCGCGCATCGCCCAGGTCAGCCTGAACGACGTGGACCACGGCCTGGTGGAAGCGGCCAGGGCCATGGGCTGCCGCCGCTGGCACATCGTGCGCCATGTGCTGCTGCCGGAAGCCTTGCCGGGCATCATCGGCGGCATGACCGTCAGCGTCATCGCCATGATCAACGCGTCGGCCATGGCGGGCGCGGTGGGCGCCGGCGGCCTGGGCGACCTGGCGATCCGCTATGGCTACGAACGCTACGAGACCCGCGTGATGTTCGAGGTGATCGTGATCCTGATCGCGCTGGTCTCCATCGTGCAGTTCACCGGCGAATGGCTGTCGCGCCGCGCCGACCACAAACGCTGATTCCGCGCCGGGGCCGCGCGCCCCGGCCTTACCCGAAAATACAGGAACGCTGAAATGTCCGAGTCCTCGCAACACGGTTTCGCCACGCGCGCCATCCACCTGGGCTACGACCCGCTGGACGAGCAGGGCGCGCTGGCCCCGCCGCTCTACCTCACCTCCACCTACACCCAGGACAGCATCGAATCCTTCGACCAGATCCGTCTGGGCGAAAAACAGGGCTATGTCTACGGCCGCACCCGTAATCCGACGCAGGCCCTGCTGGAAGAGCGCCTGGCCTCGCTAGAGGGCGCCGAGGCCGGGGTGGTGACCGCCTCCGGCATGGCGGCGATTTCGGCCACCCTGTTCTCGCTATTGCAGAGCGGCGACGAAATCGTCGTGGACCAGATCGTGTACGGCACCGCCTTCACCTTGTTCACGCAGGGCCTGGCGCGCTTTGGCGTGCGTGCGGTATTTGCCGACTTCACCCGCCCCGAGACCGTGGCCGCGGCCATCGGCGCGAAGACGCGCGCGGTCTATTTCGAGACGCCCGCCAATCCGAACCTGCGACTGGTGGACATTGCGGCGGTGTCAGCCATCGCCCGCGGCAAGGGGTTGGTGACCATCGTCGACAACACGTTCGCCACGCCGGTGCTGCAGCGTCCGCTGGAACATGGCGCCGACATCGTGCTGCATTCGGCCACCAAGTACCTGGGCGGCCATGGCGACCTGCTGGCCGGGGCGGTGCTGGGACGCAAGGAGCACATCGACGCGATCCGGCTGCAAGGGCTGCGCTACTTCACTGGCGCCACCTTGTCGCCGTTCACCGCCTTCCTGGTGCTGCGCGGCATCAAGACGCTGGAGCTGCGCGTGGCGCGCCACAGCGAATCCGCCTTGAAGGTGGCCAAGCTGCTGCGCGAGCATCCCGCGGTGGCCGACGTGTTCTATCCGGGCCTGGCGGATACGGCGGGCGCGGAGATCGCGCGCCGCCAGCAATCGGCCGGCGGCGGCCTGGTCGCGTTCGAACTCAAGGGCGGACTGGCGGCGGGGCGCGGCCTGCTCAACAGCCTGAAGCTGGCGCGCATCGCGGTCAGCCTGGGCGATCCCGAAACCCTGATCCAGCATCCCGCGTCCATGACGCATGCCAGCTACACGGCCGAGGACCGCGAGCGCTATGGCCTGTCCGAGGGCCTGCTGCGCTTGTCGGTGGGGTTGGAGACGCCTGAGGACATCCTGGGCGATCTCAGGCAGGGCCTGGACCGGGTGTAGCGGCCGCTCGCCGCCAGGCGACCCATTCCCCTTTGCTTTCGAAGTTGCGCGGACCGCGCGCAGCGGCGGCCAGCCCTGCGCGCAGCGCTGCCATGTCCAGGCCGGGCATGTTCCGCAGCAGGGCGGGGGGCAGGCGCTCGATGTCCAGAATCGCCTCGTCGAAATCCATGGCCATCAGCCCGCCGCCGTCGCTGGGCACGCGCACGAACCACAGGCCTTCCATGTAGTCGCCGGACCAGGGGTCCGGATAGATGGCTTGCGTGTAGCGGAATCCGAACTCCTGGATGTCGTTCCAGGGCCAGAATTCCTGCAGGCCGAGGGCGCGCGCCAGTTCGCTGCGGCGGGTGAATCCGGCGTCATCGAAGCCGATGGTTTCACGCAGGGGATCGTCGGGCGGCGTGGGGCCGGCGAGCAGCCGTTTGATGAATGACCACATGGCGCATGGACGTATGAAGGGAGGCCAGTGTAGCGGCCCGCGTCGATGCAAAAATGTTACAACGTTTGATCAAGGTCAAATCCGTGCCGCGACGCTCGGGGTAGCGTTTGCGCTTTTCCCTGAGCGGGCCGGCCGGCGCGGACCCGACGATCAGCGTAGCGAGGACAGGATCGATGACAGACAAGACAACGCAAACCACCGAACAAGCCGTAGCCGAGGCGCCGCGCAAGCGCGCCGCCAAACGCACTGCCAGCGCGTCCACCAAGCCGGCCGTCAAGACGGTGGTCAAGACGGTAGTCACGGCGGTGACCACCGGCCGCAAGCCGCGTGCCGCCAGCGCCACGAAGACGGCGGCGGCCGCCACCGATCCCGTGTCCGCCGCGGCCGCCGCCGAGCCGGCCCTGAATGTGCGCAAGCGCGTCGTTGCCCGCCAGGACGCCGCGCGCCAGGAGACCGTCGCCGTGCTGGCCGACATCGCACGCCGCTACAACGTCAGCGCGCCGGCCCAGGCGCGCGAGGCGCTGCGTTCGGTCATCGAGGAGCTGTCGCCGGACGATGCGCAGGCCGTCCATCGCGCATTGCTGGAAGCCAATTCGGCGGCGCCGGGCACGCGCCGCAATCCTGACGACGAGCTGGCCGCTGACTGGCGCGAAGGCGTTTATCCCTATCGCCACCGCATGCTGCGCCGGAACTACGAAAAGCAGAAGTACAGCCTGCAGGTCGAATTGCTGAAGCTGCAGGCCTGGGTCAAGGCCACCGGCCAGCGCGTCGTGATCCTGTTCGAGGGCCGCGACGCCGCCGGCAAGGGCGGCACCATCAAGCGCATGATGGAACACCTGAACCCGCGCGGCGCGCGCGTGGTCGCGCTGGAGAAACCGTCGGATACGGAAAAGGGCCAGTGGTACTTCCAGCGCTATGTGCAGCATCTGCCCACCGCGGGCGAGATCGTCATGTTCGACCGCTCCTGGTACAACCGCGCCGGCGTCGAGCGCGTGATGGGCTTCTGCACCCAGGACGAATACCTGGATTTCCTGCGTCAGGTGCCGGATTTCGAACGTCATCTGGTCAGCAGCGGCATCCACCTGGTCAAGTTCTGGTTCTCGGTCAGCCAGGAAGAACAGCGCCGCCGTTTCCTGCAGCGCAAGGTGCATCCGCTCAAGCAGTGGAAGCTCAGCCCGGTGGACCTGGCCTCGCTGGACAAGTGGGACGACTACACCCGCGCCAAGGAGGCGATGTTCGCGCACACGGACACGGCCGACGCGCCTTGGGTGGTGGTCAAGTCCGACTGCAAGAAGCGCGCGCGGATCAATGCGATGCGCTACGTGCTCAGCCGCCTGCCGTACGAAGGCAAGAGCAGCGATCCGATGATGGCGCTGGATTCGCTGATCGTGGGCCGCGCGCTGTAGCCGCTCAGGCGCCCAGCGCCCGCAGGTTCAGCGTGTAGCTGCGTCCGATCCATACGGCGCAATCGCGGTGGTCGCGCATCGAGTCGCCGGTGTTGGGATGCATGAAGACATCCAGCGTCCCATGGTGCAGCGTCAGCCAGGTGGCGATCTCCGCGTAGTGTTCGGGCGTGAAGGCAATCTGGTAACTCCACTGCGGATGCGGGCCGACGGGGCGCTCATGGAAGCGCCCCAATTCCATCTGGCCGGCAAAGCGCGCGGCGATCCGTTCGCGCAGCGCGTGCGCGGCGTCGCGGCTGGTAGCGTCGAAATACACATGGGCGTGCCAGCTGGCGACATCGCTGATTTGCAGATCGGTCATTGTTCTTGCTCCGTCGGTGTCAGCCGCCCGCGCGCTTGGCGCGGATGCCTTGTTTTTGCAGGGTGTCCATGACGCGGTCGCAGTGGTCGCCCTGGATCTCGATCACGCCGTCCTTCACGGTTCCGCCCGAGCCGCAGGCGTTGCGCAACTGCTTGCCCAGCGTGTTCAGCGCGGCGCCGTCCAGCGCCAGGCCCTTGACCACGGTGACGCTCTTGCCGCCGCGGCCCTTGGTTTCGCGCGACACGCGGGCCATGCCATCGCCGGCGGGAACCGCCCGGGCGGCCTGCTGGCACAGGCACTGCGCCAGCGGCTTGCGGCATTCAGGGCACATGCGCCCGCCTTCGGTGGAATAGACCAGGCCGCCTGTAGAACTGCTTTTCATGATGGGCTTGCGAAAAGAGGGTTGGTCGTTGTCGGGGCGGGCGGACTTACTTGCCGCGCATCTGGTCTATCAGCCGCCGGTCACGCTTGGTCGGGCGTCCGGCCTCTATGCCCAGTGCGGGCTCGGGCGCCAGGCGGCGCATTTCGGCGGCGCGCTCGCGCGCCGCCACGCTTTCCGGCGTTTCCTCGTAGAGCTGGCGCGCGACAGGGGCGGGGCCGCGCACGCCGCTCACCGCCACCACCCGCACGTGCAGCGCCGGGTCTTCCTTGCGCACCGTGACCAGGTCGCCAGGCGCGACCTCGCGCGCGGGCTTGGCCGGCTGGTCGTTCACCAATACCCGGCCCTTGCCGATTTCCTGCACGGCCAGGCTGCGCGTCTTGTAGAAGCGCGCGGCCCATAGCCATTTGTCTAGGCGGATCTTGTCCATGGTTCTTTACTTACCGGTATTGCTCTCAGGCGTCCATGATAGCCGCCGCAGGCCGCCTCGCCGCCGCGCGCGGCGCGAGCTGGCTGTCAGATCGCTTTCGATCACCCTGCCGGAACGCTTAAGCCAGGCTTAAAACGGCCTGCGCGCCGGAACTCGATGCGCGCGCGTCGTCTAACCAGAAACGCGTATCGGAGGGCAATCGGCTCATGGACCTGAACTGGCAGCAGCAACTGGCGGAAAGCGGGCTCTGGCTGGCGCGCGCGTTCGGCATTTCGGCCGTCGCGCTGGCGCTGGCGGCAGGCTTGCTTGCGCGCTACACGGACTGGGGACGCAAGTTCTGGCGGCTGGCGTGGCCGTATCTGGATCCCCGGCGCAGCTGGCGGCCCTTGCTGACGCTGGCGCTGCTGCTGTTCCTGGCGATGTTCGCCGTGCGCATGACGGTGCTGTTTTCGTTCTGGTACAACGGCTTCTACAGCGCCTTGCAGGCGCTGGACCAGAGCGCGTTCTGGCGCTTCTTGGGCATCTTTTCGGTGCTGGCCTGTGTGCACGTGGTGCGCACGCTGGCCGACAGCTATGTCGGGCAGGCCTTCGATATCCGCTGGCGCGTGTGGCTCAATGATCGCCTGACCCGCGACTGGCTGGGTGCGGGCGCCTACTACCGCGGCCATTTCGTCGACGCGCCGGTCGACAATCCCGACCAGCGCATCGAGCAGGACATTGCCATGTTCGTGACGGGTTCGCGCACGCTGGCGATCGGCGCGCTGAGCGCGGTGGTCTCGCTGGTGGCGTTCACGTCCATCTTGTGGGGCCTGTCCGGCGCCTTGACGGTGGCCGGCGTGGAAATTCCGCGCGCCATGGTGTTCATGGTGTACCTGTACGTGATCGTGGCGACGCTGTTCGCGTTCAAGATCGGACGTCCGCTGATCAAGCTGAATTTCCTGTCCGAGCGCTTGACGGCGAACTTCCGCTACGCGCTGGTCCGCCTGCGCGAGAACGCCGAGAACGTGGCGTTCTATCAGGGCGAGAACGTGGAGCGCGCGACGTTATGGACCCGCTTCACCGCCTATATCGCCAATCTGTGGGCGCGCGTGTACCGGGGGTTGAAGTTCGACGGCTTCAACCTGTCGGTGAGCCAGGTGGCCGTGGTGTTCCCGTTCATCCTGCAGGCGCCGCGTTTCTTCAGCGGCGCGATCAAGCTGGGCGACGTGATCCAGACCTCGCAGGCTTTCGGGCAGGTGCAGGACTCCCTGTCGTTCTTCCGCACCTCCTACGACACTTTTGCGCAGTACCGCGCCACGCTGGACCGGTTGAACGGCTTTCTGGATGCCAACGAGGCTGCGCGTGCGCTGCCGTCCGTGCGGACGGAGAGCCTGCCCGACGGCCTGGATATCGAATCCGTGCAGGTGGCGCGGCCGGACGGCACGGTGCTGCTGCGCGACCTGAACCTGAGCCTGCGCCCGGGCCAGGCCCTGCTGATCAAGGGACCATCGGGCAGCGGCAAGACGACTTTGCTGCGCGCGCTGGCGGGCCTGTGGCCCTATGCGCAGGGCTCGGTGCGCCGGCCGCAGGGCGCGTCGGCCTTGTTCCTGTCGCAGCGGCCCTATCTGCCCCTGGGCGATTTGCGCGGCGCGGTCGCGTATCCGGGACTGGCGCAGCCCGAGGACGATGCGCGCCTGGCCGACGCGTTGCGGCAAGTCAACCTGGGGCATCTGGCCGGCCGGCTGGACGAGGTGGCGGACTGGTCGCGCATGCTTTCCATCGGCGAACAGCAGCGCGTGGCGTTCGCGCGCGTGCTCTATAACCGGCCCGCCATCGTCTTCCTGGACGAGGCCACGTCCGCCACCGACGAAGGATTGGAGCATGCGCTGTACAGCCTGCTGCGCGAGGCGCTGCCCTCATGCATGCTGGTCAGCGTGGGACATCGCAGCACGCTGGACGCGTTCCACACGGACAGGCTGGATCTGGATGGCGCGGGGAACTGGCGGGCGGGACCGATGGTCGGGGCGGGCGCCCAAATGGAGCGTTTGCGCCCGGCGGACGGGCGGGCCTGTGGGCTGCGGCGGGCGGCGGCCTAGCCCGCCGCCTGCCGCGGTTCAGGTGCCCACGCGCAGCGGACCGGTCAGCTTGCGCAGCGCGGCAACCACGCTTTGCGCGGTGATGCGGCCGGTCTTGGGATTGGCCGAGGGAATGTTCTGGATTTCCATCGAGAACGAGGCCGAGTCGGACACGACTTCGACGCGGTGCAGATTGCGTTCCAGCGAGGGATCGGCCCAGATTTCCAGCGTGGTCTTGTCCGGGCCGATGCCGGCCAGCGACACGCTGACCGCCACGTTCAGGTTGGCCGGAAAGCCCACCGCCGCTTCCCGCGGCGAGCCGCGGAAGATCAGGCGCGGTTCGGTGATGTCCGCGATGTCGATGTTGTTGTCGGTGAGGTAGGGTGCGCCCAGCAGGCCGCGCACCGGCTTGCGGGTGATCATGGTGACGGAATGGATCACGCCTTCGGCGGCCGCCGTGATGGCGTCCAGGCCCAGGATGGCGCCCGAGGGCACCAGGATCTGGCCGTGGTGCTGGCGGGCGAGCTCGATCAGGTCGTCATGGCGCAGCAGCGCGCCCGAACTCAGCACCACCATCTTCTTGCCGGCGCGCAGCACGGGTTCGGCGATGTCGCGGAACACCGCGGCGGGCGCGCATTCCACGACCACGTCGCAGTGCTCGTGCAGTGCGTCGATGGTGGTGTAGGCGGGCGCGGCCTGGGTCCAGGCAAAGGCCGGCGGGGCCTTGGGATCGCGCACCGCCACGGCGGCGAGCGTCAGGCCGGGCAGGCCGGCGTCCAGGGATTGCGCCACGGCCTGGCCGATGGCGCCGAAGCCGGCGATGCCGACACGGTAGCTGTTCATAAGGGTCCAGAGTAGGGCCGCGGCGCGCCGCGGGCGGTTCGGGAGAGGCAGGGCGCCACCGCGATGACGCAGCGCCGGGCCGTCGGCCACTGTAGCCACCGTGCGGGCAGGCGTCAATGCGGAATGGCGGCCATGCCCGGCTACACTTTGCGCTTGAGCCTACAGGAGTTCAGGCATGCTTATCCTTCCCGAAACACCGGACGACCGCGAGGCGATCTTCACGCTGACGCAGGCCGCCTTCAAAGACCATCCCCACAGCCAGCAAACCGAGGGCTACATCACCAACGCGTTGCGCGAGGCCGGCGCGCTGACGCTGTCGCTGGTGGCGCGGGTGGATGGGCGCATCGCGGGCCACGTCGCGTTTTCACCGGTGGCGATCAGCGACGGCTCGGCGGACTGGTACGGCCTGGGGCCGGTGGCGGTGCTGCCGGAACTGCAAGGCCGGGGCATAGGCGCGGCCTTGATCCGGGAGGGCCTCGCGCGCCTGAAGGCGCTGGGCGCGGCGGGCTGCGTGGTCATGGGCGATCCGGCGTACTACGCGCGCTTCGGCTTTGCGCGGACGCCGGCGCTGACGTATCCCGGCGTGCCGCCGGAGTACTTCATGGCGCAGGTCTACACGCGGCCGGCGCAAGGCGACGTCGCGTATCACAAGGCGTTTGAAGCGACGGCGTAACCGGCGCGGGCAGGAGGCGGCGCCGGCAGCGTGAATTCCGGCCCGGCGTAGTCCGAGGCGATGTCCAGGGCGCCCGATGCGAGCCGTCCCGCCCATTCATCCAGCGCGCGGCGCTCTTGCGCGCCGACCTTCGCGCCCAGCACCAGCCGCAGCGACGCGGCTTCCTCCAGGCCGTAGCGGGTCACGCGGCCCACTGCCAGCGCACCCGCGGCATGGTCGGCGGCGGCGCGCTGCACGCACAGTCCCGAATCCGCCAGGGCCGATGCCAGATAGACCTGCGGATCGCGCGCCACCCAGTCCAGCACATTGCCGATCTGCCACACGCCTGTTTCGCGGCACACGCGCGTCACGCCGTCGCGGCCGCCGTCCATCATGGCGAACAGCACGCGCGCGTCGCGGGCGGACAAGGCCCGGGTCCAAGCGGCGCCCAGGGCCGGATCGTGCTGGTTGCCGCAGAAGGCGGTCAGCGGATCCTGGCCGGTGACCCGGCGCACGCCGTCGGCATAGGCGGCGCGGCCCTTCAGGCCGGGCCGCACCCTTTCGCCGGACAGATGGGCGGCCCGCCCGTTGGCGGCGCGCAAGCCCGCCAGCACGCCGGCAAGAAAGGCCGAGTGCTCTTGCAGGATTTCGTATGACGCGACGTTGGTGGCGGTGTGGTGCCCCTGGGTGATGGCGAACTGCGTGCGCGGGTAGCGCGGCGCCACCTCGGCCACGGGTGCATCGCCCTGGCCGCCATGCACGATCAGCAGATCAAGACCGGCGGCGCACAGCTGCGCGATGCGTTGCGCGCGCTCGGCGGCGTCGTTGGCCGCGATCCATTCCAGCTGCAAGGGCTGGCCCGCTTGCGCGGCGCGCTCCGCGCCGCGCACGGCCGCTTCGTTGAAGCCGCCCCGGCCTGGATGGCCGAACAGCACAAGCATGCGGCGGGCGCTCACAGGCTGGCTCCCGTGGATCGCACCACCGGCCCCCAGGCGGCGGCCTGGCGGCGGACGAAGTCGGTGAATTCGGCGGGGGACTTCCGCGCCAGCACAAAGCCCTGTCCTTCCAGTTTGCCGTGGATGTCCGCGGTGGCCAGTACCTGCGCGATGGCGTCGTTCAGGCGCTGCGAGACCGCGCCGGGCAGGCCGGCGGGACCTGACAGGCCGACGAAGTTCTCGGCGATCAGGCCGGGATAGCCCAGCTCGCCCACCGCGGGGATGTCGGGCGCCTGCGGCACCGGCTTGCCGGTCGTGACCGCCAGCAGGCGCAGTTGGCCGGACCGCAGGAACGGCAGGTTCTGCGGCAGCGCGTCCACCGCGAGGCGGATCTGGCCTCCCAGCAGATCGCGGCGCATGGCGCCGGAACCCTTGTAGGGAATGTGCTGCAGGCGCGCGCCCGTTTGCCGGGCATACAGCTCGCCCACGATCTGGCCCACCGACGCCAGTCCGCCGCTGCCGTATTGCACCGGTTGGTCCTGCGCGCGGATCCAGGCGGTCAGCTCCGCGAAGCTGGTCGCCGGCACGGAAGGATGGACGACGAACACGGTGGGCACCGCACCCAGGTACGCGATGTGGTCGAAGCTGGCGAGCGCGTCGTAGCCGCCTTGCGGCATCAGGGCGGGCGAGATGGACAGCGGCGCCGAGTTCGACATCAGCAGGGTATAGCCGTCGTTGGGCGCCTGCGCCACCAGGCTCGCGCCTATGGTCGAGCCCGCGCCGGGCCTGTTTTCGATGACGACGGGTTGGCCGAGTCTTTCGGCCAGCGCAGGCGCGATGAGGCGCGCGGCGATATCGCTCGCGCCGCCTGGAGGGAAGGTGACGATGAGCCGGATCGGACGCTCGGGCCAGGCGGATGCGCGCGCGATGCGCGGCCGCGCCAGCGGCAGCGCCAGTGCGCCGGCAAGCATGAAGGTTCGACGGGAGATCGGCATGGCGTGGTTTCTACGTGACTGCCGCGAGGGCGGCAAAGGGGCGTACTGTAGAAAGCCGGGCCGGGCCTGACAAAGAATTTGTAGCCGTTTGCTTATGCCCGCCGCATCGCGCGGCGGGCATTTTTCAAGCGCGCGCGGCGCGCGGATCAGCTGCCTTTCTGCGCCTGCGCCATGTAGTCAACAGTCAGGTTCGACAGCGCGCGCACGCCGTTGATGAGGCCGGACTCATCGACGTAGAAGCGCGGCGAATGGTTCGGCGCGGCCTTCTCGACGTCGGTGCCCTTGGGCGTCACGCCCAGGTAGAAGAACATGCCCGGCACCTTCTCCTGATAGAAAGAGAAGTCCTCCGACGCGGTGGACTTGGGCTGCAGGCCGTAATTGCCTTCGCCCGCCACGCGCCGCAGGGTCGGGCCCATCTGTTCGGTCAGCGCGGGATTGTTGACGGTGGCGTTGTACAGCTCCACCACGCGCACGTCCGCCTTGGCGCCAGCGCTCTGCGCGATCATGTCGGCGGTGCGCGCGATGCGCTGGTGGATGTCCTTCTTCATGCCTTCGTCGTAGGTGCGGATGGTGCCGGTCATGGCGACGTTGTCCGGTACGATGTTCATGCGGTTGCCGCCGTGGATCGCGCCGACGGTGATGACGGCCGGCTCCAGCATGCTGTTGATCTGGCGGCTCGGGATGGTCTGCAATCCCAGGATGATCTGCGAACTGACCACGATGGGGTCGATGCCGGACCAGGGCCGCGCGCCGTGCGTCTGCTTGCCGGTGACGTCGATCCAGAACTGGTCGGCGGCGGCCATGGCGGGGCCGCTGCGCCAGCTGAGCTTGCCCGCCGGATAGGAGCTGGACACATGCAGGCCGAAGATGGCGTCCACCTTGGGATTCTCCAGCACGCCTTCCTGCACCATCATCTTGGCGCCCCAGATCTTCTTGCCGTCGGGCTCGAAGTCGGCGGGGCTTTCCTCGGCGGGCTGGAAGATGAACTTCACGCTGCCGGGGAGCTGGTCCTTCATGCCGGCCAAGACTTCGGCAGTGGCCATCAGGATGGCGGTGTGGGTGTCGTGGCCGCAGGCATGCATCACGTCCACTTCCTTGCCCAGGTAGGTGCCGCGGGCCTTGGACGCGAAGGGCAGGTCCACTTGCTCCTTGACCGGCAGCGCGTCCATGTCGGCGCGCAGCGCCACCACCGGGCCGGGCTTGCCGCCCTTGAGCACGGCGACCACGCCGGTGCCGGCCACGCCCGTCTTCACCTCCATGCCCAGCGCGCGCAAGTGGTCGGCGACCAGCTTGGCGGTGCGGTTCTCCTGGTTGCCCAGTTCGGGATGTTCATGGATGTCGCGGCGCCAGGCGATGAGCTTGTCCTCGATGGCCTTGGCGCGTTGATCGATCTGCGCGGCGAGCGCGGGATTGGGCGCGGGGACCAGCGGCCCTTGGGTGCCCGGCGCGCTTTGCGCGGCGGCCGGACCGGACAGCAGCAGGTGCGCGGCGAGGGCCAGCGGGGCCAGGCGGAACAGGGGTTTGCGGCAAGACATGTTTTGCTCTCCTCGTGGTTGTTAACCTGTTATTGGACGAGGATCTTACCGAAGCGCCGGACCGCGCGAGCGTTTGTTACCAACGCTTAAAAACAGGCTATTTTGATTCCGGCCGATGGAATTCCGCGCGCCGGAATCAGGGGTTCAGGCGGTGTGGAGGACGCGCTTCGCGCCGCGCGCAAGAATCAGCAGCAACAGGGCCGCCAGCAGCGATGCGGCGCCAGCGCAGAGCATGGCGGCATGGAAGCCGCCGGCCAGCGCGGCGGCGGCCAACTCGGCCGCGTTGGCGGGTTGCGCCGGCAGTTCATGCAAGGTGATGGCGGCCCGCGCCAAGGTTTGCGCATCGGACGCGCCCAGCCGCGACAGCGAGGCCGTCAGCGCCTCGATCGCGCGTCCGCTCATCAACGCGCCCAACAGCGCGATGCCTATCGTCATGCCGGTCTGGCGCAGCGCGTTCATGGTGGCCGAGGCCATGCCGGAACGCTCGCGCGGCACCGTGGCCATCACGGCCATGCTGGTCGAGGGCACGGCCAGGCCGGTGCCCAGGCCCAGCAGCACCAGCAGGGAGCCGGACACGAGATAAGGCGTGTGCGCTTCGAAGCGGGTCATGCCCAACATGGCGATGCCGATGAAGGCGAAGCCCGCGATCATCAGGCGCGGCAGGCCGAAGCGCAGGTTGAGCCGGCTGAACACCAGCGACACCAGCCCGGCCGCGGCGAATTGCGGCGCCAGTTGCCAGCCGGTGGCCAGCGGCGACAGTCCCTGTACGTGCTGCAGGTAGAGCGAAAGGAAGAACAGGCTGCTGTAGGCGGAAAAGCCCAGCACGAAGGATGCGAAGTTGGTGATGGCGAAGCTGGCTTCGCGGAACAGCCCCAGCGGCAGGATGGGCCGCGCGGCGCGGTGTTCGACCCACAGGAAGGCGAGCAGCCCGGCGGCGGCGATGGCGAGCGCGACCGTGGCTTGCGGCGCAGCCCAGCCATGTTCGCCGGCGGCGATCAGGCCGTAGGTCAGCGCGCCCAGCCACAGCACGCTGAGCGCCTGGCCCGCGGGATCGAAGGCGGCGTGTTCGGGATGGGCGCTTTCCGTGATGCTCCAGGCGCCCAGCGCGATGGCCAGCGCGCCCACCGGCAGGTTGATGAGGAAGATGCTTTGCCAGTTGAAGTGGGCGACCAGCACGCCGCCCAGCATGGGGCCCACGATGAGTGAAATCGCATTGCAGGAGGCCCATATGCCGATGGCCTGGGCGCGTTCCTTGGGATCGGGAAAGGCCTGGGTCAAGAGCGACAGTGCGCCCGGCACCAGCAGGGCGCCGGCCACGCCCTGCACCGCGCGGCCGATCAGCAGCGCCGTCAGGTTGTCCGCCAGGCCGCACAGGGCGGATCCGGCGGTGAACAGCAATACCCCCGCCAGCCAGGAGCGCTTGCGGCCGTAGCGGTCGCCCAGCGGGCCCGCGGACAGCATGAAGGCCGATAGGAACAGGGCGTAGGCGTCCACCACCCATTGCAGCCCCGCCATGTCGATGCGCAGGGCCGCCTGCATGGTGGGCAGCGCCACGTTGACGATGCTGATGTCCAGGATGGTGATGAAGCTGCCCAGGTTGACGGCGAGGACCAGGGCGCGGCGGCGTGCGGGATGCATGGCGGGACGCAGAGTAGGGGAAGGGGTATTCTATTCATCGACCGACCGTCGGTCAATGAAAGAGAATCGTTCCCATCTTGGCTTGATGCTGGACCAGCCGTTTCGGGAGTTCGCCCTTGCTCAGCCTGCGCCGTGAAAGTCCGGCAAGACATCGGCCGCCAACTCGTGGAGGATGTCGCCGGCAGTGCGATCCGAAGCGGCCAGGTTCAGCGCCACGTGATGCGTGCCGTTATCGCGCAGGGCCCGAAGCAGATCGGTCAAGGCCTGGCTTCCCATGCGGTATCCAAGGGGAATGGGCGTGGCCTTTTCGTGCCGGTCTGCGCTCAAGTCGAGCTTCATGGAAACGCCGAAGGCACGGAACTGGCCAGGGGCCGCGCGCTCGACGGCCGTGCGCCACAGGCGGTGACGGTGGTACTGATCTTCCGGTTCCCGATGGTAGGTGATCCAGCCGATGGCGTTTCGGGCGATCCAGTCCACGCTCTGTCCGCCGGAGCCCACCGCAAGTAGCGGGATGGCGTTGGGCGATTGCGGAAGCAGCATGAAGTCCGGCGACTCGGGCCCAGCCTGATCGGGAATCACGCGCGAAGGCTGATGAACAGCCGCCGCCAGTTTTTCCCAGTGGGCGCGAAACAGCTCGCGCCGCATGTCGGAATCCTGCCCGAACGCCGCATATTCCGGAGGTCGATCGCCGGAACCCAGGCCGAGAATGAACCGGCCGCGCGATAGAAGATTGGTGGATACCGCCCCTTTCGCAATGTGCAGGGGATGCCGCAGCGTGAGAACGATGGCTCCGCTGACCAAGGCGATCCGTTCGGTTTGGGATGCCAATGCCCCCAGAAACACCCAGGGATCGAGATGCCCGACCGGGTCCGGGTAGTCGGCGCTGTTCAAAGGCACATCGCGGACCCAAAGCGCCCGGAAACCCAGGACGTCCGCGAGCTTTGCAAGATGGAGCTGTTCGCCGAAATCGGCGACCGTTCGATCGCGGGACAGCATGGGCAAGGCCAGACCGATCGAGAGCCTCTTGTCGCTGAAAACGCGGGCTTGCGTGTCTGCGCCCGCAGGCAAGTCGTTGACCATCGTGTACCTCTATTCAATCGGGAAAAGTGTCGGCGGGTGGTTGCTGGCTGGCGGCAGGCAGCAGCTCCGCGCAAATCGCCACGCCGACCGGGATGTTGCCGGGCAGGTTGCGCACGCCGCACAGGGAACGTACATGCCCGGCCCGGTCCTCGAACGCCGCGGCCAGCAGGTCGGACGCGCCGTCGATCACCTGCGGATGGCTCAGGAATTCGTCGGTGCACGCGACATAGCCGTCGAGGCGAATGATCTGCCTGATGCGGGTGAAGCCGCCGAGGTGGCGATGTATCTGGGCCAAGGCATTGATGGCAGCGCACTTCGCGGCGTCGCGGCCTTGCTCGACGCTGAGCGCGTGTCCGAGCAGGCCGATATGCGCAGGGCGGCCGTTGACCAGCGGCCCCTGCATGGAAACGAACAGCATCGAGCCAGCTTCGATGACTGGAACATAACTGCCCATCGGTTGCGGTGGAACAGGCAGGTCCACGCCCATTGCGGCCAGCCGTTGCATGACGACATCGATCATGATGCGCGCTTGTCTCAGGGCACAAGAACCAGGGCGCCCTGCGTCTGGCTGCTGGCGATGCGTTCATGGGCTTGCGCGGCCTGGGCCAGGGGCATGACGCTGTCGATGACGGCCTTGATCTTGCCTTCCCTGATGGGGGCGAGCCATGCGGCGAAATCCTCTATGTCGCCCACAAGCGTGCCGCGCAGCTGTTTCTGGGAAAAGAAGAAGTCCCGGACGTCGATCGTCGCCTGCGTGCCGGCCATGAAACCCATGGTCACGATGATGCCTAGCGGCCGGACGGCGGCGATGGTCTTTTGGAGGATGTCGCCGCCAAGGTTGTCGATCGCTACGTCGACGCCGCGCCCGCCGGTCCAATCATTGAGCGCTTCGACGAAGTCCTGCTCGCTGGCGTTGATCACCAACTCGGCGCCCAGGCTTGCCGCGAGTTTCCCGGAGGCTTCGCTCTGCACCGTGGTCGCGACCCGGGCACCAAGCGCCCGCGCGACCTGGATGCTCATCATGCCCGTGCTGGACGCGCCCGCATGCACCAGGACCCGGTCGCCTTGCTTGACCTCGCCCACGATCTGCACCGAACGGATCGCAATCAACAGCGGAACCGGCAGTGCGGCGATCTGCTCGGCGGGAAGGCCGGTGGTGTCGCGCAGCAGCCATTGTTGCGGCACCACGATGTACTGCGCGTAGGTCCCGGGAATCTGAATGCCGGGGATCGCGTAGCTTGGCGCTGCCGTCACGGGCCGGACCCCGGCCTCTGCCGGATTGGTGGGATAGCCAGGCATGGCAATGACGCGTTCACCGACCCGGAAGTCGACGACGCCCGCGCCCAATTCGACGATCTCGCCTACTGCGTCCGAGCCGAGGATGTGGGGGAAAGCCAGCTCGGTAGCGATGTGCCCCAGGCGCACGTAATGGTCGAGCCGGTTGGTCCCGATAGCCAGGACCTTGACCAGGACTTCTCCCGGGCCGGGCTTGGGGGTGGGGATCTCTTCCAGCCGGATCTGTTCGGGGCCGCCGAAGGCGCGGATGACTGCTGCTTGCATGTTGGTATCTCCAAGTGTCGAGGAATCCGGGGCTGGAGGGCGTGCCTTGCCGGTGTGGCTGCGCTGAGGATCGCTTCGCTTCCTAGCTCCCAAATGGTTGATACGATCATAAATCTCATATAATCCAAAAAGAAAGTAGGCACTTTTTAGTCATGTAGATACCATTTGGTAACCATAATGAGCCAGCAAAGCCCGGAAAGCGGGCAAACCTTCGTTCTGCGGGAAAACTGCCCTCAACGGCGCATTCACTACATCCTGAACGGCAAGTGGACGTCGATGGTTTTGTACGCGCTCAGCCATGGCCCTATCCGCACCGGGCAACTGGAACGGGCGTTGCCGGGCATCTCGAAAAAGATGCTGACCCAGACACTGCGGGACGTCGAAAACAGTGGCCTGGTGCTGCGCAAGGTATTCAATGTCGTTCCGCCCAAGGTCGAATACTCGTTGACCGGCCTGGGGGAAACCTTTGTCGAGCCGCTCAAGACCCTGTACGACTGGGCCCAGGCCCATGCCTCGGCGCTCGACGAACTCGAAGGCAATCTGCGCCGCAATGGCGTATCGCCCGATTGAATCCGCCTGTCCGCTCCAGTGCCGGCAGACCGGGCGGCCGCCTCATCTACACTGACGCCTTGCTCTGAATCGACCCTGGACCGATATGCCTGCCGCTTCTGATCCGCTTGCTCCGCCCGCAGGTCCGGACGCCGCGCCCAAGCCCCGCACCAAGCCGGCCGCCGTGCGCCTGGACGAATTGATGGCGGCCGCGCAAGCGCTCTTCATCCAGAACGGCGTCGAGGCCACCACCATCAACGAGATCGTGGAACGCGCCGGCGTGGCCAAGGGCACCTTCTATCACTACTTCGCGTCCAAGAACGACATGCTGGCGGCGCTGCGCGCCAAGTTCTCGCAAGGGTTCCTGGACCATATCGACCGCGACGTGCAGGCCTGTGCGCCGGACGATGGCGTGGCGCGGCTGCGCGCCTGGACCCGCGCCGGTGTCGAAGCCTACTTCGACGGCTACGAGCTGCATGACGTGGTGTTCCACGACGCGCAGCATCCCGACCGCGGCGTGGCCGAGAAGAGCGCCGTGCTGGAACAGCTGGAAGCGATACTCGAGGCCGGCGCGCGCGCCGGCTGCTGGAAGCTGGACGACGCGGCGTTGGCCGCCATCGTTCTGTACCACGGCATGCATGGCGCGGTGGACGCGTCCATCGCGCAGGGCCGGCGCAACGCGCAAGCGTTGTCCGGCCCCTTGTCGGCGATGTTCCTGCGCACGCTGGGCGCGGGCTGATGGGCGTGGCTTGATGGGCGTGGCCTGAAACTCGCGCCGCTGCAAGCGCCGTTATTGCAGCTTGATGCCCAACTCCTTGATCAGCGGTCCCATGTCGGCGCGGTCGGCCTCGATGGTCGCGGCCAGTTCCTCTGGCGTGCTGCCGATGGGGATCATGCCCAGGGTTTCCATCTGCGCGCGCATCGCAGGTTCCTTCAGGATGTCCGCCACCGATTTCTGGATTAGCGCCACGCGCTCGTCGGGTATGCCGGCGGGCGCCATCAGTCCGATCCATGGCTGGGGCGAGTAGTCCTTCAAGCCGGATTCCTTCAGCGTGGGCGTGTCGGGCAGGCCGCCGAAGCGCTCCGGACTGGTGATCGCGAGCGCGCGCAGGCGGCCGCTGTCGATCAGGCCCTTGGAACTCGAAGGGGCATCCAGTCCCACGTCGAGCTGGCCGCCGATCAGGTCGTTCTGCGTCTTGCCCGATGACGAAGAGGGCACGTACAAGGCCTTGATGCCGGCGCGGCGCGCCGTCTGTTCCCACACCAGGTGGAACGCCGTGCCGATGGAGAACGAGCCCACGCTCAGGTTGCGCGCCTTGCTTTCGCGCACGAAGTCCTCCCAGGTCTTGAGCGGGCTGTCCTTGGGTACGATGAAGATGAAGGGCGTGCGCGCCACCAGCGAGATCGGCTTGAGGTCCTTTTGCGTATCGAACGGCAGGCTGTCCACCGCGAAGGGCACGATGGTGACGGACGAGGCCACCACCATGCCCAAGGTGTAGCCGTCGGGCGCGGACTTGACCAGCGCGCCGGTGCTGATGATGCCGGACGCGCCGGGCTTGTTCTCCACCACCACCGGCTGGCCCCAGGCGGCGCCCAGCTTGCTCGCCAGCACGCGCAGCATGACATCCACGGGCCCGCCGGGCGGATTGGACACGATGATCTTGACGGGTTTGTCGGGATAGGCGGCGCTGGCCGCCAGCGGCGCCAGCAGCGCTAGCGCGAGCGCGGTTTGCTTGAACATGGAATTCCCCTTGCTTTGGTGTGTTTGATGCGCGGGCGGCGTCCGCCCGCGGCAGCGCATATGCCGTCCGGGCTCAGGCCAGGATCTGCATGTGCGGTGCCGACGGCCAGCCTGGCGCTTCGCCGCGGATGAACGCGATCCATGCCTGCTGCGTGGCGCGTGCAAGCTGTTGCGCCTGTTCCGCCGGCAGGCCGGCAAGCATGGGCGCGCTGGTGTACGCGGGCAAGGTGTCGAAGACGAAGGGCAGCTCGATGCAATGGCAGGCGCCGAAATCCGCCGTGGGCGCCACGTCGAAGCGCGCCAGCCAGGCCTGGCGGCCCTGGGCCACGGCATCGGCGGCCCACTGGCGCGATGGCGCGCCGAACACCGCGTCGCCCAGGTCCTGGTCGGCGGCGGTCCGGCCGTTGCCGGGAAAGGCCGCCATTTCGTCGCGCGTGTAGCAGACCAGCACATCGGCGCGGGACGCGGCCAGCTTGAGCGCGGGCGCGATGTCCAGCGGCAATATCTGGCCGTCGAGCACCGGCGCGAACTGGCTGCGGCTGCTGCCTTCGGCGCGCAGCGTTGCGGCGACGGCGGGCGCCTGCTGCGCCGCCAGCAATGCCGCCACGGGCAGTTCGCGCGCGGCTTCCAAGGAGTCGGCGCCCGTGGCTGCTAGAAAGGCCTGCCCCAGCGCATCGGCCTGCCGCGCGCTGCGAAAGCCCCGGCCCAGCGCGGCGCTTTGCAGGATGGCGCGGGAGAAGCGCGGCTGGCGCGCCAGCATGGCGCAGATGGAGGACGCGCCCGCCGATTGGCCCATGACCGTAAGCTGTTCGGGATCGCCGCCCAGGTCCTGGATGTTGTCCAGCACCCAATCGATGGCGGCCTCCTGGTCCAGCAGGCCCGCGTTGGCCGTCTGGCCTGGCACGTACAGCCAGCCCAGCGCGGCCAGCCGGTAGTTGACCGCGACCACCACCACGTCGCCGCGCTGCGCGAGGCTCGCGCCGTCGTACCAGTCCAGCGCGCCGCCGCCGCTTTGCCAGGCGCCGCCGTGCAGCCACACGACCACCGGCCGCCGCTTGCCGTCGGCAGCGGGCGTCCACACGGTCAGATGCAGGCAGTCCTCGGATTGTCCGGCGCTGAAGTCGCCCATGGCGCCGCGCAGGCGCGAGGGCAATTGCGGCGCGACCGGTCCCGGCCGGGTGGCGTCGAGCTTGCCGCGCCATGCGGCCGGCTGCGGCGGCGCGAAGCGCAGCCGGCCGACGGGCGCTTGCGCATAGGGAATGGCGCTGTAGCGGCAAACGCCGCCTTCCTGCACGCCGGTCAGCGTGCCTGCCTGCAGCGACGCCTCTGCGAACTGACTCATATCCTGCCCCTTGTTTCTGGTCTGTAGCCCGGCCGCGGCAGGCGCCGCGGCGGTCGGACTATGGTAGGGAGGAATGGGTCGCGCCAGGCATGCAGGTTTCGAACATTGCCATGCGCAATCCGCATGGCTGGCGCCGGAGCGCGCCGGCTACTTGAGGATGCGCGCGTCCAGGCTGTTGTCAGCCAAGGCCTGGGCCTGCGCCCGCGACATGCCCAGATGCTCGTACAGCGCGTGGAAGTTCTCGTTGACGTAGCCGCCGAAATACGCGGGGTCGTCGGAGTTCACGGTGACCTTCACGCCCGCGTCCAGCAGCGACAGGATGTTGTGGTCGCGCATGTGCTGGAACACGCGCAGCCGGGTATTGGACAGCGGACAGACCGTCAGCGGGATCTGCTCGTCGATCAGGCGCGCAATCAGCTTCGGGTCTTCGGCGGCGCGCACGCCGTGGTCGATGCGCAGCACCTTCAACAGGTCCAGCGCTTCCCAGATATATTCCGGCGGGCCTTCCTCGCCGGCGTGCGCGACGCCCGGCAATCCTTCGGCGCGGGCGCGGTCGAATACGCGCTGGAACAGGCGCGGCGGAAAGCCCATTTCGCTGCTGTCCAGGCCGACGGCGATGAAGGCGTCGCGGTGGGGCAGGGCGGATTCCAGCGTGCGCATGGCCTGCTCTTCGGGCAGGTGGCGCAGAAAGCTCAGGATCAGTCCGCTGCTCACGCCCAGCTGCTTGCGGCCGTCTTCGAGGGCCTGGCTGATGCCGGTCAGCACCGTATCGAAGGGCACGCCGCGATCGGTATGGGTCTGCGGATCGAAGAACGGTTCGGTATGCACCACGTTCTGCTCGCGGCACTTGAGCAGATAGGCCCAGGTCAGGTCGTAGAAATCCTGCTCGGTGCGCAGCACGTCCGCGCCGCGGTAATAGAGGTCCAGGAATTCCTGGAGATTGCCGTAGTCGTAGGCGGCGCGCAGGGACTCGATGTCCGGCCACGGCAGCGCCACGCCGTTGCGCTGCGCCAGCCGGAACAGCAGCTCGGGTTCGAGCGAACCTTCCAGGTGCAGGTGCAGTTCCGCCTTGGGCAGTGCGTTGAGCCAGTCGTACATGGGTGCTCCGATCAAAAAAGTGTTGCCTGCCCAGGATAACGCGCAAAGCGCCGCGCGGCTCAGGCCGTCAATGCGGCGGCGTCGACCTGGATGGCGAGTTCAAGCTGGGCGGCGAAGGCGCGCGCCTGCCGCGTGCTGGGACGGTCGCGGCGCCAGATGGCCGCCAGCGGCGACTTGCGCAGGACCGGCCGGTCGGCCAGGACCACCAGCTCGCCGCGCGCCTGCCGGATCGCGGCCACGCTGCCGGGCAGCATCCACAGGTACAGGCCGTCCAGCAGCATCTCGCGGCCGAATTCCAGCGACAAGGCGCCGATCATATCCGGAATCGCCAGGCCCGCCTGGCGCAGCGACATTTCCAGTTCGCCGCGGATGCGGCTGCCGGGCAGGGCGGTGATCCAGGGGTAGACCACGTAATCGGCCAGCGTGGCGCCGGGCAACTGGGCCAGCGGATGGTGCGTGGCGCAGGCCAGCACCACGGGATCCTCCAGCAGCGTGGTGGAGCGGTAGATCTGCGGATTGACGGTGGACGAGAAGCGGCTGATCAGCACGTCCAGCGCGCCCGCGTCCAGGTCTTCGATCAGCCGTTCATGCGTGCCGATCTCGATGGTGAGCGTGATGCGCGGATAGGCCTGGCGGTAGGCGCGCGCGGCCTCGGCCACTGGCCAGCCCGCGAACATCGAAAAACAGCCCACCGTCAGGCTGCCTTCGTCCCCGCGCGAAACCGCGGCGAGATCGACCTCGGCCTTGCGGAAGTCCGTGAGCAGCAGGCGGGCGTGGCGGCACATGGTGTCGCCCAGCGGCGTGCAGGTGGTGCCGCGGGCGGTGCGCTCGAACAGCCGCGCGCCCACCAGTTCTTCGATTTCGGCGATGGCGCGCGACAGCCCCGACTGCGTGCTGTGCAATTGCGCGGCTGCCTTGGACAAGTTGCCCAATTCGGCGACGGTCAGCACGATTTCCAGATGACGGATGCGGAGCTTGCCTCGGAACGGTGTCATGGCGCGGGTCGGAACGGAGTAGCCGATTATTCTCCCCCGGCGCGCGCTTGGCAACGCGGGGCGGGTTTCGGCCGGCCGGGATTCGGCCGGCCGGGTTTCGGATATAGTTCGCGCCAGACCGATAGTCGGAGGCGCGGCCCGGGCCAGTCCGGCGGCCGGCAAGAGAAGAGGGCAGCCATGAAGGCAGCGGTATGCGGCGCGCGGAGGATGGGCAGGCTTGCAGCAGCGGCGCTGGCTGCGCTGGCCTTGAGCGGCTGCGGCGCCTCCAGGGTCGACGGCGTGTCCGTTGCCTGGCCTCCCTTTCGAGACGGGACGCTGGCGGCGCTGCCAGCGGATCCGGCCCAATGCCCGGATCTGGCCGGCGTCTATCGGGCGCAAGGCGAGTTCGTGTCTGGCGACCGCGAGGCCGGCGCATCGATGGACCTGCGCAGTTTCCTGCAGTATCCCTTGGACCTTCCGGGCATGGGCGACAACCCGTTGCCGGAATGGCGTTCCGGACCCGAGGCCACCGTGGCTTTCACGGCCGCCGCGGACGGATGGGAGATATTGGCGCTGGACGGGCAGGGCGCGCGCGCTTCGGGCCGCCTGCCGCAGTTGAACGGCGCGCAGGACCCTGCCGCCCTGCCTGGCGCGGCCCAGCCTTCCAGGCCGGACGGCATCCGGCGCCTTGGCGGTTGCACGCAGGGCCGGCTGTGGATCAGCGTGCGGCACGACTGGCGCCAGTACGAGTCCATGGGCGTGCGGCGCCATGTGGCGCTGCTGCGGCCCGAGGCAGGAGGCCTGCTGGTGACGGTGCGGCGGGAATCCGACAGCATCGGCCTGTTGCCCTGGTATTCGAATGAGGGCAGCGTGTACCAGTATTGGTTCGCGCCCGCGGGCCGCTGAGCGCGGGCCCGACAATTTTCCGCGCGGCCTTGGCCGCGTTCCATCCAATAGCCTCATGACCTCTGAAAACCCGTCCACCGCCACATCCGACCCGCGCGCCCGCTTCGTCTCCGGGCCCATGGGCCCGCATGTGCTCGAAATGGTCCTGACCGGCTGGGCCAGCATGCTGGCCGTATTCGCGGTGGAGTTCCTGTCGCTGCTGTACCTGGGCACGCTCAAGGACGAGGCGGTGTTGGGCGCGGTGGGCTTTGGCTCGATGACGCAGTTCACCATCATCTCGGTCTGCATCGGCGTGACCGTGGGCGGCACGGCCCTGGTGTCGCGCGCGCTGGGGGCGGGAGAGGCGCCGCGCGCCCGCGCGCTGGCCGGCGCCTCGCTGGTCCTGATGGCCGCCGCCGCGCTGGTGTCCGGCGCGTTGTTCCTGGCCGTGATCGGTCCCTACACGGCGGCCATCAACCTGGCGGAGGACGTGCGCGCGCATCTGCTGTCCTACGTGCTCATCACGACCCCGTTCGCGGTCGTGATGGGCGTGGGCATGATGCTGTCCAATCTGCTGCGCGCCGCGGGCCATGGCCGCCAGTCCATGTGGGTGTTGCTGGCGGGGACGGCGGCGGTCGCGGCGCTGGACCCGCTGGTCATCTTCGTGCTGGACGGCGGCATGGAGGGAGTGGCCTGGGCCGGCGGCGTGGGCCGACTGGTCACGGTGGCGCTGGGCGCCTGGCTGGTGTTCGGCAAGCATCGCCTGGTGGCCTGGCCTGCCGGCGCGGCGCTGCGCGCGCACCTGGCCGCCATCGGCCGGATCGCCTTGCCCGCCGCGCTGACCACGCTGGCCACGCCCGCGGCGGTCATCTTCACCGTGTCTACCTATGCCGGCTTCGGCTCCAGCGTGATGGCGGGCGCCACGGTGGTGGACCGGGTGCTGCAACTGGCCTATGCGCTGTTCTTCGTGCTGCCGGGCGCCATCGGGCCCATCCTCGGGCAGAACCTGGGCGCCGGGCAATGGGACCGCGTGCAGCAGACGGTGCAGCTGACCACGCGCTGGTCCTTGATGTACGGCTTCGGCGTGGCGGTCCTGCTGGCCTTGCTGGCGCCCTGGGTGCCCGACCTGTTCCAGGTGACCGGACCTGGGCGCGACTTGATCGTTTTCTTCTGCCGCTACGGCAGTTTCGCCTGGGCGCTCAACAGCCTGTACTTCGTCGCCATCGCGGTGTTCAACAACCTGGGGTATGCCACCTACTCCACCGCCATCGGCTGGCTGCGCGCCACCGTGGGCACCTTGCCCTTTGTCTGGCTGGGCGCGTATTACGGCGGCCCGGAAGGCGTGCTGGCGGGGCAGACCGCGGGCTTCGCCCTGTTCAGCCTGATTGCCATGCTGCTGTGCCGGCGCGTCATGCGGGCGCCGCCGGCGGGCGCGGCGGTGCAAGCGCGGCAGGCTGCCTAGGGCGCTGCGAAGCCGCTACACGCCTGCAAGCCGTTTGGGCGGCGATGCTGGCGGGCCTGCCCTGGGGGGCGTTCGATTTTGACGCCCGGTCGCGGTACGATCCCGGCTGACTTCGATTTTTCAGGATTGCCATGCGTCAGCGTTTCGTACGCCTTCGAATCGACACCTTCTCCCGCGTGCTGCTGGCCGCGGCCTTTGCCGCGGCCGCCGGCGGCGCACAGGCGCAGGGGCCCGCTTCCGCCACGGGATCGAGCGCCCAGCCCGCGGTGCCGGTGCAGACCCTGCCGGCCCTGACGCCCAAGCGCAGCTTCGACAACACTCCCGCGCCTGCCGCCAACACGCCGGCGGCTCCGGCCGATGACCGGGCCGGCCAGGCGTTGCCTCCCAGGTCGGCTGCGCCCGCGCCGGCAAGCCTGCCAGCGCCCGCGGCCTTGCCCGCGCCCGCTGCGGCCCCGGCGCCGACCGCTGCGCCTGCGGCAACTGCTGCGCCGGCGGCCACTGCCGCGCCCGCCGCGCCGGCCGCCACCGCCAGCCCCGCGCCCACGGTCATCATCCCGACCGAGCTCGACACCAAGGCCTGCATCGCCAAGCTGCGCAAAGGCGCCACGGCCAACGGCCTGACCGTGGCCGATTGGGACCAGTACACCGCCAATGCCAAGTTGTTGCCCACCACGGTCGCATCCGCCAAGGGCCAGCCGGAAGGACGCGAAGCGTGGTGGGACTACATCGCCAAGACCGTGGACGAGGAGCGCGTGCGCGACGGCCTCGGCGTGCTCGCCAAGTACGGTCCGCAGTTGTCGGCCATCAGCCAGCAGTACCAGGTCGACCCGGCCACGCTGGTCGCCATCTTCGGCATCGAAACCAACTACGGCCGCCAGGTCGGCAAGACCAATGTGCTGGACGCCTGGCTGACGCGCGCCTGCACCGAGAACAAGCCGCTGTGGGAAAAGAATGCCTACGCCTCGGTGCGCCTGCTGCGCGACGGCATGGTGCCGGCGGACAATTTCGTCGGCTCCTGGAGCGGCGCCTTCGGCATGACGCAGTTCATCCCGACCTCGTTCTATGAACTGGCCGCCGATGGCGACGGCAACGGCAAGATCGATCTCTACAACTCGCTGCCCGACGCACTGGCCTCCACCGCCAACCATCTGCGCAAACGCCGCGCCAAGTGGACGCACAGCCTGCCGGCCGTGATCGAAGTGCGCGTGCCGGCCGAGCTGGCCGCCGCCATCCCGGCCTCGCCCGACGCGGAATACGTGGGCTCGCAGGACCGCCGCACGATCGCCCAGTGGGCCCAGGCCGGCGTGAAGCAGGGCAACGGTTCGGCGCTGAAGCTGGCGTCGGGCAACGAGGAGCAAGCCTATCTGTTCGCGCCCACCGGCTCCGCGGGGCCGGTGTTCCTGGCGACGGTGAATTTCGACGCCATCCTGCATTACAACCAGTCGCGCCGCTACGGCCTGGCGGTGTCGATGCTGCTCAACCGCCTGCAGGGCGGCCCGGACCTGGTCGCGGCCTGGCCCACGGACGACCCTGGCCTGTCACGCGCGCAGATCAAGGAGCTGCAGGAAATGCTCTACGGCCTGGGCCATGACGTGGGCGTGGCCGACGGCATCCCGGGCAGCAAGACCCGCGACGCCGTGCGCGAAGAGCAGGTCAAGCGCAAGCTGCCGGAAGATGGCCGCGTGGGCAAGCGCATCTATGATGCGATCAAGGCCACCTGGCCGCCCGCCGCAATCCAGGCCCGGCCGGCAGCCCAGCAATGACGGTGGCTTCCGGCACGCAGGGCTATGGCGAAAACGCCGCGGCCCTGGCAGACCAGTACGAGAGCATCGCGTTTGCGGACGTGCACCGCGACGTGGCGCACCTGATCTCCGCAGCGCCGTCGCGCATCGCCGACATAGGCGCGGGGTCGGGGCGCGACGCCGCCGCGCTGGCGCGGATGGGCCACGCCGTGGTGGCGGCCGAACCCACGCCCGAGTTGCGCCAGGAAGGCCAGCGCCGCCACGCGCTGCCCAACCTGGAGTGGGTCGACGATGCTTTGCCGGACCTGGCCGTGCTGCGCGGGCAGGGCCGGCTGTTCGACGTGATCATGCTGACGGCTGTCTGGATGCACCTGGACCCCGATGAGCGCCGCCTGAGCATGCAGGCGCTGGCCGCGCTCTTGGCGCCGCAAGGCCAGATCCTGTTGTCGCTGCGGCACGGGCCGGTGCCGCCAGGGCGTCGCATGTTCGATGTGTCGGCGCAGGAAACGATAGCGCTGGCGGCCGGCCATGGCCTGTCTTCGCATCACCTCAGCGAGCGCGAAGACATGCTGGACCGCGCCGACGTGCGCTGGAGCTTCCTGGGCCTGCGCCGCGACTGAAGCGGGATCCCGGGCCGGTTCCGGCCCGGGGGACTCGTCCGTTGGACGATGGGCTGGCCGGCTGTCCGCCGGTATCATGTGCGGCTCGGCCCTCTCTTTTTTCCGCCATGCCCGCCGCGCTACTCCCCGACACTTTCCAGACTGCCCGGCTGCACGCCCGGCGCATGGACGAAACCCATTTTTCCTTCATCGCCGCCATGCATGCGGACGAGCGCCTCATGGCCACCATGGGTGGCACCCGGACGGACGCGGCCAGCCGCCGCTATCTGCTGCAGAACGTCGAGCATTGGGCCGAGCAGGGCTATGGCATGTATGTGCTGGCCGACCGCGCCAGCTGCGCGCTGGCGGGCCGGGCGGGCTTGAAGCGTACCCAGTCGCGGGGCCACGACGAGGTCGAGGTGGCCTATGCCTTCCTGCCCGCGAGCTGGGGTAAGGGCTACGCCACTGAAATCGCGCAGGCGCTCCTGGCGCTGGGATTCGACCGGCTGTCCGTGGAGGCCCTGGCCGCCGTGGCGCTGGAAGAGAATGCCGCGTCCTGCCGGGTGCTGGAGAAGTGCGGCATGCGCCAGGTCGGGGGCGCGGGCGCCGGCGGTTCCGGGAAGCGCCGCTATGAAATCCACCGCGCCGAATGGCCGCTGCCGCAGGCGGACGCCGCGGCTGGCGGCGGGCGCAGGCGCTAAGATTCGGGTATGAGCACCAAGCAGATTCCCGAAGACGACCCGCAGCCCGTTCCACCCATCGCGCCCGAGCCCGAAGAGTGTTGCAACAGCGGCTGCATACCCTGTGTCTATGACACCTATAACGAAGCCATGGATGACTACCGCGCAGCGCTGAAAGCCTGGCGGGCCAGGCATCCGGAGCAGTCCAAGGGCTAGGCGCCTGCCACGATGGACGGGCGCCGGCAGGGCGTCAGCCCGCCAGTTTCATGTGGATGATGGGACGGGGACGGCCCGCGTCATCCTGTTCAGAGCGGCCCATGTCCTCGAAGCCGTAGTGCTTGTAGAAGCCGTGGGCCTGGGGGTTCTGTTCGTTCACGTCCACCAGCAGGGTGCCGTGCAGCGAACGCGCAAAGTTCAGCAGGCGCCGGCCCGCTCCCTTGCCGCGCTTGTTGGCGTCCACGAACAGCATTTGGACCTTGTTGCCGTTCAGGCCCATGAAGCCGGCGACCTCGCCGGCATCGTCCTCACAGACCCAGACCCGTACCGAAGGCAGGTCGGTGTTGAGCACCTGCGGGTACATGGCCTGGATTTCCTTTTCCGTCAGGAACGTGTGGGTGGCGCGTACAGAACGGAGCCAGATGTCCACCAGGGCCAGGTCATCGCCGTGGTTGCGTTCTCGGATATTCATTTTTCTAATGGTTTTACAGGTCGGGTGCCGGCGCGGTCCTTGGTAGCGCCGGGCTTTCTTGCCGCTAGAGCCCTGCGCGGTAGAGCTCGGTCGCCGCCAGGACGGTTTCCATCTGCACAGTATGCGCGAAAACGAAGCGCTCGCCGTAGACGGTTTCATCCGGAAACTCGGAAATCAACGCCATGGGCAAGTCCTCGCGGTCGCTTTCGCTGATCTGCACCGGGATGCCGTTCAGCACGTCGAATCCGGTTTCGAGCGCGTGCGCCTGGAATAGTTCAAGCTGCCGGGCATTGAATTCGACCAGGCCGGGAACGTTGCGGGCCAGCCTGGCGGTCACGCCTTCGATCAGGCGGCGGGCGCGGTCGCCCCAGCCCGGGTGATGGCGCAGCACCAGGAAGAAGCCCTTGGGGATGGTCCACAGCTCGAAGTGGCGCGGCAGGTAGCCGGACAGCGGCCGGGTCCATTCGTGCGCGGGATAGCCGTGCAGGTTGATGTGCAGCTGCGCGCCGCTGATGGCGTGCGCCTGGTGGCGGCCTTCGCGCTCGAAGAACGGGGCGCGTTCGCGGTAGGCGATATCGTCGCCCAGCGCGCTGTAGCGCGAGGCGTGCAGCATGTGGCGCGGATGGTGCGCGCGCAGGCGGTTGAACAGTGCGTAACCGTCCGGATTCTCAGCGGCGATCAGGGCGAAATGGGCGTCGCCGCGCGCGGCCAGCGCCTGCGCCGCGCGCAGGGCGCCGACCACGCCGGAGGTTTCGTTGGCGTGCTGCGCGCCCGAGATGAAGACGGCTGGGCCGGGGCCGCGCAGATAGGTGCCCAGCACCGGACGGCCCTGGCGCGATACGGCCTGGAAGGCGTCGCCGCCGAACGCCGCCATGCAGCCAGCGACCTGGCCAGCCGACAGCGGTTCGCGGACCTGGGCCAGCGGCGCATCGAGCGCCGCGGGGGCGACGGGCGCCAAGGCTTCGAAGTGCTCCAGCGAGATCTGCACGCGCGCCGCGCCGTCGTGGCGGCGGATGTCGGGAATGATCTGGCCGGGTTGCAGGCCGCGGTCGCCGGACGGGCGGCCCGAGTGCTTCTGGAAGTGTTCCAGCAGCGAGAAATAGATGTCTTCGTGCAGCGCCTCGAAGGTGCTGACGATTTCCTCGTCCACCGGCAGGGCGAAGTCCATGCCCGGCAGGTCCACGCGGATTTCCAGGCGCTCGAAGTAGGGTTCATGCGAGCCCCAGGCATGGTTGCGCACCGTGTCCACGATGGCGCGGAAGGCCTGCTGGTATTCGGTGGCCTGGGCGGCATCGGTCTGCAGCGCGCCCTCGGCGTCGCGCACGCGCAGCCAGCCGGTGGGCGACAGTTCGGGCGTGCCGTCTTGCGCGTAGCCGATCTGGTTGGGCGCATGGACGCGGGTTTCGATCTGGCGCCCGTCGGCGTAGCGCAGGCTGACGTCGTAGTGCAGGTCGCGGGCGCCGGGCTGCATGCTGACTTCCACGCCTTGCAGCAGCGCAATCAGCGGATAGGCTTCCAGCGTGAAGCGCTTGGCCTGGGCGTGTTCGTGCAGCGGATAGCGCACCACGACGGACGTCAGTCCCTCGCGCTCGACCTCTTCCAGGAAGTAATGCAGCAACGGCTTGTAGGCGCTGCGAAAGCGCGCGGTGACGCCGGCCTGCGCCAGGCGTTCCTGCGCCGCGCGGCGCGCCTCCACGCCTTCGAACAGCCAGCCTTCGACGACCGAGCCGCGCCAGGCCGGCGCCATGTAGGCGTGGGTCCAGGCGTCCAGCGTGCGGTCGAATGTTTTTTCCAGCAAAGACATACTCGATATTCCTTTCAGGCGGACCGGGGCGGCTTCAGACCTTGCCGGTCGGGTCCAGGCGGTCGCGCAGCCAGTCGCCCAGCAGGTTCAGGCCCAATACCGTCAGCATGATGGCCAGGCCCGGGAAGACGCTGACCCACCAGGCCGTCTGCATGTAGGTGCGGCCGTCGGCAAGCATACCGCCCCAGCTGGGGATCATGGGATCCACGCCCAGGCCCAGGAAGGTCAGGCTGCTTTCCAGCAGGATGTTGTTGGCGACGTTCAGGGTCATCAGGATGACCAGCGGGCCCAGCAGGTTGGGCACGATGTGGTGGCGGATCATGGCCAGGTCGCGCACGCCGAAGGCGCGGGCGGCCAGCACGAATTCGCGCTCGCGCAGGGCCAGGACCTGGGCGCGCACCAGGCGCGCGTACTGCACCCATTGCGACACGATCATGAAGAAGATCACGTTGAACAGGCCGCCGCCCAGGATGGCGATGAAGGTGATGGCCACCAGGATGAACGGCAGCGCCAGTTGCACGTCGGCGAAGCGCATGACGATCATGTCCCAGAAGCCGCGGTAGTAGCCGGCGATCAGGCCCATGACGATGCCCAGCAGCGCGCCGCCCACGACCGAGACGAAGCCCACGGTCAGCGAGATCTTGCCGCCGACGATGACGCGGGCCAGCACGTCGCGGCCCAGCGGGTCGGTGCCGAAGGGATGGGCCGCGCTGGCGAACGGCGCGGTCAGGCGGGCGGCCAGGTCCATGGCTTCGCCGCCGTCGGGAAACAGCCAGCCGGACGTCAGCACCAGCACGATCATGGTGCCGGTCAGCAGCGCGCCCAGCACGAATTCCAGCGAGCGGTAGCGGCTGCGGGGCTTGGCCGCCTTGGCGGCGGCGGCGGTGGGGGTAGTAGTCTGCATAAGGCTCAGCGCGTGCGGATGCGGGGGTCGACGATGCCGTAGGCGATGTCGACGATCAGGTTGACCAGGACGATGACGGAGGCCAGCACGGTGACCGTGCCCTGCAGCACCGGGTAGTCGCGGCCGGAGATGGCGTCGAACGCCAGCGTGCCCAGGCCGGGCCAGTTGAAGACCATTTCAATGACGACGATGCCGCCGATCAGGCCGCCGAATTGCAGGCCCAGGTAGGTGATGAGCGGAATCGCGCAATTGCGCAGCGCGTGCTTGTACAGCACCACGCGTTCCTTCAGGCCCTTGCTGCGCGCCACCATGATGTATTGCGCCGACAGCGTTTCCAGCATGGTGGTGCGCACCAGGCGGATATTGGTGGCGCTGAGGATGATGGCCATCGTCAGCGACGGCAGCACCAGGCTGGCCGGCCCGCTCCAGCCAGACGGCGGCAACAGCGGGAAGGTGATGGACAGCAGCAGCACCAGCATCAGCGCCAGCCAGAAGTTGGGGAAGGACAGCCCCACCAGCGACAGGATGCGGATGGCCTGGTCCGTGGCGCGGCCGCGCTTGATCGCCGCCTGGATGCCCAGCGGCAGCGAGATCAGGATGGACGCGAGTAGCGAGGTGAACGCCAGCATCAGCGTGGCCGGCAGGGCGTCGCCGATCAGCTTGGCGACCGAGGTGCCGCCCATGAAGCTGCGGCCGAAATCGCCGTGCAGCAGCCCTTGCATGTAGGACAGGTATTGCTCGTGGAACGGCCGGTTCAGGCCCAGCGCCTGGCGGATATTGGCCAGGTCCTGTTCGGTGACGCTGCCCGAGCCCTGGCTGAGCATCAGCGCGGGGTCGCCGGTCAGGCGCACGGCATAAGAGACGAGCAGCGTCACGGCCACGATCACGAAGACGGCCTGCAACACGCGTTTGATGAGAAATCCGGTCATAAAGCGCCGCCCCGGCTTGCACCGGGACGGGTCGGTGGGGTTAATGCGGCAACGGACATCGCCGACGCTTCAACGTATATCAATCTAGCGGGATGCCGCGGAGCCGGCTTTGCCGGTCCGCAGGCATGCCCCTGGGGGGAAGCGCGCAGCGCTTCGGGGGGGCTTACTCCACAGCGGCGTTCAGGAAGCGGAAGCGGATGTCGCCCGGCACTTCCAGGTCCTTCACGCGCTTGTTCACGCCCACGATGGTATTCAGGCTGTACAGCGGCAGTTCCAGCGCCTGGTCGGCGACGTAGCCGGCGATCTCCTGCAGCATGGCTTCGCGCTTCTTCACGTCGTAGACCGTGCGCTGCGCTTCCAGCATGCCGTTGAGCTTGGCGTCGTTGTCGTACGGGTTCCACTTCTGGCCCGTGTGGTACATCAGGTAGGCCGTGTTGTCGTAGTCGTAGGTCCAGCCGCCCCACTGGTTCTGCCACATTTCGCCGGTCTTGCCGCCGGGGATGATGTCGTTGAGCAGCACGCCGGTTTCATACGGCTTGATCGTGGCGCGCACGCCCACGCCTTGCAGGTAGCCCGACACGGCCTGGGCCACTTCGCGGAAGTTCGAGTCGCTGCCGCGCACGTCGATCTGCACGGTGGCGCCCGGCTTCACGCCGGCGGCGGCCAGCAGCTTCTTGGCTTCGGCCGGGTTGAAGGGCAGGGGCTTCTGCTCGGGGTTGTAGCCGAAGGATTGCGGACCCTGGAAGCTGGCGATGGTCTTGGCCTGGCCCAGCAACAGCTGCTTGACGATGGCGTCGCGGTCCACGGCCATGATCAGCGCGCGGCGCACGTCGCGGTTCTGCGTGATGCCGTTCTTGGTGTTGTAGCGCAGCGCATAGGCCACCGGGCCGCCGGTGGAGATGACGTCGGCGTTGCCGGATTTCTTCACGGTTTCGATCAGGCCCAGCGGGATCAGGGTGGCGATGTCGATGCGGCCGGCCTGCAGCTCGGCCACCTGGGTGCCGGGTTCGCCGATGAAGCGGTAGACCACCTTGTCCAGCTTGGGCTTGCCGCCCCAGTAGTCGTCGTTGCGCGCCAGCGTCACGTTGACCTTGGGCTGGTAGCTTTCAAACTTGAACGGGCCGGTGCCGACGGGGTTGGTGTTGAAGTTGTCCTCGCCCTTTTCCTTGATGTACTTGGGCGGCACGATCATGGCGCCGTAGCCGGCCAGCTTGGTCAGCAGGACGGGATCGGGCTGCTTCAGGATGAAGTCCACGGTGTACTCGTCCACCACCTTAATCTCGCCGATCGAGTCGTAATTGGCCTTTTGCGGACCCTTGGCGCCTTCCGCGCCCAAGAGGCGCTCGAAAGTGAACTTCACGGCTTCGGCGTTGAAGGGCTCGCCATTGTGGAACTTGACGCCTTCGCGCAGCTTGAAGCGCAGGCGCTTGTTGTCGTCCAGGTATTCCCAGCTGGTGGCCAGCCCCGGCTGCAGCTTCAGGTCGGCGCCGCGCATGGTCAGGCCGTCATACAGGTTGCTGCCCACCGAACCCCAGAAGGTCACGAAGGTATCGATCGGATCCCAGCTGCCCGGATCCTGGTTGATGGCGACATTGAGCGTGCCGGCGGCGTGAGCGGTCGCGAAGACTGCGGGCAGCGCGCCGCCCAGCGCCAGGGCCAGGGCGGTGGCGGTATAGGTTTTGCGTAGGGAGAGCATGTTCAACTCCAGGGACGGGTAGTCGGGTTGGCCGACGAGTAAAAGGGATGCGGCTCAAGCCGCGCGGGCCACCTGGTGGCCGGGCGCGAATTCAACCAGGGGAATGATGGCGGGCTCGTCGCCGACGCGCCGCACTGGGCTGGGGATCTCGCCTTCGATCAGCGAGGTGTCGATGTGGCGGCCGGGTTCGGCCACGGGCACGGCGGCCAGCAGTTTCTTTGTATAGGCGTGCTGCGGCGATTCGAAAATCTGGCGGCGGGTGCCGAGTTCGACGATCTGGCCCAGGTACAGGACCGCGACGCGGTGGCTGACTTTCTCCACCACCGCCATGTCGTGCGTGATGAACAGATAGGACAGGCCGCGGTCCTTCTGCAAGTCCATCAGCAGGTTCAGGATCTGCGCCTGGATCGACACATCCAGCGCGGACACCGATTCGTCCGCGATGATCAGTTTGGGATTGCTGGCCAGCGCGCGCGCGATGCAAACGCGCTGGCGCTGGCCGCCCGAGAATTCATGCGGATAGCGCTTCGCGTGCTCGGGCTTCAGGCCGACCTGCTCCAGCAGTTCGCCGATGCGGCGGGCGATGGCGTCCTCGCTGGTCAGGAGGCCGTGCGTGCGGATGGGTTCGGCGATGCTGAAGGCCACCGTCTTGCGCGGGTCCAGCGAGGCGTAGGGATCCTGGAAGATGTACTGGATCTCCTGGCGCAGGCGCTGGCGGCCGGCGCTGTCCATCGAGAAGATGTCCTCGCCGTTGTAGCGCACGGCGCCCGATGTCGGCGCCACCAGCTGCTGCAAGGTCTTGCCGATGGTGGACTTGCCGCTGCCGGATTCGCCCACCAGCGCCAGCGTTTCGCCGGGGTAGACGTCGAAGCTCACTTCCTCGACGGCGTGCACGCGGTGCGTGACGCGGCCGAGGAAATTGTGGCCCACGTCGAAACGGGTGGTCAGCTTTTCCACGCGCAGCACGGGCTCGTCGTAGCGCGCCGTATCCTGCTCGCGGGTTTCGCCCACTTCGCGCAGCGTGTCGCCTTCCAGCACGGTCTGCGGCGTGCGCAGCGGCAGGTCGCGGCCCGTCAGGCTGCCCAGGCGCGGCACTGCCGCCAGCAGCGCGCGGGTGTAGGGATGCTTGGGCGCGTTGAAGATCTCGTCCACCGTGCCTTGCTCGACCTTCTTGCCGCGCAACATCACCACCACGTCGTCGGCCATTTCCGCGACCACGCCCATGTCGTGCGTGATGAAGATCACGGCCGTGCCCAGGTCGCGCTGCAATTCCCGGATGGTGTTCAGGATCTGCGCCTGGATGGTGACGTCCAGCGCCGTGGTCGGCTCGTCGGCGATCAGCAGGCGCGGTTGGCACGACAGCGCCATCGCGATCATCACGCGCTGGCGCATGCCGCCGGACAGCTGGTGCGGATAGCGCTCCAGCATCTGCTCGGCATCGGGCAGGCGCACTTTTTCCAGCAGCTTGCGGGCCGATTGGCGCGCGGCCGAGCGCGACAGCTGCTGGTGCAGCATGATGGCCTCGACGATCTGGTCGCCGACGGTGAACACCGGGTTCAGCGAGGTCATCGGCTCCTGGAAGATCATCGCGATGTCGTTGCCGCGGATGGCACGCATCTCTTCATCGGAGGCCGCGGTCAGGTCGACCTCGCGGTCGGCGTCGTCGCGGAACAGGATCTGTCCCGTGGCGATGCGGCCGCTGGTGTAGTCGGTGAGCCGCATGATGGCCATGGACGTGACCGACTTGCCCGAGCCGGACTCGCCGACGATGGCCAGCGTCCTGCCGGGGCGCACCTCGAAATCCAGGTCGTCGACGGCGCGGAACACGCCGTTTTCGGTATTGAAGTCGACCGACACGCCGCGCACGGACAGCAGCGGGGCGGAAGTGGATGCAGTAATGCTAGACAACGTGGATTCTCACAGCGAGGTGGCGGCGCGGGCGGCCTGGTCGTACAGGCCCGAAAGGGCGCGCAGGGTATTGGCCAGCTGATGGCTGGCGTCGTCCGCGGCGGGGGAGTCGATGAAGGGTTTGACGAGGCACTGCTCGCGCACTTCGGCGTAGCGCTGGATCGCCGCCGCGCCGGCGTCGGTGGCCGTGTAGATCACTTCCTTGCCGGTCTTGGCGCTTTGCACCACGCCCAGGCGCTCCAGCTTCTTCAACGAGTAGTTCACCAGATGGGTGTCTTCGACGTTGAGCGTGAAGCAGATGTCGGCCAGTTTCTTGCCCCGGCCGCGGTGAAACACGTGGTTCAGCACCAGGATGTCCAGCGAGGTCAGCTCGGGCAGCCCCGCACAGGCCATGCAGCGCACCATCCAGCGGTTGAACGCGTGCGAGGCGATGATCAGGCCGAATTCGACTTCGGAAAGCTCGGGGGCTGAAGAGGCCAGGTGGGACGAGGAAACAATGGCGTCCCGGACGGATACAGGCATGGGCAAAGGGGAAGGGGACGGATCGGCGATAAAACGTTGGCGAATTATTGACGATTTGTTGATATGGCCGTATCGGGGATAACCCGGGTGCAACCCGCCGGTCCTGGAGCTTGCCGACAGTATTCAGACTTCTCCTGTTTGCCCGCTGGTCGACCTTGCCGCGCGCGAGGACCTGACCAACCTGGTGGCGCTGATCAAGGACGACAACGTCGCCCTGGCGGCGGGACGGGGCAGCGCCCTGACGTTCAGTGCAGTCCGCCATTTCAAAAACGTAATCCCGCTATCCGCTTTCTGTCTGCATCGCCTTCCTAGAATTTGATCGTGCAGTCCCCACCACGATACATAGGAAACAAGCATGCAGATGATCCGCAAAGCCGCATTGATCCTGGCGCTGTCGGCCGCCGCCACCGGTGCGGCGCTGGCGCAGTCCGCGCCGCCGCCCGCTGGTTTGGCCAACCCTTATGGTCCCTCGTTGACGCGTGCGGAGGTACTGGCCGACCTGGCGCTATGGAAGCGCGCGGGCGTGGACCGGTTCTGGCGTGGCGAAGAGACGCCGGACATCTACAGTCCGGAGTACAAGGCGGCATTTACGGAGTACTTCCGCTTGCGTTCGGGGCCGGAGTACCAGGCCGAAGTGCAACGCCAGAACGCGTCGCGCCGGTAGCCGCCGGCGCGGCAGGAGAGCCCGGCGTGGCTGAATCCTCAGTCATCAATCCCCCCGAGTCCAGCCCCAGGTTGCAGCTTGCCGATCTGGAGCTGGACTTGTTGCGTTGCCGCGCCTACCGCGACCGGCAGTTCCTGCCGCTCACGCCGAAGGAATTCGGTTTGCTGGCTTTTCTGATGCAGCGGCCCGGGGTCGCGTGCGTGGGATGGGAGCTGGCCGAGCAGGTCTGGAAAATGAAGCTGCATATCCACGACAAGCGCAATTTCAAGTCGCACGCGGTTGCGGTCGCGATGCGCAGGCTGCGCAAAAAGGTCGATGCAGGTGCGGGGCCCAAGCTGCTGCATACGATACGGGGCGGCAGCTATATGCTGGTAGCGGGCCCGATGTGATCGGCACAAGCCTTCATGCGCGGCCGGCAGCCGCGCGGCGTCAGAAAAACGCGCGCCGGAAAGGCGCGCGGCGATCATCTGGCCTTCCCTTCGCGGAGGAGGGCGCAATCAAGGGATTCCCTGCATGCAGCGTCTTATGAAAGCTTGCGCTAGAACCGGTGGCGGATGCCCATGTTCACTTCGGTCGCCTTGACGTTGTCCAGGAACGCCCAGTTGGTGGTGTAGGACGCCACTGCATACAGATCGGTCCGCTTGGACAGGTTGTAGTTGTAGCCCAGGCTGTAGGTGTTGCTGGTGGCGTCGCCGCCCGTGAGCTGCTTGTTGTTGGCATCGGCGCGCTGCCACGATGCGAACGCGCCGCCGGATTTGCCGATCGGGGCGGCCAGCGCCAGCATGTAGGCGTTGGAGCGGAAGCCCTTGACGAAGGCGTAGGACGGCGTGCCGGTGAAGCCGCCGATGCTGCCGCCATTGGGGAAGCCTTTGCCGGCGAACCAGCCGTCGCTCATGCGGTTGTAGGCCAGGGCCACCTTGACGACCTCGAAGTCGTAGGAGCCGCCGATGATGTAGGAGCGCGGCGTGGCGTCAGTCTGGCTTGGGCTCAGCTTGTTCGAGGCGTTGAGCTGGTCGTAGGTGGCAAAGCCCATGACGGGGCCGTTGTCGTAGCGCAGGCCGGCCGTGATGGCGCGGGTGTTGTCGGCGGTGGCGAAACCGGTCTGGGCGAGGCGGCGGTCGTCGGCGTTGAAGGCATAGCCGACGGCGCCCTTGAAGCCGCCCATCGACGGGGTTTCATAGACGACCAGGTTGTCGTAGCGCACGAAGTAGGCCGAGCTGAAACCCAGGCCCGCGCCGGTGTTCAACTGATTGAAGCCGCCGCCGAACGACGAGCCGAACATGCCGGTGAAGTAGCGCGCGGCGACGTTGTATTGCCGGCCCAGGCGGACTTCGCCCCAGTCGGCGCTGCCCAGGCCCACGGTGGCTTCGCGGCCGAACAGGCGGCCGCTTTGCAGCGAATTGCCGTTGCGGCTGTCGTAGCCGGACTCCAGCTGGAAGAGCGCATACAGGCCGTCGCCCAGGTCTTCCTTGCCGCGCAGGCCCCAGCGCGAACCCGCGGTGGTGCCGGTGGTGGATCCGATGCGGCTGCTGTCGACACGGGTGCGGCTGCCAGTGGCGGGATCGGTGTAAGTGCCGTCGACATTGGCGTAGCCGATGCCGGTGTCGATAAGGCCGTAGAGCGTGACGGAAGAGGACTGCGCATAGGCGGCGCCGGACAGTGCCGTGGCGGCCGCCGCGGCGTATAGTTTTTTCATGGGGGACTCCGTGAGCAGGGAAGATCGATATGCGTCATACCGACCGGAAGCCACGGAAACCATGTCTTCTGGCGGATTGGCAGGGCCAGTGTGCCGGCCGTTGCCCGACAATCCGCGGTCATGGGAATTACAAATCCGATCGTCCTGGCGTCACGGGAATGTCATGCAGGCGTGGGTGCGGCCCCGCACGCCGTGCTCCGGCTCACGGCCGAACCCGGGGTTCGCCAGCGCTCAAGCAAAGCGGCGGAACAACACGCTTGCGTTCACGCCGCCAAAGCCGAAGCCGTTGGAAATGGCATATTCGATTTCCATCGGCCGGGGAGCGCCGTGCACGATGTCGATCCCCGAGGCCAGGTCATCCGGCGTTTCCAGATTAAGGGTGGCCGGGGCGATTTGATCGCGTATGGCCAAGGCCGTGAAGATGGCCTCGACGCCGCCCGCCGCGCCAAGCAAATGTCCCGTGGCGGATTTCGTGGCTGAGACGGCAGGGAGTCCGGCCGCGCCGAACACCGCCCGGATGGCGTTCAATTCACTGCTGTCGCCCAGTTGCGTGGACGTCGCGTGGGCGTTCAGGTGTTGAACGGCGCTGGGGGCGATACCGGCCCGCTGCAACGCCAATTCCATCGCCCGGCGCGCGCCGTTGCCGTCGGCCGGCGTCGAGGTCATGTGGTAGGCGTCCGAGCTGGTGCCATAGCCGACCAGCTCAACGATGGGCGTGGCTCCGCGATCCAGTGCGTGCTGGAGTTCTTCGATTACGAGGAGCCCGGCTCCTTCGCCGATGACGAAGCCATCGCGCGCTTGGTCGAAGGGGCGCGAAGACTGGGCCGGATGCTCGGCGTAGCCCGTGGAAAGCGCCCTGGCGGCCGCAAACGCTCCCACGCTGACCCGGTCTATGCATGCTTCGGCGCCGCCGCATAGCGCAATGTCCGCTTCACCCGCGCGAATCAGGCGGGCGGCATCGCCTATGGCCTGGACACTCGCCGCGCAAGCGGTGACTGGCGCACCGAGCGGGCCTCTGAAGCCATGCCGGATGGCTACGCTGCCGGCAGCCATGTTCGCCAGGAAGCTGGGAATCGTGAACGGTGAAAGGCGGCGAGGGCCCTTGGTCTCGGTGATTCGCACGGCGTCGGCAATGGCTCCGAATCCGCCTATGCCGGACGCAATGATGGTGGCGGTCCTGGTCTGCTCGTCTTCCGTGGCGGGCGACCACTTGGCCTGCTCCAGGGCTTCCTTTGCCGCGGCGAGGGCAAGGAGGATGAAGCGATCCATTTTCTTCTGGTCCCGGGCGTCGGCAGCCAGATTGGAATCGAAGCCGGCCGGATGGCCGTCCGCATAGGCAGGAACCAGGCCGCCAACCTTCGAAGGAATACCTTCAACCAGATCGGGCGGCAGCGCGACGATACCGGAGTCGCCGTGCAGCAAGCTGCGCCACACGTGCTCGACTCCGCACCCGAGGGGAGAGACCAGGCCCATACCCGTTACGACGATTCTTTTCATGTTCATCCGGCTCAATCGTTAAGCACTGCGTGCTTTGCGGCCATGCGCGCAAAACGGTTCTTGATGACTTCGTCGGCAGCGGGGCCAGGCGCCAGGCCGTGACTGTCCTGCGTGATGGGCAGTCCTGTGTTCAGGTCCACGAGGCCGATGCGCGCGGGCCGTCCCGTCGCCTTGTCGACCAGTTGGACGGCGCGTCCCTCCGGGGAGAAGCGCTCGCCGCCCCATTCGATAAGCGCCAGCATCACAGGGCGGAATGAGCGGCCCAGGTCAGTCAGGATGTACTCGTGGCGGGGGGGCTTGCTGCTGTACTGGACGCGATCCAGCAGTCCGGCGGCGACCAGGTCGGCCAGGCGCCGGGTGAGCATGTTCGACGCGATGCCCAGGCTGCCCTGGAATTCGTCGAAGCGGGTCAGCCCATACATGGCGTCGCGCAGGATGAGGATGCTCCACCACTCGCCGACACGGTCCAGGCTGCGGGCGACGGGACAAGCCCACTCGCTCAGATCAATGCGCTTCATGGGATGGCTGTGCTCTCGATGGTTACTTGCAAGATGAAAGTTATAATACACTTGCATCTTGCAAGTAACAAGCTGCCGTCACCCCTCCAAGCCCCCCAGATCCGGCGGCCGGTTCTCGATGATGGCCTCCATGCTGAAGAACCCCGTCACCGTCGACAGCTCGAAATCCGTGATCAGCTTCTGGTAGAAGCGGTCGTACCCGGCCATGCCGCGGCAGACCACCTTGATGAGGTAGTCCCAGTCCCCGCCGATGCGGTAGAACTCGGTCACTTCGGGCAGGCGTCCCACGTGTTGGCGAAAACCGTCGGCCCAGGCCTTGGCATGGTGGCTGGTGCGGATCATCACGAATACCGTCAGGTCCAGCCCCAGTTCGACCAGATTGACCTCGGCCCGGGTGCCGCGAATGATGCCGCAGGCGTTCAGGCGCTGCAGCCTGCGCCAGCAGGCGTTTTGCGACAGGCCGACGCGATCGGCCAGCTCGCGCTGCGACAGCGCGCCGTCCTTTTGCAGGCACGAGATGATATTAAGATCAAATTTATCTATTTTTTCCATTTAAAAGATCAAATGACCCAATTTATGAGGTTTTAGGCAAAATTTAGGTGAGGTTTCAAATTTCTTTCCATCGTATGATATTTCGGTGTGCCCAGGAGCATCCCCGACATGAATACGCCTACCAAAACGACCCCCGCCAAGATCACGCCGCTGCAGCAATTTCAAGAAAGCCTGAAGACGGAAGACGTCGCCGCGGCGCTGGCCGACGGGCTGATCGGCAAGGATGCGGTGGTCGAAGGCCCCTACGGCATCAAGCCGCTGGTGTACGCCGATTACGTGGCGTCCGGCCGGGCGTTGATGCAGATCGAGCGTTTCATTCTTGAGCAGGTGCTGCCGTACTACGCCAACTCGCATACCGAGGCGTCGTACTGCGGCGGCTTCATTACCCGCCTGCGCCGCGAGGCGCGCGCGGCGATTGCGCGGTGCTGCGGCGCGGGCGACGAACACGCCGTGATTTTTGCGGGGTCGGGCGCGACCGCGGGGATCAACCGGCTGGTGCATCTGTTCGGCGTGCGCGAGGCCATCGCCGCGGGCCGCAAGGTGCGCGTCATCATCGGCCCCTACGAACACCATTCCAACATCCTGCCGTGGCGCGAATGCGGCGCCGAAATCGTCGAACTGGCGGAAAGCCCGGAAGGCGGCCCCGACCTGGCGCAGCTGGATGCGGCGCTGCAAGCGGGGGAGGGCACGCTGGTCGTCTGCGCGCTGTCGGCGGCTTCGAACGTGACGGGCATCGTGGCGGACGTGGCGGAAGTGACCCGGCGCGTCAAGGCCGCGGGCGCGAAGATGCTGTGGGACTATGCCGGCGGCGCGCCCTATCTGCCGATTCGGATGACGCCCGCCGCCGATGCGGCGATCGACGCGATTGTTTTTTCGCCGCACAAGTTCATCGGCGGCCCGGGCGCGTCTGGCGTGCTGATCGTGCGCCGCGACGCGGTGTTGGACAACAAGCCCACCTGGCCCGGCGGCGGCACGGTGCGCTTCGTTTCGCCCGCGGGCCACGACTACAGCGGCAGCCTGGAAGCGCGCGAGGAAGCGGGCACGCCCAATGTGGTGGGCGATATCCGCGCCGCGCTGGTGCTGCTGGTGAAGGAAGCCCTGGGCGCCGAGTTCATGCGCCAGCGCAATCAACACTTCGTGCAGCGCGCGCTGGCCAGATGGCAGGGCGCCGCGCAGCTGGAGCTGCTGGGTTCGCTGACGGCGGCACGCCTGCCGATCTTTTCGTTCCGGGTGCGCAACGGCCGCGGTGGCTTCGTGCACCAGCAGTTGGTCACGCGCATGCTGAGCGACCGCTTCGGCATCCAGGCGCGCGGCGGCTGCGCCTGCGCAGGACCCTATGTGCATCGCCTGCTGGATATCGGCGCGGATGCGTCGCAGCAGATGCGCCAGGCCATCCTGGATGGCCGCGAGATGGAAAAGCCAGGCTTCATCCGCCTGAACTTCAGCGTGCTGCTGCCGGACGATAAGGCCGATTTCATCCTGGATTCGGTGTTGGCGCTGGCCGCGGACGCGACCGAATTCGAGCACCGCTACGGCTTCGATCCGAGCCGGGCCATCTTCTTCCCGCACAGCACCGAGAAGCAAGCCGCCTGAGCCGCGCGCCCGCTGTCAGGCGGGCCGCTCAATCCTTCATGTGCAGGCCGCAGGTTCTGATCCACGCGGCCTTTTTGTCGGCCAGTGCTTCGGACGCGTCGCTCAGCGCGCGCGCCATCTTCGCTGGAAACTCCACCCCCTTGCGGCGACAGGCCTCGAAGTCGTCGACCAGGGCGTAGCGGGCATCCAGCAGGTCCAGGCGGCCCTGGCACAGTTCGCGATTCAATTGCAGCTCGTTGGACGCCTCGCGCGTGCGCTGCACGTCCTGCGCGCGGTCGATGCGCGCCTGCTCCGCCTGGATCTGCGCAACGCAATCGTCCGCTGCGGCAGGCGCGCTGGCGCCGGCGGCGCAGAGGAGCAGGATGGCGAGAGTACGGCGGTCAAGAGCGGCCATGCGGGGATACCTTGGGAATGCGGCTGAATGGGCAGCATCATAACTGCCGGAAGTATCAGCCCGCCGCAACGGCAGATCCAGGCGAACCCGCTGCCTCCAAATGCTTCCAGGCCGCCTCGGCCACGGTCTGCGGCGCTATGGTGGCCATGTCGCCTTGTACAGCGGCTTCAAGTGCATGCAACCAGGGCACATACCGCAATGCAGGAGTGGCTCCGAACAATCCAATCGTCGGTATTCCATGGGCTGCTGCAATGTGCATACCCATGCTGTCGTTGGAGACAAATACCGAACAGCACGCGATCAGCGCCTGGCTATCGCATATGTCCGTGGCCTGCCGCGTCGCGTCCAGCAAAACAATGGACTCGGGTAGCAGGGCGCGAATCTCTTGTGCGATGTCCTGGACATCGCTGCCGCCCACCAACACAAAACGCAGCCCACTATCCCGCGCATGCAAAATGCGCGCGACCTCCGCAAAAGCTCTGCCGCTATAACGTTTACAGGGTATTGAGCCATTCAATCCGAACCCAATCGTTCGTGATTGCGCCTGGCAAAACTGGATGGCCTTGCCGTGCGCCGAGTCCTTACAGAACAACGAGGGATAGCGTGGCTCATACTGATATCCAGCCTTGGCATACAACAACGGCAGCCATGTATAGATGTCAGGGTGCGGGGTTCCCTTGCGTCGCACCCAGATGCGATGCGTGAGCAGGGCCGCGAGATGCGGTTGATGCATACGCAAGAAACCGGCGCGCTGCGGGATCCCCGCCAAGCGGGCCGCCAAGGCGATATGAGGGCGGAAGGTAAACAAAAAGAGACTGTCGTAGCCCCCGTCCGTCAATACCTGTCTTACCCGTGTGATTCGTTCCCAACCGCGCAACCGGTGCTCTGATCGCAGGGATATGACTTCCGCTACGTAGGGCTGGGCACGAAACAGTTCTTGCGAAGACTCGTTTTGAGTCATCAGCAATGAAACGGTCCCCCCGGTTTGTTCGGCCAGTGCTTGGGCAAAAACCATGCCGAGCACTCCGTCGCCGATGCCGCCGGACATGTAAATCGCACAGTTTCGCGCAGTACTACGCTTGAGGGAGGGGGCGGTAGGCATGGCATCCAAAAAATACGCTCACTGCTATTCAAAAAAGATCTCGAATTTTGAATCTATTGGTCTGGGGAATGTGTATTTTTTGGTGTTGTAGTGTTTTGTCTTGGATGATTGAAAAAGCTTGTATGCGATAGGGCTTGGAGTGCGGGATGGTACAGGGGTTGCGGCGGGCGTGGGAAGCGTTCCACGCCGCCGACGTTCAGCTCCAGCCATGGCCCATGGCTACTGGTCGGAAATCCAGTTTACGGCTGTCCCAAACTCGCCTACTGTGCTTTACATATCAACGACTCATAAGCGCCGCCTGGCGCACTCATGTTGGACAGTCGGAGATAGAAATTTCTGTTTTATCAACAAGTTACGTTGGAGATGAAAGAGAATGACTGACACCCTCATCAAGGTCGACCTGGCCCAATCCCCCTACGAGAACGCGCAGATCCACAATCGCTGGCATCCGGATATTCCGATGGCCGTGTGGGTCAAGCCCGGGGATGACTTCGTGCTGGAAACCTACGACTGGACCGGCGGCGCGATCAAGAACGATGACAGCGCCGACGACGTCCGCGACGTGGACTTGTCCACGGTGCACTTTCTTTCCGGCCCGGTGGGCGTGGAAGGCGCCGAGCCCGGCGACTTGCTGGTGGTGGACCTGCTGGATATCGGCGCCAAGCCGGACAGCCTGTGGGGGTTCAACGGCTTCTTCAGCCGCAGCAACGGCGGCGGCTTCCTGACCGAGCATTTTCCGCATGCGCAGAAGTCCATCTGGGATTTTCATGGCATGTTCACGTCGTCGCGCCATATCCCGGGCGTGAACTTCGCCGGGCTGATCCATCCCGGGCTGATCGGCTGCCTGCCCGACAAGAAGCTGCTGGACACCTGGAACCGGCGCGAGCAGGCGCTGATCGACACCAATCCCAACCGCGTGCCGCCGCTGGCCAATCCGCCCGCGCCGAAGACGGCGCACATGGGCGCCATGCAGGGCACCGAGCGCGACAAGGCGGCGGGCGAGGGCGCGCGCACGGTGCCGCCGCGCGAACACGGCGGCAACTGCGACATCAAGGACCTGTCGCGCGGCGCGCGGGTGTTCTTCCCGGTCTACGTGAAGGGCGGCGGCCTGTCGGTGGGCGACCTGCATTTCTCGCAGGGTGACGGCGAAATCACGTTCTGCGGCGCCATTGAAATGGCGGGCTGGGTGCACATGCGCGTGTCGCTGATCAAGGGCGGCATGGAGAAGTACGCGATCAAGAATCCGATCTTCAAGCCCAGCCCGATCACGCCGGCCTACAAGGACTTCCTGATCTTCGAAGGCATTTCGGTGGATGAATCCGGCAAGCAGCACTATCTGGATGTCAACGTCGCGTACCGGCAGGCTTGCCTGAACGCCATCGAATACCTGAAGAAGTTTGGCTACTCGGGCGCGCAGGCGTATTCGCTGCTGGGCTGCGCGCCGGTGCAGGGGCATATCAGCGGGGTGGTCGATATTCCCAACTCCTGCGCCACGCTGTGGCTGCCGACGGAGATCTTCGACTTCGACATCCAGCCGTCGGCGTCCGGACCCGTCAAGCACATCCAGGGCGGCGTGGACATGCCGCTGTCGCGCGACCGCTAGGAGCCATCATGCCCATGTATGACTATGCCTGCGGTGATTGCGGCGAGTTCGCGGCGCTGGTGCCCCTGGCCCGGTGGCGCGACCCGGCCGCCTGCCCGCAATGCGGCGCGATGTGCGGCCGCATCGTGGGCGGCGCGCCGGCGATCTCGGCGCTGTCGTCCGCAGTGAACCGGGCGCGCGCGGTCAATGAGCGCAGCGCGCACGAGCCGCGCAGTTCGCGCTCTGGCCACGGCATGAATTGCGGCTGTTGTTCGGGCGGCAAGGCGGCGGGCAAGACGCGTACCTCGCCGGATGGGGCGAAATCGTTCGCGGGCGCAAGGCCCTGGATGATCAGCCACTGAGGACGCGCCGCCGGCGTGCAAAGGCCCCGCTTGCGCGGGGCCTTGTTTTCGCGGGGCGAGAGCAGCGGGCTCAGGCCTCCAGCGGCGCCACCGCGGCGCCCTGGATCTTGTGGCGGGCCAGGGCTTCGGCGACGAAGCCCGATTTCTTCATGGCCTCGACGAAGGCGGCCAGGTAGGCGCTGGCCTTGTCGCCGCGGCTCTTGGGCACGCCCATGGCCTGGCGGATCAGCATGAAGTGGCCGTCCAGCAGGCGCAGGCCGCCCAGGCGCTGCGCGTCGGCTTCAAGCTGCTGCTTCACGCCCGCGGCGACTTCCATGTTTTCCCGCATGAAGGTGTCGACCACGGCGGGCGAGGTCGGTGCGCGGAAGATCTCTGCCTGCTTGAGTTCGCGCGTGAGGTACAGGTCGTAGGCGCTGCCCTTGCCGACCACCACGCGCAGGCCCTTGCTGTCCACTTCGTCCATGCTGGCGATGGGCGAATCCTGCCGCACCAGATACGCGCCTTCGATGACCACGTAGGGCGCGGTGAAGGCGATCTGCGCGCCGCGCAGCGGGTCGATGGCGAAGAAGCCCACGTCGGCCTCTTCGGCGGCCACGGCGTTGACGGATTCGCCAGCCGACTTGAACACCACCAGTTCCAGCTGGACGCCCAGGCGCCGCGCCAGTTCCGTGGCCAGGTCGACCGATACGCCGCCGGCCTGGCCGGTGACGGGGTCGGCGTGGGCCAGGATGGGATTGCCCAGGTTGATGGACGCGCGCAGCGTGCCGGTGGGGGCGAAGGCGGAAAGCAGTTCGTGATCGGTCTTCATGGTTTCCTTGGGCGGAGGGTCCGCGCGCGCGGGCGCGGATGTTGCGGCACAAGCATAGCCGCAAGCGCGCGCGTTGCGCGATGCCTTATTGCGCGCGGCGCAGGACGTAGTGCGGCGCCAACGGGCCGGTGGGGCGGGTGCCGTCGCGGTACAGCATGGTCACCTGGTTTTCGCCGACGAAGTAGCGCTGGCTGTCGCCGGATGCGTCGAGGCGGATGGTGCTGCCGTCGGATTCCCAGCTGAATGAACCGGTTACGATCTCGGGCTGCGGCTGGCGGTCCAGGTACTGGGTCTGGCGTTCGTAGCGGCCGTTCTGGTCCAGGGTCAGGCGGGTGCGGATGCCGGGGCAGTCGGCGCAAGGCAGGGTGCCTACGTAGCTGCCGGCCCAGTCCAGCGAATCGCGCGAGGTGTGGCTGTCGACGGGCGCGGAACCGCCGGAGCCGGGTCGGGAGGGCGCGCAGCCGGCGAGCAGGGCTAGCGTCAGGGCGCAGGTCAGGGTGGTTTTCATCATGGCGAGCTCCTGTTTGGCAAACCGGTCACGATACGGATAGTAACGGGGCGGTGCTGAAACGGGATGTAAAGCGTGCGGGCCCGGCGTGGCCGCGCATGCGCTACGCTAAGCTGCTTCCCGGCGGGCCGGCTTGGGCCTTCTTTCTTGAATAGGACGATTCCGATGCAAGGCGAACACCGTTACAACGTCACCGTGGACTGGACCGGCAATACCGGTACGGGCACGTCCAGCTATGCCGCCTATTCCCGCGACCACCTGATCCGCGCGGCGGGCAAGCCCGACGTGCCGGGCTCGTCGGATCCGGCTTTCCGCGGCGATCCCGCGCGCTGGAATCCCGAGGACATGCTGGTGGCGTCGCTGTCCGCCTGCCACAAGCTCTGGTACCTGCATTTGTGCGCGGTCGAAGGGGTGAGGGTGGAGGCCTACCGCGACGAAGCCGAGGGCGTCATGGTCGAGGACCGCGAGCGCGGCGGCGCTTTCAGCGCCGTCACCTTGCGCCCCGAAGTGACCATCCGCGCCGGCGACGACGCGGCGCTGGCGGCCGAGCTGCACGAGCGCGCGCATCAATTCTGCTTCATCGCCAATTCGGTCAATTTTCCGGTGCGCTGCGAGCCGCGCATCGTGCACGCCGCCTGAGGGCCGCCGCCATGCTGACCATCTGGGGGCGCCGCAGTTCGTTCAATGTGCAGAAGGTGCTGTGGCTGGCGGGAGAGCTGGGCCTGGAATACGAGCACGTGCTGGCTGGAGGCCAGTTCGGGCTGCTGGACACGGCCGAATTCCGCGCCATGAACCCGCACGGCAAGGTGCCGCTGCTGCGCGACGGCGCCACCGTCGTGTGGGAGTCCCACGCCATCCTGCGCTATCTGGCCGCGCGCGATGGCGCCGGCCGCTTCTGGGCGGACGACCCCGCGCAACGGGCCGCCGCCGACGGCTGGATGGACTGGGCCCAGACCGCCCTGCAGCCCGCCTTTCTGACGGGCGTATTCTGGGGCCATTACCGCACGCCCGAGGCGCAGCGCGACACGGCGGCCATCGAGCGCGCCATCGCGGCCACGCATGCCAGCCTGCGGCAGCTGGACCGCGCGCTGGCGGACCGCCCGTACCTGGGCGGCGAGAGACTGGGCCTGGCCGACATTCCGGCCGGCACCACGCTCTACCGCTACTTCGAACTGGACATCCCGCATCCGCCCATGGTGCATGTGCAAGCCTGGTACGAGCGCCTGCAGGCCCGCCCGGCCTATCGCGAGCACGTGATGGTGCCGTTCGGGGAATTGCGCGGACGGCTGGACTTCTAGGCCGGATTTACAAATTTTCCGGCGGGCGATGTCACATCGCGCCAGGCTGTCTCGTCATAGGAGTATGGGCGCCGCATCCCGCGGCGCATGCCGACCTTGCTGGAGACCTATCCATGAGCACCGCCCGCCTGAACGCCTACACCGCCTCGCCCAAGGCCATGAAGGCGATGATCGCCTTGAACGACTTCGTCGAGGGCTGCGGCCTGGAGCACAGCCTGCTTGAATTGGTGAAGATGCGCGCTTCGCAGATCAATGGCTGCGCCTACTGCCTGCACATGCATTCCACCGACGCCCGCAAGCAGGGCGAAACGGAAATGCGCCTGTACCTGCTGGACGCCTGGCGCGAATCCTCTCTGTACAGCGAACGCGAGCGCGCCGCGCTGGCGTGGACGGAGGCGCTGACCCGGCTGGCCGAGACCCGCGCGCCGGACGCCGACTATGCCGAAATGGCCAGACATTTCAGCGAGGAAGAGCAGGTTAACCTGACGGTTGCCATCAACATGATCAACAGCTGGAACCGCATCGCCGTCGGCTTCCGCTCGCAGCATCCCAAGCACTGAGGCCCAGGCTTTATGAGCGCGTCCGCCATTCCCGATGCCGTTGCCGACTTCGAACCCCATCGCAGGCATTTGCAGGGCCTGGCCTACCGCATGCTGGGCTCATGGGCGGAGGCCGAGGACATCGTGCAGGATGCCTGGCTGCGCTGGCGCGACGCGGACCGCGGCCAGGTCGAGACGCCGCGCGCCTTTCTGTCGCGCACGGTCACGCGGCTGTGCCTGGACCAGCTGAAGTCGGCGCGCGCGCGGCGCGAGGAGTACGTGGGCCCGTGGCTGCCGGAACCCTTGCCCGATGCCGGCAACTATGGAGCGGCAGGGGCGGGGGAGATCGCGCACGATCTGTCGGTGGCGCTGATGCTGGCGCTGGAGCGTTTGTCGGCGCTCGAGCGGGCCGCTTTCCTGCTGCACGATGTGTTCGACATGCCGTTCGCGGAGATTGCGGCGACGCTGGGCCGCAACGAGGCCGCCTGCCGCCAGCTGGCCGCGCGGGCGCGCAACCGTGTGCGCGAGTCGCGTCCGCGGTTCGCGGTGACCGAGCAGGAAGGGGCGCGCATTGCCGATGCCTTCTGGCAGGCGTCACGCGCAGGCGATGTGGACGCGTTGCGCAGCCTGCTGGCGCAGGACGCCGTGCTGCATGCGGATGGCGGCGGCAAGAAGCTGGCCGTGTTCAGGCCGATCCTGGGCAGCGACAAGATCGCGCGCTTTTTTGCCGGCCTGGCGAAGAAGCCCAGCGGCCAGTTCCTGGACGCGGTGGTGACGCAATTGAACGGCATGCCGGGCGTGCTGGCGACCGAACTGGACGGTTTGCCGCGGTCCACCACGCTGGAGGTGCGCGACGGCAGGATCAGCGCCATCTACATCGTGCGCAACCCTGATAAGCTGCGCCATGTCGCGGCGCTGCCGCCCGGTCTGCCGCAACGCTGATTCCCGACCTCTTTGAGAAATACATGACGTCCGCTTTGATCGTGATAGACGTGCAGCGCGCGCTGTTCGAGACGACTCCCGCGCCGGCCGATGCCGAGGCCGTGCTGGCCCGTATCAATGCATTGACCGTGCGCGCCCGCGAGGCTGGCGTACCCGTCATCTACGTGCAGCACGAAAGTCCCGGCAGCGCCATGGACCACGGCCTGCCGGGCTGGCAGCTGGACTTGCGGCTGCAGCCGGAGGATGGCGACGTCCGCGTGCGCAAGACCACGCCCGACTCCTTCCTGCGTACCGATTTGGCCGATGCGCTGGCGCAAGCCGGCGCCATGCAACTGGTCGTGTGCGGCTATGCCAGCGAGTTCTGCGTGGACACGACCGTGCGCCGCGCGGCCGCGCTGGGCTATCCCGTCACGCTGGCCGCCGACGCCCACACCACCCAGGATAAGCCGCATGCGCCGGGCGCGCAGATCCGCGCGCATCACAACGCCACCTTGTCGTCCATCTCCAGCTTCGGCGTGAAGATCGCCGCCGTGCCCGCGGCGGACATTGTCTTCGCCGCCGCGGCGCCGCGGTGACCTCCATGGATCCTGAACTGCTATCGCTGCTGGTCACGCGCACCATGCCCTTTGGCAAGTACCAGGGGCGCCTGATCGCCGACCTGCCCGGCCCATACCTGGCCTGGTTCGCGCGCAAGGGCTTTCCGCCGGGTGAACTCGGGCGGCTGCTGGCCTTGATGCACGAGCTGGACCACAACGGGCTGTCGTCATTGCTGGCGCCGCTGCGCCAGTCCGCGCCGAAGAAATAGGCGGCCCGCGTAGGGCGGCCCGCGTGGGGCGGCCGGGCGGAGAAACCGCGGGAAACAACTGTGGCGGATTGTGTAGCGTCTTGGCACGCCGTGCGCGGGCGGCCGGGGATACGATAGTGCAGCGTGTCCAGGGCCGCGGTCCGCGCCCTGGATGTCAGTTCATTGAAGAGAGGTCGTCATGAAGAAACTCCACATCTCCGCCTTCCTGCTTGCCGCCCTGTGTGCGGCCGGCGCCGTGCAGGCGCAGAATGCGGCGCCCGCCACGCAGGAATACCAGTACCCCAGCGTGCGCTCCAAGGACGGCAGCCTCTCGCCGCCTTCCACGTTGCGCATGACGGTCACGCCCGAAGCCGGCTCCGCGCCGGCGGTCATCCGCGACACGCCGGAAAGCCAGGCCCAGTACGTGCGCTGCCGCGAGGTATCGGACCGCGCCGCCGTGTCGAACGCGCAGATGCAGGCCGGCGTGGCGCAGTGCCTGAAAGAGCTGGAGCAGCGCCGCCAGCAGTAAGGCGCTTGCCGCCCGCCTGACGGGCGGCTTTCCGTTCTGGTCAAACGGTAATAATATTCAATCTCATCAACAGCGCTGCCCGCCGCGACGGAGCCGCCATCTTGACCGCCGCCCATCCCGAACCTGATTGGACCGTATCGGCCGCCACGCCCGCCATGTCGCTGGCGGGCGGCACGCTGCGCTTTGGCCGCGACGAGCGTGTGCAGGAGCGCTTGGAGCCGGGCCTGAAACTGGTGCTGGTGCTGGACGGGGACCTGCGCTACAGCGTGCGCGGCGCGGCGCCCACCCGCGTGAGCGGGCCCGCGCTGCACCTGAGCGTGTGCCAGGACGCCATGGGCATGGAGCACGAGTTCGGCGCCCATCAGTCCTTGCGCTTCGTGTCCTTGCGCACGGGCCTGGACCATCTGCGCGATGCCTTTTCCATGGACCCGGCCCAGTTGGCGGGCCTGCTGCGCGCGCCGCGGGCCGTAGGCGCCTACGCCGAGGCCAATATGCGGGCGGACCGCAAGCTGGAGGCCCTGGGCCACCAGATGCTGGCCTGCCCGGTGCAGGGCGCGCTCAAGCGCATGTACCTCTCGGCCAAGGCGCTGGAACTGGCCGCGCTTGCCCTGGGTGCGCTGCAGCCGACGGAGCAAGGCGCGCCCCTGCGCGGCCTGACACGCGCCGACGTGGAGCGCCTGCATCACGCGCGCGACCTGGTTGCGGCGAACCTGCAGGATCCGCCGTCCCTGCCCGAACTGGCGCGGCGCGCGGGCGTGAACGTCAACAAGCTCACCACCGGCTTTCGCAAGCTGTTCGGCCAAAGCGTCTATGCCTATGTGCGTGAACGGCGCATGGAGCAGGCCCAGGTCCTGCTGGCCGAAGGCGCCTATACCGTATCCGAGGCGGCCTACGCCTGCGGCTATACCGATTCGCACTTCACCAAGGCGTTCCTGCGCCGCTACGGCGTGCTGCCCAGCAGCGTCGCGCCGGGCCGCTGAAGCGTCGAAACTTCCGCAATCGCCAGCAAGACTTCCGCAATCGCCAGCGCGCGGCCGTCGTCGTTCCTAGAATTACTTGAGAATTATTCTCAATAAAGTTCTAAGAGGACAGGCAGTGCGAAAACAGGTGAAAACAGGCGCGGGGGCGCCACGCAGGAACGCGGCGCGTGCGCGGCATTGGCCGCTGTGGCTGGCGGTGGCGGCGGGGCCGGCGCTGGCGCAGGAAGCCGCGTCGCTGCCGGCGGTGACGGTCAGCGGCGAGGGCGTGGCGCAGGACACGGCGACCCTAGGAAAATTACCGCTGACGCTGCGCGAGATTCCGCAGTCGGTGACGGTGATCGGGCAGGAGCGGATGCGCGAGCAGAACCTGCAAAGCCTGGACGAGGTGATGCAGCACGCCACCGGCATCACGGTGCAGCCCTATCAGCTGCTGACCACCGCGTATTACGCGCGCGGCTTCAAGGTGGATTCGTTCGAGCAGGACGGCGTGCCCGTGTTGATGGGCAACATGGCGGCATCGCCGCAGGATATGGCGGTGTACGAACGCGTGGAAATCCTGCGCGGCGCCAACGGTCTGATGCATGGCGCAGGCAATCCCGCCGCCACGGTGAACCTGGTGCGCAAGCGGCCGCAACGCGAGTTCTCGTTCAACGGCTCCCTCGGCGCCGGAAGCTGGGACCGCTATCGCGTGGAGGCCGACCTGGGCGGTCCCTTGAACGACAGCGGCAGCGTGCGCGGCCGCATCGTCGGCGCCGTTGAGGACCGCGGCTATTTCTATGACGTCGCGGACCAGCAGTCGGCGCTGTTCTACGCCATAGGCGAAGTGGACCTGGGGCCGGACACGGTGCTGTCCGCCGGCCTGCAAACCCAGCGCATCCGTTCCACCACCAACATGGCCGGCGTGCCGCGCTACAAGGATGGCGGCGATATCGGCCTGAAGCGCTCGACCTACCTGGACGTGGCCTGGGACCGATTCAACTGGGATACGACGCGCGTGTTCGCGGACCTGGAGCATCGCTTCGGCCAAGGCTGGAGCGCCAAGATCAGCGCCAATTACCTGACCGCGGACAGCAACCTGAAGTACGCCGGCGCCTATGGCGCGATAGACCGCCAGACCGGGCTGGGCTCATCCCTGATGGGCGCGGCCTACAAGTTCGACAACACCCAGGCCAGCGTGGACGCCTATGTCGGCGGTCCGGTGCAACTGTTCGGCCGGCGCCATGAACTGTTGCTGGGCGGCAATGCGCAACGCACCACGTCCGAGCAATATAGCGCCGACCTGACGCCCTATCCGAACGTGCCGGTCAACGTCTTCGACTGGGATCCGCACAGCGTGCCCGAGCCTGGCGTGGGGCCGTACACCTCGCCCGGCGAGACCCGGCTCAAGCAGCAGGGCGTCTACGGCATGGGCCGCTTTTCACTGGCCGATCCGGTGACGCTGGTGCTGGGCGGACGCATGAGCTGGTGGAACCAGAGCGCGCCCCGCGCGCGCCAGCGCATCGATCCGGAGTTCACGCCCTACGGTGGATTGATCGTGGACCTCGACCGCCAGTGGTCGCTGTATGGCAGCTATGCGCAGGTGTTCCAGCCGCAGGGCGAGCTGACGCGCGACGGCCAGCCGTTGGATCCCATTACCGGCACCAACTACGAGGCCGGCGTCAAAGGCGAACTGGCGGACGGCGCCTTGAACGTGTCGCTGGCCGTGTTCCAGATCCAGCAGAAGAACCGCGCGCAGGAGGACCCGGCATGGCCATGCGTGGGCCGCAACTGCTACTACATTTCGGGCGGGGAAGTGCGCAGCCGCGGCATCGAGGCCGAAGCCTCCGGCAGCATCACGCCCTACTGGACGGTGGCCGCGGGCTACACCTTCAACACCAGCAAGTACCTGACGGATTCGGAATCCGGCGGACAGCCGTTCGCGCGCTTCACGCCCAAGCACATCTTCCGCCTGTGGACCCACTATGCCTTGCCCGGCCTGGAGCGGCGGCTGAGCGTGGGCGGCGGGCTGCAGGTGCAGTCGGGCTACTCCACGGTGTCCGGTCCCGTCACGCTGCGCCAGGGCGGCTATGCGCTGGTGGACCTGCGCATGGCCTATCGCGTGGACAAGCACGTGACCGCGGCGCTCAACGTCAACAACCTGTTCGACCGCGGCTATTACCAGAGCCTGTCGGGCACGGCCTGGAACAACCGCTACGGCGAGCCCCGCAACGTCATGCTGACCCTGCGCGCCGAATACTGATGACCCGCGGCGGGCGCCGTCCGCGCGCGTCCGCCGGCAACCAGAAGGAGATATCGATGAGTGCACCCGATACCGGGCCGGTGTTCGACTGGCTGGACCACTTCGTGGCGCTGGGGCGCGACGGCGCCATGCGCGACGTGGGCCGTCTGCGCCGCCTCGCGCCGCAGGACGAATGGCTGGTCGGCATCAAGGCCGTGGCCAGTGACGCCGACGTGCATGGCGATGTGTGGGAGCGCCACCCGGCCGGCGATGAAATGCTCTGCGTGCTGGAAGGGCGCGTGGTGGTCACGCTGATGGCGGAGGACGGCGGCCAGACCGACATGCTGCTGGAGGCCCGGCGCAGCGCCATCGTGCCGCGCGGCGTGTGGCACCGGCTGCACGTCGCCTGTCCCGGCAAGATCCTGTTCGTGACGCCGGGGCAGGGCAGCGAACACCGCCGCGCGGATGCGCCGCAATCCCGCGGCCCCTCGTTGAAGGAAATCTGAAGTGAACCGTATTGCAGACGCACGCATGTTCGTGATGATAGGCGCCTTGTATTTTTCCCAAGGCATACCGCTGGGCGTGGCCATGGAGGCTTTGCCCACGCTGCTGCGCCGCGACGGCGCCGACCTGCACGCGTTGGCCTGGCTGCCGCTGGTCGGCCTGCCGTGGGTGCTGAAGTTCCTCTGGGCGCCCGTGGTCGATAACCGCTGGACGCGCGCCATGGGCCGGCGGCGCAGCTGGATCCTGCCGATGCAGGCCGTGGTGCTGGCCTGCCTGCTGGCGCTGTCCTTGCTGGGCATCGATGCCGCGGCGGCGGCCTGGGTGGTCGCCCTGATGGCGCTGGCGTCATTGGCCAGCGCCACGCAGGACATCGCCACCGACGGCCTGACGGCGGAGCGTTTCCAGGGGCAGGATCTGGCGCGCGCCAATGCCGTGCAGGTGGGCGGCACGATGGTGGGCTTCTTCTTCGGCGGGCCGGGTTGCCTGATGCTGGCCGGCCACGTCGGCCAGACCGGCGCGCTGCTGACGCTGGCGGCCGTGGTGGCGGTCAGCCTGCTGCTGGCGGCCGCCTGGCGTGAAACCGAGCTGGCCATGCCTGTGGCCAGGCGGCGCGCCACGCTGGGCTCCTTCGTGCGCCGCCCCGGCGGCTGGGCGTTGGCCGGGGCCGCCTTCCTGTCGGCCATGACGGCGGTGGCGGGCTACGGCCTGTCCAAGCTGTTCCTGGTGGATGCGGGCTGGGCGGTCGAGGCCGTGGGACGCGTCGGCATGGCGGGCGGCGTGGTGACGGTGCTGCTGGGCTGCGGCGGCGGCGCTTGGCTGATTGGTCGGCTGGGGGCGCGGGCGGTGCTGGCGCTGGGCCTGGCCGCCTCGGGCGCGGCTGCGCTGGCCTGGATGGCGCAGGCCCAAGGCTGGATGCCGCCGCAGGCGGGCACGGCCCTGGGCGCGCAGGCGCTGGGGGCGTTCGGCGCGGGCGCCGCGTCCGTGGCCCTGATGACGCTGGCCATGCGCTTTGCCAGCCGCGGCGAGCAGGCCGGCACTGACATGACCGCGGTGCAGAGCGCGCGCGACCTGGGCGAGATCTTGACCTCGTCCCTCATGACTGGGCTGGCGGCCCAGGTCGGCTACGCGGGGGGCTTTGCCAGCGGCCTGCTGGTGGCGGCCGCGACGCTGGCGTTCACGGCCAGGGCGCTGGCGCGCACGGGCTGATATGGCGATTCTGGCGGTTGCGGCTACACTTGTGCGCCGTTTTGCTTTCAGCCCCAGAATTCCTCATGATCTCCACCGCATGCGGCGTCGACTTCGGCACGTCCAACTCCACCGTGGGCTGGAGCCGCCCCGATCAGCGCGCGCTCCTCACCCTGGAAGACGGCAAGACCACCTTGCCTTCGGCCATTTTCTTCCATGACGAAGACGCCGAGGTCAGCTATGGCCGCGCCGCCATCTCCGACTACCTGGCGGGCTACGACGGGCGCCTGATGCGTTCGATGAAGAGCCTGCTGGGCAGTTCGCTGATCGATGGTTCGACGGAAGTGCAGGGCCGTTCGATTCCCTTCCGCGTCCTGCTCACGCGCTTCATCGCCGAACTCAAGCGCCGCGCTGAAACGGCGGCGGGGCGTGGCTTCACGCGCGCCGTGCTGGGCCGGCCGGTGTTCTTCGTGGACGACAATCCGGCCGCCGACCAGACCGCCCAGGACACGCTGGGCGAGATCGCGCGCAGTGTTGGCTTCACCGATATCGAGTTCCAGTACGAGCCGCTGGCCGCCGCATTCGACTACGAATCGCAGATCGACCGCGAAGAGCTGGTGCTGGTCATCGACATTGGCGGCGGCACGTCCGACTTTTCATTGATTCGCCTGGGCCCCGGCCGCGCTGGCAAGGCCGACCGCCGCGAGGACATCCTGGCCTATGGCGGCGTGCACATCGGCGGGGTGGACTTCGACAAGCAGCTCAGCCTGGCGCATGTGATGCCCATGCTCGGGTTGGGCAGCCAGCTGCGCAGCGGCAAGGATGTGCCGTCCACGCAATACGGCAACCTGGCGTGCTGGCACACCATCAACCAGGCCTACACCCGCAAGGCCGCCGAGCATTTCGCCTACATCCGCGCCGAGGCCGGCGACCGCGAGAAGATCGACCTGTTGCTGAACCTGGTCAAGCAGCGCGCCGGCCACTGGGTGGCGGTGCAGGTCGAAGAGGCCAAGATCGCGCTGTCGGAGACGCCCGCCGCGCGCATCGACCTGTCGCGCATCGCGCCGGAACTGGGCGTGGAGGTGACGCGGCCCTCGTTCGACGCCTGCGTGGGCCGCCTGATCGAGAAGGTCGAGACCACGGTCGGCGCGCTGCTGCGCGATGCCGGCGTGTCGACCGCGGACGTGGACACGGTGTTCTTCACCGGTGGCTCCAGCCGCGTGCCGCGCCTGCGCGAATCGGTGTCGGCCCTGGTGCCGGACGCGCGCAGCGTCGAAGGCGATCTGTTCGGCAGCATCGGCGCCGGCCTGGCGCTGGACGCCCACCGCAAGTTCGGCTGAGCCGCTCAAGCGGCCAGCATGGCCGGCACCCGCGCCGCCAGCGCGTCGATGGCGGCGCGCGTCTTGGACGGCAGGTAGCGCGCTTGCGGCCATACCGCATGCACCTCTTGCGCCGCCAGGCGGTCACCGTGCATCAGCACGTCCAGCTCGCCGGTGCGCACATAGTGCGTCAGCATCCAGCAGGGCAGCCACGCAAGCCCGGCGCCCGCGATGGCGGCATCCGCGATGGCTTGCAGGTCGTCCACGCGCAGGCTCGCGCGCGGACGCAGCTGCAGCACCTGGCCGTCCGGCCCATGCAGCGCCCAGGCCTTGTCCACGCCGTTGCGCGTGTAGACGATGGCGGCATGCTGCTGCAGCTCATCCACGGTGGCTGGGCGGCCATGCGCCTGGATGTATGCGGGGGAGGCCCCTATGCCCATGGTCTGCATGCCCAGCCGCCGCGCGGCCAGGCTGGCGCTGTCGGGCAGCTCGCCCACGCGGATGCCCAGGTCGTAGCCTTCCTCGATCAGATCGACCACCCGGTCGTTGAATGAAATCTCGACCTGCAGCTGCGGATGCTGCTGCGCCAGTTCGCGCAGCACGGGCGCGACGCAATGGCGGCCGAACACCAGCGGCGCGCTGACGCGCAAGCGTCCCTGGGGCTCGCGGCGGCCGCTGTCCAGCTCGGCCTCGGCGGTCTGTAGTTCGGCCAGCGCGCGCACGCAGCGGTCGTAATAGGCTTGGCCATCGTCGGTCAGGCTTTGCTGGCGGGTGGTGCGGTGGAACAGCCTGGCGCCCAGCCGCGCCTCCAGACGCGCGATGGACTTGCCCACGGCGGAGCGGGTCAGGTTCAGGCGTTCCGCGGCCAGCGCGAAGCTGCCGGCCTCCACGGCCTGCACAAAGACTTCGATGCCGCTCAGCCGGTCATAGGTGATCGCCGTAGCCATCATGGACTCCTTGCATTTATTGATTCCCGGTGGGATTCAATGAAATGAAAAATATTCGCCACTAGGGAAATTGGTTCCCATATATCTTATCGGTACTTGGCCGCCACGTGTAGCGGCCATCACAGGAGAAACAACATGCAGGCATACACCATCACCAGCGGCCGGGACATCGCTTCGCTCGAGCGCGTCACGCGCCAGCCGCGCAGCCTGGGTCCGTTGGAGCTGCGCGTGCGCATCAAGGCAGTGTCGCTGAACTATCGCGACCTGATGGTGGCGCGCGGCGAGTATCTGAAGGGTTCGGGCGATCCGGTCATACCCGCCTCCGACGCCGCTGGCGAGGTGATCGAAGTGGGTTCGGGCGTGACCCGTTTCAAGGCCGGCGACCGCGTCATGGGCGCGTTCATGCCGGACTGGATCGATGGCGAACCCACGCCCGCCACGGTGGCGCTGGCGCCCGGCGCCGCCACCGACGGCCTGCTGTCCACCGAGAGCATTTTTGCCGAGCACGCCCTGGTCGCCACCCCGGCCTCCCTGAGCGACGAGCAGGCGTCGACCCTGCCTTGCGCGGCCGTCACCGCATGGAACGCGCTGTTCGTCGCGGGACGCGCCAAGGCGGGCCAGACGGCTCTGTTCC